>JAABUN010000427.1_pt1 | contig 110930 bp, 104 predicted proteins | sample 5559311 | NCBI WGS metagenome assembly JAABUN01 (sample SAMN10711877, study PRJNA513370) | rock metagenome | isolation source: Antarctica rocks | place: Antarctica: Victoria Land, Siegfried Peak sud | reverse complement strand
CGGCATTGTCGTGCTCGCACTCTGTCGCACTCCAGCACGCGGCGACCTGGCCAGGATCCTTCGCGCAGCCCCGGTGGCCCGCCCCTGCCAGGGGCGCCCAGCGCCGTGCGTGGCTCGGGGCGCCCTCTCGGCGCCCCCGCTCCTCGAGCTCATACGGCATGGCGCGTCGCTGAGCAGCGGCTCTCGCTCGGACCATCTGCTGCGTCCTTGTGCTCGGTTCCTTCCTCGCGCCCCGGCGCAGTATCGCCGAACCTCCCAGCTCCCACAACGCAGCAGGGAGCGTCCAGGCGGACAATCCGGCCATGCGGCGGCGGCCACTGCCACCACCCAGCGATTGAGCCCGGCGAATGGCTGCTTGGCGAACGCGGCGCGACCGACCAACGTGAGCGTCAAGACCGCGGTAACGAGGCTCTGGCTCGACGGGAAGTACCCGCCGCCGTAAAACGACGGCGACGAGAGCCAAGACCGCCATGGCGACGAGGAAGGCAGCCGCGAGGGGAGCACCGACGGCCAAGGCCATGTACACGGAGACGCCGGTGCCCAGCACGAGCGCCAAGCCGGCGCAGAGGCGGCGCTCTTGTACCACGGACCGGATCATATGCGCGACTCACGGCCGCGCGCCGAGTCGGGTCGGCCGACGCGTTAGCTTCACGGGCGTGCACCTTCCCGCACCTCAGCTCCGGATCGGGGTGCTCGTCGACCAGTTCCCCGAGCTCTCCGAGACGTTCATCGCCGCCGAGCTGCACGAACTGCGGCGGGCCGGCCACCACGTCCGGGTCGAAGCGGAGCGACACGCATCGCACCCCAACCCCAATGCGGCCGCCGAGCTGGCGGTCTCCTACCTCGAAGACGATGAACGCCCGCGGAAGATCGCCGCTTTGATTTGGCTGATCGGCCGCCACCCGGTCCGCTCGCTCTCAGACCTGCTCTCCCGCCGTCGCTGGCGGCGCGAGGAGGAGGTCAGACGGCTGAGAGCGCTCGCGCCGGCGGCCCGTCGGCTCTCCCACTTCCGGGCTCAGCATCTCCATGCCCACTTCGCCGCCGGCGCGGCGCTCGACGCGCTTCGCCTGGGGCAGCTACTGGACCTGCCGTTCAGCGTCGCGACGCATGGCTACGACATCTTCCAGATCCCGCGCAACCTCACCGGGAAGCACGAGAAGGCAGCATTCGCCGTCAGTGCGTGTGAGTACAGCGTGCGGCATATACGTTCCCAACTGCAGCCCCAGCATGCCGTCCGTGTGTACAAGCTGGTGGTCGGCGTCGACGGCGACCGGTTCCGGCGGCGAGCGCCTCATTCCGAGGGCGGGACAGTCCTGGCGGTCGGGCGCCTAGTCGAGAAGAAGGGCCTGCGACACCTGATCGAGGCGGTTGCCCTGCTCGCCGACGACCGCGCGTTTGAGCGGCTGGTGATCGTCGGCGACGGGCCGCTTCACCAGGAGCTCGCCGAGCAGGCGCGCTCGCTCGGAATCTCGGAGCGGGTCGAGTTCCTGGGCTCGCGCACACCGGCCGAGGTGCGCGACCTGCTCGAAGCGGCGGCGACTGTGGCGGTGCCGTGCGTTGTCGCCTCCGACGGCGACCGCGACACCATGCCCGTAATTGCCAAGGAGGCGCTGGCGATGGAGGTTCCGGTGGTGGCCAGCGACGCGGTCGGCCTGCCCGAGGTCATCGCTCCAGAGTGGGGCCGCCTGGTGCCCCCCGGCGACGCAGCGGCCCTGGCGTCCGCACTCTCGGAGCTGCTTCACCTTCCACTGGCGCAGCGAGCCGAGATGGGGCGTGCGGGGCGCTGCCACGTTCTCGAGAGATGCAGCTTGAGCGGCGAGACCAGGCGGCTAGCAGACCTGATTGCTCTAGCGCGAGGTCCGCGGTGAGGGCTTCCTCCGCCTCGCTCGCCTGCGTAACCTCACGCGCAGGCTGTCTGCGAACAGCACCGGCATAAAGGCCAGGCCGTGCACCAGGTACCGCTTGACGAGGCGTCTGGGCTCCTGAGCGAGCCGGTGCAGCCACTCAAGACCGAGGCTCTGGATCCAGCGAGGAGCTCGCCTTACTCGGCCGGCCACGAAGTCGATGCTGATCCCGACCCCGACGAACCACGTCGAGGGCAGCTCCGCGCAGAGCTGCGAGATCAGTCGCTCCTGCTTGGGGAACCCGAGGCCCACGTAGACGATGTCCGGTCGGGACGATGCGAGCACCCGACTGATGTCGTCCATCTCGCTGGGAACGTGCTCGAATCCCCGGGGCGGGCACAGGCACCCTGCCACCCGCAGCCCCGGCGTGGCCGCCCGCAGCTTCGCGGCCGCCGTCTCTGCGGCCCCTGGATGTCCGCCAAGCAGGAAGATCGAGTACCCGCTCGGCGCAACCTGATCCGTCAGGGTCCAGATGAGGTTCGAGCCGGTGACGCGTTCCGGCAAGGGCTCGCCCTGCCAGCGGCTGGCCCACACAAGTGGCTGTCCATCGGCGACCAAGAGGCTTCCCGCGCGTACGAGCGCGCGCGCCTCGGTCGACCGTTTGCACAGACGGAGCATCTCGAGGTTCAACGTGACAAGGGACCCACCGCTCCGCCGGTCGAGCGACTGGATCACGTGAGCGATTGCCTGTTGCTCCGTCACCCGATCGATGGGAACACCGAGGATCTTGGTGGTCATGGTGCCGTTGTTCATCACATTTCACCCCGTCGGTACGGCACGGAGACCGGCGCCGGCAGCCCACCGATGATGTCTGATAGACAGACGCGATGCCCCCGCCACCGCTCGCAGACGCGGCGCTGGCTGCTCACGGGCCGCACCCTGTGCCTCCCCTCCGCGCAGCCGTCGTCGGCCTAGGCGCCGTCTCACGACAGCATCTCGCGTGTCTCAACGATCTTCCCGGAGCCGTGGTCGTCGGCGTGTGCGACTTGTCGAAAGCGGTCGCTGAGTCGACGGCTGAGCGCTTCGGAGTGGCAGAGCACTTCACGGCGCATCGTGCCATGTTGGAAGCGGTGTCGCCCGATGTCGTGCACGTGACGACGCCCCTCGCTGCTCACTTCCCGGTTGCCGTCGACGCACTGGCCGCCGGCGCTCATGTGATCGTCGAGAAGCCGATCGTCACGGGAGAGGATGAGCTGGGCCAGCTCATTGCCGAGGCCGAGCGTCGCGGCCGCGTGCTGGTCGAGAACTACAACTACGTCTTCAACACGCAGCTGCTCGCGATCGCGGGCTTGATCGAGAGCGGCGCTCTGGGCGAAGTGGTTCACGTCGATGTCGACTTGGCGCTCGACATCCTCAGTCCGCGCAGCCCGTTCGTCGACCGCAACCTGTCGCATCCGGCCCTTGCCCTGCCCGGCGGGGCGGTCGCGGATTTCCTCCCTCACCTAGCCTCGCTCGTGCACGCGTTGGTCGGGCGGCACAACTCGGCAGAGGCTCAGTGGAGCAAGCGCCGGCCCGACTCCCCGCTCCCCTTCGACGATCTCCGCGCCCTGATCACCGCCGAGCGGGGCGGCGCGTCGATCTCATTCAGCGCCACCAGCCAGCCGGACGGGTTCTGGTTGCGGGTGCACGGGACGCGCATGCGGGTGGAGGCCAATCTGTTCAGCTCGGAGATGACCGTCAAGCGCCTCACCGGCGGGCCCGCGCCCCTTGGCCCCATCGTCAACGGGCTGGGCGAGATCCGCTCGATCGGCCACTCGGCGATCGCGGACCTGTGGGGGAAGCTCCGCGGCGCCCCTGGCGCGTACGCGGGTCTCTGGGAGCTGATCGGCCGGACCTACGGGGCGATCACGATCGGTGGCGCCCCTCCGGTCTCGCCGGATCAGATCCTCGAGGTGAACCGCCTCGTGGCTGATCTCAGCGAAGGTGCGCCCGCTTGAGGGTCCTCGTCACCGGCGCGACCGGGTTCGTCGGCAGGCACGTGGTCAATTCCTTTGGGCGCCGGGGGCACGATGTTCTGGCCCTCGTGCGGCCGGCCCATGCGCAGGACCACTCGATCTGGGAAGGCGACGTGCAGGTGCGCACGGCGGATCTCCGGACCGCTAGCGGGCTCGCCGACGCGCTTCGCGGAGTCGACGCAGTGGTTCACCTCGCTGCCCAGGTGACCGGCAGCGACGAGGCCCGCTTCACTGGCACCGCGGCAGCCACAGAGCACCTGGTGGACGCCATGAGGAGCGCCGGGGTGCGCCGGCTGGTCGTGGCGAGCAGCTATGCCGTCTACGACTGGTCTCGCGCGGGACCGGCCATCGCCGTGGACTCGCCTCTGGAGGACCAGGTGTACGAGCGCGACGGCTACGCGGTCGCCAAGTTGTGGCAGGAGCGAGTCGTCCAACGCGCAGCGGAGCGCGGCGACATCGACCTCACGGTCCTGAGGCCGGGCTACGTGTGGGGCGGCGACGAGCTCGTGCCCGGTGTCGGACAGACGCTCGGAGCCGTGCAGCTGGTCTTCGGGCCGCTCGCGCATCCGCCGCTGACCTACGTGGAGAACTGCGCTGATGCCTTCGTGACCGCGACCGAAGACCAGCGTGCGCTCGGCAGGACGTACAACGTGGTCGACGCGCAAGCGGTCACGACGTGGCGCTACGCGCGCGACTTCATGCGCTTGAGCGGGGAGCCCGTCCGCTGCCTGCCGGTTCCCTACGGATTGGCTTACGGGCTCGTGAGGGTCGTGCACTTCGTTGCCCGCCTCGTGCTCGGGCACCGCATGCGGCTACCGAGCATCTTCATACCGAGGCGCTTCGAAGCCCGCTTCAGGCCCGCGCGCCACAGCCGCGGCGAGCTGGAGCGCGACCTCGCGTGGCGTCCGCCTCACTCCTACGTCGAGTCTCTCCACAGAGCGTTTGGAGTCGCGCGATGAGCGAGCCGCTCGTGCTCAGCTATCTCACCAGTTCCTATGCACGTGCGAGTGATTCGTTCGTGCGCAACGAGGTGCGCACGCTGCGGGAGCTCGGGCACACCGTGCACACCTTCTCCATTCGTCGGCCGCCCCAACATGAGGTGGTGGGCGAAGAGGTCGACGCCGAATTTCGCCGCACGCACTACATATTGGACGCGGGTGCCAAGCGGCTTTTGCGCGCGGTGCTGCGCCGGGTGCGGCACGATGCCCTCGGCTTCGGCCGGGCCGCCCTGCTCGCGGGGCGGATCGGCCAGCCGGGAGTCCGCGGAAGGGCGTGGCCCTTCGCCTACCTCGTGGAGGCGACCTACCTTGCCGAGCAGCTCGCCCCCCTCCGTGTACAGCACCTCCACGTCCACATCGCCGAGGGGGCGGCCTCCGTGGCCATGCTGGCCTCGCAGCTGAGCGGCGTGCCGTTCAGCGTGACGGTGCACGGCCCCGGCGAACTCGACCGGGCCGCAAGCCTCGGGCTGGAGAGGAAGCTCGCTCGCTCGAGCTTCTTCGTCGCGATCTCCGACTTCGCCCGCGGCCAGCTCCTGCGGTGGACGCGCCCGGAGGACTGGTCAAAGGTCCACGTGGTGCGGTGTGGCGTGGACCGCGGGTTCCTCGAGCGGGAGCCGGCCTCTCTGCCCGCCCAGGCACGCGTGGTCTCCGTAGGTCGCCTGGACGTAGAGAAAGGTCAGATCTTCCTGCTCGAGGCCATCTCGCAGCTCGTGGCGGACGGGATCGATGCCAGACTCGTGCTGGTCGGGGACGGTCCGCTGCGTGCCGCGCTCGAGGATGCAGCGCGAAGGCTCGAGGTCGCTGACCGGGTCGAGTTCACCGGCTGGCTCCCTGCGGCCGAGGTGATCCGCACGATCGAGGACTCCCGCGGTCTCGTCATGGCAAGCCTGGCCGAGGGCCTCCCTGTGGTCGTGATGGAAGCCCTCGCTCTGCGGCGCCCCGTCATCGCGACCTCCGTGGCGGCCCTGTCGGAGCTGGTCGAGCCTGACGTGAGCGGCTGGCTGGTGCCGCCGGGATCGGTCGTGGAGCTGACCAAGGCGATGCGCACCCTGCTGGGCGCTTCGGAGGAGGAACTCGGGCGCATGGGGAGCGCTGGAGCCCTACGAGTACGGGAAAGGCACGACATGGTCCGTGAGGTGCGCAAGCTGGAAGCGCTCTTTCACCACGGTGCCGAAGGGGATGCGGCCACGTGAAGCTGCGTCTGCGGCCGGTCGCGGTGGCGACGGTCGGCGCCGCGGCGACGCTCAGCGCGGCCACCAGTGCCTACCTGCTCATACTGCTCGCGGCGGCGGTCGCCGCCGCGCGGCGAACCGCGCCCAGCGGCGAGCCACTGGGCGGGCGCCCTGCCTTCGTCGTCCTGGTGCCGGCTCATGACGAGGTGCTGAACATCGAGGCGGCCGTTGCCGCGCTCCGCGCGCAGACCTACACAGGAAGCTCGGAGGTCATCGTGCTCGCCGACAACTGCCACGACCGCACCGCGGAGCTCGGGGCAGCCGCCGGCGCGACGGTATGGGAACGGACCGAGCCAGACGAACGCGGCAAGGGCCACGTGCTGGCGTGGGCGCTGGGCCGCTTGGCGCACGAGCGGCCGGACATCGACGCCGTCGCGATGGTCGACGCCGATTGCGTCGCCTCGCCGGGTCTGCTGGAAGCGGCCGGTGCTCGATTGGCGGCCGGCGGCCAAGCGGTCCAGGCCTCCTACGGGGTCTCGAACCCGGACGCGTCGACCACCGCGGCCGGACGCTACGCCGGCTTTGCGCTCATCAATCACGTCCGCCCGCTCGGCAAGAGCGCGCTGGGTCTCTCGTGCGGACTTCTGGGGAGCGGTATGGCGTTCGACAGCTCACTCCTCCGAGAGATCCCGTGGCGCTCCTTCGGAGTGACCGAGGACGGCGAATACCACCTGAAGCTGGTGGAGCGGGGTGTGCGCGTCGACTTCGCGCCCGAAGCGTCGGTCGTCTCGGCCATGCCCACTACGACGGGGGGCGCTGAGGTCCAACGCGAACGCTGGGAGGGTGGGCAATGGCGACTGGTGAGGGACTGGGCGTGGCCGTTGGTTGTTGCCGGCCTGCGTGACCGCGACCTCAACCGCGTGCACGCAGCGCTCGAGTTGCTCGTTCTGCCGCAGTCGCTCCTGCTTGCCGGAGGCGTGAGCGCGGCCGGGGGCGCGGTGGCGCTCCGAGCACGGCGCACCGCCCTTGTCGCCACCGCCGGCGTCGCGGGCCAGATCGTCTTTGTGGTCGGCGGCCTCGTCCTGTTCGGCGCGCCGGCGCGCGTCTACCGGGCCCTCGCCCTGGCGCCCGCCCTGGCGGCCCGCAACGCTCGGACCTATGCACGTCTCGCGGCCCGCCGACGGCCACCGCAATGGAACCGGACGCCGCGCGAGGCGCCGGCGGCGGACGCGCCCCTCGCGCGCTAGTTGTAGTTCCTGAGGACGTTGTTCATCCGGGCCTCCTTGGAGGCTGGTTGGTGTCGAAGCCCGCCAGTTCCAAGGAGACACCGGATGAGATTGCACGCTAACGCCAGGCTCAGCGTCAAAGGTCGCGAGTTGTTGATCGATCGTGTTGAGGTCGCGGGGTGGTCGCTGATGCAGGCCGCCGAGGCGGCCGGAATCAGTGAGCGCACCGCGCGTAAGTGGCTGGCCCGCTGGCGGGCCGAGGGGGCCGGTGGGCTGGTGGATCGTTCCTCGGCGCCGACCCGGGTGACCAATCGCACCGAGGAAGCCCGGGTCGAGGCGATCGCTGCGTTGCGACGGTTGCGGATGACCGGGGCGGAGATCGCCGAGGTTCTCGGCATGGCGCACTCCACCGTCTCGGGGATCGTGACCCGAATCGGGATGGGCAGGCTCGGCCGTCTTGGCCTGGAGCCCGCGGAGCGCTACGAGCGTGAGCGCCCGGGGGAGCTGATCCACATCGACGTCAAGAAGCTCGGCCGCATCCAGGGCGGCGCCGGGCACCGCATCACCGGCCAACGCGGCCGCTACAACCCTCAGCGCATCGACGCCGAGGGCAAGGTACGCAAGACGGTCGGCTGGGAGTTCGTGCACGTCGCGATCGACGACGCCACCCGCCTGGCCTACGTCGAGGTTCTCAACGACGAGAAGGCCCTCACCGCGATCGGGTTTCTGCGGCGCGCCGTCGCGCACTTCTCGAGCTACGGCATGACCGTTGAGCAGCTGATCACCGATAACGGCTCGGCCTACCGCTCGACCGTTCACGCGATCGCCTGCCGCACGCTCGGCCTGCGCCATCTCCGCACCCGGCCCTACCGCCCGCAGACCAACGGCAAAGCGGAGCGCTTCATCCGCACGATGCTGGGCGGCTGGGCCTACGCAGCGATCTACCGCGACAGCCACGACCGCACCGCCGCCCTGGCCGGCTGGCTCGACTATTACAATCGCCGCCGACCACACGGCGCCCTCGGCCACAAGCCGCCCATCGCTCGCCTCAACGAGCGGAACAACCTCCTCGGGTCTTAACAGCTAGGGCGCCCACCGCCGGGCGGCCTCGTCGGCGACCTGCCGCAGGGAATGCCAGTAGCTCGACGGTGACCGCACCGAGGCCCGAGCGCGCTTCCCCATGGCCTCGACCTCCTGTCGATTGCGATCGTCGAGCGCCCACTCGATGGCGCCGCGAAGCGCGTCCACGTCTTCCGGAGGCACGACGAGGCCGGTTCGCTCATGCTCGACGTACTCGCGCACGGCTGGCGTATCGGACACGATCACAGGTTTGCCGAGGGCCATCGCGTTGAGATAGGTGATCAGCCCGGCGCTGCGTCGCACGGTACGGAGGGGCACCACGACGAGGCGAGCGCCGGCCAAGAGCTCCACATAGTCGTCGTAGGGAACCGCGCCGGCTCGAACGTTGGAGGGCAGATGGTCGAACCGGCGGTTGGTGGCGAGGCGGACCGGCACCTCCTGACCCTGCAGCGCGGCGATCAGAGTTCCGTAGTCACGCAGCGAGTCACCTCCGGCGAACACGTACCCGCCATCTGTCGTGGGTCCGTCGGCACGACTCCACAGCATGTGCCCGAACGGGGTACAGGCGACGCGTTCACGCGGTATCGAGAAAGCGTCGGCGAAGAGGTCGCGTTCCTCTTCGGAGAGGACGCAGTACGTGACGTGTTCCCCATCGAGCCTGGCCACGGCGCGCTTGACCATGCCGCTCATGCCAAGCCCGTCGTGCCCCAGCCGCTCACTCAGCGGGGCGCTGCCCAGATCCCAGGCGGTTTCGGCGATGACCAGGGCGGGCGGACGCCTTCGGTGAGCGAGGACGGCGGCAGCGACGAGATCCTGGTACAGATCGTCGAAGCGAGCAGCGCCGTTTATGACGGTCGCGTCGTAGCGCGGCGCTTCGCGTACGAGGCGGCCCACGAAGCGAGGCTTCGACAAGGTGCGGCGGTCGAGTATCGACACGTCGCTCCAAGCCGGCTCACCAGGTGCCCACAGGGTGCTGAGGATGCGTGTCAAATCGCGAGACACCGTATCTGCGATCCAAGCCCGCGCCCAACTTGGGCAAGATGCCCCGCATGCCCGCAGCAAGCCGCCCGACGGTCGACGTGATCGTGCCCTTCGCGGGGCCGCCTGAGGCGCTCGCCAACCTGGCTCTGCGACTCGAGCGCCTGGGGCGTGCGCGCGGCGACACGCTCACCATCGTCGATAACCGCCCGGCGGATGCGCCCGCGGCGGCCGGCGCCCTGCCGTATGTCCTGCGCGCGCCGGAGCGGCAGTCCTCGTACTTCGCGCGCAACCGCGGGGCGGCCACGACTAGAGGGGAATGGCTCATGTTCCTCGACGCCGACGTCGAGCCGCCCCCCGACCTCATTAGCCGTTACTTCCGTGAGCCGGTCGGCGACCGCGTGGGGGTGCTTGCGGGTGGCGTCCAGGACGAGCCGCTCGACCCGGGGAGCCGCGGGTCGGTGGCTGCGCGCTACGCGATGCTCAAGGCCGCCATGAGCCAGGCGAACACGATGCGCGGCGAGTGGGCGTACGCGCAGACGGCCAACTGCGCGGTACGCCGGCAGGCCTTCGAGCAGGTGGGCGGCTTCCGCGACGATGTGCGCTCGGGCGGTGACGCCGACCTGTGCTGGCGCCTGCGGGCCGCGGATTGGAAGATCGAGTTACGGGAGAGCGCGCTTGCGATCCATCGCAACCGGCCTACGCTGCGCGCGCTCCTTCGTCAGCGCGCCCGCCACGGCTCGGGCGCGGCGTGGCTGAGGAGGGAGCACTCGGGGCCGTTCCCGCCGCAACGTCCACTGGGCCTGGTTAAGTGGACGGTCGAGAGCTTCGTTCGAGCAGCGCACGCGCGGAGCAAAGGCCGCCATGACGACGCGCTCGTCGCCTTCGTCGAGCCGCTGAGCGTGTGGGCATTCGAGCTGGGGCGGCTGCTCCCCAACGAGGTCGACCGATGACAGAGCGGCCGCTCGCCACTGTCGTCATCCGCTCCAAGGACGAGGCGGCGAGCATTGGTCGCCTTCTCGAGATCCTCCGGTCCCAGACGGTCTCGCACCGCCTCGAGCTCATAGTCGTCGACTCCGGCTCGACCGACGGCACGGTGACCATCGCCCGCGAGCACCGTGCGCAGGTCATCGAGATACCGGCGCCGAGCTTCACCTTCGGCGGCGCCCTGAACACCGGGTGCGAGGCCGCTACCGCGCCCATCATCATCGCGCTGTCGGCGCACGCGTTTCCGCCCGACGAGCGATGGGCCGAGCGCATGACGAGAGCGTTCGACGACCCCCGAGTGGCATGCGCCTGCGGCGACGACAGAGCTCCCGACGGATCGCCGCTGCGCCGGGTGCTTTTCCAGGACGCGGAACACGCCGCTCGCCACCCGTTCTGGGGCTACTCGAACGCAGCCGGAGGATTCCGCGCATCGCTGTGGGAGCAGCGACGCTGGCGACCCGACATGCCGGGCACCGAGGACAAGGAGTGGGCGTGGGCGTGGATGCGGCAGGGCTGGCTCACGCGCGTCGATCCTGAGCTGTGGGTCGAGCACGACCACTCCCACGACGCGCCGCGCCTCACCTACGTGCGTAGCCGGCGTGAGTGGATCGGTTACTCGATGTACCTCGACCTGCCGCCCTACTCCGCGTGGGCCGCGCTGCGGCGCTGGTGGAAAGACCGAAACGGACACGCGACGGCGGCCCGTGCGCGGCTGAGCCCCTGGCGCATGGCACGCTTGGCGGGTGAGTGGCGCGGGCGCAACCACGTCTCTCGAGGCGCCTGACATGGGGGACCCACTGCTGCGAATCCTGGCAGTCGGCAACATCTACTCGCCCCACGACTTCGCCGGCGGGTATGAGCTGACGTGGCGCTCGTGCGTGGCTCATCTGCGACGGTCTGGTCATGAGGTCCGCGTGCTGGCGACCGACTTCCGCGCGCCGGGTCTGGATCCGGCAGCGGAGCTCGACGCCGATGTGCATCGCGATTTGCGCTGGTATTGGCACGACCATGGGTTTCCTCGGCGGGGAGTCCGCGAGCGCATGTCAATCGAGCGGCACAACAGCGACGCCATGCACCATCACATCGCCGAGTTCCGCCCTCGCGTCGTCAACTGGTGGGGCCTCGGTGGGATGTCGCTCTCCCTGGTCGAGCACGTTCGCCGGGCGGGCCTGCCGGCTGTCGGCGTCGTGGGCGACGAGTGGATGGTCTGGGGCCCACGCGCCGACGCCTGGGCGCGACCCTTCCGGCGGCAGCCGCGGCTCGGTGCGCTCGCCGAGCGACTGACCGGCCTGCCTACGCGTCCCGACATCTCCTCCGCAGGTACCTGGCTGTTCAACAGCGAGCACGTGCGGCGCAAGGTCACGAGCGCAGGCGGGGCCCTGGAGTCCAGCGCGGTGCTCCATCCGGGGATCGATGATCGCCTCCTTCGCGCCGCGCCGGAGCGGTCGTGGTCGTGGCGCCTGCTGTACCTCGGGCGGCTCGACGCCCGCAAAGGCGTGATGACGTTGATCGATGCGCTTCCGCTGCTTCCCGACGAAGCGACCGTCGTGCTCCAGGGCTCGGGGAACGACGCCTACGTCGCCGCTCTGCGCGAGCGTGCGCGGCGACTCGGCGTCGAGAAGCGAGTCGCGTTCAGCTCGGAGCCGCGCGACCGGTTGCCCGGCGTCTACGCGGATGCCGACGCCGTCGTCTTCCCTGTCACCTGGGACGAACCTTGGGGCCTCGTGCCGCTGGAGGCGATGGCGGTCGGCCGCCCGGTCGTGGCGACCGGAACCGGAGGATCGGCTGAGTACCTTCGGGATGGCAAGAACTGCCTGATCTTCAACCCGCGGGACTCTCCTCGAGCGCTCGCCGGCGCGCTCCTGCGCCTGGCCGCTGACGCCGCGCTTCGGCGGCGGCTTCGCGAACACGGGCTCCAAGCGGCGGCGCGCTTCACCGAGGACCGCTACAACGCAGGCATCGAGTCCGCACTCCAACTGGCCGCGAGCTCCGCATGACCGACGTCTTGCCGGCCGACCCGGCATCCGCCACCCCACTCGCCGCCGAGCCCGGAGGGCCCAGCCTGCGCGAGCGAGCGGCACGGGGGACGCTGATCAACACCGCGTTCGAGATTGGGCTGTACACCCTCACGTTCGCCCGTGGCCTGATCATTGCCGCATTCCTGACCCGCGCGGAGTACGGGGTATGGGGCATCCTCGTCGTCACGCTTGGGACGCTGGCGGTGCTGAAGCAGGTCGGCATCAGCGACAAGTTCGTGCAGCAGGACGATCCTGACGAGGAACGGGCGTTCCAGCAGGCGTTCACACTCGAGCTCGTGTCGAACGGCATCGTGACCGTGGTGCTGCTCGTGGCGCTGCCGCTGTTCGCGCTGGCGTACGGGCAATGGCAGATCTTCGTTCCCGGGCTGGTCATCGTGGCCACCGTGCCGATCCAGTCGTTGCGCGCACCCGCGTGGGTCTACTACCGCAACATGCGCTACGCGCGCCAGCGGCTACTCGACGCGGCCGACCCCGTGGTCGGGTTCGTCGTGACCGTCGCGCTCGCGGTCAGCGGGTTCGGCTACTGGAGCCTCGTCATCGGGTACGCGTCAGGCGTCGCCGCTGCGGCTCTGATCGCGGTGATCTTCTCTCCCTATCGCCTGGCCCTACGCTACGACCGCCAGGTCATGCGTGGCTACTTCGCTTTCTCGTGGCCCCTGCTGATCGCCAACGGCAGCGGATTGCTGATCCCACAGCTCTCCATGTTCCTGGGTGAGAGCAAGGTCGGGCTCGCCGGAGTAGGTGTCATGAACCTCGCGGGGTCGATCGTGCAGTACACCGACCGCGTCGACCAGCTCGTCACCTGGACGCTCTATCCGGCCATCTGTCGCGTCAACGACCGGCTCGACCTGCTCGCGGAGGCATTCGTCAAGACCAATCGGCTTGCCCTCATGTGGGGGATTCCGTTCGGCGTCGGACTTGCGCTGTTCGCCCCGGCCTTCGTGCACTATGCCCTCGGGCCACCATGGGAGCCGGCCGTTGGTCTGATCCAGGTGTTCGGCCTCGTTGCCGCCCTCAACCACATCGGGTTCAACTGGACGGCCTTCTTTCGAGCTCGTGGAGACACGCGGCCGTTGGCTGTGGTCGGTCCCATCGTTCTGCTCGCCTTCCTGCTCGTGCCATGTCCGCTGCTGCTCACGACAGGGCTTCCCGGTTACGGCGCCGGGATGGCGTTCATGGCGCTCGTGTCGCTGGTCGCGCGCAGTTACTTCCTGTCCAGGGTGTTCCCCGACTTCCGGATGCTTCGTCACGCCGCACGCGCCACCGCGCCCAGCGTGCCGGCCGCTGGCGCAGTTCTTTTGTTGCGCCTCGCAATCCCGAATCACGGGCCAGTGTCGACGCTCGTCGAGCTGACGGTATACGTGCTACTGACTATCGGAGCGACTCTGGTGGCGGAGCGCGCTCTGCTGCGTGAGGTGCTCGGATACGTACGTGGAACCAGTCGGCCGGACTTCGCTCCCGCGGCGTGACCTGCGCGCCAGACGAGCCTGCGCTCGAACGCAGCACGCGTCCTGCGGTGACGGTGATCATCCCCGCCCGAAACGCCGCCGCTACGCTCGCTTCCGCTCTCGCAGGACTGGCCGCACAAGACTTCGAAGGGTTGTTCGAGACTCTGGTCGTTGATGACCACTCGACCGACATGACCCGAGAGGTCGCGTCGAACTCACAGCATCCCACCACTCTTGTGTGCCCATCGGAATTCGGCGCCGCAGGCGCCAGGAATGCCGGAGCGGCCACTGCGCAGGCGCCCATAATCGCGTTCATCGACGCCGACTGCCGCCCGCACCCCGACTGGCTGCGTGTCGGCGTCGAAGCCATGGAGGCAGCGGATCTTCTGCAGGGAGCCGTGGAGCCGGTGGAGCCGTTGCGCGGTCCCTTCGACCGGACCCTCGAGGTGCGGGAACCGAGCGTGCTCTTCGAGAGCGCCAACCTGTTCGTGCGCCGCGAGCTGTTCGACCGGCTTGGCGGCTTCGAGCAGTGGATCGGCGGTCGGCATGAGCGACCATTCGGTGAGGACACGTGGTTCGGCTGGAGAGCACGGCGCGCGGGCGCACGGATTGTCTTTTGCGAGCGCGCTCGGGTTACCCACGCCGTATTTCCCGGCGACTGGACCGATCTGGTGCGCGAGCGCTGGAGGCTGCGTTACTTCCCTCCGCTCATTGCACGCATTCCCGAGCTTCGCCAAGCTCTCTGCGGCCATTACTTTCTCTCGCCGCGAACCACGCGAGTCGATTTAGCGGTGCTGGCCACCGCATCGTGTGTCCTCGGCCGGCGGTCATCACCGATCGTTGGTGTGGCGCCCTACGTACGTTACGTGTGGTCGGTGTCGCGACCTTGGGGCCGTCGGCGCGCGCCGTTCATAGCGCTTGCTCATGCGACGGCGGACACCGTGGGACTGGCGGCGCTGGCGCTCGGCAGCGTTCGTAGCGGGACGCTGGTGATCTGAGCTGCCGGGATAGACAGCGCCACGACGCGCCACTAGCCTTGGCCCAGGAATGGCTCACAAAGAGGGGAGCAACAGTTGGCGACTGCGATCATCACGGGCTCGGGTGGCCTGATCGGGTCAGAGGCCGTTCGGCACTGGGTCGAGAGCGGCTATGACGTGATCGGACTCGAGAACGACATGCGGGCACGATTCTTCGGCCCCGACGCGTCGACATCGTCCGTCACATCAACGCTCGTCACGCGCTACCCGGAGTTCCGCTCGTTGAACGTCGATATCCGCGACCGCGACGCCGTCGTACGGACCGTGCGAGAGGCTGCGCCAAACCTCGAGGTCATCGTGCATACCGCTGCCCAGCCGTCCCACGACTGGGCAGCGTCTGACCCGCACACCGATTTCGAGGTCAATGCCCTCGGGACTCTCAACCTCCTGCAGGCGGCGCGCGACCACGCTCCCTCCGCGACGTTCATCTTCTGCTCCACGAACAAGGTATATGGAGACCTCCCGAACCAACTTCCGCTCATCGAGCTCGACAGCCGTCTCGAACTTCCCGAGGAACATCGGTATCACGGAGGAATAGACACGTCGATGTCGATCGACTGCTCGACGCACTCTCTCTTCGGAGTGTCGAAGGCGTCGGCCGACTTGATGGTGCAGGAGTACGGCCGATACTTCGGCATGCCCACCGTTTGCTTCCGCGGAGGCTGTCTCACCGGTCCTCGACATGCGGGCGCGCGCCTGCACGGGTTCCTCTCTTACCTCATGAAGTGCACAACGACCGGACAGCCATACACCGTCTACGGGTATGGCGGCAAGCAGGTGCGCGACAACATCCACACGTCGGACGTGGTCAGCGCGTTCGACGCCTTCCATCGCGATGCTCGGTCCGCCGCGGTCTACAACCTGGGCGGTGGCCGCGAGAGTAACTGCTCGGTTCTCGAAGCCATCGAGATGTGCGAGCAGATCACCGGACGGGAGCTCAACTGGACGCTGGACGAGCACCCTCGCACCGGCGACCACCGGTGGTGGATCAGCGATGTGAGCAGCTTCCGCCGCGACTATCCGGACTGGCGCCTGACTCGCGATGTGCCGTCGATCCTGCGCGAGATGTATTCGGTCCAGTCTCGCGAGGACCCGCTGATCTCGGGCCGCCAGTAACACCGCCATGGAAGCGCGACCGACGCCCGTCCAGGAGGAGTCAGAGCCGTTGTCACGCCGTGCCTACGGGGAGGTGGCCGGGTTCTTCGACGACTTTGCGTCCCGCGAGGATCACTGGCTGGCGCGCACGGGTGGGTATCACACGCTGGTCGAGAAGGTCTGCGCCGCACTCATCCCTCCCGGGCAACGCGTGCTGGAGATCGGTTCCGGGCGGGGCGACCTCCTGGCCTCACTGCGGCCCGTGCGCGGCGTCGGCATCGACGTGAGCGCGCGCATGGTCGAGGCCGCTTCGGAGCGCCACCCGGAGCTGGAGTTCCATCGCTTGGCGGGCGAGGATTTGAACCTAGGCGAGCAGTTCGACTACATCGTTCTGTCCGATCTGGTCGGTTACGTCGAGGATCTGCAGTCGCTCTTCGAGTCGGTGGCTCGACACTGCCACCGCCGCACGCGCGTGGTGCTGTCGACCTACAGCAACGCCTGGAGGCCCTTGCTCGCGCTGCTCTCCGCCGTCGGTGTGCGTCCTCGCAGGCCGGTCAGGAACTGGGTCGGCCCCGAGGATCTCGTGAACTTGGCGGAGCTCGCCGGGCTGGAGCGCGTCCTGGAACGTAAGGAGATACTCCTGCCCCTCACGGGTCGGCTGTCGGTAGTCGTGAACGGGCTGCTTGCCCGTCTGCCGATGATTCGCTGGCTCACGCTGACGACGTGGCTCGTGGCTCGCCCGGCGGGCCAGGGCACCGGTGAGATGACTGTCTCGGTGATCGTGCCGTGTCACGACGAGGCCGGGACCGTCGAGGAGGCCGTGGACCGCACCCCGGAGATGGGAGCCGGGACCGAGATCGTGTTCGTCGACGACCACTCCTCTGATGGCACCGGTGAACGCGTCGAAGGGGTTCGGGCGGCTCGGCCGCACCGCCACATCAAGCTGATCACCGCCCACGGGCGTGGCAAGAGCAATGCGGTGCGAGAGGGCTTCGACGGATCGAGCGGCGAGGTGTTGATGATCCTTGACGGGGATCTCACCGTGGCCCCCGAGGACCTTCCGAAGTTCTACGACGCGCTGTCAAGCGGCCGGGGTGACTTGGTCAATGGCAGCCGTCTCATCTACGGCATGGAGCCCGGAGCCATGCGGTTCCTCAATCTCCTCGGCAACAAGCTATTCGCGGTTCTTCTAAGCCACGTGCTCGGACAGTTCGTGAAGGACACGCTTTGCGGAACCAAGGCGCTTCACCGTTCGGACTGGGAGCTGATCCGCGACCGCCGACACGAGTTCCACCAGGAGGATCCCTACGGCGACTTCGACCTGCTGCTCGGCGCGTCGCTGCTGGGCATGAAGATCGTCGACGTGCCCGTCCGCTACGGAGCACGCAACTACGGCGAGTCGAAGATGCGGCGGTTCCCGGTGGGCGGCACGTTCCTGCGTCTCACCGTCGCCGGCTATCGGCGGCTGTGGCTCCGGCCGGTGGGGCGATGAGCGAGCGCGGCGACCGGGGCTTGGCTACGGAGGCGAGCCAGGAGCGCTACGAGACCGAGCTACGCCAGGGCGAGTCGATCATCGATGGGGACCTGGAGTCGGCATGGGGGTGGACGAGTCCGGCGGGACAGGTCCGTGCCCAGCGACGCGCGGAGTTCCTCATCGGCGAGGCGCAGCTAGCCCCTGGTGTCCGCTGCCTCGAACTCGGTGCCGGCACGGGCGAGTTCACGGAACGCATAGCGCGCTCGGGGTGTGATCTCGTCGCACTCGAGATCAGCCCCGCTACGGCCGAGCGCTGCCGCGCACGGGTCGGTGCCGGCGTTGAGGTGGTCGTCGGCAACGCGGAAACCGCCGAGGGGCTGCGCGGTGAGGCGTTCGACGCCATTGTTGGCGTGAGCGTGCTGCACCACGTCAATCTCGACCTCTGCCTCCGGAACACGTTCTCCCTCCTGAGGCCGGGAGGCCGGTTCGCCTTCTCCGAACCCAACTTGGCCAATCCACAGATATGGGCCGAGCGCAACGTACGGGCGGTGGGACGCTGGCGGCATACGACTCCACACGAAACCGCATTCCGGGCGCCCGAGCTGAAGGCGATGATCGAGGCGGCGGGCCTGGTGGTGACTACGTGCGAGCCGTTCGAGTTCCTTCACCCAGCCACAGCGCGCGCGCTCATCCCGGTCGTCGAGCGCGTTGAGCACTGGCTCGAGGCGACCCCGGCGAGGGCCATCGCTGGATCGGTGCGGGTGAGTGGTCGGCGCCCCGATGACGGGCCGGTCGGCCATGTCGCTGACTGACTACCTGATCGGGCTGGTCTGCTTCGCCGCGACGGTCGGGTCGGCCTGCGCCACGGCACTGATCGTGAGTCGCCGCGGCCTTGCGCACCTCCGCGGGGCAGTGCGAGTCCTTGCGTTCGGACTCCTCGCCACGGCGGCGGTGATTCTCGTTCACCTCGTTCCTGGAGTGCTGCGTATCCTCGACCGCTGGACGGTGCTCGCCATGGCGCTGCTGCTCGTCGCAGGCACCTGGCGATTCATGCCGCGGGGGTCCCCGGCCGAGCCGGACCCAGCCGTTCCCTCGGTGGCCAGTGACCGCCGATCCTGGTTCTTCGCCATCGTGGGTACGGCGGCCGTCGTGGTCTGGGTCGTCGCCTTCCTGCTCGAGCAGGGCACCTCAGCGCCCGTGAGTATCGACGCCGCCGGGTTCCACCTGCCCAACGCGGTCGCGTGGATCCAGACGCGAAGCATGTGGACGATTCGTCAGTTCACGACAGTTGGCGATCAGGGCTACTACCCACAGAACGCAAATGTCCTCTTGCTCGCGACCATGCTGCCGTGGAAGAACGACTTCCTCGTCCGGTCGATCTACCCGCTGTACATCGGTATGGCCGCCGTTGGCACATACGCGCTGGCGCTTGAGCTGCGGGCGCCGCGCGCTGCGGCCGTTCTTGCCGGCGCCGTCCTGATCTCGATGCCCGCCGTGTTCCTCCCGGCGCTCGACGCGTCGGTCGTGGACATAGTGATGCTTGGGACCTTCGGGCCCGCGCTCGTCTTCCTGGCCCGGTGGCTGAGGACCGACCGCACGTCGGACGGCGTCCTCGCGGGTCTCGGACTCGGGCTCGCGTTCGGTACCAAGTGGTACGGCGTCACGGCGGCGGCCATCGCGATTGCGGTCTGGGCGGTCATGGCGTACTGGCGGGGCCGGCGGCTTCGTCCGGTGGTCTCGGGGGTGGGCCTCCTGGCGGGCCTGACCCTCGCCTCGGGCGGCTTTTGGATGGTGCGCAACGTCGTCGCCGTCGGTGACCCGGTTTTCCCGGCCAAGGTCGCGCCGCTCGGCGTCACGATCTTCGATGCCCCGCCCGATCCGTACTTGGACCAACTCGGCTTCAACCTGCTGCACTATGCGGACAACGCCCACGTGCTGCGCACCTACATCCTCCCGGCCTTCGCGCAGTGGTGGGGCTTGGCGGGTGCTCTGATCGGCGTGAGCTGGATCGCGGCTGCCGTACTCGTCCTGCGTCGGCGTAGGGCGCTCACCTCGCGTGCGCGGGCGACCGGCATCGCCGTTGCGAGCGCCGTGGCGCTACTCGCGTTGGCCTACGCGTTGACGCCGTTCTCGGCCTTCGGGCCGGAGGGCAAGCCTTACCTGACGGGGGTCGACACGCGCTACGCGGGGCCCGCTCTGCTCGTCGGTCTCGCGCTCTTCGCTTGGGTGGTGGGTCGTCATCGTCGCTTCGGCCGGGTGCTCGAGCTGGCGGCCTTCCTCGCCGTCTTCGACGGCCTCTGGCTCGTCTACCAGCACAACCGTTGGGGCATCGGTGGGTCGCAGGCGGTGCTCGCGCTGTTGGCCATCGCCGCACTCGCTGCGGTAGCTGCAGGCGTACGTGCGCTCTGGCTCGCTCGACGCGGACGCGGCTTTCTGCTGGTGGGCGGTCTCACTACGGTTCTGCTCGCGGTCGCTGCGGGAGGAGCGCTCCAGGCCCGCTTCAACGACAACCGCTACCGAGGCGTCGACGCCACCTACGACTGGATCCGGGATCACGCGAAGGCGGGGTCGAGAATCGGTGTTGCCGGCGACTACGTTCCCGATCGACCTCCGATCCAGCCGAACTTCGGCCCGCGGTTCGCGAACGAGGTGATCTATCTGACGCACGACGATCGCGGTCGCTTCCTCCCTTTCACCAGCGGGCGAGCCTTCGCCGCCGCCCTCGTCAGAGACAAGATCGACTTCGTGATCATCGGCCGCGACGCGCCGCCCCGAACTCGCGTACGCGAGGAGAACTGGGCCAGCGCAGCCGGATTTCGCCCGGTCGCGCGGAGCCCGCGATTCACGCTCATGCGGTCAGAGTCGGCCTCGATTGGTGACTAGGGTCCCGCACGGCTAACCCGGCGGCGGCGGCGGAACGTTCGCCGCCGCTGGGAATGTCGATCGTTACCATGCGCCGTCGTGAGGCTCCGTTCGCTCACCGCGTCCCTCAGGCGCGGCTCGCCCACAGACGAGGGGGTGGCCGCGGATGCGGATCTTCAGAACCTAGGAGAGTTCGAACAGAGGGTGGTCGACACCGCGTTCCCGCACAGCATCACGAGCGTGCCGCGGGTGCTTGCAGTAATTGAGGCGGTTCGCTACTGCGAGACGAGAGGCATCGAGGGCGCGTTTGCTGAATGCGGCGTCTGGCGAGGAGGGTCAGTCCTGGCGATGCTGCTGACTCTTCAGGAACTTGGAGCCGAGAGGGACGTCTGGCTCTACGACACTTTCGAAGGCATGACAGCACCGACCGAGCGAGACCTGTCGCGATTCCACAAGCCGGCCCTCGAGATCTGGCGCGAGGCAATCGCGCAACGCCGTCGCCCGTGGCCGGAATTCTTCGCAGAAGAAGTGTTCAACGAGGACGCAGTGCGCCAGACGCTGGCGACGACCGGATACCCCGCAGACCGCCTGCACTTCGTGCGCGGTCCGGTGGAGCAAACGCTACCGAAGCACGCACCCGAGCAGCTGGCCCTTTTGCGCCTGGACACCGACTGGTACGAGTCGACTCGCCACGAGCTCCATCACCTTTACCCCCGGCTTCAGGACGGTGGGGTCCTGATCGTCGACGACTATGGGCACTGGGAGGGATGTCGGCGCGCCGTCGACGAGTATTTCACCTCAGAAGCGCCACAGGTCCTGCTCCAAAGGATCGATTACACCGGCCGAATGGCAATCAAGCATTGAGGTTGCTGGAGTTGGCGCGGCTTACCGCGTCCGACGGTTGAAGCGCGAGCCGACCGCATGGGTAAGGCGGCGCATCGGAAGGCGCGACGGCGTGCCTTCCAGCTCGAAGTCGGGCCACGGTGTGGCGCGGCGATGGCGCGAGTAGAGCGCATGCATGTCGCGCTCGCATCCGCGGTGCCAGGGCTTGTTCGCGTTCGGTCCTTCGAAGTGGCGTATGCCCGGCCACCGCCGCGCTTCCTCCACCGCCTGCTTCCCGAACACGTCTACGCTGGTCGGAAAGCGCAACGTGCCGTTCATGCAGTTCCAGCGGGGATGCAGCGCGAGGCGGCGCGAGCCCAACACCAGATTGAGCACATCCTGGTCGGGCCACTCGAGCTCGGCGCCACGTTCGAGCGCCAGCTCATGCATCGCCTGCGTGCAGCCATCGCGGCGCATCAATTCGAGGTTGAGCAGGAGCACACCGCTGTTGAAGTACACCTCGGGACCGGCCAAGCCGAGCTCACCAGGCCGATGCAGATGGTTGTGCTGAAACACGTTTGTCACCGCGGCGAGGTAAGTGTCACCAAGGTCCGTATGCCACAAAGGCTCGATGGAGTCGGTGGCGATCGTGTCCGCGTCGACATACAGCACGCGTTCGTCGTGAGACAAAAGTTCCGGCAGGAAGATGCGAAACCACATCTCGATCGAGAAAGGCGACGCGGCCGGCAGACCGTCGCTGCGGTCGCGCCCGACGGGCAAGAAGGTGATCTGCCCGCCCTCGCGCGTCACCATCGTGGTGAGCGCATGCGCCAAGTCTGGGGCGAACCCCTCGCCATGGAGGAAGTAGACGTGCAGCTCCAGCGCACCACGATGGGCGAGGAAGGAATGTATGGACGCGGCGGCGTGCCCCACATAGCGCTCGTCGGCCGCCAGGGCGAGATTGATCGGTCGCCCGGTCAACGGTCCTCGTCGTACACCGACCGTCCAGGCACAGCCGGACGCATCCGCGGCCAGAGTTCATGGAGCGGTGCGGCAGCTTGCGGCCCGAGACACCACGTGTCGAAGCCCTCTTCGAGCGTTCGGTAACCGGCGTCCTGCAGCCGCTGACGCGTCGCCCACCGGTCGGCAGCGGCGAGGTGATAGTGCTCATAGACTAGGAGATGCGGTCGGTCGCGCTCGAGGTCGATGAGCCGGAGGACCTCTGAGTCGTAGCCCTCGGTGTCGATGAGAAGGAGATCGACGAACTCGACGCCGTGCTTTGCCAGCAGTGAATCGAAGGTGAGGCAGGGAACCTGGGTTGCGACGAGACGGCGCTCGATGTCTGCTATGTCGCGCCCGTGTCGAAGGACCGTCTCCCGCGAGAACGACCCCAGGCCGTGATACCAGAAGGGAACGTCACCATCCTCTTCCGCGGCCTGTCCGAGATGAAAGAATGGTAGTTCTCCGTCCTCGCCGGCGATAGCCGAGTTCTCGAGCGTGACGCGCGTGACGCCGCCGTAGTTCTCGCGCAGGCGCTCGAACACGTAAGGCACCGGCTCCACCATGATCCCGCGCCACTCGCCGGCGAGGATCAGGGGTCGCAGATGATCGTGCTGTTCGCCGTCGTTGGCGCCGATCTCCACGAAGAACGCCCGCGGGTAGCGATCCGCGAACGCTTGCAGGATCTGTGGACCCGCCAAGCGGCGCTGTAGGCGCTCGTAGCGCCACCGGCGCCATCGCCGGGCGGGCCGCGACCACTGGGCGGCCCGTGCCGTTCTGCTCGCGATTCCCCGTCCGAGTCGCATTGCCGGTGAACGGTAACCGGCATCGCTCGCGCGCGTTGCCGCCGCAATATCATCCCCATGTGTCGTCAGCTCGTCCTCGTCGGCCCACCGACCACGGAAGAGGCACCGGGCCGCCGGCGGCTCGGCGAGCCCCGGAGATCACCGTGGTCGTCCCCTCACACGCGCGGGCGCTGCGCCTCCGCTGGCTGCTGAACGCGCTTGACGAGCAGTCGCTCACTCCCTCCCGCTGGGAGGTGGTCATCGTCCACGACGACGCTGACGAGCGCAGCGAACGTGCGCTTGCCGAACACGGCTTCTCCGACGACGGTCGCCTGCGTCGCTTTCGACTCCCTCCGGGCACCGGCTCGCCGTCTCGCCAGCGCAACATCGGCTGGCGAGCCGCAGGAGCTCCGCTGATCGCGTTCACAGACGATGACTGCCGGCCGGAGCCCGACTGGTTGGAGCGACTCTTGGCGACGGCCCAAGACCACCCCGGAGCGATCGTTCAAGGGGCTACTCGCCCCGACCCCTATGAGACCGACGCCCTCCCCATGACGCCGCGGGTGCGGACGATACTCGTCGACCCGCCGGGCCCCTATGCCCAGACGTGCAACATCCTGTACCCACGCGATGTCCTGGAACGCGTCGGCGGATTCGACGAGGCAATGCCGGCGCCCGCCGGCGAGGACACCGATCTCGCGGTCCGCGCCCGCGCTGCGGGTGCGCCCTACGTCGGGGCGCCCGCCGCGATCGTGAACCACGCCGTCGTGACGCATTCACTGCCGGGCATTCTGCGCGTCAGCTGGAAGTGGCAGCACCTGGCGTTCGTGGTCAAGCGGCACCCGCAGCTGCGTCGCCACACCGTCGGAGGGATCTTCTGGCGCCCGAGCCACGCGGTGGCGATCGGCAGCTTGGCAGCAGCGGCCGCATTTGGCCCCCGCCGGCCGGCGGCGCTGCTCCTGGCGGGCCTGTATCTAAAGAGCCTCATGCCGTTCACGGGTCGCTCGCCCAAGCGGTGGGCGCGGCGGATGGTCGAGCTCCCGACCCGCCTTCTCATCGATCTCACGGAGATCGCCGCCTTGGCCCGGGGAAGCCTGCGCTACCGCACGCTGTTCCTATGACCGAGGCGCGGTCGCGGGACTCAGCGCTTCGGATAGCGCTGATGAACCCGTGCTTCTGGCCCGAGGTGCGGCGTGGATCTGAGCGCCTCATTCGCGAGCTGACCGACGAGCTGCTCGCTCGTGGCCACGGAGTCCGGCTCATCACCGGCCATCCCGGGCGCCCCAGAGTTGACGTGGAGGATGGGCTCGTCATCGTGCGCAACCCGCGTGTCCTCGACAGGTACCTCGCTCGGCGAGCGGTCCAGGAGTACGTGACGCACGTGCCGCTCAGCTACCTGTCGCTCCGTCGTGGCGACGACGACTTGGCCCATGCGTTCTATCCGACGGATGCGGCGGCGGCGGTGCGCTGGTCGAGGGCGACCGGCCGGCCGGCCGTGTTCTCGTACATGGGCATCCCGCAGCGCAGCGTCCTCGCCGCGCGGCGAATGCGCCTGCGTCTGCTCACCGAGGCAGTCGACGGCGCGTCCGCCGTCGTTGCGCTCAGCCACGCGACGGCACGAGGGCTGCGGCGCTGGCTTGGCGTCGCCGAACCGCACGTGATCCACCCACCGACCGACTGCGAAACCTTCACGCTCGGCGGTCGCAGGGCAGAGCATCCGACGATCATGTGCCCCGCGCCGTGGGACGACGATCGTAAGCGCGTTCCGCTGCTCGTCGAGGCGTTTAGGCTCGTTCGTCGGGAGCGCCCCACGGCCCGGCTTCGTCTGCTCGCTCCATCGGATGCGTCCGCAGCGGAATCGCTGACCCGCGAGGCTGGCGTCGAGCTCTTCGAGCCCGTCGAACAGCCGGCTGATCTCACCCCGCTCTACCAGAGTGCGTGGGTCACGGCTCTTGCCTCGTACAACGAGGCGTTCGGCATCGTTCTCGTGGAGTCGCTGGCGTGCGGCACGCCGGTCGTGGCCGCCAACGAGGGCGGTCCGCCGGAGATCGTGGACCAGCCGCAGCTCGGACGTCTGTTCGACGGGGGAGAGCCCCGGGCGGTTGCCGCGGCCCTGCTCGAAGCGCTCGAGGTCGCAGAGGACCCGGGCAACGTAGCTGGCTGCCGCGAGTCAGCGTTGCGCTTCAGCTCGCAACGGTGCGCAGAGGCCCACGAGGCGCTCTACCACGAGCTTCTCGCCCGTTGAAGCATTTGGCCTACGATCGCTCCGTGTCCGGCCACAGCATGCGTCGCCTCGGCGGGTGGGCGGTGGTCACCGGCGCCTCGCGCGGAATCGGGCGCGCGACCGCGCTCACGCTGGGAGCGGCCGGGCACGACGTCCTCATCGTCTACCGGGAACGTCACGCCGCGGCTGACGACACGCGGGCGGCGGTCGAGGAGCGCGGGGGCCAAGCGCGTGTCCTGCAGCTCGACGTAGCGGACTCGAATGACGTGGAGAGCAACCTGGGAGCGTTCGCCATTGAGGTGGGCGCCGTGTCCGTGCTCGTCAACTGCGCCGGAATCACAGCGGATCACACGCTGTCCAAGCTCGCACCCGATGACTGGCATCGGGTGCTCGACACGAACCTGTCGAGCTGCTTTCACTGCACGCGGGCTCTCCTTCCCACGATGCGCACACAAGGCTTTGGGCGAATAGTGAACGTCGCGTCCATCATCGGGCAAACCGGCAACGTGGGACAGACGAACTACGCGGCTTCGAAGGCAGGGATGATCGGATTCACGAAGTCGCTGAGTCTCGAGACGGCCCGGCACGACATCACCGTCAACGCCGTGTGCCCAGGTTTCATCGACACGGACATGCTCGCCGCCGTGCCGGACCCCGCGCGAGAGTCGTTGCTGCGACGCATCCCCAAAGGTCGATTTGGCCACGCCGACGAAGTCGCCCGCGCTATCGAGTTTCTCGCCAGCCCGGAGTCGGGCTACATCACGGGCGCCGTGTTGAATGTCAACGGCGGGATGTACCTGTGAGGTCGCGGGCCCGCTCGACCGCCGCCACTGTTCGCGATGCGGCACGGATGGCACGCTTCCGAATCTGGGCCGCACATCTGGACCTCGAGCTGCGGCGGAATGGGGGCCGACTTGTGCTCGACACCCCGTATGGGCTGACTTTCGATGCGCCGCCGGCGATAAAGGCCGTGAAGCGCGGTGAGGGCACCGGGACGCTGACTCTGCGCGCGGGCCGGGGAGTGTCGCTCGGTCGCAACGTGCTGCTCGAAGTCTGGGCGGAAGGCACGAACGTGCTCGAGTTCGGTGACGACGCCTACGTCCTGGACGGCGTGCGTCTGAGCCTTCGCTCCGGCGCGATCGTGCTCGGCCAGGCGGCCAACGTTCGGGACTACTCCATGCTCAAGTCACAGGGCCAGCTGTTGCTGGGCCGTGAGGTGACGGTCCAGCACGGCTCGTATCTGCATTGCACTCAGCACCTCGAGCTCTCCGAGCTGGTAGGCACGGGGGAGCGCGTGACGATCATCGACTCCGAGAAGCGTCACGATGGCACCGACACCCATTTTCTGCGTCAGCCGCTTCGGGTGAAGCCCGTGGTCCTCGGCCGGAACGTCTTCGTGGCGGCCAACGCCGTGATAACGCATGGTTCGCGCGTGGGTGCCAACTCCGTGATCGGAGCCGGGGCGGTCCTGACCGGCGGCGACTATCCGGGCGGTTCGATCATCGCCGGCGCGCCCGCGAGGGTGGTGAAGAGGCTTCCTGGTGCCGCTGATCGCCCCTCTGCGTCCAGTGAGCAGTCGTAGGCCGCTAAAGACGCGGATCGCGCGCGAAGGACCCCGTGGACCATGGGCACACGGGGGTGACGTGTTGCTCGCTGCACTAGCCTGTGCAGGGCGCAGCGGTCGCGGGAGCACCCGCGGTGAGTCCGGCGGACAGCACTACCCCGCCCGGCAGACTCTCACTGGCAGCGAGAACGGCCAGTCCTTTGCACGACGCCACTCCATCACGCGACACTGGGGCCCAGGTACGGGACTTCGCACGCCTCCTCCGCGAGCAGTGGTGGGTCATCCTGCTGTGCGTCGTCGCGACGACTTCTGCGGCGGTGCTGTACACCGCCTCGACCGACAAGACCTACGAGGCGTCGGCAAAGCTGCTGCTGCCCACCGACAACCTTTCGTCGTCGCTCGCCGGTGCAGGAATCGGAGGCGTCGACGTTACGCGCCAGGCGGCGACGGATGCTCAGCTCGTAGGGCTTCCGGCGGTTGCCGCGAGGGTCAGTCGCCGTCACAACCGGGCCCTCTCGACGGCCGCTGTCCGTACCTCAGCCGCGCCGGATACGAATCTGCTCACCGTCACGGTCACCGACCATGATCCCGCGGCTGCTGCGTTTTTCGCAAACGCGTTCGCTGCCGAGTACGTGCGGTTCCGCCGCGGCACCACGCTTGGGCGATACGCGAACGCCCTGGAGGTACTTCGGGCCCGGCTTTCCCGTGCGCCGAAGGGCAGTCCGGATGCCGCGACGCTCAGGGGCCAAGTGAAGCAGCTGGAGCTGCTCGCTTCGCTCCGCACGGGCGACCCCCAACTCGTCCAGGCTGCCGTGAAGCCCGCTGTGGCCGTCAGCCCCAGACCGGCGCGGAACCTGGCTCTCGCCCTCATACTCGGGACCTTGCTCGCCATCGCGCTGGCGTCCCTGCGCGACCGGCTCGACCGGCGCATCAAGAGCGAGGCGCAGCTGGAGCACATCTTTCCCGGCGTGCCCTTGATCGGCCTCGTGCCTCGGCCTGGAGGGTCTGACGCGCACAAAATGATGGCCGCCGAGAGCTTCTACTCCTTGGGGACCGGCTTGCGCTACCTCGAGCGCGGCCGCGAACTCAACACGCTCCTGGTCACGAGCGCGGTTCCCGGAGAGGGCAAGACCACCGTAACGCTCAACCTGGCTCTGGCGCTGAGAGAGCACGGACGCTCGGTGTTGGCCGTAGACGCCGACCTGCGGCGCCCCGCACTGTCCGATCGCCTCAAGGCCGACCGGGAACAGGGCGTCTCGAGCGTTCTCGCCGGTGAGTCGACGATCGCGACCAGCGTGCAGGAGCGCACGGTCGAACCTTCCGCGAACGGAGCAGGTCCGGCCGTTGCCCTGAGCGGAAGCATCGCGGTGGTGGGCGCCGGACCCGTAGCCAGCCGACCGCAGCTCTTGCTCGACGACTCCTCGCTGAGGAACCTCCTCGACGGGACCCGGAGTCAAGCTCAGACGATCATCTTCGACGGGCCGCCCCTTGGCGCGTTCAGCGACATGCTCCCGCTGGCCAAGGAAGTTGACGGCGTGATCATCGCCGCGCGGCTCTCCCACTCGCGGACCGACCAGCTCGAGCGGTTCGCCTCGCAACTGTCGAACGCCTCGATCAAGCCCATCGGAATCGTCGTTCTGGGAGTAAGAATCGACTCTCCCAGCTACTACGCTGAGTACTTGCGCGAGCAGTAGGAGCTCGGCACTCCCACGCGAAGATGACGAGCCCCATGCCCATCGACCGCGGCCTCGCGGCGTGGTGCGTAGGCGCAGTGAGCTTGTCCCTTGCGGCCGGCCTGCTCGTCGGCGCGGCCCCGGCGGTGGCCTTCGACCTGTCCGTTATCGCCGTCACTGCGCTCGCGGTACGTCGGCACCCGCTCACCGCCCTGATCGTCGTCCTCGTGTTGCGTGCGGCGATCCCGAACAGCGTCCTGCTGGTCTTCCTGACGCTTGGCGGTGGCGCGGTTGCGTTGATCCTTAACGGTCGCCTCCCGGAGAGGCGCGTCAGTGCACCGTTCCTGGCTCTCACGCTGGTGGCCCTCGCGTCGGCACCGCTGCTTCCGAGTGTCGACGAAGGGCTGACGGCGGGCACGCTGACGTTGCCGTTCGTGCACGCCCCGTACGCGAAGACTCCGTCCTCTGAGCTCTTCCTGTGGATGAACCTTGCCTCCGTCCTGGTCGTGTTCTGCCTGGCAGCGTCGGCCGTACGGACGCATGCCCAGCTGCGCCGCTTGGTCGGCGCGATCCTCGTGTCGGCCGTGGCGCCGATTGCCATCGGCGCCCAGCAGCTGGCCACCGGCCAGACCGTCGCGCGTGGCGCCACCACCCTGAAGGCCGTCCGAGGACCGTTCACGTTCCCCAACTACTTTGCGTTCTATCTCGTCGTCGTCCTCATCGTCGCCATCGTCGTGCTCCTCGAGACGACCTCGCTGCGAGTTCGAGTCGCCCTCGCCGTCCTGGTCGCCCTGACTGGCACGGCACTCTTCTTCACCTACACGCGCGCCGCATGGGTCGGCTTTGGCGTCGCGCTCGTCGTCCTGGCGCTGACCCGTTATCGCAGGCTGACGGTCGTCGCCGTCGTGATGACGGTGTTGGCAGTGCTTCTGGCTCCTGGCGCCGTCCACAAGGCAGAACAGCGCTTCGGCGACCTGTCGACTCAGTCGCAGGCCGCCGCCCCAAACTCTTGGACCTGGCGCGTTGATGAGTGGGAGGCGATCCTCCCCTACGGCTACAAGAGGCCGCTCGCCGGGCAGGGGTTCGGAAGCTACTCGCGGATGACGGTCCGGCGGTACGGCCGCCTCGATCGGCGCTATCCGACCGTCGAGAAGCCGGAGCGTGGCGTGTTTAGTCCACTCGGATTCACGGCGCACAACGACTACGTGAGGATGTTCGTCGAGCTCGGGGTTCCCGGGTTGCTTCTGTGGGTGCTGGTCTTCGTCGGCGCGCTTGCATCGGCCGTGCGCGCGCGACGCGTCCGGGGGCTCGAGGGCCCTGCGACCGCGCTGATCGCGATCGTCTTTGCACTGCTGCTCATCAGCGCGTCGGACAACCTGCAGGGCTACTCCGTGGTGCTCATCTCCGTGTTTGCTTTGTGCGGAGGAGTGAGCGGTGTTGCGACCAGCGCACGCCAGGCAAGGAGGCCGGGGTCGACAGTGCCGAGTAGACAGGTCGTGGGTGTCGACCTATTGCCGGGGGCGCCTTCCTCCGAGCCGCGGGCGCCGGCGCCCGACGCGCCCCTCGGGGAACCAACGAGCACGAAGGGGTTCCCAGGCCGTCCAAGCGCGATGCTACTGCGCGGCACCGCGGTTCTTCGTGCCGCCATCAAACGTAGGCGTCGGCGACCCTAGAAATCCGACTCCACGCCTCCGGGGGTGGTAGATCAAGGTCTCCGTCAAACGCGTTCAGGGTCGAAGAAGAAGGCGTGCCGCACAAGCCAGCCGCAGCCTAAGGGGGGCAATCAGCACACTCGCCGACGAGAGCTGGAGCGGACGTTCACCGCGTGTTCCTTCGCCTTCCACCGCGGGAATCGGCCCGCACGGAACCTGCGGTCACTCATGCGACCGTCAGCGCCGGCCACCCGCCGGAGGCAGGCCGGGCCGACGCGACGCGGCGATGAGCCCTGCCAGCTTCTCGGTCTCGCGGCGGGCGCTGGCGAACTCGAGCACGTCCATGCGACCTGCGCGTCCCATCGCGGCTCACGCCTCCACCGACAACGCCAGCGGCTCGGTCAGCGCTGCGGACAGGGCATGAGGATTGCCTGGAGGGACGAGCCTGCCCCACCCGGGGTGGACGAGCTCTGGGAGCCCGACCTTGTCGTCGCCACTACGGGCACACCCATCGCAAGCATCCAGTCGCGGTCGCCGTCCGACGCCACGACACAGGGCATGGCTAGCCCGTGGGCGCTTTCGAGCATGTCGCGCACGGCAGCGGCCCCATCACCGGTGGGGCCGGGCGACGCGCCCGAGGGAGCGGGCGTAATGAATGAATCCTCCGCCATCACCGTGCTCGCTGCTGCTTGCGCTGCGGCGCCGTAGCAGCCTCCAGACCCCCGCGCGAAGAGAGCCGGCACGAGGTCGAGGTTTGTTGTCGAACCCCAGGACGTTCAGGCCGCGGTCGGCGAAGGAGATCGCCAGCGGGAGGCCGACGCGGCCGCAGCCGATGATGGAGACATCGTGGTGCACGGTAGTCGCGGCTTACGGGCGATGCCGTCCGTCGGAGCAGGAAAGATCGCGTTGTGTGGGGAACCACACATGGGTCGTCATGATGGGTCTCTTGCTCGCCATCGGTCTTGCCGCGTGGGCTTCGGTCGCGATACTGGTGGCCGGGCTCTGCTGGACGGCGGGCAGCGCCGAGCGCGACAGCGTCCGCGCCCGCGGGACGAAGGCGTCGAGCGGGCCGGCGTCTAGGTCCGCGACCTGTCGGGTGCCTGGCCCGTCGTGCAGCGCCCCCGCACCGCGACGTCGTCCTGCCGCGCGCGGCGCGGCGTGCACGCCGGCGTGTCGCGGCGCGCGACGCGCGAGTGACGGCGCGCAGCGCCGCGGCGTCGCTGGGCCGCGTTCGACCCCAAGTTCCGTCACATGCCGCGGCGCGCGAGCATGTACGGCACGGTGCGCAGCATGATCTTCATGTCCGCCCACAGAGACCAGCCGGCTACGTAGAGGTAGTCGATCTTGACCATCTCGTGCAGCGGCACCCGCGCGGAGCCCATGATCTGCCACGGCCCGGTCATGCCCGGGGTGAGCTGCAGGCGGCGGCGGTCGTGGCCCTTGATCAGCACGTCCTCGTCGAGCACGAGTGGGCGGGGGCCGACGAGGCTCATATCTCCTGCGAACACGTTCAACAGCTGAGGCAGCTCGTCCAGGGAGACGCGCCGCAGAAGCCGGCCGACGCGGGTCACCCGTGGATCGTGCTCGATCTTAAACAGGCCTTCGGCTTCGTTGACGATGCGCAGGTCCGCCTTGCGCTGCTCCGCGTCGTTGCCCATCGTGCGGAACTTGCAGATCTCGAAGTGCCGTCCTCCCCGCCCAACGCGTGTTTGACGGAAGAGCACAGGGCCGTGGCTGTCGAACTTGATCGCTAGGGCGATCACCGCCATGACGGGCGCGCAGGCCAGGAGCGCAGCGGTTGCGCCGACCACGTCGAAGACGCGTTTGGTCATCGCGGACGAGCGCGAGAGGCCGAAGCGGCGGACGCCGAGCAGTGTAAGCCCGTGCAGGTCGTCAAACACCACCGAGCTGCCGATCACGTCCAAGACCCGCGGCAGCAGGCTCACCCGGGCGCCGATCGCCTTCGCGGCGCGAACGAAGTCCAGCATCTCTTGGGCGGGGAGGGTCGAGGGTTCGATGACGATGCGGTGCGCGTCGGTCTTGACGATGAGGTTCTGCAGGTCGCGCTGGTCGGCCTCGCTGTAGCGCGCATCGCTCGCACGCTCGAGACCCATGCGCCCCACAAGCTCGGCCTTGACCCCGTCGTGGTTGAGCTTGTCGCGCAGTCGGTCGCACGTCGTGGCGTCGCCTATAAACAGCAGGCGCTCGGCCGGGGTCATCCGCCGCACGACCTCGCGGGCGGCGCGGCGGCCGACGACCGACAGGCCGCAGAAGGCGCCCCACAGAGCGATGACCTGGGGCGTGCCCAGCGTGCCCCGCACGAACGCCTCGCCGAGGAGCCAGAACACGAGCGTGTACAGCGTGGCCAGCTGAAAGAGCTGCGGCGCCTCGTCCATCGTGGTCTTGCGCACGAGCAGCTCGTCGCGGTCGTACAGGCCGTAGATCTTGCCGGCCGCCACGACGAGCGGAAGTGCGAGAAACGCGTTGAGGCGCAGGCTGTCCTCGCCGAGGACGACGACTGCCAGCACGAGCGCGAGGGCGACGGCGACCATGTCGGTGGCCCCAAGGAGCCTGCGCAGCGCGCGATCACGCGCCTCCGCCACGGGGGCCGACAGAGGCGACTCGATGATCGCGCTGCGGGCGAGCGGCTCGCCGTGGAGCGTGCGCGCCCGGGACGCGCGGGGCGCCCCTGAGCCACGACGCTCGGGTCCCTCGGTGGTCGTGGTGTGAGATTTCGTCGTGGCCATCAGCGCGTGCCTTCAGCCGCGCCTCCCGTAGGGGCCGCCTCCGATCCGGAGTCGTCAGTCACAAACAACGACGTCGACGGTACAGAAACCTTGCGGTCCCGTCCACTACTTCACGGCATGTAGACCTCGACCATGTGTCCAACCTGGCGGCCGGAGTCAGCGATAACTAGCCCTGGCGACGGTTCCGGCCATGTCGACCCCGGTCCACGGCGCTCCGCCGACGTGCTGGCCACGGCCCCCGCGCTCGGCCTGGACCGTGCCGCCGCGGAGAACTTCGCCGTGCTCGATCCAGCGGGAATCGACGCGATCCTGCTCATGGTGTCGGTGGCCCCGCCTATTTACCGGCCGGCGGGAAAATTGCCGTCTGCGGTTCGGTGGCCTGCTCGGTCTCGGCGGTCAGGCTCTGCCGCAACTTGCGCAGGGCCCGGTACAAGCGTCCCTCGGTCGTGGTCGCGGAGGTGTGCGTGACCACGGCGATCTGCTGAAGGGAGAGATCGGCGCCGAAGCGCAGGGCGACGGTTTCCTGCTCCTCCTGGCTGAGCTCGGCGAGCGCGCGGGCGAGCCTGTCGCGGTCGGCTAGCTCGTCGGCGAGGTCGAGATGCTCCCCGCGTGGCAGTCCATGCGCCGCCTGGGCCACCGCCTCGCGTCGCACCTGCTCGCGCCGCTGGTGATCGCGCCAGCGGTTGACGGCGATAGTGAAGATCCACGCCCGGTCGTCGCGGATCAGCGCGGTGCGACCGCGCCCGGCCCGTAGCGCGCGCTCGAAGACCTCGGCGAGCAGATCCTCCGCCTCGGACCGGTCAGCGGTGCGGTACGCCAGGAAGGCGAACACCGCGGGGGCGTGGTCGCGGTAAAGCCGCTCGAAGCGAGCATCGTCCACCGGCTCGGCATGATATCGGCGTAGGATTCGTACCGGGCAGTCAGAAAACGCGCTGCCCGTTCGTCCTAAGGGGTCATGAGCGATCTTCACGACCTCCCCGTTGATGTAGCCGACACGGCTCGCATGTTCGAGCAGTGCCGTCCCGCGGCGACCAACCTCGAGCTGGACCGCGCGTACCAGCGCGCCCGTCAGGGCGCGCGCAGGCCGCGGCGCGCTTCGTCAGGCGTCATTGTCGGTTGCCTGGCTCTCGGTCTCCTGTTCAGTGGCACGGGCACGACGCTCGCGATCTCCGGGCTCTCCTCCGACGGGTCTGCGGTCGTCCGCCAGTACCCGGCGACTCCGGCGACTCCGGCGACCCCGGCTGACCAATCCGGCGTCCAGGGCGTGACAACGAACGGCACAGCACCCACGCTCGGCGGCAATGACACGAGTGGCCAACCGAAGGACACGAGCGGGGTCAAGGGCGAGCGCACAAGTGGCTCGACCGACACCGACACCGACACCGACACCGCGAACGACGCGTTCGGCGCGCGCGTGAGCCCCGGAGTCGAAGTCGCCCGCCAGAGACAGGCGACCAGCACGGGCAAGCAGCTCCCGTTCACCGGCTTCGCGGTCGTCCCGCTTCTGCTCATCGGAGTCGCTCTCATCGCGACAGGGTTGGTGCTGCGCCGGCGCTCGCAGACGCCCCCGCTTTAGGGGGCTGCAGCGTCAGGGCCTCACCGGCAGGGGAGCACGCAGCGCACTTGCGCGCCACTGCCGGCGAGGTCCCCTGACGAACGACGCGGCGGCGTAGCGAGCCAGGGGGTCGCGCGGGTTCAGCCGCACGGCAACCCGAGCCTCCGTGCGGGGATCTTCGCCCCCGACGGCGAGGATCAGGCTCCGTGCATAGTGGAGTTCCCAGTTGTCCGGGTCCAGCGACAGCGCTTTGTCGATCACCTCCTGCGCGAGGCCCGTGCGCCCGGCGCGCACGTCGCAGTAGGCGAGAATCTCAAACGGCTCCGGCCGGATGCCCAGCGCGTCGGCTGCGCGCAGGGCATGCCGCTCAGCTGCGTGGCAGTCGCCTGCGCGAAGCTCGGTGACAGCCGCTTCTAGCCTCGCCTGCGACAGCGCGATCCGCGCCGGCACGACCGCCAGCCCGATGCAGGCCATCCCGGCCCCGAGGCGGACGAACCGGTGCACCGCTAGGGGTCTCAGGTCCGCAGGCCGGTTGCGCGAGAGCGCGAGTCCGCCAGCAGCCATCAGCCAGAGGGTTACCGCGGGCATTTCCCAGTCCCAGTCGACGCCGGCGTGGACTGCCCAGGTGACGGCGGTCGCCAGCAGCGTCCCCCATACCGCCCGATTTGGGCCGCGAATCCGGCGCGCTAGGCCGGCGAGCACCGCGCCGATGAAGGCGAGGATCAGCACCAACCCGACCAACCCGAGCTCCCCGGCCACCTCCGCGTAGAGCGAGTGGCCATCGATCACAATGAAGTCCGCCCTCCGGTGCGCGGCCCAGAGCAAGGGGTAGGTGCCAGCGCCCGTCCCGTGGACGAGATGGGGTCGCAGCCCATGGTTGATCGCAACCCGCCAATGATCGAGGCGGCCGTTGTTGCCCAGATCGGCGAAGCGCCGGTTGGGCGAGAGATTGGCGGGGACATCCGCGGGCGACGCGAAACGGTCAGCGGCATCGCGCAGGCGCTCTGCCCCCCCAATCGCGAGGGCGACAGCGACGAGGCCGAGGACAACGGCTGCGCTCCCGGCCCGCAAACCCCGGCGTCGAATCCAGGGCAGTGGATCCGGACCCATGCGTCGCTCGAGCAGAGTCGCGAGCGCTCGCAGGACGCCACAGCCCACTACGGCTGCGAGGACCCATACAGCGACGTGGCGGCCGGAGGCAAGGGCGTCCAGGCTGGGGGTCTGCGCCTTCAAGCCGGAGTGCGCGCGTGCCGTGGCCAAGATGCCTGCTGCGGCTCCCAGTAACGCCACCGGTACACCGCCCAGGGCCGTTCGGTCGCGGACGACGAGCACGAGCACGACCACCCCGATCACTGTTGACGCTGCGGCGCCTCGCGACACCGTGGCATACAGGGTTGCGGCGGCAACGGGGACGACGGCCGCCGCGACCACGCGCACGCGCACGCTGAACGACGACCCGCTGCTGATTCCGGTCAACCAGAGCACGCACAACCCCGCAAGCAGCCCAGTGGCGTTCCAGTAGCTCGTGGGCCAGGAGAGACGCACCCGCCCAAAGCTGTCTCCTATGGGCAAGGTCTCCGGCAACAGGAAGCTGACCAGCGAGAGGCACACGACCAGGCTCGCAGCCGCTCCGAGCCCGCCGAGCAGTAGGCGGCCGGTCCGGGGGGTAACACCGATCGAGGCGAACGCCAGCAGCACCACGACGTACAGCAGTGCGCGATCGGCCTCGAGCGTGGCACGGGCAGGTGATCCAGACCACGCTGATGACAGCAGCGTCCAAGCGGCGAAGGCGGCCAGCGCGCCGCCCCCGACCACCAGCCCACGGCCCATGCCGACGGTAGGTGCCGGGGCGAGCATGCACCGGAAAAGGATCAGCATCAAGACGACGACCACGGCTACCCCGGTCCACTGCGGCGAGAAGCCGCCGCTGGTCAGCGCGAGCGCAACCGTCGCGACACCGGGCACCAGGGCGACGCAAAGTGCGTCCGCGCGGCCGGCGGCGCTCGCGGGCAAACGGCTTAAGCTGGGCACGGCGCGTACCGATGTATCAGCGTGATGGAGATTCTCATGGCGATGCTCGTTTTGTAGGCGCTGGCCGGCATTGTCGTGCTCGCACTCTGTCGCACTCCAGCACGCGGCGACCTGGCCAGGATCCTTCGCGCAGCCCCGGTGGCCCGCCCCTGCCAGGGGCGCCCAGCGCCGTGCGTGGCTCGGGGCGCCCTCGATCGGCGCATTCGCTCCTCGAGCTCATACGGCGTGGCGCGTCGCTGAGCAGCGGCTCTCGGCGAGCACGACCACCGCGAGCTCGTCCAGCTCGGACCATCTGCTGCGTCCTTATGCATCTTGAGCCTGGACGTCAGTTCGACCGGCTCACTTCCCGGATGTTGCGCCGAGCACCGTGACCGCGCGACATCCGGTATGCCTGTGCCGTTGTCCGCCCAGATGGTGCTCTCTCCCGTCATACGGAATCCTTACGCCTTGGTGCGAAACCAGAGCTTTCCCCGTCCGCGGTGAGGTCGCCGTCGTCCTGGTCATGGCGGTCATAGCGGCGCTGGCTACCGGGTACGTCATCTCGTCCGGCGACTCCTTGCCCGCACGGCGACGACTGTCGCCCGAGCTCCTACCGACGGTCGGCATCTCGCCGATGCCCGGGACCATCACCCAGCCGCGTGCGGATCCTCCTGGGTCCGCACGCCTCCACGGCTGCGGCTGGAGGCAGACGAGGGGCCGGCGTCGGGTGCCGCCGGATCGAGCTTGGGTGCTTCGTCGTCCGCCGGACGCTGCGGGTCGGCGTGCTCGTCGGACTCGGGCAGCGTGCCGGTCTGCTGCCCGCTGTCGCCGGGCGCGGGGGCTGACGGGTCCGGCGCGGGGCGGTCGCCGGCACCGTTGGCGGAGAACGCGGGCGACGGGGCGGACGGGACAGGGGCGACGAACGGATCGGTGGGCATAGCGGCCTCCTGCGCCTTGCGCTTGCGGCGCCTGAGCAGCTTCCACACGCCTGCGCCCATCAACGCGGGTAGGGCGAAGGGACCCAGGCGGGCGAAGCCGACGGTGCTGCGGAAGAGCCGGATCAGCGGCCAGAAGCGGACGAGGGTCTTCCCCGCGTGGACAGCCTTGTGGCGGCGGGTGGGGTTCGAGCGGGAGGGAAGCTTGGGCATCGCCCCGAGCTACCCGGCGATCAGCCCGGCGAAGCGGCCAGTGCCAGGCTCTCGGACGAGTAGGCGAAGACCTGCGCGGTGCCGAAGCAGTTCCAGGGGTCGACGATGAGCGCGTCGGCGCGAGCCGCGTCGACGAGCGCCCGCAGGACACCCGGGCCGCAGAAGTCGGAGTGATTGGCGGCGAGCACCACCGCGTCGGCGTCAAGGACGGCGTCGTCGAAGGACTGCGTCGGCGTCTGGACGCGCGGGTCGTGCACCGCGACGTCAGCGAGCTCGCGCTCCAGCAGCCGCACGAGCTTGTGGGCCAAAGAGTCGCGCTCGTCGTCGGTGTCGGCCTTGAACGCGAGGCCGAGCACGGCGATCTTCTTCCCGCTCAGCGAGCCCATCCGCCGCTTCATCCCCTCGATGAGGAAGAGGGGCACGCTCTCGTTGACGCGCGAGACGGCCAGCAGCATCCCGGGGGCGTGCGAGCGCTCCTCGGAGAACGCGAAATCCTTGCGCAGGCAGGTCCCCGCGGTGAACCCGGGCAGCTTCATCCCGCCCCGCGGATAGTCGCGGTTGATGAGGTCGATGACGTCGAAGACGTTGGCCCCGTGCTGCTCGCAGTCCATCATCAGGAGGTTGGGCAGCGCGAAGGTCGCGTAGCGCAGGATGTTGGTCCAGATCTTCGCGAGCTCGGCCTGGACCGGCGTGGTCTGCACGATCGGCGCGCCGAAGACCGCGAACAGCTTCCCGATCGCCTCGCCCGAGCGCTCGCCGACGCCTCCGACGATGCACGGCAGCGAGACGATCTCCTCGAAGAACTTGCCCGCCGCGATGCGCTCCGGCGCGTGGGCGACGAGCAGCTCGGTGCCGATCGCGAAGCCGCGGTGCTTGGCGACGTAGCCCGCGACGAACTCGGTGGTGCCGGGCGCGACGGTCGAGCGCAGCGTCAGCGACTGGCCCTCGCGCAGATGCGGCAGCAGGTCGTCCAGCGCGCTGCGGATCTGCGACATGTCGATCTCGATGTGGGAGAACGTCGGCGTCCCGAGCGTGAGGACGATGTGGTCGGCCTGCGCGGCGTCGGCGACGCGGTCGGACATCGCAAAGGTCCCCGCCGCGATGACCCGGGTCAGCGCCTCCTGCGCCCCCGGCTCCTCGAAGGGCATCCGGCCGGCGCGCACCGCCGCCAGCAGGGCGGGGTCCTTGTCGACGCCCAGGACGCGCAGCCCGCGGTCGGCGAAGGAGATCGCCAGGGGAAGGCCGACGCGGCCACAGCCGATGATCGAGACGTCGTGGGCCACGCGGTCAAACTAGCCAGCGTGCCGGCGCGAGGCCTGCCGGCGCCGGTGGCGCCCGTACTGCCGCGCGAACCCGGTGACGAACCTCGGGTTGTACGTCGCGTAGCGCTTCCACAGGCGCCGCGGCTCGTGCGCGAGGCGATAGCCCCACTCGAGCCCGAGCGCCTGCATCCAGTTCGGCGCCTGCGGCACGAGCCCGGCGTGGAAGTCGAACGCCGCCCCGACGCCGACCAGCACGGGGGCGTCGAGCCGGCCGCGCATCGCGGCCATCCACTTCTCCTGCTTGGGCACGCCGATCCCGACCCACACCACGTCGGCTTTGGAGCGGTTGATCTCCCTGACGATCGAGGCCTGCTCCTCACCGTCGAGGTCGCGGTAGGGCGGCGCGTAGCCGCCGACGATCTTCACGCCGGGGAATCGGCGGCGCAGGTTCAGCGCCAGCTGCACGAGGGCGCCCTGGTTGCGGCCCCCGTAGAGGTACATGCGGGCGCCGGTCAGCGCGGAGCGCTCGCAGTAGCGGGCCATGAGCTCCGGCCCGTAGACGCGTGAGGGCAGATCGTGGCCGAGGGCGTTCATGGCCCAGACCAGCGGCTGGCCGTCGGGGACGGTGAGCGAGGCGTTGGCGACGGCGTCGCGCATCTCGTCGTCCTCCTGGCAGACCATCACGGTGTGCACGGCGGCGACGCAGACGTACCCCTGCTGGCCGCGCGCGATCGTGGCGTCCATCCAGCCCATCGTCCGCTCGTAGTCGGTCAGCGCGAGGGGGACGCCGAGCACCTCGGCGGCCGGAGGCGGCACCGCGGCGGCGATCGCGTCGAGGACGGGCGAGGCGTTGAGAGGGCTGTGCGGCTGCGCGGACATGTGTCGTCTCCTGCCGAAGTACGCCTCAGGACCGAAGAGGTCACCCCAGACAACGAGGCGGCGGCGAGAAAGTCGCGCAATCCGAACGTCGTCTGCCGTCCTTGTAGGCTCGCAGCGGTGGCCACGCGCGCGCTGGTGACCGGAATCTCGGGTCAGGACGGGTCTTACCTGGCCGAGCTGCTGCTCGCGGAGGGGACCGAGGTGCACGGGATCGTGCGCCACGGCGGGCGCCCTGAGAACCTCGAGGCCGTGCGGAGCCGGGTGACGCTGCTCGAGGGCGACCTGCTCGACCCCGCGTCGCTGCGCGAGGCCCTCCGGGTCGCGCGGCCCCACGAGGTCTACCACCTCGCGGCGCCGACCTTCGTCCCCGCATCGTGGGAGGACCCGGCGCTGACCGTCGCTGCCGTCGCGGGTGCTACGGCGACCCTGCTGTCGGCCGCCGCCGAGCTCGATCCTGCGCCGCGCGTCTACGTCGCGAGCTCCAGCGAGGTCTTCGGGGACGCCGGCGAGTCGCCGCAGTCGGAGTCCTCACCCATGCGCCCGCGCAGCCCCTACGGCGTGGCCAAGCTCGCCGCGCTCGGGCTGGCGCGGGTGGCCCGGGAGCACCGCGGGTTGCACGTCTGCACCGGCATCACCTTCAACCACGAGTCCCCCCGCCGGCCGCAGCGCTTCCTGCCACGCAAGGTCACGCGCGCGGCGGCGGCGATCGCGCTCGGCCGCGAGCGGGAGCTGGTGCTCGGCGATCTCGATGCGGTCCGTGACTGGAGCGACGCTCGCGACGTCGTGCGCGGAGCGCTGCTGGCGCTGCGCCACGACACGCCGGGTGACTACGTCTTCGCCGGCGGCGTGGGCCGGACGGTCCGCGATCTGGTGGAGGTGGCCTTTGGCCACGCGGGCGTCGACCCGGCGGGTCGTGTGCGCACCGATCCGGCGCTGGTGCGCCCAGCGGAGGCGACGCCCCCGGTCGGTGACCCGTCCCGCGCGCGCGCGGTGCTCGGGTGGGAACCGGAGATCCCCTTCGCGCAGATGATCGGCGAGATGGTCAGCGCCGACCTCGCTCAGCTGCGCTCAGGCGCTCCTGACCACGCGCCGACCCGGCCGGGAGCCGCAAGCAGGCAACATCCCCGGTAGCGACCGAAGCCGGGGCGCCACACCTCTTCGTTCCCCGTCGCCGCTGGCATCATCCGATCACGGGAACAGCCGCACTCGCGGCAGGCAGAACAGGTAGGTCCGCCGCCCAATGAGCACCTGCCCCCGGCTCGTGCGTGCGCGCACCGTCAGCCGGAAGGGCCCCCGGGGAAGCCTCCCGACCCGGATGCGGCCGCGCTTCGGGCGCCCGAAGCCCCCGTGCGTACGGCCGTCGATCAGCACCCGCCCGCCACGCACCAGGATGCCGCGCCCGCCGATGCGGACCGTGAGCGCGCGGTCGCCGCAGAAGCGCGCCGCCAGGCCAATGGCCCGGCTGGTGACGACCCGCCCCGGAACCTGTCTATCGGTGTCGCGCAGGCCTCGCGACGCGCAACGGGTAGCTGCGCACTCGCGCGCGGTGCGGACGACGACATGCAGGACCCCGTAGTTGTCGCTGCGCCGGGCCGAGTCGAGGAAGCGAAAGCGCGCACGGCGCCCCTGCCCGGTGAGCGTGTAGACGTAACGGTGGTCGGCCCGCGGGACGCTGCGGGCGCCCCCGACGGGCTCCTTGTGGCCGTAGCCCTCGCCGGCGTTGATCTGAAAGCCGCCCTTGATCCGCCGGCCGAAGTGCAGCGGCACTCGGTTGCGTGAGCACTTGAAGCCGAAGAAGCGGACGTGCGCAGGCACGGCGAAGACGGTTTCGGCGTCCCACCCCGCGGGCCCGTTGGCCACGCGCCGCGACCGGCTGATGGGGCCACGCTCTGCCGCGCCGCAGGCCCGGCCACGACGCCACTGCGAAGCCGGCCAGATCGAGCCGGTGCCGGACACAGCGATCACGTAGGGAACCCCGCGCCGCAGCGGCCGGCGCGTGGCGACGGGGCCCGTCGCCCGTTCTCCGGGGGCGGTGCGGAAGTTCAGGTGCAGTCGCTCCGCGCCCTGGGCCGGGGCGGACGCGCCTGCACCGGTCGCGGCGAGGACGAGCAGGGTGGCAAGGATGCGGTGCATGGTCTGAGTGTGATCGGGGGGGCAGGGCCCCGGGGCGTTCTGGACAGATGACGGACCCGGGGAGCCCTCGAGGTCAGGCCGCTCGGGGGGCGGCCGATGTCCGCGGCATGCGGATCGTCATCGTGTTGGTGCTCATGCTCTCATGGTTGAGCCTTTCCGTCGCCGCTGCGCCCGCCCGGGCGCAGGACGCGGCCCCAATCGTGCTTGGGGCCAACACGACCGGCATGGCCGACGACATGGGCCCGGCGATGGACGGCTTCGCCGCTCGGACGGGAGCAATGCCGCAGATCGCGATGTTCTACCGCGACTGGGAGACGGGCTGGAGCACCGCGCTCCTGGACCCGCGCTTCGTCAAGCCCGTCACCGACCGCGGCGCCGTGCCCATGATCACCTGGGAGCCCTGGCTGGACACCCGCGGGGGAAGCGTCGCGCAGCCCGACTACGCCCTGGCGCGGATCGCCGCCGGTGACCACGACGCCTACCTGCGCCGCAGCGCCCGCGAAGCCAAGGCGTTCGCCAAGCCGTTCCTACTGCGCTTCGCCCACGAGATGAACGGCGGCTGGACGAGCTGGGGCGCCGGCGTCAACTCCAACACGCCCCAGGACTACGTCGCCGCCTGGCGCCACGTGGTCGACCTCTTCCGGGCCGAGGGCGCCACGAACGTCCGCTGGGTCTGGTCACCGAACGTCGGCGGCGAGAACATCGGCGTCCCGCGCTTCGAGCCCTTCTTCCCCGGCGAGGACTACGTCGACTGGGTCGCTCTGGACGGCTACAACTGGGGTGCGCACAAGGGGTCGGGCTGGCGCTCGCTCAGCGAGGTCTTCGCCGGCAACTACGACGAGCTCACGCGCCTGAGCGCCAAGCCCGTGATGATCGCCGAGACGGCGGCCCCCGAGCAGGGCGGCGACAAGGCGGCCTGGATCCGCGAGGGTCTCCTGAACGCCATCCCCACCCGCATGCCGAGGGTGCGCGCGCTGGTCTGGTTCGACCGCGACAAGGAGACGGACTGGCGTGTCAACTCCTCGCCCGCGAGCCTCGACGCCTTCCGCGCCGTCGCGTCCTCGGCACGGTACGGCGGGCGCGCGGCGGCCCTCTGGGATGACGCCGTCCCCCCTACGCCCGCGCCGGCGCCCGACTCGCCGGCGCCGGGGTCCCAGCCTCCCGCCCCTCCCTCCGACGTGCCGGTCTCGGGCGGCTCCCTGCCGGCCTCGTCGCCGGGCGGGTCCGCGCCCGCTCCCTCAGCGCCTGCGCCGTCGCCGCCCGCCGGCCCGCCGTCCGCGCCCTCGCAGCCCGTAGCACCGGCAGCCGTGCCAACCGTCGCGCCTACGTTCGCCGCGCCCGCAGCCGTCGCGTCTGCCTTCGTTGGCGCCGCGCCGTCCTCGAGGCCCGCGTCCGTGCGCGGCTCCGCGAGCAGCCGCGCGACGCGCGCGCACGCAGCACGCGTGCGCGCTCTGAAGCGCCTGCGCGCTGAGGCACTGCGGCGCCGGGCCGCGCTGCGGCGCGCCGCGAAGGCACGAAGGGCGGCGGCCACGCGGCGGCGCGCCGCGTGGCGCCGGCGCTGACCGCCGGCCGGGCCGCGTCGACGGCCCCTCAGGGGGCCGGCTGGACCGCCGGGGCACGTAGGCTCACCCGCCGCAGCGGTGGGGCATCCGCCGGCGCGCCGGCGCGTTGCAGCGTCGCGCGAACCGTGCGGGCCGCGCGCAGCGTCACGGTCCGTTGCCACGTTTCCCCCTGCTGCAGCGCCACGGTCCAGCGCTTGACCAGGTAGCGCGAGGAGCGCAGCTCGAGCACGTAGTCGCGCCGCCCACCCTCGCGGTTGGTGACGGTCAGCTCGACGTCACGCACGTTCCCGGAGTCCCCACGCACCAGCGAGAGCTCCACCGAGGCGCCGCGCTGGTCCAGCTCGCGGGCGCTGTCCCGCGACACGACGACCGCCGCGGCGGCGATCGCGCCCGCCAGGACGAACGCGGCGCCCGCGCCGGCCGTCGCGCGGGAGGGCCGGCGCAGCAGCCCACGGCCCGGGGGCCGGGCGCCGCGCAGCAGGGCCACGCCGAGAGCCGGGACGCTCACGCCGGCGAGCACCACGACGAGTCGGCCGGACGTCAGCCCCGAGGGCAGGCGGCTGAGCGCGAACGCAGCGATCTCCGCCAGGGAGATGCTCACCGCGACGGCCAGCCCGACCCGGGGCAGCAGCCCGATCCGGGCCCTGGGGTGTACCGCGAGCGTGAGGGCGAGCCCGGGCACCAGGAGGATCAGCAGCAGCGCGCCTATCGCCTGCAGGAAGCTCATCGCCGGTGTCCCGCGGCCACGGCCCGCTGCAGCAGGCGCTCATACCGGCCGATCGCCCGCTCGGCCGAGAACGCCTCCGCCCGCTCACGCGCGGCCGCCCCCAGGCGCTCGCGCAGCACCCCGTCGGCCGCGAGGGTGCCCATCGCCCGCGCGAGGCCCTCGACGTCCCCTGGCTCGACGAGCAGCCCCGTCTCGCCACCGGTCACAAGATCCTCGTGGCCGCTGCCGGCCGATCCGATCACGGGGCGGCCGCGGCTCATGGCCTCCTGCACGACGATGCCGAACGGCTCGGCCAGCAGGGAGGGGGCCACGCCGAACAGCGCCCGGTCCCAGGCGGCCATGACCGTGGCGTGCGAAGCCCCCTCGACCACCGTCACCCCGGCCGGGAAGCTCACGGGCGAGTCGGGCGCCCGCGCGCCCAGCAGGACCAGCGGGGGCGGATCCACCAGCCGCTGGTAGGCGGCGAGCAGCTCGACGATCCCTTTGATCTGCCGCAGCGCGCCCACGAACAGGATGAACGGCTCCCGCGGGAGGCGTGCGAGCACCTCCGGGTCGGGCGCGGCCGAGCCGCCCGTCATCGCTGCGCCGGGTGCGCCGAAGACCGGGATGACCTCCGCGGGCACCGTCGTCCTGCCCAGGAGGTGCCGGCGCATGACCTCCAGGACGTGCCCGCTGTTGGTGTGCAGGGCATCCCCGCGCCGACGCAGCAGCGGGCGCGAGCCCAGCACACCGGCCACCGACGCGACGCCCTTCGGCGCGCCGTAGAAGCTCGAGGCGCAGCCCACGCACTTGCGGACACCGGGGCCGCTGCAGCGCCGGCCGTGGCGCATGAGCGTCCGCACGGCGCAGACGTTGCCGTAGTCGTGCACCGAGACGACCATCGGCGTGGGGCGCCTGGCCAGGGCGAGGCACACCGAGGGTGTGAGCCAGCCGTAGGTCATGACGACGTCGGGGTTGAAGCGCCGCACGACACGAACGGCCCCGAGCACCAGCTCCGGGTCGGGCCACGGCGGCGGCGTGTTGCGGTAGGGATCGGCGGAGGCACCGGGGACGCGGAAGGTCAGGGCCTTCAGCCGGTGGACGCGGACTCCGCTTGACTCCTCCTCCACAGCCGGGGCGCCGGTCTGCGCGGCCGTGATGACCTGCACTCCGTGCCCCCGCTCGGCGAGCCGGTGGGCCAGCGCGTGGGTGAACAGCGTGGCGCCGCCCACCAGCGGCGGGTAGGAATCGGAGGCCAGGAGGACCTTCACCGGCGCCTCTGGGCAGCGATCAGCGACGTGTCGAACACGACGATGTCGCCGCTGTCGAAGACCCTCGAGACGTCGGAGCCCATGCCGTACTTGAGCAGCGCGACACGCCGGATGGGCTCCCGGCGGCGGCGGGCCAGCGGCTCGGCGGGGTGGAAGTAGTAGCCGATCGCCGGCAGGCGCTCGGCGTTGCGCAGGTCGGAGACCACGTAGCGCGTGTCGGTGTCGCGGATGATCTGCCGCTGGGGCTCGTCGAAGCGCACGTCGGTCAGCAGCGAGAAGAAGTTGACCCCGCGGGGCGCGCGCGACTGGGGGTCGACCCGCGCGGTCCCCGACGCCAGCAGCGCCCCCACGCGGTCGGCGGCAACGTGGGTGCCCGGCCGGACGTGCGCGGCCAGCCAGCGGGCGGCGTTGCGGCCGGCCACGTCCACGGAGCGCTCCTCCCCGCCGGGCAGGTAGGGGCCGGGCAGGCGCGCGTAGGGCGCGGAGCCGATGATGAAGCCGCCGAGGAACACGGCGGTGACCGCCGCGGCCAGCGGCGATGCCAGCAGCCACCGCCGGCGGCCGTGCGGCGAGACCAAGCCGGTGGCCACCATCGCCACCAGCAGGCCAACCCCGACGAAGACGAACTCGGAGGCGCGATTGGAGATCTCGGTGCCCTCGGCGGTCAGGCGCGGGATCAGCGTCAGCGGGTAGATCGCCCCCGCCAGGATCACCACGATCGCCAGCGGCGTCCACGATCGCCGGCGGCGCCACTGGAGCCACAGGCCGATCGGCAGGGCGACGAGCACCAGCCCGACCGACCCGAAGCCGACGTAGGTCGCCCACAGCGCCTCCTTCTGCCCGGTGCCGGGGGCGGCGAAGAGGACCTTGCCGGTGGAACCGGTCCGCACGAAGTTCCCCAGCGCTTGGGCGCTGGACTTGAACACGGGCCCCAACTCCTCGTTGGTCGCCCCACCCGCCGCGAACAGCGCCCAGCCGAGGGTGAGCACCACGGCGAGGCCGGCCACCGGCGCGAGCCGCGTGACCTCGCCCAGGCCGACGTCCCGGCGCCGCGTCAGGACCACGGCGGCACCTGTCATGCCGAGCAGCGCTGCCGTCATCGCGTACGCGCTCATGTGGTGGCTCAGTACGACCCCTGCGACCAGCACGCCACCCAACACGACGGTGGCACGCGACCGCTGCCCCCACGCGGCGACCACGGCGATCGTCACGATGACCATCGGCAGCGCGAGCGACTCGTAGGCGTACTGGGCGGTGAAGAAGAGGAAGTTCGGGTTGCCCATGTAAACCAGGCAGCCGACCGCCGCGACCCGCGGGGAGCCGCTGACCCGCAGCAGGACCGTGAACAGTGCGCCGACCAGCAGCGCGCGGGCGAGCCCGATGACGATCAGCCCGGCGGTGAAGGTCCCCAGGCCGCTGGCGTCCCCCAGCGAGGCCGTGACCAGGTGCAGGCCGGGGTAGAACGGATAGGCCGACACGATCGGGTTGGGATCGAACGTGTGCCCCGTGGCGAGGATGTCGTTGACCGTGCGCAGCGACGTGAGCTCGTCGTGCAACACGAACCCGGTCGGCGCCCACAGCACCTTGACCAGGTAGAGGCCCAGACCGAGCACGAGCACGAGCCCCAGCCCCTCCCGCCGCGAGATCGCGCCGGCCAGCGCCCGCAGGGCCACCGGCAGGAACATCACCACCAGGCTCAACCAGAAGAGCGTTTGGGCGCCGGAGCGCTCGTCGCGGGCGGCGTCATCTGCGAGAGCGACACCGAGCAGCCCCAGCGCGACGACGATGCTCAGGACCGGCAGCCACCCCCAGCCTTCCCGGGGGCGGTCGGCGACGGCGCCGCTCACGGCGCCGTCGCGGAGAGGGTCCGCGCGCCGGGCAGCAGACGCGCGGTGCGCACCACCAGCGGGGCCATCGCGGCCCCCTGGACGGACTCGCCGATGAGCCAGCCCACCGCCAGCCCCTCCAGCCCGCCGAGCGCCGCGCCCGCGACCGCCGCGCCCATGACCAGGGCGGTGCCGCACAGCGCGTAGGGCAGCGCGCGCCCGACGCTGCGCGACACGCGGCGGGCCGCGACCCAGTGGGTCTTGACGATCTCCGCCAGCACGCCGACGGCGAGGATGCGCAGCGTCCCCGAGGCTTCCTGCGCGTAACGCTCGCCGAAGACGCGCAGCAGCAGGTCGGGCACGGTGAGCAGGATCGTCAGCGCCGCGAGCACGATGCCGAAGGACAGCCCAAGGGTGAAGCGCATCCTGCGCGCCAGCCCATCGCTATCGCTGGCGCTGACGGCGTAGAGCACGGTGGTCAGCGCGCTGGGGATGAGGCGGATGAACAGCACGATCGTTGCTGCCGCGTAGAAGCTCGCGTTGATCGAGGGCGACAGGACGATCGTGACGATCACCGGCAGGACCATCCACGGAGCCGAGATCGAGAGGTTGAACGCGTGGTGGCTGACGGCCTCCCCGCGCACGCGCCGCACCAGCGCGAGGTCGAGCCCGAACCCGTGCAGGCCGCGCTCGCGCCGCACGATCCACGCGCCGAGCGCCACCAGCGAGAGGAGGTTGCCGATCGCCCAGGCGCCGTAGAGGCCGAGCCCGGTTCGTGAGGCAGCCCCGAGCGCGAAGCCCGCCAGCGCCAGCAGCTTCAGGACAGCGAGCATGGCGTTGCGGCGCAGCTGCAGGTCGCCGCGCAGGAACCCGATCAGGGCCTGATCCAGCACCAGGCCGACGGTGGTGAGCCCCACGCCGGCCGCGAAGAGGGCGACGACCGCGGGGTTGGCCCCCAGCGAGTCGAGCTTGTCCGACAGGGCGGGCACCACGACCGCGAAGGTCAGCCCGAGCACGGTGCCGGTGGCGCCGCAGACGGTCAGGGCGGTCGCGACGAGTACCCGGGCTCGGTCGCGCTGACGGGCGACCTCTCCCACGAGCAGCGTGTTGAAGCCGATCGTGGAAAGCGTCCCCAGGAACAGCATCGCCGAGATGGCGGCTGACCCTAGGCCGACCTGCTCCTTCGGGAACGCGCGGGCTGCCAACAGCCAGAACAGCACGCCGACGGCGTTGGTGACCAGCGTCGTTCCGAACAGCGACAACGCGTTGCTGACGATGACCCGCTCGGGAATCAGCTCCGCGAACCGTGCGCGCAGGCTTCCGGCGGTGGCGCGGGTCGACGCCACCGGGATCACCGGCCGGCGGCGCGGCGGCGCTCGCGGTAGGCGTGACGCGCCGCCGCGTGGCCCCCGTAGCGGCGCCGGGAGCGCGCGTAGCCCAGGGGTCCGTAGAGCATCCCCTTGAGCTCGAGGCGGGTCAGGTCTGCGGGGTATCCGGCCGACTTGCCGGTGTTCTTCTCCGAGCCGGGGCTCAGCGCAAAGCGCACCCCGCGGGGGACGCGCTTGAGGAGATCGGGCAGTAGGCGTGGTTCGGCGAGCATGGTCTTGACGAGCTGGCCGGTGAGCCCGGCCCCGTAAGCGTAGATCTGACGGCGCAGACCCTCGAGGTCCGGGCGGTGCAGGTGCCAGACCAGCGCCGTGGGCTGGTAGACGATCCGATGGCCGGTGAGGATGGTGCGCAGCAGCGCCTCGGAGTCCACGCCGCCGAGCGCCGGCGTCCCGTTGCCCAGGGCGGGGTCGAACGCGCCGATCGCCTGCAGCGTCGGCCGGTGGAAGGCGAAGTTGTTGCCCGTCCCGAAGATCCCCGCGCTCCAGGGATACAACGGCATGCCGGCGGGCCGGTGCTCCTCGAGGTCGTAGACCTGGCGCTCGAAGCCGCGGCTGAATCCCCCGTACTCCTCGAACCAGACCTGCGCCGGCGTCTCCAGCTCGCCGGGCAGCAGCAGCCCGCTGACGGCGGCCACGCCCTCTGCGGCGCCGAACCCGCGCGCGATCTCGGTGAGCCAGTGCTCATCGACGATCACGTCGTCGTCGGTCATGGCCACCAGGTCGGTGTCCAGCAGCGGCAGCCCCGCGTTGCGCGCGCTGGCGCTGCCCGTGGCGTCCTCGCGGGCGTAGCGCACGGGGGCGCCCTCGCCGGCCAGCGCGTCGACCACCCGGCGCGTGGCGTCGGTGCTCGGGGCGTTGTCCACGCACAGGATCTCGTAGCGCCCGCTCGGGTAGTCGCCCGCGAGGATCGAGCGCAGCGCGCGCTCGAGGCGCTCGGGCCGGTCGCGCGTGGGGATGAGGACCGACATGGGCGGCGCCGCGGCGAGGAACGCGTCGCGGGCGGCGACGCAGGCGGGCGGCTGCCCGGCGCCGTCGGTGGCCTCGTGCGCGGCGCGCGCGGCACCCAGCTCCTCGTCGATCCGGTCCGCCAGGCCGCGTGCATCCAGCGGCAGCGTGACCCGCAGCAGGCCCAGGGGCGTCCCGTGCAGGCGCACCAGGACCCACGCCGAGCCGTGCGCCCGCCCCTGCGCGTCGACGCGCGGCAGATCGGGCACGGCCTGCGACAGCTCGACCTCAACGATGGCGATCGGCGAGAACGTGGGTTGGGTCACGCCGACCCCACGGGGGTGCCCAGGACCGCCGGGAAGAGCTCGTCGTAGCGGTCGAGGGTCCGCTCCCAGGAGTGCGGGTCGGCGAACCGGCGGTCCTTCAGTGCCGCGACCTCCAGGAGGGCCCCGGCCAGGGCCGCGGGGTCGGCGGGCGCGACCGGCACCGCCCCTTCGTACTCCCGCGTCGCCTCCACGAGCCCCCCGACCTGGCTGACGACGACAGGCAGGCCGTGGGCCATGGCGATGTGCAACGGCCCGCTGGCCGAGGAGCGGTGGTAGGGCAGCACGACGGCGTCGGCCGCAGCGAAGAACGACCCGACCTCGTCGTCGGCGACGTAATGGTTGACGAACGTGATGCGGTCGCGGTACGGGCTGGCCGCGATCGCCTCTGCCGGCACCTCCCATCCCTCCCACGTCTCGCCCACGACGGTCAGGGTGAAGCCCGCGGCCTGGTCGGGGGCGAGGCGCCCGAACGCCTCGACGAGGTCCTCGACGCCCTTGAAGGGCCGGATGACGCCGAAGTACAGGAGCCGGCACACGCCGTCCCGGTCCGCGGCGGCAACCGGCGGCGGGGCGCCGTCATCGACGACGTGCTGGTCGTAGGGACCGTGCGGCGCCAGGACCAGGGGCTTGCGGCCGATCGCGTAATGCTCGATCAGGTCGCGCCGGTCGAACTCGGAGTGGACGACCGCCCCGTCGGTGAGGCGCACCAGCAGCGGCTTGAACGCGCGCACGTAGGCCGCCGCGAGCGGCACGGCGAGCTCGCCGGTGTCCAGGACCTCGTGGTACTCCATCACCACCCGGGCGCCCAGCAGGCGCGCGACCAGGGCGAGCGCGAGGTAGGTGTGCAGCACGGTTCCGGTCCACCACTGCAGCACCACGACGTCGGGGCGCTGGCGCACCAGCAGCGCCACGGCGCGCACGATGCTCGGGCCCCAGAACCAGTCGACGCCGTCGAAGACGCGCGTTCCCGGCGGGTAGCGCAGGTCGACCAGCTGCTTGCCGACGCGCTCGCGGCCCGGGTACAGCCGCGTGGGCAGCAGCTGCCGCATGAGGATGACCGAGACGTCGTGCCGCTGGGCCAGGGCTCCGGCGAGGCGGTTGGTGTAGTAGCTGATGCCGCTCAGGAAGCGTGGCCCGGAGCCGACGACGCAGACGCGCAAGCGTCGCGGCGCCGCGGCGGGGGCCGGGGCAAGCCGGCTTTTCACGCGCCCGGGCACCGCCTCAGACGAGCTGGTCCCACGCCAGGGCCTCGGGCCCCGCGCCGGCGATCTCCAGCGCCTGGGCTGCGAACATCGTCACCCACGCGTTGCGGTGACGGGCGCCCGACGCGGGCTGGTAGGGCAGCGCCGCGCCCGTTCCCGCCGCCTCGGCGACCTCGGCCAGTCGCGCTGCGGCCCGGGCGGCGCCGGCACGGTCCACGTCGAAGAGCACGTTGGCACGCAGCGCCTGTGCGGTCACGTCCAGCTGCTCCGGCGCGTCCTCGACGCCGGGGGCGACCGCGACGTGGCGCGGCAGACCACCCGAGGGCAGCTGGTGCTTCCACGCCCACTGCGCGCCGCGCCGGGCACGCTCGAGCAGCGCGTCGTCGCCCAGCATGGTCCCGGCCATCCACAGCCCTTCGACGGTGTAGAGGTGGGGATGGAGCATCACGCGGTCGTCGACCGGCTGGGTGACGAAGCGGCCGTCCTCGCGCTGGTGGGCACCCACCCCGTCGAGCATGGCGCGCGCGGCATCCTGCTCGCCCGCCAGCAGCAGCGCCTGCACGCACTTGACGTTGTGCGCTACCCCTTCGGTCGACCACGAGGACCCCCGGCCCGAGGCCGGCCCGTCCGGCGCCACCGCGGGCAGCACACCGTCGTCGCCGACGTAGCCCGCCATGCGTGACGCCAGCGCCCGGCCGAGCTCGCGAGCCTCGTCGTGGCCGAACCGCGCGCCGAAGCTCTGCAGGCCGGCGGCGATCATGCCCAGGTCGAAGGTGTAGACCGCGCCGGCGTCCCAGTCGTCGCGCGCAGACAGGTCGCCCGCGGCGTCCATGCGCTGCAACAGCCAGCCCGCCGCCGCGCGGCCCAGCGCAGCCTCGGCGTCGGTCGGGTCGGGTCGCCCGGCCCACCACGTGAGCGCGTAGCCGGTGATCTCGGGGTAGGCGAACGCGAGCGCGTCCGCGTCCGCGTCGCGCCACGCGCAGATCGCACCGCCGGCGGCCTGGAGGTCCCCCGAGGCCAGCCACACGCGCAGCCGCTCGCTCGCCGCCGCGGCGCCGTCCACGGATGTCACGGGGTCCTAGACCTCCTGGCGGTCGGTCCGGCGGCGTCCGAAACGCGGCAGGCGTTCGGCGTGCCGCGGGTCCAGCGCGGGGGTGGCGTGCGTGAGCAGCTCGTCGAGCGGATGCTGCGGCCAGGGCTGCTCGGTGTGGCCCGCGTGGGTCTCCATGCCCGCATGGTCCATGAGGGTGGCGACGATTCGCCGGGCAGCACGGCCGTCACCGTAGGGGCACGGGACGTCGGCCATCAACGCGTGGGCCCGGTCGTCCTGCAGCAGCCGGTCGGCGACGTCCACGATCTCCGCGTGGTTGGTGCCCACGAGGCGCGCGATGCCGGCGTCCACGCCCTCGGGGCGCTCGGTCGTCTCGCGCAGCACGAGGACCGGCGTGCTCATTCCTGCGGCCTCCTCCTGCAGGCCCCCCGAGTCCGTGATGACCAGGTGGGAGCGCTTCAGGAGCCAGACCAGCGGCTCGTAGTCCAGCGGGTCGATCAGCGCGACGTTGGGCAGGTCGGCGAGGTGCTCGAAGGCCGCCGCGCGCGCACGCGGGTTGAAGTGCACCGGGTAGACGAAGCGGACGTCCCCGTGGCGCTCGGCCAGCTCGCGGACCGCGGCGCAGATGCGGTGCATCCCGTCGCCGAAGTTCTCCTGGCGGTGCGCGGTCACCAGCACGGTGCGCTCGTCGTCGCGGAGGCCGAGGGCACCCAGCTGGGTGCCGGATGGGTCGTACGTGCGCCCGGCGACGTCCTGCAGCGCGTCGATGACCGTGTTACCGGTGATCTTCACGTTCTCGCCCGGGACACCCTCGCGGTGGAGGTTCAGCGCCGCCCACCGGGTGGGCGCGAAGTGCAGGTCGGCGATCACGCCGGCCATGCGGCGGTTGACCTCCTCGGGGAAGGGCGCGTACTTGTCGAAGGTGCGTAGGCCGGCCTCGACGTGGCCGACGTTGATCTTCTGCCAGTAGGCGGCCATGCTCGTGGCCATGACGGTCGTGGTGTCGCCCTGGACGAGCACCCAGTCGGGGCGCTCCCTCTGCAGGATGGACGTCATGCCGCTGAGCACGGCGCAGGTGACGTCGGCCATGCCCTGACCTGGGCGCATCACGTCGAGGTCGAAGGAAGGATCGATGCCGAAGAGCTCGAGCATGGGGTCGAGCATCTCCCGGTGCTGGCCCGTGACGCAGACCTTCGAGTCGATGCGGTGCCCGTGACGCTTGAGCTCGTGCACCACTGGGGCCATCTTGATGGCCTCGGGGCGAGTGCCGATGACGGTCAGGACCTTCATGCGCGCACCTCGGCGCCCGCGGGGGCGGTCAGGGTTCGCCCCGCGCGACGTTCGCGGACGATGGCCTTGAGCACCTTCCAGCCGTCAGGGAACGTGAGCAGCTTGCCCTCACCGTGGATGCGCTCGGCCTCGAAGCTGGGGACCTCGGCGATCTTCAGGCCCGCGCGGACGGCGCGCAGGTTCATCACGGTCTCGATGTCGAAGCCTTCGGCGTCGAGCAGCAGCGGCGCCACCCGCTTCCAGTAGGCGTTGTAGCCGTAGCAGAGGTCGGTGAACTGGGTCCCGCGCCACAGGGTGCGCACGACGCCGACCAGCGCCCAGTTGCCCCACTTGCGCAGCGGCGGCATGTCCGACGTTCCGCCGCCCTGGACGAAGCGCGAGCCCTTGGCGTAGTCGGCGCCCGTGAGCAGCGCCGCGACGAAGGAGTGGATCTCCGCCGGGTCCTCGGAGCCGTCGGCGTCGACCTGGACGAGGATGTCACCGGTCGCCGCCTCCGATCCGGTGCGCAGGGCGTTGCCCTTGCCGCCGCGGCGGTGGTTCTCCACGACGCGAATGGAGGGCATGATGCGCAGCGCCTCGCCCGCGGTGTCGTCGGTGCAGTGGTCGTCGATGAGGACGACCTCGTGGACCCACGCCGGGATCAGCGGCAGGACGTGCTTCAGGTTCTCCTGCTCGTTGAGGCAGGGGATGAGCACGCTCACCCGATGGCCGCCGAGGAAGTCGGCGGTTTGCAGGACCGTGGGGGTTCCCGCTGAAGCGGGGTGCGTCGTTGGGGCGTGCACCGTCAAGCCTTCCGTGGTTTTGGAGATGCCAGACATTGTTAGCTCTAACTAGCTAACCATTCGTCGAGTTGCGGTTACGCGGATCAGCGCCCGCCGAGAAAAGCGTAAAGCATTGACGCACCGGAAAGAAAACTTCTTGTGAAGGAGTCGCACCGTGCTCGGCTGGCGGCCGGAGATCTCCTTCGACCAGATGATCGAGGAGATGGTGGAAGCCGATCTGGTGGAGCTGGGCGGCGGGTAGAAGCGCCCTCCCGTCGCGGGTACCCTCGACGGGTGGGCGCTCTGGCTGAGACATCGCTGAGCACGGCGGAACGCGTCCTGCTCGACCGGTTCGTGGACGCGTTGCGGCAGGACGCCCGGATAGCGCTGCACGCCGTCTGGCTCTTCGGCTCACGCGCTCGCGGTGAGGTTCCTGAACACGATGACTCCGACGTTGACGTGCTCGTGCTGGTCGATGACGCGACGTGGGGGGGCAAGGAGCTGGTGCACGCGGCGCTCGACACCGCGGCCCGAGGGCGCGCCGGCGCTGGGGGAAGCGCTCCCATGGCTCTCGGTGCACATCAACACCCGCAGTGGCTCGCTCAGCGCAGGGAGATCCGCTCGTTCTTCATCGCCGAGGTCGACCGCGACAAGGTCGTGCTGGCGGGTCCCCGGTGAGCCCGCGGTCAGAGGAGTTCTTCGCGGCAGCACGACAGCGGCTCGCTGCTGCTCACGATGTGCATGACCCGTCGACGGCTCTGAGCGCCGCTTACTACGCGATGCTCTACGCGGCCCGCGCGGCACTGAGCGAACGCGACGTCTATGCGAAGACCCATACGGGAACGTGGCTCGAGTTGCGCCGCGTGTTCGTCGAGTCCGGCGACCTGGATGCCGGTCTCGTCACCGCGGTGCAGAGGACCCAGCCAGCCGGCCCGTCAGCTTGAGCAGCCGGCCACCACCGGCCGCAGCCACTCCACCGTCTGCGCGATCCCCTCGTGCGGCCCGATCCGCGCCTCCCACCCGAGCAGGCGCTTCGCCTTCTCCACGCTGGGCCACCGGCGCACGACGTCGACCTCGAAGGTCGGCAGGTGCTCCAGCGCGAACCGCTCCGGGGCGCGCCCGCAGGCCTCCCAGATGATCTGCGCCAGCTCGGCGACCGTGCGCTCGTCGCCGGCGGAGACGTTGAAGTCCTCGTTCAGGCCCGCGGGGGAGACCATCGCCGCGACGATCCCGTCCGCGATGTCGTCGATGTGGGTCAGCGTGCGCGTCTGGGTACCGTCGCCGAAGATCGGCAGCGGCGCCCCCGGGGCGAGCGTCAGGCACTTCTTGATGACGTCGGGGACCATGTGCGCGATCCCCGGCTCGTCCTCCGGCATCTCGCCCGGTCCGTAGGCGTTGAACGGTCGGCAGATGGTGAACGGCAGCCCGTGCTCCGCGTGCGCGGCGTGGACGTAGACCTCGCCGGTCAGCTTGGAGAACCCGTAGGCCGAGCGCGGGATCGGCGTGTCGTGGATGTGCTCCTCGGTGGTCGGGTACTGCGTCGCACGCTCGAAGACCATCGAGCTCGACACGTAGACGAAGCGCTCGAGCGCCGCCCCCTCCTCGATCGCGGCGCGGACGACCGCGTTGTAGAGGCCGTTGTTGACCTCGGTCAGCGTGTGCGGCAGCTTGTGGAAGTTCGCGATCCCGCCGACGATCGCCGCGAGGTGGATGACGTGCGTGCAGCCGCGCGTCGCCTCACAGGCTTCTTCGAGGACGCGCAGATCGCCCGTGTGGACCTCGGCGGCGTCGGCCATCCACCGCGGGGCCGCGCGCTGGTCGGAGACGCGCACCGTGAACCCGGGCTCACGCAGCAGCCGGCGGACGACCGCGGCGCCGATGGTGCCGGCGCCGCCGGTGACGAGGACTCTGCTCATGGCTTGCGATTGCGAAGATAGCGAGGCATGCCCGAGGACCCAGACGCCTACGACACCCTCGTGGTCGGCGCCGGCTACGCCGGCTCGATCATGGCCGAGCGCCTGGCCAGCCAGTGCGGGCACCGCGTGCTGGTCATCGACCGGCGCGACCACATCGCCGGCAACGCCTACGACTACACCGACGAGCACGGCGTCGTCTGCCACAAGTACGGGCCGCACATCTTCCACACGCAGTCCGACAAGGTCGTCGAGTACCTGTCGCAGTTCACGCAGTGGCGCCCCTACGAGCACCGGGTGCTGGCCAACGTCGAAGGCCAGCTCCTGCCGATGCCGATCAACATCGACACCGTCAACCGGCTCTACGGCCTCGAGCTCGACACCGAGGCTGACATGGAGGCCTTCCTGGCGCAGCGCGCCGAGCCGCGCGAGCGCATTGAGACCTCCGAGGACAGCTGCGTCGCGCGCTTCGGGCGCGACCTCTACGAGACCTTCTTCCGCGGCTACACGCGCAAGCAGTGGGATCGCGACCCCTCAGAGCTGCACGCGTCGGTCTGCGCGCGGATCCCGATCCGCTTCAACCGCGACGACCGCTACTTCGGCGACGCCTTCCAGGAGATCCCCCTCGACGGCTACACGGCGATGTTCGAGCGGATCCTCGACCACCCGAACATCGCGGTGCGCACCGGCACCGAGTTCGCCGACGTGCGCGGCGAGGTCCAGTTCGGCCACCTCGTCTACACGGGCCCCATCGACGAGTTCTACGACCATCGCTTCGGCAAGCTGCCCTACCGGTCGCTGGAGTTCGAGCACCGCACGGTGCAGACGCCGGACGGCGGTCTCGCGCAGCCCGTCGCGTCGATCAACGAGCCGAGCGCCGACGTTCCCTACACGCGCACGACCGAGTACCGCTGGATCACGGCCAGACCCACACGCACTCCACGCTGGCGGTCGAGTACCCGCGCTCCGAGGGCGACCCCTACTACCCCGTCCCCCAGGCGGAGAACCGGGAGCTCTACAAGCGCTACGAGGCGCTCGGCGAGCTCAAGGACCCGGACGTGACCTTCGTCGGGCGCCTCGCCCGCTACCAGTACCTCAACATGGACCAGGTCACGGCCCAGGCGCTCGCGACGTTCGACAAGCAGGTCGCGTCCGGTCGCGTCAAGACGGCCTGAGCTTCTCCAAGTCCGACCGGGTCATCAGCCGGATGAGCTCCTCGAAGCTCGTCGTCGGCTCCCAGCCCAGGACGCGCTTGGCCTTCGCCGGGTCGCCGATCAGGTGGTCGACCTCGGCAGGCCGCACGAACGCGGGGTCGATGCGCACGTAGCGCTCGATGGCGTCGTCACCGAGCCCAGCCTCGTCGAAGGCGACCTGGAGGCATTCCCTGACCGAGTTGGCCGTGTTCGTCGCGATGACGAAGTCCTCGGGCGTGTCCTGCTGGGTCATCAGCCACATCGCCTCGACGTAGTCCTTCGCGTAGCCCCAGTCGCGCTCCGCGTCCAGGTTGCCCAGCGCGACGTGGTCCTTGATCCCGTGCCTGATCGCCGCGGCGTGCCAGGTGATCTTGCGGGTGACGAACTCCAGGCCACGACGCACAGATTCGTGGTTGAACAATATACCGGAAGTTGCGTGCAGATCGTAGGACTCCCGGTAGTTGACCGTGATGTGGTGCCCGTAGGCCTTGGCCACCCCGTAGGGCGAGCGGGGGTAGAACGGCGTGCTCTCGGTCTGCGGGACCTCGAGGACCTTGCCGAACATCTCGCTCGAGCTGGCCTGGTAGAAGCGCGCGTCGGGCTTGGCCTCGCGCATTGCCTCGAGCATCCGCGTCACCCCGACGCCGGTGAACTCGGCGGTCAGGGTGGGCTGGATCCACGACACCGCGACGTAGCTCATGGCAGCGAGGTTGTAGATCTCGTCGGGGTCGGCCGCTCGGATCGCGTCGACGAGCGAGCGCTGGTCGAGCAGGTCGCCCTGGTGGAACGTGATGCGGTCGCGGATGTGCTCGATGCGCTCGAACTTCTCCGTCGAGGCGCGGCGGACCATGCCGTGCACGGCGTAGCCCTTCTCGAGCAGCAGTTCCGCCAGGTAGGAGCCGTCCTGGCCGGTGATCCCGGTGATGAGCGCGGACTTCGGAGCCATGCGCTCAGCTTATGCCAGCGCGCTGCTGGCCCACCTGCGGAGGGCCGCGCGGCGCCGCGCGGCCTTTCGTCTCGACGGCGGCCGCTGATGGTGCTCGGCGAGCCGGCACGCTGCCTGCACGTCGGGCTTCCGGTCCGCGCTTCGGCCATCACGGCCCGAGCAGCGCCAGCGGGACGACCGCGACGCCGTCGCTTCGCCGGTACGCGGCGGGGCCGGTTGTGAGGATCAACTTGTCCAGGACACCGCCGGGGAGTCGCTCGTCGAGCCAGTTGAGGTGCCTGACGTCATGGGCGCCGACGTCGCGGGCGAGCTTCACCTCGATGGCGACGACGCGTCCGTCCGGGCGCTCGACGATCACGTCCACCTCCTGGCGTCCACGAGCGGTCCGCAGGTGCTTGACCTGCGCTTCGCTGCGGGCAGCGTAGACCTGGATCGACAGGGTCGCGAGACTCTCGAATAGTGCACCGAGCAGCGTGTCGTCTCGTGGGACCACCGGCCCTGAGCTCTGGCCGGCCAGCAGCGTGGAGGCTTGGACGCCGAGGAGCTGCGCCGCGAGCGCGGGGTCGGCGAGGTGGTGCTTCGGTGAGTGCCCGAGCTCGCTGAGGCGGTTGTTGCTCGGGATCCAAGAAGGGACCTCATCGAGGACCCAGAGGCGGGTCAGCGCGTCTCGGTAGGACAGCGTCGCCGTCTTGGACGGCTTGCGCTGGCTGCCGGCGCTTGCCGCGTCGCGGATGGTTTCGAACGTGGCCGTCGTCGCGGACGCGGCGGCGTGGGCGGCCATCCAGCGGCGCAGGGCGGCAGGGTTCTTGACGGTGACTCCGGCGTCGTCCGGAACATCGCGGTCGACGATCCGCTCGACGTAGGTAGCGAGCTGCATGCGTCGGGGGCGGCCGGCCAGCCGCCGGACGCCCGGCAGTCCGGAGGCGAGGATCTCCTCGACATAGCCGACCAGCGCCACGTCCGTCTCCCCCGTCACGGGCGGGCGGTCGCCCGCGAGAAGCTCGGCCAGGCTCACGGTCGCTGACCGCAGCCGCTCGTCGAGCGACAGCGGGCGCATGCGGACCGTCACGATGCGCCCGGCCCCTGAGTGGGTCGGCGGCGGATCGGGGGCTGCCGACCCCGTGAGCAGGAAGCGCCCGGCGGCGGCGCCGTCGTCGACGGCCCGTCTGACGAGGTCCCAAAGCTGTGGCAGGCGCTGCCACTCGTCCAGCAGCACGGGCGGATCGCCTTCGAGCAGGCGAGAGGGATCAGCGCGTGCCACCGCTATCTCGGCCGGGTCGTCCAGGCGATGCACCGTCGTGGCGCGCTGGAGCGCCGTCCGGGTCTTGCCGACGCCTTTCGGCCCTTCGAGGGCGATCGCCGGGAGGTCCTCGGAGAGCTCGTCGAGGTCGTCGTCGACGACTCTCCGCTCGTAGTGGGGTAGCGCGGCCATAGAGATCAAGGTACCACGCCGTCAAGGCGAAGAAGGCGCCTACGGCACTTTGAAAAGAGCGTCTACGGCACCTTGCGACGAGCGTTCGCGGCACCCGCGAACTTCCGGAACGCCGCCAGAGCCTGCCCCACGACCTGATCCCATGGTCAGGTACTGATACCGCGCGAGCCTCCCTACGAAGGTCACGTCGGGGGATGCGTGAGGTCGACGTAGTCGTACGCGTTTCCGGCGATGTGGTCGCGGCGGTCGATGACCAGCACGCGGCGGCCCAGCTGGGTCGCGAGCCGCTCCGCCATGATCGAGCCCGCATAGCCGGCGCCGACGACGAGTACCTCAGGGCGTTGGGAGGGGGCGGTGGACGCAGGCACGGGCAGCCCCGCAAGCTAGCCTGCGGCGCGATGAAAGGCCTGATCCTCTCGGGGGGCCGCGGCACGCGCCTGCGCCCGATCACCTACACGTCGGCGAAGCAGCTCGTGCCGGTCGCCAACAAGCCGGTCCTCTTCTACGGGATAGAGGCGATGGCGGCGGCGGGGATCGAGGACGTCGGGATCATCATCGCGCCGGAGACCGGCGACGAGATCAAGGAGCTGACCGGCGACGGGGAGCGCTTCGGGGTCCGAATCACCTACGTCCTTCAGGACGAGCCGGCGGGGCTCGCGCACGCGGTGCTCACCGCCGAGCCCTTCCTGGGCGACAGCCCGTTCGTCATGTACCTGGGCGACAACCTGCTCCAGGGCGGCATGACCGAGCTCGTGGCGCAGTTCCGCAACGAGCAACCCGACGCGCTGATCCTCCTCACCCCCGTCCCGGACCCGGAGAACTTCGGCGTGGCGGAGCTGACCGACGGGCGGGTGACGCGGCTCGTCGAGAAGCCGCCGGAGCCCAAGACCGATCTGGCGCTCGTGGGCGTCTACATGTTCACCGCGGGGATCCACGACGCCGCCCGGGCGATCGAGCCCAGCGCGCGCGGCGAGCTCGAGATCACCGACGCGATCCAGCACCTGGTCGACGCCGGTCAGCGCGTCGAACCCCACATCGTCAAGGGGTGGTGGAAGGACACGGGGCGCCTGGAGGACATGCTCGAGGCCAACCGACTCGTGCTCGACACGATCGACTCGCAGGTGGATGGGGAGATGATCGACTCGACCACGCACGGGCGGGTGATCATCGAGGCCGGCGCGCGCCTGGAGCGCTCGATCGTCCGCGGGCCGGCGATCATCGGCGCCGGCGCGCGGCTCACCGACTGCTACATCGGCCCCTACAGCGCGATCGGCGCCGGATGCGTCATCGAGGGGGCGGAGGTCGAGCACTCGATCCTGCTCGAGGGCTCCTCCGTGCGCGGCCTGGACGGTCGCATGGAGTCCAGCCTGCTCGGCCGCGACGTCGCGATCGGCCGCTCCGCGGGCCAGCCGCGGGCCTACCGGTTCATGGTCGGCGACAACTCCGAGATCAGGATTCTCTGAACCCGTGCGGCTGGTGGTCACCGGCGCGCACGGGATGCTCGGGCATCGGGTGGCGGATGAGGCTCGGGCGCGGGGCCACGAGGTGACCGCGACCGATCTCCCCGACCTCGACCTGACCGACGGGGAGGCCGTGGGCCGCGAGCTCGCCGGCGCGCAGGTGATCCACTGCGCGGCCTACACCGACGTCGACGGTGCCGAGGCCGACGAAGCCACCGCGGCCCGCGTCAACGGGGAAGCCGCCGCCAACGTCGCGCGCGCGGCGGCCCACGTCGTCGCCCTGTCGACAGACTACGTCTTCGCGGGGGATGCGTCGGCGCCGTACGTGGAATCCGACGAGCCCGCCCCGCTCACCGCCTACGGTCGCACCAAGCTCGCCGGCGAGCAGGCCGTCCTCGCCGCCTCCCCCGCGCATGCTGTCGTGCGCACCGCGTGGCTCTACGGGGAGGGCGGGCCGAACTTCGTCGACACCATGCTGCGCCTCGGGCGTGAGCGCGACGAGGTCCGCGTGGTCGTGGATCAGGTTGGCTCACCGACGTGGACAGGCCACTTGGCGCCCGTGCTCGTTGACCTCGCCGAGCGCGGGGCCGCCGGGATCTTCCACGCGGCCGGAGGCGGCTCGTGCTCGTGGCATGAGCTGACCGTCGAGGCCTACCGGGTGGCGGGCCTGGCGACGCCGGTCCTGGAGACGACGGCGGCGGAGTTCGTCCGGCCCGCGCCGCGCCCGGCGTACAGCGTGCTGGTGACTGAACGCGACGACGGCGTTCGGCTTCCTCCCTGGCAAGAAGGCGTGAAAGGACATCTCTCGTGAAGTCCCGCTACGCCAGCGTGCTGCCGTACTGGCGTTCGTAGTAGGCGCGGTAGTCGCCCGACCGAATCGGCCCCCACCACGCTGCGTTGTCGCGGTACCAGCCCACCGTCTCAGCCAGCCCATCCTCGAAGCGCACACGGGCCTCCCAGCCCAGCGCGCGCACCTTCTCCGAGCCCAGCGAGTAGCGGCGGTCGTGGCCGGGGCGGTCGGTGACGTAGTCGATGAGCGATTCGTCGCGCCCCGTCAGCTCCAGGACGCGCTTGACGACCTCGAGGTTCGGGCACTCGTCCGGCCCGCCGACGTTGTAGACCTCGCCCGGCTCGCCGTACTCGAGCACGTGGCCGATGCCGCGAGCGAAGTCCTCTACGTAGAGCCAGTTGCGGACCTGCATCCCGTCGCCGTAGACCGGCAGCCGGTCGCCGTGCAGCGCGTTGAGCACCATCAGCGGGATGAGCTTCTCCGGGTACTGGTAGGGCCCGTAGTTGTTGGAGCCGCGGGTGATGACCGTCTCCAGCCCGTAGGTGTGGAAGTAGCTGGCAACGAGCAGGTCGGCGCCGGCCTTGGTCGCCGAGTAGGGGGAGGAGGGCTGCAGCGGCGAGCTCTCCGTGAACGAGCCGTCCTCGATCGAGCCGTAGACCTCGTCGGTGGAGACCTGCAGCAGCCGGACGCCGGCAGCGCGCGCGGCCTCCAGCAGGACCCAGGTCCCGACGGCGTGGGTCTGCACGAACGCGTCGGGCTCGGCGATCGAGCGGTCGACGTGGGTCTCGGCGGCGAAGTTGACGACCGCGTCGACGCCGCTGATCGCGTCGCGGACCGCGTCGGCATCCTCGATCCCGGCGTGGACGAACGCGTGGTCGACGCCCTCCAGGTTCTCCCGCCGGCCCGCGTAGGTGAGCTTGTCCAGGACGACGAGGCTGTCGCCGTGGTCGCGGGCGCGGACGCGGCAGAAGTTCGAGCCGATGAACCCGGCGCCGCCGGTGACAAGGAGCTTCATGGAACGGTCTGAGGAGCAAACCGCGCGATCTGGGCCTGCGAGAGGGCGCGCAAGTCGGCTCCGTCCCGATAGCCGGCATACCACTCCACCGTGGCGTCGAGCCCCTCGGCCAGCGCCCAGCTTGGGCTCCAGCCCAAGCGGTTGCGGGCTCGCGATGAGTCGAGCTTGAGCGCCATGGCCTCCTTGGCGTGTGACTCGGCCACGGTTCTCACCTCAATCTCGTCCGGCCAGCGGTCGCGCAGACGATCGACGATCCACGACACCGGGCGGGCGTCCTCGTCGGCGGGGCCGAAGTTGAACGCGCCCGCGTGCTCGGCTGGAGCGTCGCACAGGCGCTCGACCAGCAGGAGGTACCCGGTCAGCGGATTGAGCACGTGCTGCCAAGGGCGTACCGCGCTCGGGCTGCGAACCACCAGCGGCTCCCCCGCGACTGCCGCCCGCATCAGATCGGGCACCAGCCGGTCCTCGGCCCAGTCCCCGCCGCCGATGACGTTCCCGGCGCGAGCCGTCGCGACGCCGACGCCACGCTCCGCCAGGTAGGAGTCGCGGAACGCCGCGGCGACCAGCTCCTGACAGGCCTTCGAGCTGGAGTACGGGTCCTTACCGCCGAGTGGCTCGTCTTCGCGGTAGCCCCAGTCCCACTCCCGGTTCAGGTAGCACTTGTCGGTCGTGACGCAGAGAACGGCGCGTGCGTCGTTCCCGAGGCGCCGCACCGCGTCGAAGACGTTCGCGGTGCCCATGACGTTGACCGCGTAGGTCGTCAGCGGGTCACGCAGCGAGCGGCGGACGACGGCCTCGGCAGCCATGTGGATGACGACTTCCGGACGGGCTTTGCGTACCGCGGCCTCTACCCGGTCAAGGGCCCGGACGTCTCCCCGCACGCTGTTGACACCCGTGCCGCACGCCGCCAGATCGAACAGCGCGGGAGGACCCGGTGGCGGGCCCGCGAAGCCTGTCACGTCGGCTCCGAGACTCTCTAACAAGAGTGACAACCAGGCGCCCTTGAAGCCGGTGTGACCTGTCAGCAGGATACGTCGATCGCGCCAGAAATCACGGTTGAGCATACGGCTGGCAGGCTATCGTCCCGCGCGATGAAGGCGGTCATCCTTGCCGGCGGCCTCGGCACACGCATAGCCGAGGAGACCTCCGTGCGCCCCAAGCCGATGGTCGAGATCGGCGGCAAGCCGATCCTGTGGCACATCCTGAAGATCTACTCGCACTTCGGGATCAACGACTTCGTGATCTGCCTCGGCCACAAGGGCTACGTCATCAAGGAGTACTTCGCCAACTACTACCTCCACATGGGCGACGTCACCTTCGACATGAAGGACAACCGCATGGAGGTCCACCAGTCCTTCGCCGAGCCGTGGCGGGTGACGCTCGTCGACACCGGCGACGCGACCATGACGGGCGGGCGGCTCCGGCGGGTGCTGCCCTACGTCGACGACGACGACGACTTCTGCTTCACCTACGGCGACGGCGTTGCCGACGTTGACATCGGAGCGCTGCTCGTGGCCCATCGCGAACATGGCAGGCTGGCGACGGTGACAGCCGTCCAGCCGCCCGGCCGCTTCGGCGCGTTGGATTTCGAGGACGAGCTCGTGACCGGCTTCGCCGAGAAGCCGCCCGGGGACGGTGGTTGGGTCAACGGCGGGTTCTTCGTGCTCTCGCCCGGCGTCGCCGACTACATCGACGGTGATGAGACGGTCTGGGAGCGCGGGCCGATGGAGCGCTTGGCGCGGGACGGGCAGTTGGCCTCCCACCGTCACCATGGCTACTGGCAGCCGGTCGACACCCTGCGCGACCTGCGGGCCCTCCAGGAGCTCTGGGCAACGGGCGGGGCGCCGTGGCGGATCTGGGATTGACGCCACGCGCGGTGAGCTTCTAGCCGAGCTTCTCCAGGTTGGCCTGCACCCAGCCGACGACTTGGGTCAATCCGGTCTCGAGTGGGACGGTCTCCTGCTGCCCGGCGAGCGCCTCGAGGCGGTCCGTGGCCAGGACCTTGTCGCGGGCGCCGACGAAGCGATCGGGCTCGAAGCGCACCCGAGCCATGTCGTAGCCGGCCAGCGCGCACAGTGCGGCGGCGATCTCGCGGATGCTGTGGTCCGTCCCCGCGCCCAGGTTGACCACCTGCTCCCCGGCGGTAGCCGGAAGCGTCCTCGTCACGCGCACGACGTCCTCGACGTGGATGAGCTCGCGGCGCTGGCTCCCGTCGCCCCACAGGACCACCTCTTCGCCCAGCTCGCGGCCACGGACGATCTTGCGGGCCAGGTCATAGACGAAGTGAAGATCCCGCCCGTCGAGGTGATATCCGGGTCCGTATACCGTCGACGGGACCAGGTATAGCCACTGCAGTCCGTGCTGGCGGCCGAGCTCCATGAGTCCCGCGAGCAGCATCCTCTTGGTCATCGCGTAGGCGAAGTAGTCGGCCGGCGGGACGCCCTGCAGGTAGTCCTCCTCACGGTGCACCCCCGCACCGGCGTAGGAGGCGCTGGTGCCGAAGGCCACCAGCTTGGCCTGCGGCTGCTGCGCCTGCCACCAGGCAAGGACGTTGGTGTTGATGCGCTGATTGACGATCCACTGATCGCCGCCCCGCTCACGGCAGAACCGGCCGGCGCGGGTCCACGCCGCCAGGTGGTAGATCCGGTCGTACTGCGTGTCTCCCAGCGCACCCAATCCGGCGTCATGCGTGAGGTCAACCTCCGCCGAGCGCGGTGCGTCGACCTCGTCCCCGGCCTCTCGCACAGCGTCCACGAGGTGCCGGCCGACGAACCCACCCGCTCCGGTTACCAGGACCTTCATAGGACGAGATTTGGCGCCGACGCATCACGCGCGGAGAGCAGCGGCCGCTCGACGGGCCAGGTGATGGCGAGTGCAGGATCGTCCCAGCGGACCGTGAACTGCCCGGCCTCCCCGCGGTAGCGCTCGGATTGCTTGTAGGCCAAGATCGTGGACTCCTCCAGCGCGACGAAGCCCGCGGCACAGCCGGCCGGGATCAGCAGCTGCAGCGGCTCGTCACCCGAGAGGGCGCAGGCCTCCCAGCGCAGGTGCGCCGGGGAGTCGCGGCGCAGGTCCGCGACCACGAAGCTCATCGCCCCGTGGAGGCAGCTGACGAGCTTGTAGGTCCGCTCATCGCCGTGCAAGCCGCGCAGGACGTGGCGTCGCGAGACCGAGACGTCGTCTTCGACGAAGGCGACAGCGCTGCCGTCGGGTCGGGCGAACGCATGGTCATCAGCGTTGTAGGTCTCGAAGAAGTGCCCGCGATCGTCGCGAAAAGCGTGCAGGGAGATGCGTTTGAGACCGGGGATGACGGCAGAGTCCAAGATGTCCATCGGCGGCTGAGACCATAACCTGGGTGCAGATCGTGGAGCCCGCTGCCAACAACATCGAGCCGCCCGCGTCCGTCGACCTCGCCGTCGTGGGCGCGGGCATTCTCGGGCTCGGCGTAGCCCGCGAGTTGCTGCGCCGTCACCCACGCCTGCGCCTGTGCGTGCTGGAGAAGGAAGCTGAGGTGGCCAGTCACCAAACAGGACACAACAGCGGTGTCATCCACGCGGGGATCTACTACGTGCCTGGTTCACTCAAGGCGCGCCTGTGTGTCGAAGGAGCCGCGTCGCTGTACGCGTTCTGCGAGGAGCGCGGCATCGCGTTCCAGCGCTGCGGCAAGGTCATCGTGGCGACGCAGCCGGACGAGCTCGAGCGCCTCGACGAGCTCGAGCGTCGCGGCGAGGCCAACGGGGTCGCCGGCCTGCGCCGCATCGATGCCGAGGCCATCACCGAGCTCGAGCCTCACGCGCGTGGCATCGCCGGCTTGCACTCACCGGCAACCGGCATCGTCGACTACCCGGCGGTGGCGCGTGCGTTCGCTGACGACGTGCGTGCCGCGGACGGGATCATCGCCACCTCGTGCGCGGTCACCGGCGTTTCGCCGGGCCCGCGGTCGATTCGCCTGCAGCACGAGCGCGGCACGCTTGAAGCTCGTCACGCCCTCTTCTGCACGGGCGCATGGTCGGATCGGCTGTCGGTCGCCGCCGGAGCGCCGCAGAACCCGAGGATCGTCCCCTTCCGTGGGGCCTACCTCAAGCTGCGCGAGGATCGCAGACACCTCGTGCGGTCGTTGATCTACCCGGTGCCCGATCCGCAGCTGCCGTTCCTCGGCGTGCACCTCACCAAGCACGTGGACGGCAACGTGCTCGTCGGGCCGACGGCGCTGCTGGCCGGCGCGCGCGACGCCTACCGGCTGACCCGTGTCGTGCCGCGCGACGTGGCCGACACGCTCCGCTGGCCCGGATCGTGGCGGATGTTCCGCCGTTGGTGGCGCACGGGGACGGTCGAGATGCGCTTGGCGGCAAGCCGTGCGGCGTTCGTGGCGGCGGCCCAGCGCTTCGTGCCGGAGCTGCGGCTCGACGACGTCGAGCCGGCGTTCGCGGGGGTCCGAGCTCAGGCACTGGATCGCGATGGCAGCCTCGTCGACGACTTCGTCTTCTCCGACACCGACCGTGCGCTGCACGTGCGCAACGCACCGTCGCCGGCTGCGACGTCATCGTTGTCGATCGCCGGTCTGATCGCCGACCGCGCTGACACCGCCTTCTCACTCGGTCACGCCTGAGCCGCGGGGCGGAGAAGCTCACCAAAACTTGCCGAGAGTTGCCCACACTCGGGGCGGGCAAGCTGCCTTGAAGCTACATCTAGCGCGGCACGAAGACGAACCAGCTGAGCCACGGGCCGTCCGAGTTCGTCGTGTTCACACGCCAGCCGAGCCGCCCGAAGAACTCATCGACCGCTGAGCGCACCCGAAGTTCCCGTTGACGAACGTGCCGTCGATGTAGTCGTGTCCGCTGAGGACGCCGCCGGGACGAACCTTCTCGCTCCACTGTCCGAGATCCTCCAGCACGGACGCGTAGTCATGCCGGGCGTCAAGGTAGACGAAGTCCAGAGCGTGGTGCGGAATCGCGTCGGAAGCCTCTGCGCCGGTCATCCGCCAGATCGACGAGCGATCTACAAAGGGATGGAGGCGGTCAACCCTCTCCTGGTGATAGGAGTCGTGCTCGTCCTGCGCGTCGGGTTCGCGGGCACCTGCATCAGACTCTAGGTGACGGACCGCCCGTCACCACTGGCTAGGTGGCCCCCGCCGTGGGCCAGGGTCATCGACGCATCGGCCTCAAGGCGAGCCCCGCCCAACTTCACCTGCGCGCAGTGACAGGCATTTCTCTGACGAAAGGCTCAAGCGTCCAATGGCCAATAGATAGCCTGGCCCGGTGCGCGTCCTTCACGTCGTCTCGGGCTTCCGGCCCTACGTCACCAACGGCCTGATCACGTACGCGGAGGACCTCATGTCCGAGCAGGTGCGCTCTGGCCACGCCGTCAGCAGCTTCTTGCCTGGCCGTCACTTCCCGCTCCTGCGCGGGCCGCGGTTGTACCGTCGGCGCAGCGGCGGGGTCCGGGTGTATGAGTACGTGAACTTCGCCGCCATCGCCGGTGGCTTGCGCGGCATATCCGACCCAGACCGCAGCCTCGCCGACCCCGCCGTCGAGGACGTCTTTGGCCGGGCTGTGGTCGAGGCGCGTCCAGATGTCGTTCATGTGCACGACCTGGCCGGCCTTCCCTCGAGCCTGCTCGACGACCTGCGCTCGCGGGGCGTGCCCGTCGTGATGACGCTGCACGACTACCTTCCGTTATGCCCGACGGTGCGGTTGTACGACGCGCACGGTCAAGTCTGCATGCGCACCGAACCGGGACCGATGTGCACCGTCTGCTGCCGCGACGCGCCCTTGGACAACAGCCAGGCGCGATTGAGCACCATGGACTTCGAGGGCCAACGGGCGCGGCGCGTCGTGCCCGGCTTGGCCCGCGTGCTCGAGGCTCCCGCAACCGGGCGGGCGGTGGCTGCGCTAGGCCGGCGGCTGGCCGCCCCGGCGCAGCACGATCCTTCGGCCAGCGCGGCGCCAGTAGCCGAGCAGCAGGCCTCCAGTCACGCCGCGGACCCCGCAGCCTATCAGCGCCGCCGCGACGTCAACCTCGAGCGCCTCGCTCGCGTCGACGCCCTGCTTGCGCCGTCGCGCCGCGTGCGCGACATCTACGCCACTCTCGGCGTGCCTCGCGAGCACCTGCGCGTACTTCCCGTCGCTGCGGCGCACGTCCAAGCGCTCAAGCCGCGGCGCATCGTGCCTCCTGACCGCGTTACGTTCGCAACGCTCACGGCGATGAGCTCACGGGACAAGGGTGCGCACGTCGTCCTCGGGGCCCTAAACTGGCTCGCCGACCGCGGCTACGGTGATCGCTTCAACCTCGTCGTCGCCGGCGGTGTGCCCGTCGAAGATCTGCCCGCTCTAGGACGCCATCCCGCCGTCAGCCTTGCCGGGAAGTATCGCACCGGACAGCTCGACGCCCTACTCGACGAGGTACACGTCGGGATCGTCCCGTCGGTGTGGGAGGAGACGTTCGGCTTCATCGGCGTCGAGTTTCTGGCCAAGGGCATCCCGGTCATCGGGAACGCGATGGGCGGGATTACCGACTACGTCCGTGACGGCGAGACTGGCTGGCTGAACCGCTCGAGCTCGGCCGAGGAGCTTGCGGCGATCATGGCGCGTATCATCGAGCGACCCGGGCAGGTCGCCGAGGCGAACGCCCGCGTCCTGGAGCTGCGAGCCGAGCTGGTACAGGCCATGCCCGACCACGCCAGCCGGGTCCACGCGGTTTACGCCGAGCTGACCGACGGGGCCTGACCGGCGGCGGCGAGGCCTCCGGTCCGCAGTTCGTGCACGAGGTCGGCCAGACTGCGGAGCGCCGCCCGCTGGCAAACCAGGAGCACCGCAACATAGACGGTCAAACCCGTGGCCAGTCCGGCGGCGAGCCCTGCGACATCCGGGGCCAGGGCACGGGTGACCACCTGTCCGGCCGCGATGGCGGCTAGCGCCGCTACGAACGGCCAGCCCACGGCGCGCCCGATGCCGAGGGCGATGTGCCGGCGTAGGGAATAGCTCAGGTACGCGAAGTCCGCGGCGGAGGCGACGAGCATGCCGACGCCAATCCCTTTCGCGCCGAGCAGAGGCAGCAGCCCAAGACCGACGACGAGCCAGGTCACCGCCTGCACGCCGACCGTACGCAGGACCTGAACTGCTTCGCCGATCGCGTAGAGGTAGCCGCCGCCGATTGATGACAGCGGCCCGACGAGCAGGAGCCCCACGACGGCGAAGGGCAGGATGTCGATCGTCTGCTCCCACCGATTGCCGAATAGGACGGGGATCAGCGCCGGAGCGGCGCAGGCCAGCGCGACGGCGAACAACCCAGTGGTCAGCGTTGCCAGGTTCAGCCCGCGCTCGAGGAAAGGGCCCGGGTGCTCGTCAGCGTCGAGCAGGCGGGCAACCGAGGGGAACGTCACGCGGTACAGCGACTCGAGCGCGAGGCCGACCACCGCCAGGAGCCGCGACGCCAGCGCCCAAAACCCCAAGACGGCCGAGGAGGCGATCGTTGCAATACCGATGTTGAGCAGCCACTCGCGCACCGCGACGAGCACACCGACCGACTGGAACGCGACGCCGAAGCCGATGATCCCTCGTATGCGTCCGATGTGCGGACGTGGGGCGACGAACCCGACCGGACTGGCCGCCACGAGCACCACCGTCCCGGCGAGAGCCCGCCCCACCCCGGCCAGCGCCACGCCCTGCACGCCAATCAACAGGGTCAGCGGGATAGCGAGGACGTTGAACGCCGCGAGATCGACGACCTCGGCCTTGACAACCGGCCCGTAGCGGAGCTGCCGCTCGAGCATGACGCCAGGCACGACGCGCAGCGCGTCGATGGGCATCGCCAGCGACATGATCGCGATGAGGACCCCGAGCGTCCCGAAGAACGGTCCGACAGTCAGCGCGACCACCGCCATGCCGACGGTCAGCAGGAGCTGCAGCCCGAACACCGCGCTGAGCTCCTCTCGCTCCGGCTTGGCTTCGCGCCCTACCAGCGCGGCCCCTAAGCCGCCGCCGGAGACCACCGCGCCGATGGCAACCACCGACTGGGCCAGTGCGACGGTCCCGTACTCGCCCGGGACGAGGATCCGCGCGAGCACGAGCCCCCCGGCGAAGCCAATGATCCGCAGCAGCACACTGCGTAAAGCGATGGCCAGCCCGCCGGCAATCGCGCGCCGGCGGATCTCCGTGGGATCGAGTCGGCTCTCCAGGCCTAGTGGGCCCTCGGGCGGCTCTCCGAGCTTGACGTCGCTTTCCGAGGGCTCCGGCGAGCCGCTCATGCCATCGGCGTTCGCTCGGCACGCCGCTTGAGCTTGCCGAGCAATCTGGCCTTGCCCCTGATTAGACGCGAGCGCCAGGCAGGGGTCAGAGATGGCCAGACCTCTTGAACGACGCGCGTGTGGAACACCCAACTCGCGATCCAAGAAGGCGTCGCCCACTCCGGGTGCTCTAGGCGCTGTAGCCGCCCGCGCCGCTCGTCGATTTCGTAGTACCCCGTGTAGTGCAGCCCAAAGAACTTCAGCCCGTGCGCGTAGAAGAACAGGTGCGAGATGAACTCGAGCAGGTAGGTGAGCGGCTTCTCGTTGCGGAAGTGCAGGAGTGTGTTCTGGACGTAGGGAGCCGGATCGCGCCGCAGCTCCCAGTCTGCGTCGAAGAAGTGGTCGAAGAACGGGCGGTAGAACTCGACGTACTCAACGAGGTCCTCGCGCGACGCGAAACCGATGTAGTTGCACTGGAAGTCCGTCCACGCGCCGTACTCCGCGGGGATCTTCACGCCGAACAGGTCGTCGACGATCGTGAACGAGCGCCGGTTGAATGGGGAAAACTCCTCCTTGGCGCCGAGCGCCGCCTGCTTCTCGTGCTCGTAGTTCAGCCAGCGCAGTCGGCGGTTGTAGCTTGGGAGGTACCCCCAGCGGTAGCGGCGTAGGTAGCCGAACAGGCGGTCCCACTCAGTGTTGAGGTCGCCGCCCAGCTTGAAGTTCTTCTCGTAGAAGCGCGAGGAGACCAGGAAGAATGGGTACTCGGCGAACCCATGTTCGAGCTCCATGAGCAGGAATGACCACTCGGCCAGATGCTTGGCGCCGGCGCGAGCCAGCCGTGGGTCAAAGTCCTTCTCGAACAGCACCCGCTGGCCGACGAGCGGCTCCGGCACCTCCTTGTCGATCAGGAACCAGACGTAATTGCGGTCGGAGTCAAGCAGGCGGGGGTCGAGCGGCTTGCCGCGGTAGTCCGACGAGCCGTGATTGAGCTCGTAGAACGTGTTGACGTAGATCGTCTCGGCCATGGGTTAGTACGTCTCCGCTGGCGGGTGGAAGGCGATGTGCCCATCTTCTCGAAGCGACAGCCTCACGGGCTCACGCTCTGCTCTGAGCCGTTCGGGCCGGCTGGTAGAAGACGACCGAGCTCCCGGCGGGATCGAAGCGGAAGGGGACCTCGCGGACGTCGCGCAGAGCATCCCTCACCGCGTCCTGATGGCTGGGCTCGACGAAGAACAGCATGAATCCGCCCCCGCCGGCACCCAGCAGCTTGCCGCCGCGGGCGCCGGCTGCGCGACCGCGGTCGTAGAGCTCGTCGATGCCCGGAAGGCTGACCTGGCTCGACAGGCCGCGCTTGAGGTCCCACGCTTCGTGCAGCAGATCGCCGAAGGCGCTCAACGGCTCTCCGCCGCAGAGGATCTCGACGCCGCGAGTCGCCTGGTCGCGCATGGTCGCCAGCCGATCGTCGAGCTCACCCTCGCCCGTTCGCTGCACCTGCTCGGTCAGCACGTCCTGGGCGCTGCGCTGCTGGCCGGTGTAGAAGAGCAGCAGGCGCTCGTCGAGCTCGTCCATGCGCTGCGCCGCCAGCGGGACCGGCGTCGCTCGCACCTGCCCGTTGCGCAGGAACTCGAGATGCTGGAGGCCGCCGATCGCGCAGATGTACTGATCCTGGCTGCCCACCCGCTCGCCGAGCATGTCCTGCTCCACGCGCACGGCCTCGCGGGCCAGATCGTCGCGAGCGGCGAGGCGCCCGAGATGGCCGTGCAGCGCGGCCAGCAGGCCGACGGTCGTGGCACTCGACGTGCCAAGGCCCGAGCGCGCGGGCAGGTCACCGACTAGGTGGATCTCCACGCCCCGCTCGAACCCGAGCAGGCGCAGCGCCTCGCGGACGTTGGGGATCTCCAGCTCGTCGACCGACTGCACGGACTCGACCTTGGAGTAGTGCACCTGCAGGTTGTGCTCGAAGTACTCCGTCAGATGCTGCACGGTCACGTAGACGTACTTGTCGATGCTCGTGGTCAGCGTCGCGCCGCCGTGGCGCCGAAAATAGGCCGGGTAGTCCGTGCCACCCCCGAAGAAGGACACGCGGACCGGCGTGCGGGTGATGATCATGGCGCTAGGGGACGATCGCCGGGGACGGGATCGGGACGATGAACCGCCCGCCCGACGCGGTGAACTCCTCGTTCTTGCGTACGAGCTCGTCCTGGAAGTTCCAGGGCAGCAGCAGGAAGAAGTCCGGCGGATCCTGCATCGCCTCGTCCTCGTCGATCACCGGCAGGTGCATCCCCGGGGAGTACAGCCCGATCTTGAGCGGCGCCCGCTCGGCGAGGTACTCGAGCTCATCCCTCCCGAGCCCGCAGAAGTTGAGCAGCGTGTTGCCCTTGGCCGGCGCGCCGTAGCCCGCCACTCGCTTGCCCTGCGTGCGCAGGTCGGCCAGCGTGGCCACCAGGTCGTCGCGCAGCACCTCGACGCGGCGCGCCCACTCCCGATACGGCTCGATGGTGTCCCACCCACGCGCGTGCTCGTGCTCGAGCAACTCCGGCACCGCGGCCTGCACGGGGTGGGCGCCACCGTGCCCGACGTAGACCAGCAGGGAGCCGCCATGGATCGGCGAGTGACCGACGTCGAAGACCTCGAGACCGAAGCGCTCGAACAGGCGGATCAGGGGCTTGAGCGTGTAGTAGGACACGTGCTCGTGGTAGACCTGATCGAAGGCGTTGTGCTCGAGCATTCCCCCGAGGTAGATCGCCTGGACCTCGAAGACGCCATCGTCGGCCAGCAGCGTCTTGACGCCGCGACAGACGTCGTCCATGTCGTCGATGTGGAAGAACACACCTGCGGCCGTCATGAACTGCGCCGGGCCGTACTCGCCGCGGATGTCCTGCGCGACGCGCTCCCCGAAGAAGTCGTTGCGGGTCTCGATGCCGCGGTCGTTGGCGATCTGTGCGACGTTCGTCGCCGGGTCGACGCCCACGACCTGCATGCCGGCGTCCTTGAAAGCCTGCAGGAACGTGCCGTCGTTGGACCCGATGTCGACGGCCAGCGACCCCGCCGGTGCGCCCGTCCGCCTGATCAGCTCGGCGGCGCTGTCGCGAAAGTGGGCCGGCAGGGTCTTCGTCGTGCCCGAGACGTAGACGTAGTTGCGGAACATGATCTCCGGGTCGACGACGCAGGAGAGCTGGACCAGGCTGCAGTCCTCGCAGTACAGGAGGTCCAGAGGCCAACGTCCTTCGGGGTCGGCGAGCTCGTCCTCGCGGAGGAAGGAGTTGCAGTGTGGCTGCACCCCGAGGGAGAGGAACTCCGTCAGCCGGGACCCCTTGCAGATCCGGCAGTGATCGACCAGCCGGCCGCCCTCGGACAGGGTCATGCTCCCGCTCCTTCCGGCCCGCAGACGGCCCGCTCGACGAGATGGCAGAGCACGTGCTCGATGGCGATGTGCGCTTCCTGGACGTGCTGCGTCGCCCGGGCGGGAACGCTGATGACGACGTCGGCCGCCTGAGCGCACACGCCGCCGTCGGCTCCGACCAGTGCGATGGTTCCCAAACCGGAGCGCCGCGCCTGCTCGAGTGCGACGTGCACGTTGCGCGAGCCGCCGCTGGTGCTGATGGCGAACAGGACGTCACCGGGCCGGCCCAGCGCCTGAACCTGGCGGGCGAAGACCCCCTCGAAGCCGAAGTCGTTGGCGTAGGCCGTGATGCACGAGGTGTCGGTGGTGAGCGCAACCGCGGCAAGACCGGGACGCACGAAGTCCTGGGTCAGGCAGGAGACGAGCTCGGCCGCCATGTGCTGGCAGTCCGCCGCGCTGCCCCCGTTGCCGCAGAGCAGGAGCTTGCCCGAGCCCGACAGGGCGTCAGTGATGACCGCCGCGGCCTCGGCGATCGACGCTCCGCACGCGTCGGCGGCATCCCGCAAGGTGTCGGCGGCCGCCAGCAGATGCTCGCGACCGGTCCGCGCGGCGGCGCCCGCTGTCGACGGGTGCCCGACCTCTACCGGCATACGGCGGTCTCGCGCTCCTGCTCCACGCAGGATTCGATGACGTGCGCAGCCTCCAGCAGGTCGTCGACGACATGGTCGGGCCGCGCCCGACCCTCGGTCACCGTGCGCTCGCCGTGGCCGGTGCGCACGAGGATCGTCGTCGACCCAAGGCGATTTCCGAGTTCGACGTCGCAGACGTTGTCGCCGACCACGAAGGAGCGGCTCAGGTCAGCGCCGTGGTCGGCGGCCGCGCGTAGCGCCAGGCCAGCCTCCGGCTTACGGCACGCGCAGCGCTCGTCGGGGTGGTGCGGGCAGTGGTAGAAGCCGTCCACCGCCTGCCCGGTCTGCGCCAGGAGGGCGCTGAGGCGCGCGTGGATCGAATCCAGCGTCGCGCTATCGAGGTAGCCGCGCGCGATCCCCGACTGGTTGGTAACCACCACGACCGGCAGCCCGAGGCGCTCGCGCAGCAGGCCGATCGCGTCCGCCGAGCCCGGGAGGAGCTCGACCTCGCCAGGGGACGACAGATAGTGACGCTCGGCGTTGATCGTCCCGTCGCGATCGAGGAGGACCAACCGCGTGGACGTGGCCTCAGACATTGGCGAAGCGTCCGCGGCCCAGGAGCCGGTAGGCCTTCAGCAGCTCGTCGATGCCGTCGTCGAGCGACCGGCGGGCCTCGAAGCCCGCCTTACGCAGGCGCTCGTTGGAGACGACGTAGTTGCGCTTGTCCGGGTCTGTCCCGAACTCGCTGAAGTGCAGGTAGAAGCCCGGGACGTGCTCCTTGATTCTCAGGGCGAGCTGCTCCTTGGAGATGTTCGCCGTGTCGAGGCCGGCGTTGTAGGCGCGGCCGACCATCGCGTCGGCGTTCTCGATGCAGTGCAGGTACGCGTCCGCGACGTCACGGATGTGGATGAAGTTGCGCTTGAACTCCTTCTCGAAGATGACGATGTAGCCATCGGTGACGGCGGCGTGCACGAAGTGGTTGACGAGCAGGTCGAGCCGCATCCGGGGCGAGGTGCCGAACACCGTCGCCAGGCGCAGGGTGATGACGTTCGGCGTCTGCAGCAGCTCAAGCTCCGCCTCCACCTTGGTCTGGCCGTAGAGGGACACGGGCTCCAGCGGGGTGTCCTCCGTGCAGAACGAGTCACCCGACTTCGTCCCGTAGCCGCTGTTGGTGTTCGGGTAGATCAGGAGCTGCTCGGGGCTGCGCCACCGGTTGAGCGAGCGCATCGCCTCGAGGTTGACCGCCTTCGTGGTCTCGGGGTCCTTTGCACAGGCCGGGGCGCCCACCACGGCGGCGAGGGCGATGATGACGTCGGCTTTGTCGACGAGCGGGCGCATGAGCGCCTCGTCGCGGATGTCGCCTGGCACGAAGTCGAAGCGCGGGTTCGCGCACAGATGAAAGAGCGCGGGCTCCCCAAAGGTCAGGTTGTCGACGCCCATGACGTCGTACCCGGCGTCGAGGAGGTGCTCACAGAGCACCGCTCCGATGTAGCCCGCAGCCCCCGTGACGAGCACCTTGGCGTTCATGAAGTGTGTTCTCCTCGAGAGGGTCAGGGTGTCAGGATCCGCGTAGTCGGAACGCGGACCGCTGCTGCGTGGCGGCCCCGGTTGGACCACGAACGAAGCGCCAGACTATGACTTCCGGCGGGCAACCTGCTCGACCGCGCATCTCGCTCGAGTCAACCGTCCAGACGAGGCTAGCAAGGGACAGGGCACAGAGGGTAATGGACACCCCTCGCTAGCCTGCGACGCAGACACGCTTCTCAGTTCGCGAGTTCCTTAGCCCAGTGACCCCTGACGCACACGACACCCTCGTGGTCGGCGCCGGCTACGCCGGTTCGATCATGGCCGAGCGCCTTGCGAGCCAGTGCGGCCACCGCGTGCTGATCATCGATCGCCGCGACCACATCGCCGGCAACGCCTACGACTACGCCGACGAGCACGGCGTGTTCTGCCACAAGTACGGGCCGCACATCTTCCACACGCAGTCCGACAAGGTCGTCGAGTACCTGTCGCGCTTCACCGAGTGGCGGCCCTACGAGCACCGGGTGCTGGCCAACGTCCGCGGGCAGCAGCTGCCGATGCCGATCAACCGCGACACGATCAACCGCCTGTACGGCCTGGAGCTCGACTCCGAGGAGGCCGTCGAGGCCTTCCTCGCCGAACGTGCCGAGCCGCGCGAGCGCATCGAGACCTCCGAGGACAGCTGCGTCGCGCGCTTCGGGCGCGACCTCTACGAGGCCTTCTTCCAGGGCTACACGCGCAAGCAGTGGGCGCGCGACCCCTCCGAGCTGCACGCGTCGGTCTGCGCGCGCATCCCCATCCGCTTCAACCAGGACGACCGCTACTTCGGCGACGCCTTCCAGAAGATGCCGCTCGAGGGGTACACGGCGATGTTCGAGCGCATCCTGGACCACCCGGATATCACCGTCCGCACGGGCACCGACTTCGCTGACGTGCGCGACCAGGTCGCCTACGAGCAGCTCGTCTACACGGGTCCGATCGACGAGTTCTACGACCATCGCTTCGGCAAGCTGCCCTACCGCAGCCTCGAGTTCGAGCACACCACCGTCGAGACCCCGAACGGCGAGCTCGTCCAGCCCGTCGCCTCGATCAACGAGCCCAGCGCGGACGTTCCGATCACGCGGACGACGGAGTACCGCCACCTGACGGGGCAGACCCACACGCACTCGACGCTGGCCGCCGAGTACCCGCGCGACGAGGGCGATCCCTACTACCCGGTGCCCCAGGCGGAGAACCGTGAACTCTACAAGCGCTACGAGGCGCTCGGCGCGCAGGAGGACCCGAACGTCACGTTCGTCGGCCGGCTCGCCCGCTACCAGTACCTCAACATGGACCAGGTCACCGCGCAGGCGCTCTCGACCTTCGAGAAGCTCGTCGAGTCCGGCCGCGTCAGCGTCACCTCTGAGGTCTAGCCTCGCCGCATGTCCCGCATCCAGATCTTCTCCATCGTGGTCATGGCGGGGCTCTTCGTGGGCGTGTTCGAGCTCGTGCGCCAGCGCCGGCTGATGGAGCGCTACGCGCTGCTGTGGATGCTCAGCTCGGCGACGCTGCTGCTGCTGGCGGTCTGGCGCGACGCCCTGGAGCTGTTCGCCAACGCGATTGGCATCTTCTACGCGCCGTCGGCGCTGTTCGCCATCGCGCTGGGGTTCATCCTCATGCTGCTGCTGCACTTCTCCCTGGTCATCTCGCGGCTGACCGACCAGACGAAGGTGCTCGCGCAGAACGTGGCGCTGCTCCAGCAGCAGCTCGACGGCGAGCGCATGTCGCGGTCGCTGCAGGAGATCGAGCGCCAGCCCAGCGTCGCGCGCCGCGCGCCCCTTGCCTAGCGCACCGCCCGCGGCGCAGGGCGCCGTCGTGTGCGCCGTGGCCCCGCCCAGTGTGAACCTCGACGCGCAGAGCCGCCCGCCCGACGCGGGCGTCGCCGTCGTACCGGGGCCGAACGGGTTGTCGCAGGCCGTGGCCACCGCGGCCGCCGGCGGGGCGACCTGGCTCTGGCTGGTCGATCAGGATGTCGCGCCCGAGCCGACCGCGCTCGAGGCGCTGCTGGCTCTGCTGCCGGTGCTCGGGGAGCTCGGCGACCCCCCGCTGCTGGCGGGGAAGGTCGTCGGCGCCGACGGCCGGCTCGACCGGGTGCGGCCGCCGTGGCCGCGACTGCTGGCCCGGGAGGTGGCGATCATCGGCGCGGAGCACCGCGTGGCCGCCTTGCGCGCGGCCCGCTACGGCTCGCTGCTAGTCCACGTCCGCGCCGTGCGCCGCCACGGCCCGCCCCGCGTGGACTTCGCAGGGGCCGGCGACGACCTCGAGTGGACCGGAAGGATCCTGCGCGACGAGCCCGGCTACCTCGTTCCGCACAGCGTCGCGGTGCGCCGCGCCGACCCGACTGGAGCCGGCGACGGCGCGATGCTCATGCGCAACCGTGTGCGCATCCTGCGCGGGGACGGCTGGGGGGGCCAGGAGAAGGCGTGGTTCGCCTTTCTGGCGGCGCAGGACGCCGCGCGGGAGCTGACGCAGCGCCCGGCGGCGGCCCCCGGTCTGCTGCGCGCCGTGGGCCGTGGCCTGCGCGCCCCTGCCTAGCGCCCCGATCTAGACGGTGCGCGGCATGGGCTTGAGCCCGTCGCGCAGCCCGCGGCCGACCGTCGCGAGGCTCTCCCCGCTGAAGCGGTTGTTGCGCAGGTAGACGTTGGTCGTGAACAGCAGGAACCACATGAGCGAGAGCTTCTCGCCGGGTGCCCAGGTCCGTCCCCGCATCATGTACAGCGAGTTGCGCACGTGGAAGTAGAAGCGACCGCCGGTGTCGGTCACCGCGGTGTGCGCCGTCTTGGTCTTGTGCAGGACCACGCTCCCGGGGACGAAGTAGCCCGCGGCGTGCCGCGTCACGCGCGCCGTGTACTCCATGTCGTCGCTCCAGATAAAGAAGTGCTTGTGCGGCAGGCCGTAGGTGTCGATCGCGCTGCGGTGGACCAGCAGCGAGACGAACGTGCTGGCGCGCAGCGGCAGGAACCCGTGGGCGGCGCAGTCGACGAAGCGCTCCGGGTCGTCGCGCACGAACGCCGGGTGGTTCATCGGGTGAAGCGTGCCGTCGGTCCACTCGACGCGGCTGGCGAGCAGCAGCGGCGGCGGCATCCCCTCGAGCTGCTCCGGGGCGGCCAGCAGCTGCGCGAGCGCGTCCGGCCGCGCGATGGTGTCGTCGTCCATCAGCCACACCCACTCGGCGCCCGCGCCGTGCGCCGCCTTGAGCCCTTCGTGGAACCCGCCGGCGCCGCCCTGGTTGGAGGGCATGACAAGGAGCTCGGTCCACGCGTGCTCGGCACGGACGAACTCGGCGGTGCCGTCGGTGGACGCGTTGTCGACGACGATGACCTTGTCCACTGGCCGCTCCTGGGCGGCTAGGGCGCGCAGGCTCTCGTCCAGCAGCGCCTTGCGGTTGTAGGTGACCACGACGGCGATCACGCAGGGTGCGGGCACCGGGCTAACGTACCGAAGCGTGTCCGCCGCGCCAGCCCCCGCGCCCTCTGCGCGCGTCTGCGCTGCCGTCGTCACCTACAACCGCGCCGCGCTGCTGATCGAGTGCCTCGAGGCGCTGCTGGCGCAGACCCATGCGCTGGAGCAGGTGTTCGTGGTCGACAACGCGTCGAGCGACGGGACGGCCGAGCTGCTGCACGAGCGCGGTCTGCTCGACGACGGGCGGATCGTCCTGGAGCGCTTGGAGGAGAACCTCGGCGGCGCCGGGGGCTTCGCCCGGGCGATCGACGCGGCCCGAGCCACCGGCGGCGACTGGGTGTGGGCCATGGACGACGACACCGAGCCGCCGCCCGGGGCGCTGGCCGCGCTGTTGGCCTCAGCGGCCTCGGCCGACCCGGCCAACGTCGTGCTGGCCCAGCGCGTGGTCAACCCGGACGGCAGCGTCCAGCTCGGCGCGCGGGGGCACTTCCGCGGCCGTCCCCGGCCCCTGGCGCCGGAGGCCTACGTCGACGGGCAGGCGCCGGAGCTCGACTTCGCCACCCTCGTCGGCATCCTCGTCCGTGGAGACGCCGCGCGGGCCACCGACCCGCCCCGCCCCGAGTTCTTCATCTGGGGCGACGACTACGAGTGGTGCTTTCGCCTGCGCGAGCACGGCGCCATCCGCCTGATCCCCGAGAGCCGCATCGTGCACAAGGACGCCGGGCACGGCTTCCAGACGCGCCGCTCGCGGCTCTTCAACCGCCTGCCGGGCCTCAGCTTCGGTGCGACGCCGTACGCCGGCTTCTGGCGCAACATGTGCGGGGTGCGCAACTTCGTCTGGATGAAGAAGACCTACGAGGGGCAGTCCGCCCTGGGCGCGGCCGGGACGATCCTCCAGTTCATCGTCAAGGCGCTGCTGTACGACGAGCGTGCCTTCGCCCGCGTGCCGTGGATCATCCGCGCCGGCATCGACGGGCGCCTCGGCATCTTCCAGACCGTGACGCCGCAGGAGTGGGCTCAGCGGCTGGCCGCCGAGCGACGGGGCTGACCCATGGAGGCGAGGGTCTGCGCCGCGGTGGTCACCTACAACCGCAAGGAGCTGCTGGCCGAGTGCCTCGAGGCGCTGCTGGCTCAGACCCACGCCGTCCAGCGGCTCTTCGTGGTGGACAACGCCTCGACCGACGGGACCGAGGCCCATCTGCGCGAGCGCGACCTGCTCGACGACCCGCACGTCACCTACGTGCGCCTGGCGGGCAACCTCGGCGGGGCCGGCGGCTTCGCCCGCGCCGTCGAGCTGACCCGGGCGGAGGACTGCGACTGGATCTGGCTGATGGACGACGACTCCGAGCCGGTGCCGGACGCGCTGGAGCGCCTGCTCGCGTCGTCGCCGGCCGCGCAGGACGCGACGGTCGCCGTCTGCCCGAAGGTCGTGTACGCCGAGGGCGGGATCGACGCCAATCAGCGGGGTCACTTCCGGCGCCGCCTGCTGCCACTGGCCGCCGACCGCTACGTCGACGGCGTGCCCGTCGAGCTCGGCTTCATCTCCTTCGTCGGCGCGCTCGTGCGGACCACCGCCGCGCGCGCGGCAGCGCTTCCCCGGGCCGACTTCTTCGTCTGGGGCGACGACGTCGAGTACTCCTTTCGCCTGCGTCGCCTCGGCCGCCTCGTGCTCGTCCCTGAGAGCGTCATCGTCCACAAGCGCATCACGCACTCCTACGAGAACGCCCGCTCGCGGTTCTGGAACCGCATCCTGCCGGGGCAGTTTTGGCCGACGCCGCTCGAGCGGTTCTGGCAGAACCTCTGCGGGCTGCGCAACTACGTGTGGATGAAGCAGGAGTACGAGGGGCAGCGCGCCATCTCCGCGGCGGGGACGACGGTGCAGTTCATGGTCAAAGCGCTGCTCTACGACGAGCAGCCGCTGCGCCGCATGCGCTGGATCGTGCGCTTCGCCCGGGACGGACGCGCCGGGCGGTTCGCGAACATCGCGCCGGCGGACTGGGTCCAGATGGTGCGCGACGGCCGGGTCTGACCGGAGGGGGTGGGTACCCTCATCCGACCGACCAAGTGCGTAACAAAGACGCCCGCGGACCGTTTCTTTCCCAGCCCATGTCTCGCAATCTCGCCATCGTCCCCGCGTACAACGAAGAGGCCAGTGTGGCCTTCGTGGTCCAGGACCTCCGTGAGCACGCGCCGGAGTTCGACGTCGTCGTCGTTGACGACGGCTCGACCGACGAGACCAGCGGTCGTGCTCGCGAGGCCGGTGCGATCGTCCTGCGGATGCCGTTCAACGTCGGAATCGGCGGCACCGTGCAGGCCGGCTACCTCTACGCCTTGGAGCACGACTACGACTTCGCCATCCAGGTCGACGGGGACGGGCAGCATGAGGCCCGGGAGGTCCCGCGGCTCCTGCGCCACCTGCAGACCCGCAAGGACGTCGACATGGTCACCGGCTCGCGGTTCCTGGTCGCCGACGAGGACCAGGACGGGTTTCGCAGCTCGCGCTCGCGCCGCGTGGGCATCGGGATCTTCGCGCGGATCCTGACCCTCGTCACGCGCCAGCCGGTCACCGACCCGACGTCGGGCTTCCGCATGACCAACCGGCGCGGCATCGAGCTCTTCGCTCGCGACTACCCGCACGACTACCCCGAGGTGGAGGCCGTGCTGATGATCCACTCGCACCGACTGCGCAGCGCGGAGATCCCGGTGCGCATGCGCCCGCGCACGACCGGCGAGTCCTCGATCAACGCGTCGCGGTCGGCCTATTACATGATCAAGGTCCTGCTGGCCATCTTCGTCGGCCTCTGCCGCGCCCGCCCGGTCGTCGAGGCGGGCGACCGCTCACCCGTCACCGCCGAGCCGTCGCTCTAGGGCCCCTGGTGGCGTCGGGCCTGCGGCCGACCGTGTCGGCGGTCGTCGTCACGTACAAGGAGGTCGAGCTGACGCTCGAGGCGGTCGCCAGCCTCAAGGCGCAGACGGTGCCGATCGAGGAGATCATCGTGGTCGACAACGACCCCGAGTTCTCGCTCGCGGGGCCGATGCGCGCTGCCCATCCCGACGTGCGCCTGCTCAACGAGGACAACGTGGGCTACGCGCCAGCGTGCAATCGCGGGGCGGCGGTGGCCTTGGGCGACTGGTTGTTCTTCCTCAACCCCGACGCCGCGGCTGCTCCCGGCTGCGTCGAGACCCTCCTGCAGGTGGCTGAGGACCATCCGGCGGCGGGCATCGTGACCCCGCAGATCCTGTTCCCCGACGGGGAGACGATCAACGCGGGCGAGAACGAGATCCACCTCACGGGCATCGCGTGGTGCGGGCGCTACGGCCAGCCGAAGGAGGATGGGCCGGCGCGCTCCGCGCTCATCACGACCGGCGCCGCGATGCTCGTCGACGCCGACCTGTACGCAAAGCTCGACGGCTACTGCGACGACTTCTTCCTCTTCTACGAGGACCCCGACATCTGCCTGCGGGCGTGGCTCGTGGGCGCTGAGGTCTGGTACGTGCCGCGAGCGACCGTGACGCACCACTACTCGTTCGGGACGAGCCCGACCAAATGGTTCTACCTCGAGCGCCACCGGCTGTTGTCGCTGCTGAGCATGTGGCGCGGGTCGAGCCTGGTCGTTCTTGCGCCGCTGTTGGTCGGCACGGAGCTCGCGTTGCTCGTCGTCGCTCGCGGGGAGGGCTGGCTCGGCGAGAAGCTCCGCGCGTACCGCTCCGTGTGGGAGGCGCGCGGTTGGATCCGCGGCAGGCGCCGGCGCCTCGAGGCCATGCGCACGATGCCCGACGCAGCGATCGCGGGGCGATTTCAGCCAACGGTCGATTCCCCCCAGGTCGCGTCGCCGATCGCGCGACGGGTGGCTCCCCTGTTGGCGGCCTACCACCACGGAGCGGTCGCGACGATCCGGGTGATGGGCCGATGAAGCGCGCGTCGGGGCTCCTGCGCGCCGTGCCTCGGCCACTGGCTGCGCTCCTCCTTGCCGTGGCGTTCATCGGGGTCAGCTGGGCGTTGATCAACCCTGCGTGGCAGGCCCCCGACGAGGACGTGCACTTCTCCTACGTCCAGACGCTGGCCGAGCGCCATCGGCTGCCGGGCACCCAGGGATCCTCCCTGTCGGGCGCGCAGTTCACCGCCATGCAGTTCACCAACACTGATCCGGTCGTCTTCTTCCCGTTCGCGCGCCCCGAGTGGACCGAGGTCGCGTGGGACCGCTACCGGCGCACGTCGGCAGGCGCCGGGGCCGCGGACGGCGGCGGGCCCAATCCCGCCAGCGGGTACCCACCTGCGTTCTACCTGGCGGGCGTCGTTGGATACAAGCTCGCAGGCTCCCACGACGTGCACGCTCGTCTGTACGCGACCCGGCTCGTCTCGGTGCTCTGGCTGTTGGTGACGACCGTCGGCGCGTGGTTGCTGGCCGGCGAGCTCTTCGGTCGGCGGCGCGAGCTCCAACTGGTGTCCGCCGCGTGCGTCGGGCTGTGGCCGATGCTCGACTTCATCTCCTCGTCGGTCAATCCCGACGCCCTGATGTACGCCACCTGGAGCGTCTCGTTGTGGCTCGGCGTTCGCATTCTCCGGCGCGGGCTGACCGTCGGGCAGGGACTTGCCTTCGGCGCGGTGGTCGGGATCGCGCTCATCACGAAGGCCCCGAGCCTCGCCCTCCTGCCGGCGGCGGCCTTCGTCGCCGTGTGGAGCATCGTGCGGCTGATGCTCGAGCGACGCTACAAGCGGGCGCTGGTAGCGCTGGCCGTCGCGCTGCTGGCCTTCGCCATCCCCGTCGAGGCCTGGCGTCTGACGGTGGCCGCGCAGGACCGCCTGGCCTACGGGCAGGCCGCGGGGGTCACCGCCGGCCTGAACCTACCGGAGTTCCTGAGCTATCTGTGGCAGTTCTATCTGCCCAAGCTCCCGTCCCAGACCCGCCTGACGTTCGACTCCCAGTACGTGAGCACGTACCCCGCCCTCAACGTCTGGGTGGCCACGGGTTGGGCAGCGTTCGGCTGGGTCACCGTCTACTTCCCGCTGGCGGTCTACAAGCTGTTCTTCGCCATCACAAGCGTCGTCGTCGCGGCGGCGACAGGGAAGGGCCTCGTGCTGCTGTGGCGACGGCGTCGATCGCGGAGCGCGCTGGCGGCTGCGCTTCCCGTGGCCATCTTCATCGCGCTGGCTGCCGGAGCGCTCGTGCTGGGCCTTCACATCGCCGAGTACAGGGTCCGGGGCCCCACGAACCAGGGCCGGTACCTGTTCCCGCTTGCGTCGCTTGGCGGGGCGGGCGTTGCGCTGGCTCTGACGCTCGTTCCGGTGCGCGCGCGCAGCCTCGCGATCGGTGCCGTCCTCGGTGGCCTGGTGGTCTACCAGCTCTTCTGCCTCGGCCTGATGGCCACGCATTACTATGCGTAACGCGGCGATCGTCTTCGTGTTGGTCGTGGTCTTTGGCGTGGTTGCCCTTGTCAGCATCGGCGGTAGCAACGCGACCGCGCAGGTGCAGACCCTCGGGGTTCAACCACTGATCCCGCTGGTCGACCTGCAGGTTGGCTCGGAGCTCTGCGAGGCACCGATCGCGCTCGCGGACGACGTCGACGCGGTCAGCTTCCATGTCGCCAGCCTCGCTACCCCGCCGCCGTCCGTCACGGTCAGGATCAAGGACGAGGGGGGGTTGACGAAGCGCCGCGGCGTCCTCCCATCGGGGGCCGGGCTCGACGCGCGCACACCCCAGGTCGTGCGCTTCCCGCGGTTGGAGGGCGAGCAGTACATCAAGCTGTGCTTCACCAACGACGGGCCGGGGCCTGTGCAGATCTTCGGGGACCGGCTCGGCGCCCCGGCTCAGTGCACTCCGTCTGGACGCCCCGCCGCCGCACAGGTCCCCATCTGTCGCCCCGCAGGCGTGCGGCCGGTGCTCTCCAGCGCCACGCCCGTCGTCGACGGGCAGGTCCTTGACGGAGACGTGGCCGCGAGCTTCCTCCGCGACAAGCCGCGCTCAAAGCTCGCGCTTATCCCGAAGATGACGCAGAGGGCCGCTCGCTTCCGTCCGGCGTTCGTCACCCCTGGCCTTTGGTGGGCCTTCCTTGCCGGCTGGCTCGTGCTGCTGCCCGGCGCCGTCGGCTTCGCGCTGACCCGGGCGCTCAGCGAACCCGCACCCGGAGCAGCACCCAGATCGCCCAGAAGCCGTCGCGCCACGTGATGTTCTTGCCCTCCGAGTAGGTGCGCCCGTAATACGAGCCGGAAGCTCACGCGAATCGCGCGGGCACTCTAGAGCCGGAACCTGCCGTCACAGGTAGTAGCGGTACACGCTCAGGAACTGCGCGAAGACGTTGTGAGCCGCCAGAGCGAGGATCAGCAGGGCCGCTGCCTGCGCCCTGTACCGGACTGCGACAGCCCGCGCGGCCAGCGCCAGCAGGGCCGCGTAAAGCGGCAGCAGTGGGAACAGGTACCGCGTCTGCTCGAAGTTGTCCCCCGTGTCGTGGCGGTAGCGGTATCCGGCGACGTTGACCAGGAGCGCGACGCTCGCGGCGATCGCGGTGTAGGCGAAGAGTTCCGCCCACCTGCGGCGCACGGCGGCCCGGCAGTGGATCAGCGAGGCTCCGGCCGCGGCCAAGATGCACGCGGACACCGCAAGTCCGATCTGATTGACCCAACCCGGGAAGCCGTACTCGAACCAGCCGAAGCGCCCGACGAACCCGTGGAAGTACGTCTCCCAAAGCGGGTACTGCGGATACGCGGTGAACTGGTCGGTCATGAACGGCAGGCGCGGGAGGTAGAACTGCCAGATGTAGGTCAGGAGCTCTCGCACGTTGCCCGCGTTGGAGGTGACGGTGGCCGCCGCCGCTGCCCCGCCGGCCGCGGGCTGGCCGAAGAGGGCGTCGCTCAGCGTCGCCCACACCTGGGGGATGACCGCGGCGCAGGCCAGGGCGGCCGCCGCCCCGAGGAAGGCCGGACGACGGCGGCGGCCCCGCGGCGCCGCGAGAACGAGCAGAGCAAACGCCACCACGAGCCCGGGTACGAGCGTCAGCACCGACAGCTTGGTCAGCAGGCCGGCCGCGATGACGAGCCCCAGGACGAGACCCGAGTGGAGCGTCAGCCCGCGCCGAAAGGCCCGGGCCAGCAACCAGAAGATCGCCGCGCACACGACCCAGACAAGGATCTCCGGGGACACGCCCCCGGCCATGAACCCGGTCAGGGGATGCAGGACGACCCCCAGGGTTCCGACGGTCGCCCCCAGCGGATAGGCGGGCATGAGCTCGCGCAGGAACAGAAAGACGAAGACAGCGAGCAACCCTGCGAAGAACGCTGAGAGCAGCCGCATGGCGAGTATCCGGTCGTAGAGGCTCGCCGACTCCGCCACGCGGTAGGGGATTGCCGCCAAGGCGTAGTACAGCGGAGGATTGGAGGCCACGTAGCCGCCGCTCTTACGCTCCGTGCGATCCATTGGCCGCTGCAGCTCCCGCTCGGCTCGCTTGTCGGCTGCGCTCGACCATGTGGGTTTCGCCGCCGTGCTGAAGGGGATCACCGCGGCCCCGACCGCGATCTCCTCAGAGGCGATCGTGCCCGTCACCGACGTCGGTGTCGGCAGGTCACCCGTCTCGGCGAGGTACTGCACGTACCCGACGTGGACGAGCTCGTCGGGCACCTGGAACGTCGGCGTGATCACGGCCCAGGCGACCGCGTTGAGCACGGCGACCGCAACGCAGACGCGCAGCGCCACCGGGACCCGCCTCAGACGCGTCAACGCTGTCCTTCGCGCAGCACCAGAACGATCGACCAGCCCGTCGCCAGCGTGGTGAGCGCGAGCGCGAACCACAGCGCCCACGGCCCGATGATCGACGCCTTGACCAAGCCGGCGCGCCGAGCCACCTCGCCGAGCATGGCCGACACGCGCCGGGCGCCATCCGGATACTCGATCGTCATCCGCCCCGTCTGCGGGCGACCGCCGACCACCGCGAGGCCGGCCTGTGGCTGCAGAAGGCGGCGCCGGAGGCCGCCTGTTGCCGATCCGCCGATGGAGATGCCGTACCGACCTGGGTTGTGCAGGCAGACCGAAGCGCTCGGCAAGGGCGGGTTGTGCGGTCCCAGCGAGATGGTGACGGGCCCGGTCCGAAACGGCTTCTCCGTTCGCCCCCGCAGGGTGGGGTGGCCCGGTTGAGCGATGGTCAGCTCGATCGGCCCGGCGGCGTGCTCGTCGGTGCCGGCGTAGAAGCGGAACGTCCGCGCGTCTCGCGGCACGAGCTCCCCCCGTTGGCACACGGTCTCGCCCGGTTGAAGCAGCGCCCCGGGTCCGCGGTTCGGGGTCTGGTTGGTGTAGCCCTCGCGCTCACGGTGCAGCGTGACCGTGAGCGTGACCGCTACGACGAGGGCTAGGAGGCCGAGGGTGACGGCCAGGGGCGGACGCGCAGCGCGCACGCTCGGCGCCGCGGGCTCAGTCCCGGCGGCGAAGGCCGAGGATGCTGAGTAGGAAGGAGGAGAAGAACACCTGGACGCCGACGATGATCAGGGTCGCCCCGAGCACGGCGAGCCGAGCCTCGGAGAGCGCGCCGAAGCCGCGGTTGATCCAGGCGATGACGATGCCGGCGCACACCATCAGTCCAAGGGCCAGCACCGCGCCGCCGAGGAGCAGACCGTGCTCCAGGTGGAAGCGCGCGCGCATCCGATCGAACCACGGGTCCTTCTCGCCCATGAAGTACGTGCCGTACGCATGCGCGCACAGGCCGAGGCCGAGCACCTGCGTCCCCACGACCATCAGCAACGCGGCGCCCACCATCGAGTGGATGTCCCAGTTGCGACCGAGGACGTTGAGCTGTGTCACCACGGTGAGCGCGACCAGCGCGCCGAGCAGGGCCATGACTGCTCCCGGAATGACGAAGAGGTAGGTCGGGCTGTGCACGAGCAGGAAGCGCAGGTGGCGCCAACCATCTCGGAAGCTCGAGAGCTTGGACTCGCCACCGCGCGGGTGGTACTCGATGGGGAACTCGCGGATGTCGAGCTTCTCCTTGGACGCTCGGATGACCATCTCCGACGCGAACTCCATGCCCGTGGTGCGCAGGTCCAGGATGGGCAGGATGTCGCGACGGAAGCCGCGCATCCCGCAGTGCGCGTCGGAGACGCCGGTGCGGAAGAAGAGGTTGAGAATCCCCGTGAGGATCGGGTTGCCCACGTAGCGGTGCAGCCAGGGCATCGCCCCCGGATGGATGTTGTCCATGCGATCGCCCATGACGAGCTGGGCGCCTTCGTCGAGCTTCTCGACGAAGTGCGGGATCTCGTTGAAGTCGTACGTGAGGTCGGCGTCGGCCATCACGATGTAGCGCCCGCGCGCGGCGGCGAAACCCGCGAGGTAGGCGCTGCCGTAGCCTGGACGCGTTTCGCGCACCACGCGCGCCCCGGCGGCGCGAGCGATGTCGCCACTGCCGTCCGACGAATTGTTGTCGGAGACGACGACCTCGCCGTCGATGCCGTGGCGCTCCATCACGGATCGCGCGATGTTCACGCACTCCTCGATGTTCTCCGCCTCGTTGAGGCAGGGGATGACGACTGAGACGACGGGCTCGTCCCGGGGCTCGGTCGGCTGCTGGACCGGGCGGGATGTGTGAACGGTCGACGTCGCCATGGTGAGGTCGGGGCCACGAGCCCGACGGGGTGCAAACGAGCAGACGGGCTCGGAGTAGCGCAGAGGTTAGAGGTAGCGTCGGCCCCCGTGCGCATCTGCCTGGTCTACGACTGCCTGTTCCCCCACACCGTCGGTGGGGCGGAACGCTGGTACCGCAACGTGGGCGAACGTCTGGCTGCCGATGGGCACGAGGTCACCTACCTGACGTTGCGTCAGTGGTCGCGCGGGACGGCGCCCGACGCACCGGCCGGGGTGCGGGTGGTGCCTGTCGGGCCGCGCATGGCACTGTACGGGGCGCGTGGGCAGCGCCGCGTGGCTCCGCCCCTCGTCTTTGGGGCCGGCGTGTTCGCTCACCTGGTTCTTCGCGGAGGGCGTTACGACGTGGTGCATACGGCCTCGTTTCCGTACTTCTCCCTGCTGGCGGCTGGCCTCGCGCGGCGGCTGCACAGCTTTCGCATCGTGGTCGACTGGCACGAGTTCTGGAGTCGCGAGTACTGGATGGAGTACCTCGGGCGCACCGCGGGGCGGGTGGGCTGGGCGGTGCAGACGCTGTGCCTCCGTGTGCCGCAACGCGCGTTCTGCTTCGCCCAGCTCACCGCTCGCCGTTTGCTGGCGGAGGGAGTCCGCGGGGCGGTGTCGGTCCTGGAGGGGGAATGGGCAGGCTCGCTCGAGCCGCGTGTGCCGCGCGTGGCCGATCAGGTCGTGGTGTTTGCGGGGCGCCACATCCCCGAAAAGCAGGTACCGACCCTGGTTCCCGCGGTGGCGCTTGCCCGGCAGCGCCTGCCCGGTTTGCGCGCGCGCATCCTGGGGGACGGCCCAGACCGACCGGCCGTGCTGGCCGCGATTGAGGCCGCCGGACTCAAGGACGACGTGGAAGCACCCGGTTTCGTTGACGCTGAGGTGCTCGACGCAGACCTCTCGCGGGCGCTGTGCATGGTCCTGCCCTCGCTTCGCGAGGGCTACGGCATGGTGGTCGTCGAGGCGTGCTTGCGCGGTACACCGTGTGTCGTGGTCGAAGCCCCCGACAATGCGGCGGTCGAACTCGTCAAGGAGGGGGTCAACGGCTTCGTCGCGGCCTCGGCAAGCGCCAAGGATCTCGCCGCCGCGATCCGGCGAGTCCACGCAGCTGGGCATCCTCTGCGCGAGTCCACCGCGGCCTGGTTCGCCGTTAACGCTGTGCGGCTGTCATTGGCGAGCTCGTTGGAGGACGTGGCGGAAGCCTATACGACCGTCTGGCGCTGAGTGCTCGTGCGGTTGCGCGTGTCGTGGCCACTCGGGTCCAGCGGGCGGCTGAAAGTGTCCATTACCGGCAGGGCGCAGCCCAGCAGATCTTGTGAGTAGCGAAGGGGTTGATTAGGCGGAGTATAAAGTCTTCCGCCGCCTCGAGATGGGGGCAGGCGCCCCTCGCTGAGTGCTCGCTCGTAGCTCGCAAGGACAGCGTGAGCCGAGCGCTCCCAGGGGGAGCCGGCGGCCTTGAGAAATGGGGTACCTCCGCCGGGTCGTACTCGATGTCGGCGTCCTGGATGACGGCGATGTCGTCAGACGTGGCTCAGCAGCTCGCGCGTGTTCCCGCCGCCCCCAGATGGATGTTGTCTATCCGGTCGCGAGCCGTCGCGGTGGCCGCTGCTCCCCCTGGCGCCAACCGTCCCGGCAGCCGGCAGCTTGAGAGCGTGGACTATCTGACGATCACCGCACGGGGCCACCGGCCGATCCGGGCCCGGTTCCGGGAGTCCTTCCCCACCGTGCGTGGTCGTGGATGCCCCTGACAACGCGGCGGTCGAGCTCGTCGAGGATGGTGTCAACGGGTTCGTCGCGGCTTCGGCGAGCCCTGAGGATCTGGCCGCCGCGATCGAGCGCGTCCATGTCGCCGGAGCTGTCCTCCGAGATTCGACTGCGGCATGGTTTGCGCGAAACGCCCGCCGCTTGTCACTGGCGAGCTCACTCGAGCGGGTTGCGGCGGCGTACGCGCCGGCGGGCGTCGAGCGTCCGCATCGTCGCTAGTTTGTCCCGGGTGCAGGGCGAGCCACGATATCTGCGCCGAGTGGCGTTTGGGTTCGTCGGAGCGCTCATGGTGGTTTGGTTCCTCGAGGTCTCGGGCGGCTTCTTCCGGATCGACGACTACCAGTACTTCGAGGAGGCGGCCCGGCTGGGGGGTCACTCCCAGGCATGGCTCACGAGCGTCTACTACCAGCATTTCGCCCCGTTTCACCGGCTGGTCTTCGGCGTGACCGCCCACGCCACCGTGCAGGCCTGGTACGCGGTGTTCCTGTTTCAGCTCGCGCTCATGGGCCTCGGGCTGCTCGCTTACTACGGGTGCATGGAGCTGCTCTTCGGTCGGTCATGGTGGCTGCTTGTTCCGCTGGCGCTCGTCGGGTCCTCGATCTGGTTCGTGTTCCCCCTGATCTGGCCGTCGGCCGGGCTGCAAGCGATCCCGGACTTCACAGCCGGGACGACCTGCTTGTACGGGTTCCTGCGTGCACATCAGACTGGCCGGAAACGATGGGCGGTGCTGTCCGCGCTCGCGCTGGGCTGCGGGCTGCTCTTCTACGTCAAGTCGTTGTTGATCCTGGGTGTTCTGGTCCTCGCGAGGGTGCTGTTCCTGCAGGATTCGCTGCGGCCCGCCGCGGTGGTGCGCTCGGTCTGGCGGGACCGGCTGATCTGGTTGCCTTACGTCGCGGTGGAAGGGTTGTACCTCGCGTACTTCTTTGATCACGACGTGCTGGCGGGGGGCGTCAACTATCCCGTCCCGTACGACCAGATCCCTGCCTTCCTGGAGAACTTCTGGCTGCGCAGCCTCCCCTTGGCCCTCGTCGGCGTCCTTCCTGAAGGAGTCGCTGACATCTCGACCGCCAAGGTGGTGGTAGCAGCGCTCGTCAAAGCCCTGGTCGTGGCTGCGGTGATCTACAGCTTCGTCCGCAAGCGCTCGGCGTGGCGCGGGTGGGCGTTCTCGGTGCTGTGCGTGCTGCCGACGCTCGCGCTGATCGGGAGAGGTCGGCTCGGTGAACTCGGGCCCGGAATCGGCTACGACATGCGCTACTACACCCATCTGCCAGGGCTCTTCCTGCTGGGAGGGATGTTCGCCCTGCACCGGCGGCGTGTCGCTGAGCTCGGCGCGCCTTGGCCGCAGCGTGCCGCGAAGGCTGGCCCTCCCCGGTTTCGGCGAGCCGGCTGGGCGGGTGCCGCGATCGCCACGGTGGCCGTCATGGTCGTTTCGCTCGGAACGATCCGTGACTTCGACACGTCGTGGGGCGGAAGCAAAGCGCGCGCCTGGATCGTGAACATCCAACACTCGATTCGGGAGGTGCCGCGGCCGCAGAAGGTGATCGACGGCGTGGTACCCGCTTTTGTCACGCCGTTTCCCCAGCATCAGCGCTACAGCTACATCTTCCCCACCCTGGGGCTGGGGGTGGACCTTGTTTCCTACAACCTGATTCCGAACCTCATCGTGCGAGACGACGGGACCTTCGTCCCCGCGCGCTACGAACGGCGGACCGTCCTCGATCTCACAGACCGCGAGGCGCGCGCGCGAACCACCAGTTCAGGGACCTGGCGCGATGTCGCGGGGGCCTCGTGTCTGCGCCCAAGGCGTGCGTCGGAGGCCCTCCTCGAGATCGCCCTGCCCGCCGTGCAACCGGCGAACCGAACAGTGCTTATCGCCAGCGGCCCGGCTCCAGCACCCGTCGTCGCCGTTCCCGTCTTCTTCGACGAGGGTGCTGGGTTTGCCGAGACAACGGCCCAGGCCCTGCAGCCGGACCCGGAAGGTCGCCCCGCGCTCGTTCCGTGGCTCACCAACGCACGCGCTGCGCGCATCAAGGTGCAACCCGGGCAGGAGCTGTGCCTCAGCCGACTCGAGATCGGGGCGAGCGTGCCGCGCTGAGTGCGCACTCATAGCTCGCCAGCGTTGCCCGCGCCGACCGCTCCCACGTGAACGCCGCAGCCCGCGCCAGGCCTGCCTCCCGCAGTCGGCTCGCCACAGCATCGTCGCCGAGGATCTGTTGGATGGCTGCGGCGATGGCGAGTGGGTCTGTCGGGTTGAAGAGCAGCGCCGCGTCGCCCGAGACCTCGGGGAGCGACGAGCGATCGGAGCAGGCGACCGGCACGCCCCGCGCCATGGCCTCGAGCACCGGCAGCCCGAACCCCTCGTAGAAGGAGGGGAAGATGAAGCACGCGGCCAGAGCGAAAAGGCCTTCGATGTCCTCGCCGGAGGTCCATCCGAGGAAGCGCACGTCGTCCCTGACGCCGAGCGCCGCGGCGTGGTCGCGCAGCTCACGTTCGTGCGGCGTGGGATACCCCGGCAGGACCGCGACCGGTCGCCGCTCGGTGGGAATCAACGCGAGCGCCTCAAGCAACCCCGCGAGGTTCTTGTGCGGTCGCTTGGCGGAGAGCGAGAGCAGCACCCGTCGGTTGCCGAGCTCCAGCCGCGCTCGCAGGTCGGCCCCGGTGGTCGGGACGCTCGTCGCCGGTTGGCCGAGCCCGAGCGGGACGACGTCGACCTTCGCGGCCGGCACGCCGAGGCGCCCCACCAGGTCGTCCCGGGTGGAGGCGGAGTCAGCCAGGATCCGGTGAGCGGTTCTTGCCGCGAGCGGCACGAGGGCCCGCATGCCGAGTCCGCGCAAGCCGAAGTGGGCGTCGGGGACCATCAGGTAGTTCAGGTCGTGAATCGTGACCACGCGCGCGAAGCGTCCGCGCGCCGGCGCAGTCGACGCCAGCGAGTGCACGACGCCGCAGCCCGCCCGCCGAGCGGCGGCGGGGAGCAGAACCTGTTCTCCGCGAACCCACTGCAGCCGATTGGACGCCCGGACATTCAGGACCTGCTGCTCTACTCCGAAGTCCTCGCGGGCGGCTTCCTGATTGACGAACGCGGTGAACCGCACTGACGGCGCGGCATCGCGCAGCGCGGGGATGAGCGCGCGCGCGGCGATCTCCATCCCGCCGGTCTCCTGTGGCACGAGGAAGATCAGGTTCAGGCCGACGTGGAGTCTCATGCGGCGGCGGCCAAAGCGCGCTCGTAGGCCGTGAACGTCGTGCGGGCCGCTGCTTCCCACGAGAAGCCGGCGGCCTGGACGGGGCCGCGCACGGATGCGGTCGTGTCACGCATGGCCGCGTCCACAGCGCGTGCGGCGGCACGTGCGTCGCCCGGCTTGAAGTAGTGGGGGACGTTGCCGCCCACCTCCCGAAGAACGCGCAGGTCCGAGCAGGCGACGGGCACCCCGCGCCGCAACGCCTCGAGAACAGGCAGGCCGAAGCCTTCGGCGCGGGTGGGGAAGGCAGCGCACGCGGACGCCGCCCAGAGGCCCTCGAGCAGGCTGTCGGACACGTAGTCCAAGATCCTGACCCGCTGCTCGACACCCAGCTCGATGGCCAGTTCGCGCACGGTCCGCTCGTAACCCTCGGGGTGGCCGCAGAGCACAAGCTCCACGTCCGCCGGCAGGTGAGGCAGCGAGGCCACGAGCGTCGCCTGGTCCTTGTGTGGGCGTAAGGCTGCCACGCACAGGACGACGCGGGTCGTCGGCCCGAGACCCTGGGACGCACGGACTGCGGCCTCGGGGACGGGGGCGGCCGCCTGTGGCCGACCGGGGCCGTTCGGGGCCACCACGAATCGGTCGGCCGGCAGGCCCAGCACCGCCACGGCCTGGTCGCGGGCTGCGGCCGACACAGCGACAAGCGCCTGCGCCCGTCGTGCCGGACCCACGACGGTGGTGCGCATGGCGAAGGTCGTTAGCCGACTGAACGTCGTCATCTGAAGGAACGTGACATCGTGCAGGGTGACGACCGCCGGAACGCGGGCAGTCCACAGCGGCGCGACGGACGCCGTGGAGTGCAGGACATCCCAGCCGCGCCGCCGGGCGGTCAGCGGCAGTCTGACCTGTTCGGACCACAGCCGGCGGCCCCGCTGCCCTTCGTCGGACGCCATGGCCATCAGGGAGCAGAAGTCGGTCCACCCGTCGGCGCGCAAGGCGCGCGCGCCGCGCCGGGTCGTCACAACCGTGAATCGCGTCGTCGGATGCTCGCGCGCGAGCGCGGGCACCAAGCCGCGGATGTAGGTCTCGGGGCCGCCGGAGCGACCGGGGTCGAGGAAGAGCGCGTTCAGGCCGACGTGGCGGGGCGCACGCAAGGGGCGCCATCGTAGGGTTGTCGCGCCATGGGGTACTTCGAGTGGCATGAACAGCCGGGCTACTTCCGCGACGTCACCCGGCACTTCGACCGGTCGACGCGGATGCTCGACGTTGGGTGCGGCTCCGCCTGGCTCGCGGACCACTTCGATGACTACACGGGCATCGACGGGTCACGTGAGGCGGTCGCCGCCGCCGCGGGTCGCGACCGCCGCGTGATCCTGGGTTCGCTTGCGGAGCCACTTCCCTTTGCCAGCGCAGACTTCGAGGGAGTCGTGCTGAAGGATGTGCTCGAACATGTGCCCGATCCGGTCGACGTCGTCCGCGAGGTGCTTCGCGTCCTACGTCCAGGTGGACGGGTGTTCGCCTCGTCCCCGGACGCTCAGCGCTGGGTATGGGACGACTACACCCATCGGCGCCCGTTCACGCGCAAGAGCTTTCGTCTGCTCTTCTCCGATCAGGGCTTCGACGTTCGACACGTCGGCTATGAGTCGGTCGCGCCCGGGACCAGCATAATCTCGGCCCGCATGCCCGATCATCGCCGGCCTGCGCCGCTGCGCGCGGCCGCGTGGCTACCTCTGGTCAGGCGAAACGTCTGGGCGCTTTGCGCCCGCCCGTAGCAACGCTGGTCACTTCGACCGGGAGGGTGCGGCGCGGCGGTCATAGCTCACGAGCCGCCGTCCGTCGATCGCCCGGCGATAGGACGCCAGGGTCTGCTGCGCCGCGCGGTCCCACGTGAAGCGGGCAGCCCGCCGCCGTCCCGTCTCACGCAGGACTGCGGCCTGCCGGGTGTCGGTGAGGACGCTCCGCAGGCGGTCGGCAAGCGCCGCGGCGTCGTGCGGGTCGAACAGCAGCGCGGCATCGCCGGCCACCTCGCGAAGGGGAGGGATATCCGAGCAGACCACGGGCACGCCGCGGCTCATCGCCTCCAGGACAGGCAGCCCGAATCCTTCCTCGAACGACGGGAGCGCAAGGCACGCGGCCATACGAAAGAGCCCCTCGATCTGGCTCTCGTCCAGCCATGGCGGGAAGCGGACGCGATCGGTGACGCCGAGCTGATCGGCCAAGCGGCGCAGCTCCTCTTCGTAGGCGTTGGGGGCGCCGGGCAGGACCACGACGGCGCGCGTGTCGCCGAGCGCGGGCAGCGCGCGGATCAGGGCGGCGAGGTTCTTGTGCTCGCGCTTCTGGGCCAGACAAAGGACCACGGGTTGGTTGCCGAGGTCCAGCGCCTCACGCATCGAGGTCTCTGTCACGGGGTGCGCCAGCGGTTCGGACCCGACGCCGTGCGGCACCACGTCGACGCGATCCGGATCGAGGCCAAGGGTGTCCACGAGATCATCGCGCGCGGCCGCGCTGACGGCGAGCACGCGGTCGGCCATGCGAACCGACGGCAGGGCGGTCAGCCGCATGGCCAGCGTGTCCCGCGGGCCCATGGAAGCCTCGCGCCGCAACCAGATCAGATCGTGCAGGGTCACGACCGTCGCTGCCCCGGGAGCGACGAGCGGAGCGATGTTCGCGAGGCCGTGGATCACGTCGACGCGCCGGAGGGCCGACAGCGCCGGAAGGCCTATCCACTGGGACCCGAGGCGCAGCGCTGCGGCGCCCCAAGCGCCTTCGGCACCGACCGGCGCGCGCACCCACTGGACTTCCTGTCCCCACGGAGAGGCCACGTCCTCCGGCGGCACGTCGCGGGAGGCGAGCGCTGTGACGCGCAACCCCGGCTCTGCGTGTAGCAACGCCGGGACGAGACCGCGGACGTAGGTGCCGACGCCGCCGGCGTCGCGGGTCAGGAACAGGAGGTTCAGTCCGATGGACAATGGCTGCGCCACGCCGCGGAGCATAGAAATGACCCCGTTAGATAGGGTCGCACTCGATGAGCAACGTCCCGTTCTCCCGGGCCGGCGATCTCGGTACGGTCATCACCGTTCAGACGCCCGATGGCCCCCAAGACATCGACATCTACACGGACGAGGGCTTCAGGGTGCTGTCGGGCCTGTGGACGCGCTCAGGGTGGCAGCGCAAGCTCACGTATGAGCTGACCTGGTTCGGAATCCCCATCATCCAGTTGCCCGAGGACATCCTGATGATGCAGGAGCTTCTCTGGCGCCTGCGTCCCGACGTCGTGATCGAGTCAGGCGTAGCCCACGGCGGCGCGCTGATCCTGTACGCCTCGATTCTCGAGAACATCGGGAAGGGGCGCGTCGTGGGTGTCGACGTCGAGATCCGCAAGTACAACCGTTTAGCGATTCAGAACCACCCTATGAGTGAGCGCATCACGCTGATCGAAGGCGACTCAGTCGCCAGCAGCACGCTCGAGGAGGTGCGCAAGCACATCGAGCCAGGGGACCGCGTGCTCGTCGCGCTGGACTCCAACCACACCCGGGCTCACGTGGCGGCTGAGCTGGAGCGTTACGCGCCCCTGGTCACGCCGAACAGCTACTGCGTCGTCTTCGACACGGTCATGACCCAGGTCAGCGACGCACCCAACGCGGGTCAGAACTGGGAAGAGGACAACCCGGCCGGCGCCATTGAGGCGTTCTTGGCGCAGAACGCAGACTTCGAGATCGACCGCGAGTTCAACCGTCTCCAAGCCTCCTATTGCGAGAACGGGTTCCTCCGCCGGCGGGAGGCCGTGAGGTCGCCGTGACCGGGGCGGGCGCAACGCCCACGATCAGCGTGTGCGTCCCCTCCTACAACCGCAGTGCCAGCCTCGCCCGGGCCGTGGCGTCTGTTCTGGAACAGAGCTGGACCGACCTCGAGCTGATCATCTCCGACAACGCGTCGACGGATGACACCCCGGCGAGGTGCGCTGCGCTCGCGGCGGGCGACGCGCGCATCCGCGTGGTGCGTCAGACGGAGAACCTTGGGCCGATCGGGAACTTCAACGCGATCTTGCACGAGGCGCGCGGTCGCTACGTATTGTTGCTCGCGGACGACGACTGGCTGGATGGCGACTACGTCGAGAAGTGCGTAAGTCTGCTCGAGAATCGCCCCGACGTCGTGCTCGCAGCAGGAGCGACGCGCTACTACGAGGGCGATGAGCCGCCGGACCTGGTGCTCAACACCACGCTTGCGTCGCCGTCGGGACCGCGGCGAGTCCTGCGGTACCTACGCTACAGCTGGGCGAGCGCCGCCTTCTACGGGGTCATTCGCCGCGAAGCCGTGGAGCGAGCCCTACCCATCCCGAACGTCATGGGGGCCGACTGGCTGTTCGTGTCGGCCATCGCGTTCGCTGGCAAGGTCGTCACCGTGACCGACACGCACCTGAACCGGGCGCGCGGCGGCACGAGCGTGTCCTACGAGCGCATCGCCGAGGTCTCCGGTCTGCCGCGGTGGCAGGCCCGTCACCCGAACTTGTCCATCGCCTGGTTTCAGGCGCGAGACATCGTGGCCGGCTCGGCTGCGTACGACACCCTGCCGCGGCGTAAGCGGCAAGCCCTCGGCGTCCTGGCCTGGTTGACGATCGTGCGCGCCCACGGTTTCGACGTGCTCTGGGACACCGTCGGCCCGTGGGTCATGCATCCGACGATCTTCCCGGTGACCGGCCCGTTGCGGGACCGGGCTCGGGGTCATCGCGCCCGCTACCGCAACCGGCGCGATCAGCTCGCCGCTCCCCGTCTGGCGGCCTGACGCTCCCACCAAGCCACGGTGCGCCTGAGGCCTTCGCTCAGCGGCTCGCGAGGCATCCAGCCAACCTCGTCGGCCAGGCGGCCGACATCCGCGACGATCAGGTGTGGCTCACCGGGCTTCTGTGCAACTGCCCCGAACTCGACGAGCTCGGGGCGCCCGACCAGCTTGGCGACTTCGGCGATCACCTCGCGCAACGCCACGCCACGACCGGAGGCGAGGTTCACTGGTCCTTCGACGCCGCTGCCGAGCAGCGCAGCGAAGGCATCACCCAGATCCTCCACGGGGAGGAAATCGCGGACCTGGTGGCCGGACGTCACCGGCGCCACCTGACCCTCGAGCAGTCGGAGCGCGACCGACGGGACCAGGCGGCCGGTCGGTTCGCCGGGGCCGAAGGTGAAGAAGACTCTCCCCCAAGCGATGCTCAGCCCGGTCTGCCGGGCATAGGCCGCCGCTATCTCATGGGTCCCGTGCTTCGCCGCCCCGTAGAGCGTCGCCGGCTCCACCGCCGCTGCCCGTTCGTCGAGCGGTGCGATGAGGTCCGCCCATCGGTACTCCGCGCAGGTGCCCGCGAACACAGCTCGCCTCCCGCCCGCCTCGGTGAACGCACGCAGCAGGTTGAGCGTGGAGCCGGCCCAGGTAAGATTCTCCGGCGCGTCCCAGAACTTTCCGTGCTCGGCGCACCACGCGAGGTGAAGGAGGCTGTCGGGGCGGACCTCGTCGACGACCGCTCGCGCGGCGCCCTGATCGTGCAGGTCGACAGACCGCCAGGTGACCCCCTCCGACGGGTTGACGGCAACGCCGCGCCGGGAACGGACCGCGACCACGTCGTGCCCACGGTCGCGCAGAGCGACGACCGCGTGGCGGCCGATGAAGCCGCTCGCCCCGGTGACAAGGACACGGCTCAACCTTCGAAGTCCGGCCAGGCCCGATCGCGTTCGGAGATCGTCCGTTGGCCGGTCGGGGAATCGGGCCATCGAATGCCGATTGCGGGATCGTCCCAGCGCACCCCAGTCGCGGCTCCGGCGACGTACGCCGTGGACATCTGGTAGGTCAGGGCGCTGTCCGCCACGAGCGTCTGGAAGCCGTGAGCAACGCCCTCAGGCGCGAAGAGCGACCGGCCCGACAGGGCATCGAGCTCGAGCCCGAACCAGCATCCGAAGGCAGACGAGCCGCGGCGCAGATCGACCAACACATCGAAGACCGCGCCACGGATGCAGGACACGAGCTTTGCTTCGCCGTGCGGAGCGTTTTGCAGGTGCAAGCCGCGCAAGGTCCCGGCGTGCCGGTTGATCGACACGTTGCACTGCGTTACGCGCGCATCGAGTCCGTGGTCGGCGAACACCTCAGCGTCGAAGGTCCGAGCGAAGCTCCCGCGCTCGTCGACCACCGGCTCGCACTGGATCACGAAGGCGCCAGGCAGCACCGTGGGTCGAAGATGCACGAGGCGAACGTTAGTTGACGGGTCGCCGGCCCCGGATTGCCTCAGCCAGCTCAGGCGGGAACCGTCCGAGCGCTGTCAGGGTGGCCCCGAAGACCACGACCCCGATGGCCGCGTCGGCCAGAGGGGGGAGCCCAGGGAGCAGGGCTACGGCCGCGCCCGCGGCGCCGGCGAGCAGCACCCGCGCAGCGCCGTTGCCCAGGGAACGAAGTGGGGCTCCACTGTCACCCCGGGCCAGCGCGATCAGCAGGCCGGCCGCCAGCACAGCTTCGGCCGCGAACGTCGCGGTCGCGGCCCCGCGAGCCCCTTCGCTGCTGGCCAGCACGAGCGTCAGAGAGGTCACGGTCAGCAGGGCAGCGAGGTTCGCGATCAGGATCGCCGTGTGGCGCCGAACCGACAGCAGCGCATGGCCCGCCCCGAGTGCGACACAGGTGATGACGAGGGCCGCGGCATGGATGCGCAACACCGGGACCGCCGGCTCGGCCTCCGCCCCGCCGAGGATCTCGATCACGACCGGCGCTCCCAGGGCGAGCGGGAGGGCCAGCAAGACGCCAAGGACCACCATGAGCTCGCCCAGTCGCCCGGTTGCGTAGGAGAACCGAGCAGCATCGTTCTGAGCAGAGGCACGCGCAAGGATCGGAAAGGCGGCGCTGACGATGAGCGCGGGGATCCCGATGATCACGTCGACGATCCGAAAGGACGTCGCGAAGTAGCCCGTCTGCTCTTTGGAAGCGACGACCGCGATGAGCACGACCGCTATCCGGAAGTACACGACGTTCGCTGCGACGGCGGCTGCGAACGGAAGAGTGTCCCGCACCAGCGGCCACAGCAGCGCCCGGTCGAAGCGCGGGCGCAGAGGGATGAGCTTCCGAACGAGGGGCACGCTCACCCCCAACACGATCAGGCCGACCGGGATGGGGATGAAGAAGAACGGCACGAGTCCCGCGCCCACCACCACGAGCACGACGATCAGGACGACGCTCAGCGTTTGCCGCAACAGCTCGAGCAGCGTCGTCCAGCCGAACCGCAGGTTGCCCTGCAGCGAGATGACCAGCAGCGTCTGCAACAGCGTTATGAAGATGCCCGTCGCGGCCGCAAGCGTTCCGAGCACGAGCGCCGCCTCGAAACCGAGGACGATGGCGAAGGCGATCGCGACGGCCACGGTGACGGTCGCGAGGATCAGGCGCAGGCCGAGGACATTGGCCATGATCGTCTCGCGCTGACCTCGGTCGTTGGCCGCCATCTCGCGCAGGGCGATCTGGTTCAACCCGCCCTCGGTCAGCCCCGCGACGAGCGCGACAAGGGAGAGCACGGTGGTGTAGCGACCGAAGTCGGCGACGCCCAAGTGTCGGATGAGCAAGGGGGCAGAGGCGAGCGACAGCAGCACGCCGGCCGCATAGCCGAGAGTCCGCAGGGCGCTCCCGCGGATTGCGGCCTGGCCCGCCCGGTCGCTGTCGAGCAGGTCCCCGCCCAGGCCGGACTCGGCGCTCAACGGTAGAGCTTGAGGTCAGGCGCGCGGGCGGCGAACTGCCCGCCCCAGTCTCGAACGAAGGACAGCTGGTCCATGATCTCGTCCTTCAGGTTCCAGGGGAGGATCAGCACGACGTCGGGCTTGTCCTCGCGCAGCACGTCGGGTGAGCGGATGGGGATGTGGGTGCCGGGGAGCAGGTGGTCCTGCTTGTGCGGGTTCAGGTCGCACGTGTACGCGAGGAAGTCGGTGCGGATCCCGCAGTAGTTGAGCAGCGTGTTGCCCTTGGCGGGGGCGCCGTAGCCGACGATGCGCTTGCCTTCGCGGCGCAGCCCGATCAGGAACTCGAGGATCTGGCGCTTGTCCTCCGCCACGCGGTCGCCGAACGCGGTGTAGAGCTCCAGCGACCCGTAGCCCGCCGCCGCCTCCCGCTCGAGCAGCTCTGCGGCCCGTGACTCCCGGGGGCGCGGGTCATCTGCGTGGCAGCCGAAGATGCGCAGCGACCCGCCGTGGGTGGGCAGCTCCTCGACGTCGAAGAGCCGCAGCCCGTGCTGCTCGAACACCTTGGCGACCGTCGTGAAGGAGAAGTACGAGAAGTGCTCGTGGTAGATCGTGTCCCACTGGTAGTCCTCGACCAGCCGCATGAGGTGCGGGAACTCCATCGTGATCTGACCCGTGGGCTTGAGCAGGACCTTCATTCCGGCGACGAAGTCGTTGAGGTCGGGGACGTGGGCCAGGACGTTGTTGCCGAGCAGCAGGTCGGCCTGCGACTCGCCGGCCAGCGACTCGGCCGTATTGACCCCGAAGAACTCGATCAGCGTGGGAACCCCCTTCTGCAGCGCGACCTCCGCGACGTTCGCGGCCGGCTCGATGCCGAGGACCGGGACCCCCCGCTCGCGGAAGAACTGCAGCAGGTAGCCGTCGTTGGAGGCGATCTCGACGACGTGGCTCTGCGGCCCGAGCCCGAAGCGATCGGTCATCTTGCCGACGTAGTCCTTGGCGTGGTCGAGCCAACTCGTGGAGTACGACGAGAAGTAGGCGTAGTCGCCGAAGATGTGCTCCGGCGTCTGGAACTCCTCGAGCTGGACGAGCCGGCAGCGGTCGCAGACCAGCGCGCGCAGGGGATAGAAGGGCTCCATGCCGTTGCCCTGCTCGGGGGTCAGGTACGAGTTTGCCAGCGGCGACATCCCGAGGTCGGCGAAGACGACATCCAGCGGAGCAGCGCAGAAGCGGCAGGGCGTGGCCATGGCGCGCAGCCTAAGCCCACGCCCGCCAGGGGGGCGCGCCGGAGTCCCATAGCTCCTGCAGCTGCTGGAGGTCGCGCAGGGTGTCCACGGGCTGCCAGAAGCCCGTGTGGCGGTAGGCCCCCAGCTCGCCCTCCGCGGCAAGGCGCTCCATCGGCTCGCGCTCCCAGATCGTCGCGTCGCCGCTGAGGTACCCGGCGACCTTCGGGGACAGGACGAAGAAGCCACCGTTGATCCAGCCGCCGTCGCCCAGCGGCTTCTCGGCGAATCCCCGCACCATGTCGCCCTCGAAGTCCAGCGCGCCGAAGCGGCCCGGTGGCTGCACCGCCGTGACCGTCGCGATCTTGCCGTGGTCGCGGTGGGCTGCCAGCACCGCGCCGAGGTCGATGTCGGCCACGCCGTCGCCGTAGGTGAAGCAGAACTCCTCGTCGTCGACGTAGGGCAGCACGCGCTTGAGCCGTCCCCCCGTCATCGTCGCATCCCCGGTCTCCACCAGCGTGACGCGCCAGGGTTCGGCGTTGGACTGGTGGACCTCCATCTTGTTGTCGGCCATGTCGAAGGTGACGTCGCCCATGTGGAGGTAGTAGTTGGCGAAGTACTCCTTGATGACGTAGCCCTTGTAACCGAGACAGACCACGAAGTCGTTGATCCCGTGCGCCGAGTAGATCTTCATGACGTGCCAGAGGATCGGCTTGCCGCCGATCTCGATCATCGGCTTGGGCTTGACCGAGGTCTCTTCGCTGATGCGCGTGCCGAGCCCGCCCGCGAGGATGACCGCCTTCATGGCGCGGGACGATAGCCTGCCGCCGCTCATGCTCAACCAAGACTTCTGGCGCGGCCGCCGCGTCCTGCTGACCGGCCACACGGGCTTCAAGGGCGCGTGGCTGACGATGTGGCTTGAGAGCCTCGGAGCCGAGGTGGTCGGCTTCTCCCGCTCTCCACCAAGTACGCCTGCGTTGTTCGAGCTGGCCAACTGCGGGGAGCGGACGCGCTCGGTCTGCGGCGACGTGCGCAGCACCGATGACGTCGACGCCGCGGTGCGTGACGCCCGTCCCGAGGTCGTCATCCACATGGCCGCTGAAGCGCTCGTGCGTCGCTCGCTGGGGGACCCGGTGACGACCTACGCGGTCAACGTCGTCGGGACGGCCAACGTCATGGACGCGGTGCGCCGCCTCGGCGACGAGGTGCGCACCGTGGTGTGCGTCACCACGGACAAGTGCTACCTCAACCGCGAGTGGGAATGGGCCTACCGCGAGGACGAGCCGCTGGGCGGGAAGGACCCCTACTCGAGCTCAAAGGCGTGCCAGGAGATGGTGGCCGCGGCATTTCGCGACTCCTACCTCGCGGAGCGCGGCGTCGGCGTGGCGACGGCCCGGGCGGGCAACGTCATCGGGGGTGGCGACTTCGCCGAGGACCGCCTCGTCCCCGACCTGATGCGCGCCGCTCTGGCCGGCGACCCGATGGTCGTGCGCAATCCGGCGGCGATCCGGCCGTGGCAGCACGTGCTCAACCCGCTCAGCGGCTACCTGCTGCTCGTCGAGCACCTGTGGGACGCGCCGGCGGAGTTCTCGACCGGCTGGAACCTCGGCCCCGCCGACGCCGACGCGCGTCCAGTGTCCTGGATCGTGGAGCGCCTAAGGGACCAGTGGCCCGGGGAGGTGCAGGTCGAGATCGCGGGCCAGAGCGACGCCAAGGAGGCAATGGCCCTCAAGCTCGACTCCTCGCGCGCCCGCGCGAGGCTGGGTTGGCACCCCGGCTGGGGCCTCGAGCTCGGGCTCGACGCCACGGTCGAATGGTATGCAGGATTCCGCGACGGGGTGGACGTGCGCAAGCTCTGCGAGCAGCAGATCGCTCGCTTTTCGGACGACACGACGTAGCCGGACGGTCCTGCGCCCCGACGATGGAAGCGATTCCCACCACACTCGACGGCCCGGTGCTGTCGCCCCGCAGGTCTTCGGCGACGAGCGGGGCTTCTTCTGCGAGACGTATCGGGCCTCTGCCCTCGCGGAGGAGCACGGCATCGACGAGCCGTTCGTGCAGGACAACCACTCGCGCTCGCGGCGGGGAACCGTGCGCGGCATGCATTTCGCCATCGGCGAGGGCTCCTCGAAGCTCGTGCGCTGCGGCCGCGGGGCGATCGTCGATGTGCTCGTGGACCTGCGCCGCGGCTCGCCCTTCTACGGGCAGTGGGAGGCCTACGAGCTCAGCGAGGACAACATGCGGGTCCTCTACGCCCCGGCCGGGTTCGGCCACGGGTTCGCCGTCACCAGCGACGTGGCCGACGTGCTCTACAAGCAGTCGGCCTACTACTCCCCGGAGGTCGAGCGGGGCTTCAACCTCGACGACCCGGACGTCGCGATCGGGTGGCCGGACCTGGGTGGCCAAAGGGTCGTTTCCCAGCGTGACCAGGACGCCCCGACGCTGGCGGAGATCGCCAGCGACCTGCCGTTCACCGTCGGCCGCTGAGGACGCCCTCAGCGCACGCGAACGCGCAGCAGGACCCAGATCGCCCGGAACCCGTCGCGCCATGTGATGTTCTTGCCCTCGGCGTATGTGCGTCCGTAGTAGGAAACGGGCATCTCGTAGATGCGCAGGCGCGCGCGGCAGACGCGCCCGGTGATCTCCGGCTCGATGCCGAAGGAGTCCTCGCGCAGCCTCAGCGAGCGCAGCGCTTCCGCGCGAAAGGCCTTGTAGCCCGTCTCCATGTCCGACAGCGTCGTGTTGTAAAGGACGCCCGTCAGCAGCGACAGGAAGCGGTTGCCGATCAAGTGCCAGAACAGGTAGGCCCGCTGGGGCTGCCCGCCCGAGAGGCGCGACCCGTAGACGACGTCGGCGACGCCCCGCTGGATCGGCTCGATCAGCCGGGGGACCTCCGCCGGGTCGTACTCCATGTCGGCGTCCTGGATGACCACGATGTCGCCGTCGATCTCCTGGATGGCGCGCCGGATCGCGGCGCCCTTGCCGCGGTTGGGCTGGCGGACCAGGGTCACCCCCGGATGCTCGGCCGCGTACCGCGCGACGATGTCCGCGGTCGTGTCGCTGGACCCGTCGTCGACGACGATGATCTGACGGTCGAGGCCGAGGGCGTCGACGCGCTCGAGCACCTCGCCGATCGTTGCGGCCTCGTCGTAGGCTGGGATGAGGAAGCTGATCCGCACGCGAGGACTCTAGGGATGGTTGATCTCACGAGTGCGTACGCCGTGGTCACGGGCGCTCGGTTGCCGGGCCTTGGTCGCCGTTGGGGCCGGTGACCCTGGGCTCGGGCGCGATGGTGCGCGGCGGCGTCAGGAGCTTCCGGTTTGCTTCGGTGTCCGCCAGGCGCTCGTAGCCGAGCACGCTGGTGACAGCAACGAAGCCTCCTCCGCGATCGAACGCCGGCTGAAAGGACATGCGCGACGGTTCGAGCGTCTCGGCGTCGAAGTCCCAGGTGATCTCGCCCCCGGAGGTACGGAAGCGCTCGAACGATCGACCGTCGATCTTCACCTTGCCCACCGGCCGCAGCGTCCCGTCCTCGATCTGCCTGCGCGCGACTCGCACGAAGTCGAACTCGTAGGCGGTGGGGTCCGACGGCGCCTTGCTCAGGACGGAGTCGGTGAGCACCGTCCCGTCCGCGGCGGTGCGCCGCGTCCTTCCGGCCGTGCCGCCCGGCGCCAGCCACGTTTCCCGGATGTCGATTCGGTCGGGCAGGTTGGTGCTGCGCGTCTCCACGCGGGTGCTCATGTGCAGGATGCGACCGTCGGGATCAAGCGCGCGGACGGCTGCCTGCGCCACGCCGCCGCGCCCCGGACGCGGATCGGTCCCGGCAAGGCCGGCGAGGACCAAGGCCGTGGCGACGAGCGCAGCGGCGGCAGCGCCCGCGATAGCCCGCCGCGGCGCCCGACGGCGATGTTCCTGTTCGGGTTGGGGTCCGAAGGCCGGCGGAACCCAGAGCCCATCGACGTCGGGTACCGGGTTCGCAGCCCGCAGACGGTCGTGCAGTTCGGTCGGTGCGTCGATGCTCATCGTGTCGCCTCCAGCGTCGAGGGATGGTGTCCCGGGGTCTCGTCTTGGTCGTGAAGGGCGAGGGCCAGCCGTCGCCGGGCGCGGTGAAGGCGCACCGCGAAGGCGCCTGGCTGCACCCCAAGGGCTGTGGCCGCGCGCTCGGGAGAGAGCTCCTCCCAAGCCACCAGGAGCAGCACCTCGCGGTCAGCGGGCCGCAGGCGGGCGAGCGCGCGAGCCAGCCGCCGGTCGGACGGGATGTCCGGCGGCGGCGCATGCCCGGCGCTCAGAGCGCTGGCCAGCCGGTCACGCAGTGCCCCGCGACGTCGCAGGCCGCGACGTTCGTTGGCCAGCACCCGGCGGGCCACGCCGAACAGCCAGGGCAGCGCGTCGCGGGGGACGTCGTCGATTCGCCGCCAAGCCGTCGACCAGACCTCGGCGCACACGTCGTCGGCCGTGGTCGGATCGGTGCGGCGCAGCGCATAGGCGCGAACAGCAGCGGCGTGGTCGGCATACAGGCGCGAAAGGGCGTCCACAGAGACCTAAGTGTCCGCCCCGTCCTCGGGATTACACCGACTGGCCATGACGCCGCCCGAAGCCACAGTCATCGGCGCGCCCGCTTACTTCCCCGAGCTCTCCTTCGCTCCCGACCGTTACGTGCTCGACGGCGAGCTCCCGCGCAGCGCAGCCCGCAGCCCGGCTTCGACCTGCTCGGCGGCGCGCGCCCACGTCCGTCCGGCCGCCAGCTCCGTGCCGGCCCGCGAGCGTTCCGCGCGCAGCGGGAGGTCGTCGAGCAGACGCTCGATGGCCTCGCACAGGGCGAGCGGATCAGCCGCCGCCAGCTCCATCGCGCCGCTGTCGCCGAAGGTGGCGAGCATCGACTCCGACGCGACGTCGACCGCCGGCAGCCCGCAGGCCAACATCTCCGTCGGGATCAGCGACGGGTTGGTGAGGCTCAGGACGAGGCCCACCGCTGCGCTCGCGTACGCGTGCGCCAGCGCGTCCGGCTCCAGGACCCCCAGGTGGCGGTGGGGGAACGCGGTGTCGAGCTCGGCGGCCTCGCCGAACAGCGCGAGCTCGACCTCGGGGCGGCGGCGGTGCAGCTCCTCGAGGGCCAGCAGCCCCAGCGGCACCGCCCGGCGGGGGGTAATAGCGCGCGCGTAGAACAGCACGAGGTCGTCGCGGCGGTGGGTCGGCAACGGCCGGTACACGTCGTAGTCGACGCCGAGGTCGAACGCCGACGCCGACGCGCCGTAGTGATCGCGCAGCAGGCCAGCCAGCCACGGCGACGCGCAGATCGCGTGCAGGCCGTGGCCGTAGCTGGCCTGGGCCCACAACCGCTCGGCCGACGTCGCGTAGAACTCCGGCTCGTGGTCCTGCACCAGGTACGCGCGGGCTCTGGCGCCGGGGCGCAGCAGCGCGTGGGCGACGGTCTGCCACCCCGTGGCGACCACGACGTCGGCCCCGGACCAGTCAGCGAAGCCCGCGTGAACCGCGGCGGCGGTCGGCCCGAAGAACGCTGTGAAGCTCGCCTGGGTCTGCGCCGGGGTCTCGGTCGCGTGGCGCTCCTCCTCGTCGGCCAGCCAGAGCGAGCAGCGGTGCCCGCGCGCCTCGAGCCCGCGGACGAGGTTCGCGATGGTCGCGTGCCCGCCGCTGCCCCGGCGGAACGCCGGGACGATCACGGCGACGTCGAGACCGGCGTCGCCGTCCGCCCTCTCGCGCCCCCCGGGGGCCAGCGGGGCGGGTGCACCCTGCCGGCGCAGCTCCAGCTGCGCGCGCGGAACGACCACCTCCAGCACGGCGGGGCGACCCCGCCCGGCCAGGCGGCGCAGTCGCTCGCGCGGCGTGGCGTCACCCGTCGGCACGGCCGGATCCTACGTCGGGCCTACGCTTTGGCGCTGCATGCTGCCCCGACGCATACGATGAGGAGCGTCCCAACGCGGCTCGACGGTCCGCTGCTGCTCTCGCCCCGGGTCCATGGCGACGAGCGCGGATTCTTCTGCGAGACGTTCCGCGCGGCTGAGCTCGCGCAGGAGCACGGCATCACCGAGGCCTTCGTGCAGGACAACCACTCCCGCTCGCGGCGGGGAACCGTGCGCGGCATGCACTTCGCGATCGGCGATGGCTCGTCGAAGCTCGTGCGCTGCGGCCGGGGGGCCATCTTCGACGTCCTCGTGGACCTGCGCCGCGGGTCGGCGACCTTCGGGCAATGGGAGTCCTCCGTGCTCGACGAGGACAACATGCACGTCCTCTATGTCCCCGTCGGCTTCGCGCACGGCTTCGCGGTCACCAGCGACATCGCCGACGTGCTCTACAAGCAGTCGGCCTACTACTCCGCCGAGGTGGAGCGCGGCGTCGACCTCGACGACCCGGAGTTGGGCATCGCCTGGCCTGACCTCGGCAGTCAACGCGTCGTGTCCCAGCGCGACCGCGATGCCCCCCGGCTCGCCGACGTGGCCGCCGCGCTGCCGTTCGTCCTGCCCGCCGGGTGAGCACTCCGCGCCGGGCCCTGATCGTGGTGCTCGCCGCGCTGGTCGCGGCGTTCATCGTGCTGAGCGTCATCACCAGCGCGGGGAAGCTCCCGGCGGTCGAGCTGCGCCCGCGCGCGGGGTGGCTCGCCCTCGCCCTCGTCCTCCTCGGCGTCGGGCAGGCGACGCACGCGGCCCTCTGGCGGCGGATCGTGCTCGCCGCCGGCGGCACGCTGGGCGTGCTCGACGGGGTGTCGATCTTCAGCACCTCGCTGCTGGCGCGCTACGTCCCGACCCAGGTGCTGATGGCGGTGACGCGGGTGACGATGGCCGAGCGCGTGGGGGTCGCCCGCTCGGTCAGCCTCACCGCGATCGTGTACGAGCTCGCCCTGGTCGTGGCGACCTCGATCGCGCTGTCGCTCGCCTACCTCCTGAGCCTCGACCGGCTCGCGGGGTCGCCGCTGCAGGTCCTTGTCGTGCTCGTGCCGTTCGTCGTGCTCGCCGCCCTGCATCCGCGCGTCGTCGATGCTCTCAGCGTCCGCCTCGCGACGCGCCTCGACCTCGATCCCGAGCACCGCTCGGTCCCCACCCCGGCGCTGGCCGCGCTGGTCTGCGGCTACCTGCTGTCCTTCGTGGTCTTCGGCGCTGCGGTGCTCGCGTTCGCCGAGGGGCTCGGGCCGATCGAGACCCCTGATCTCCCGGCGCTGTCGGCCTACGCGGTCGGCTACGCGGCCAGCGTGCTCGCGTTCTTCATCCCCGGCGGCCTCGGCGCGCGCGAGGCGGCCATGGCCTCGGCGCTGACGACGATCATGCCGCTGTCCTTCGCGCTGACCGTGGCGATCGGCGTCCGCATCGCGCAGACCGGGGTCGAGCTCGCCTTCGCGGGGGTGGCGGCGCTGCTGGTGCGGCGGCGCGGGCGGGCCGCTGCGGTAGGTGCCGACCCCTGCTGATATGTCCGTCGTGTTGTCAAGAGGGCGCGTTTGAGCGCGTCCGCGTGGCGGGCGTCGAGCGGGGTGGTCGGTGGGCCGGGACGCCGGGCTCGGTGTCGGCGTTGCCAGTCT
>JAABUN010000424.1_pt1 | contig 111443 bp, 102 predicted proteins | sample 5559311 | NCBI WGS metagenome assembly JAABUN01 (sample SAMN10711877, study PRJNA513370) | rock metagenome | isolation source: Antarctica rocks | place: Antarctica: Victoria Land, Siegfried Peak sud | reverse complement strand
ACACCGCGCGGGTCCGGGCTGTCGTCGGGCTGGTCAATCGGCAGTTGTCGGGGGCGGGTGCCGCGTAACCGCCCGGTGGGGGTAGGGGGCATGCAACCTCCCGCACTATTATGCAGCATCTCTAGTGATAGACGGTCGTCCTGGTCAAGAGGACGACCGTCCCTGGCATCACACGAGGTCGCCTGTCAGCTCCGTCGTGTCGGGGGGGAGTATAGCATCCCCCCCGTCGCTACGGCGGAGCGCTGTTCACGAAAGGACACGCTCGCATGACCACCCGGGACACGCTACCCGCCCTGCCCCATCCCGCCGAGGCGACTCCCGCACCCCCGTCGGCGGCCCCGGCCCCGCGACTGCTGCGCGGGTCGCGCCTGCGCAACGCCCTCTACCTCGCCGCCGACGGCCGCTGCGCCCATTGTCGCGATCCCCTCCTGCCCGGCTGGCACGCCGACCACATCGCGCCGTGGTCGCGCACCGGCCGCACCAACGTCCACGAGATGCAGGCGCTCTGCGGGCCGTGCAACGTGCGGAAGGGGGCGAAGTAGATCATGATCGCCAAAATCTCCCGCGATGCCCTGCCCCGTCGCCCCTTCCAGCGCGCCCTCGAGCGGGCCGTCCTCGCCGCGGCGACGCGCCCGCCGACCGACGACCCCGCCGACCGCACCGTCGTCGTTGACGTCCACCCCGGGAGCGGCAAGACGCGCGGATACTTGACCGCTGCCGATGCGCTCGTCGAGGCCGGCGTCATCGACGCCGTCGTCGTGCTGACCCCGCGCTTCAACCTCGCCCGGCAGGCCGAGACCGACTGGGCGGAGCTCCGCGTCGCGTACGCCAGCGTGATGGGTCCGATCGCCCAGCGCGACAACCGCTTGCCCCTCCTGCGCGACCACGCCTACGGCTACGCCACGACCTACCAGTCGCTTATGGCCAACCCCGATATCCACGAGGCGTTCTGCCGCGGCCGCCGCGTCCTCCTCATCCTCGACGAGGCGCAGGGACTCGGCGACGAGACGCCGGAGGGGCTGGGCACCCGCTCGGCCGAGGCGGTCCGGCGCCTCGGCCGCCTGGCGCACCTGATCGTCGTCCTGTCGGGGACCCCGACGCGCGGCGATGGGGCACCCCTCCTCTTCGCGCGCTACGCCCCGGCGGATGCGGCGGGGTGGCGCCCGCTCGTCGCCGACGTCCACGCCACCTACCAGGACGGCGTCGCCGGGCGCTATCTGCGCAGCTTCGAGGCGGAGCTCTTCGACGGGATCGGCTTCTGGTCGTCATTCGGCACCGCCCCCGACGCCGCGCCCGAGACGCTCGAGCTGGCCACCCTCCGGGCCGGGCTCGCCCGCCTCATCGGGCAGCCGGGCTACTGGCAGGCGCTCGTCGACCGCGGGGTCGCGCGCGTGGCGACCCTGCGCCGCGACCTGGACCCGCGCCTCCAGGGCCTGATCGCCGCCGCCGACCAGACGCAGGCCAAGGGGATCTGCGGCTATCTCGCCCGGGCACACCCCGGCGTGCGCGTCCTGCTCGCGACGCAGGACGAGACGCTCGCGCACCGCAACCTGGACGCGTTCCGCGACGGGCAGGCGGACATCCTCGTCACCTGCGCCATGGCCCACGTCGGGTACGACTGCGCGCCGATCGCGGTGGTGGTGGCCCTGACGACGATCCGCCAGGAGGCCTGGTTGCGGCAATTGATCGCGCGCGGCCTGCGCATCATGGGGGGGCTCGACCCCGACGCGCAGTGCTGCCACATCGTCGTCCCCGACGACCCGCAGATGCGCGCCTTCGTCGAGCGCCTGCGCGGCGAGTGCGCCGCGGGGCTGCTGGCGCGCCCGCCGCGCGAGGCGGGGACGGGCGCCGACGCCGGGACCCCGGGCGGCGAGCGCCCGGGGGTCGGCGGCCCCGGGATCGGGCTGGGGGCCCACGCGACCGGGCGGCGCGTCCGGGGCCTCGACCCGGCGGGGGACGCCGACGACGCGGAACTCGACCGGGTCGAGGCCCTGCGCGCGGCGGCCGGCATCAGCGCGGCCGTGCCGGTGACGCAGCTGGTCATGTTCCTGCGCCGGGCGGGCGACGCGGCGGGCGGGGCCGGTCCCGCCGCGCCCGGGGCCGACACCGCAACCGCCCCACCCCCCGCCGCCCGCCCCGCCCCGGCCACCGCCCGGGAGCGCGAGGGGGCGTTGCGGCGGGAGTGCGCCGCGCTCGCGCGCCGCTGCGACGGCTGGATCCGCGGGCGCGAACCGGGCTGGGCGTTCGGCGAGACCAATCGGCGGGCGAAGGCCGCCCTCGGTCGGCCGGTCGACGCCTGCGGCGAGGCGGAGTTGCGCGACCGCCTGGCTTGGCTCCGGTCCTTCTTCCGCGACGAGGTCCGGCGGCGCGGCGCGGAGGTGGCGTGATGGAGCCGCGCCTGATCGGCAATCGCGCCCTGAACCACGAGGAGCTGCTGCGGCTGAATCTGCACGCCGACGCGCACGTCGATGGCGTCGACCCGAGCCGCTTCCTCGCGCAATTGGCCCAGGCCGTGCGCGAGCGGGCGTGGGAGCGGCTGACGGATGCGGACGGCCACCCCCTCGATTTCCGCTCCTTCCTCGCCGCGCCGTACCCCGTCGGCATCGGGGCCGACGTCGAGCTGGTGCGTCGTCTCCTCACCCTGCCCCACCGCCGTGAGGCGCTGCCCGAACACGCGGCGGCGATGGCGACGCTGCGCGAGGAGGTGGAGCGCCTCCTGCTGACGCCGCTCCCGCCCCACGGCAAGGGCGCGAAGCGCCGGGGTGGTGTTGCTAGTAGCAACCCTACCCCGCCACCCGCGCGGGCGCGCGGCGGGACCGGCCGCGAGTACACCATCCGCCGACTGCGGCGCGACGCGCCCGCGCTCGCCGACCGGGTGCTGCGCGGGGAGCTCTCGGCCAACGCGGCGGCAATCCAGGCCGGGATCCGTCCACGGCCGAGCGCGCTGGCGACCGCACACACAGCCTGGCGTCGCCTCGACGACGCGGAACGCTGCGCCTTCCTCGCCGAAATACTGGAGCACAACAGCGTACCGGCCCAGCACAATAAATAACATCTCCGCGCCAGACGACTAGTGCTGTCGATGCGTACTCAACCCATGCCATGCTCCCCGTTGTGGCATATACATGCCGACGGGGATAACGGACAACCACATCGATTTGCACTGACGACAGCCGAAAATACGCACCACTACTGATGGGGACACACGGGGATAACTTGTTCGACCAACGCAAGGATAGCCACATGGTTTGCATTCTTATTGACAATACGACTCAGAACGACTAGTTTCGTCGCGTCTGACTGCACCAACTTGGCGCGAATCCGCGCCTTTTCATCGTCGTTACGTGCAGCATGCTGCACATGACCGAACGTATCCACAATGCGCATCACATCGTACGCACGTCGCAGACCGATAGTATTCTCGTGTGCCTGGAGATACGCCCGGCAGCTTTTGTAGTCGAGATCCTTATAAAACTGCTGGTCGCGCATCCGCACTAACAGTTCGCCAATGTGCCAGTTGTTTTCCGACAAACTATTCACCGCGCTCCAGATCTGTGCATCAAGATCGCGCGCGATTTCGCCGGTCTCCTGATCGCGCTGCATCACGCCCCCCCCAAGGTATTTTGATATCCACGAGGTTGACAAAGGCTCGAAATCCTCATCGGCAGGCCACGCGTGAGGCACGACTAGGGGCACCGTCATCGTGGTGCTGACCGGCCCCCATCCCCGACAAATGCGGAGGGCGGTACCCCTAGCGCTACCGTCGCGCTCGACCGCCGGCGCGGTTTCGTCCACCATTTCCCGGCTGCAAATCCCACTGCCCCGATAGTCGCGTCCCTAGCGCGGCGCTGAGTTGAGCGGCGAGTTCAGCGCGGAGTCCCATCGGGTCGCCACCAATGTGCTCACCAGCCTCCAGGCGCTGATAGGTCCGAAGGGACAGCCCGAGCGCGCGCGCCGCATCAGCCTGGGTCCACCCGGCAGTGCGTCGCCAGCCCGACATCGTCGTCCGTTCCATGCTCATCACCGACCTAGCATCCAATATGAATACAGAGTGCATATATTCTGTAAGTATCATAACTGGAACGCATTGCGCGCGGTATCCCCCATTAGACCTGGGAGCTCAACCCGCAAGGATAGCCCCTGGGACCTGCTGGGCCACTAATTAAGCATAGGTAGGAGTCTATTGAGGCGGATGACGAAGCGTCATGCGATGACATGGTCTCCCTCGGGGTATTTCGGCTGAGTGTTCGGGCCAACCCATATCAGCAAAGATCGATATGCTATCCAAGCTCGACGTTAGCGATTCAGGCCACATCACAGAGCAGTTCGGCCAGGCGCTCCGTGAGGGCGCGTGGGGCTTTGATGCGCTCATGGTCGCAAGAGGATATCCGGAAAGTGTGGTGCCGCCACAGTTCACGCCGGGCAAGCGCCAGCGAGTCGGCGAAGGCAAGTCGCGCCGTGCGGTACCACGCGGCTTGTCAGGTCGTCGGGCGGGATCAGCCGTGCGCTTGTGTGCCAGTAGGGCGACAAGCGAGAACAAATTGAACAGCACTGGCGTCGTGCGCCGGATTGCGCACGCGAATCATCGGCGCTGCGGCTCGACGCCGATGGGGCGGCAGGCTTTCTTCCAGCGCGATCCCCCGTTGCCAGCGTCGCACGAATTAGGCGGGAATCCGCGCGGGCGTGGCGGCCTCTTCTATAGAGAGCAGCGCCTATAGCGAAGCGTGGGTGAAACCCACATGGCGGATGGGGTAAGCGAGCCGACCGGGCTTGCCGCATAGACGAGGGAGTGATGAGCGACATCCAAGCGGGGCTGATGCAGTGGGGGTTGGACCTGGTCCGGGTGCGCGAGCGGGCGCATCGGGCGGCGACGCCCCGAGAGCGCGAGCGGTGGCACGCGCTGTGGCTCCTGGCCCAGGGCTGGTCGGCCAATACGGGGGCGGCCGTGCTCGAACGTGGCGGTGCATGCCGCCCCGGCCGAGGTCGGCGGCGACTTGGCGAACTGGAACTGGCGGGTGGTCCGGCCATTCATCCAGGCGTGCTGCGGCATCCGCCTCAACCGCGCGACGTGTCTGCGCTACCTGCATCGGCTGGGCTTCGCCTACAAGCGCCCGAAGAAACGGTTGCTCAAGGACGGCGCGGCGAAACGCGCGGCCTTCACCAAACAGTACGCGGCGTTCTTGATGGAAGCACGGGTGACCGGCGCGAAGGTCTGCTTCGTGGACGAGGCGCACTTCCGCGCCGATGCCGACCTCCACGGGCAGTGGGTCCTCAAAGGGCAGCCCGCCCTGGTCGATCCGACGTGGCCACGCTGGGGCGAGGAGGCCTGCCTGGAGACGGGGGAGACGGCGTATATGGGACTAACGGGGACCAGTTCGGCGGCCACCAGTGCCCCCTTCCTGACGCAACTGCGCGACAACCATGCCGGGCCGCTCGTCACTATTTGGGACAACAGTCCCGTCCATGGCGGTGAGGCGAGGCGGACCTCTCTGGACACGCCCAACATGGACACGCAGATCTGTCGCTTGCCCGCCTACAGCCCCGTCTGCAATGCCGATGAGGCCAGCTGAGCGTGGGTCCGCGCAGACGTGACCGCGCCAACACGTGGCTAGGGACCAAGTCCGCCGTGCAGGAGAAGGTCGGCCACTTCTTCGACGGCCTCAATTCGCGGACCGCGGAGGTCAAGACCCGCTGCCGCACCACGCAACAGGCGCTTGCGGCGGCGTCAGACGCCGCGCAGGAGGAGTTCGGGGCTGACTATGTCGGTCTCGCCTGCGCTTCGGTATAGGGGGCCACGTACCCGCAGGCGAGGCTGAAAATAGCACGAAAGTCATAGCGCTGTTGGCCTTTCTTTATGCTAGGATGACGGTATGGATGAGCTCACCTTCTCAAGCCACTTACGATCGCTCCGCAGGGAACGGGGGCTGACCGCCCGCGAACTATCGCGCCGAATTAAGCGGAGTCCGGCATTCATCTCGCAGATCGAGACGGGCCGTAGCGCGACGGCCCGCCTGCCCGCATTAGAGATTCTCCGTGACATCGCCGCCGCACTCGGGGTGACGTTGGGGCAGCTGGTCCCCCCCGCCCTGCTTGAGGATATGCCCCCCAGCATTTCGCCTGCGGGAGGGTGGAGAGGAGACGCGGAGTTCCAGGGCGAGCCGCCTGCGGCAAAACTGTCGGCGCGAAGGCTGTTATTGACCAATCGTCGCCCGGGGGAACGGCAACCCGGCAACCCGATCAAGGCCGGATTTCGTTCTCGCCTCGTGCCAATCCTCAATAGCCTCGATGTCGCGCTCCCCGGGGGCAGGTTCGAGGCACTACTCCGCGTGCAGCAGGGATATTTCGCGTTTCCGCCCCAACGCCCTGCCGCATATTGCATGCCGGACGAGTCCCTCGCAGCGGAAGATATCCACGAGGGCGACTATCTCCTTGTCGATCTTGATGAGACGAGCCCTGCAGATGGTGATCTTGCCCTGGTGCGTTACGGGGGCACCACGTTCGCACGCGTCTGGCACCGGGACAAGGGCCGACTCACCCTCGATCCGGCGTCAAGCGCTTGGGAAAGCCTTACTCTTGACGAGGACGAGAGGCAGCGCTTGACGCTTGTCGGCCTCTTCTGCGGTCTCTTCCCGAGCCCGTACAACAGCTTCCGATCCCGACCCACATCGCGCACGGAGACGGCCAGTAAGGTATCGGCTATTCCGGAAGCCGGATAGCGGTGGCGCGGCACCGCTATCGCGTCAGAACTTCAACTTCATGCCATCCAGCGGCGAGCGCGCGCTCTTATCGGCGCTCACGTCGCTGTCCACGATCGCCATGTAACGCTTCACCATCGTCAGATCCTTGTGACCGAGGGTGTGCATGAGCGTGTAAGGGTTCATACCAGACCGCAGCCCCAAAATCGCGAAGGTATGACGATAACGGTGGGGATACACATCTTCGACATTCGCCCGTTTCGCCAGCCGTGACACCAGTTTGAGCAAACTGTTCGGCGTCATCGGCTCCCCGGCGTTGCCAGGGAAGAGGGGGGCGTCGGGATCCTGATCCATCGAGGAACGGCAGCGCTGGCGCGTCCACCAGCGCCCGAGCGCCAGGCGGCACTTGCGTCCGAGGCCGATCGTGCGCCCCTTCTTGGTCTTATCGCTCTCGGCGAGGACATAGATCGTGCTATGGTCGAGGTCGAGATCGCGCAGGCGCAGGCCACAGAGTTCGGACGCCCGGATCCCGGTGTCGAGGAGGACCGCCTGGATGGCCCGCAGTCGCTGGCCACGCCAGCTGTTCTTCTCGCAACCATCGATCAGGCATTGGAGCTCCTCATCGGTGAGCGGCGTGATCGCATCCTTGACGACTCGCGGAGCCTTGGCGCGCGCCCCGGCGTCCTCGGTGACCCCATAGCCGCCCTCGGCTGCGAGCCAGCGGAGCCAGGTCTTGATCGCGCGCAGGTAGTCCTTCTGCGTCGTCGCCGAGAGCCCCTCCTTCTGTAGATGCAGCAAGAAGCGCCGCAGCACCGCCGTATCGATGGCGGCGGGCGCGAGATCGCCGACGAACCGATGCAGCCGCTCGATGGCGTAGCCGTAAATCGCGATCGTATTCTTCGACTTGTATTCGCTTTCGAGTGTGATCAGGTACTCGTCCAGCGCCAGCCGGAACGGCGACGAAGACGGCGAAACTAAGGTGCCATCTGGCATGTTGTACCCCCTCTGGTGAGGGGGATGGGGGCCGGTCAACCCCGGGAAAGTGGCGATGGGTCAGGGAAAACCCGTCGCCATGGTACGCCTGACAGGGGTCGAACCTGTGGCCTCTTGCTCCGGAGGCAAGCGCTCTATCCACTGAGCTACAGGCGCAGAAGCCATGCTGTGTTCACCAAGGCGATGCTCACAGACGCATTGTACGACCGCGCGTGGGCCGCTGTCAAATCGCCCCACGCCTGCGAAGGGCCTACTCCGCGAGCGGCGCGGCTTCCGCCGCCACCGTGACCACCTCGGGGCCGATGCCGCGCACCCGCTCGGCGACGATGGTCGTGTTCGTGCCACCGAGGCCGAGCATCCCGCCCTTGTGGGCGATCATGTCGACGATCCGACCGCTCGTGGTGTCGATGTTGAGGGTGGCGACCGCACCGAGCAGGGTGCCCGCCTCGTCCACCACTTTCAGCTTCTTGAAATCGCCGATACCGACGAGTCCGCTGAATGCGCCCCCTTCGGCCTGCGTGACCTGGCTGCCCTCGACCGTGATCGCATCGGCACCGACATTCTTGAGCAATTCGTAGGGGATCACATACGATTGTCCGCCGTTCTCGATCCGCACCGCCGCGACTTTCAGCGTCGCCGGCTCGATCAGCAGGTCCTCCACGCGCCCCAGCCGCGAACCCTCGGACACGGAGACGATCGCCATGCCCTTCAATTTCTCGGCATCCATCGTTCGCTCCTTCGCGCCGTTGCGCTATCCCGCTGTGGCCGAGCGAGGCGCACTCCCCTCACTCCATCACCCCAGCAGCGACCCGTGAGCAGTATGCCACGCCCATTCGCCACAGGGCAAGGTCGCGCTCGGCGCGAGGTCGGCCCTCAGTCGTCGTCTGCGGTCGCCGTCGAGCGTTCGCCCACCTCCGCCAGAAGTTGTGTCGTGGCCACGGCCATGATCTGATCGAGCGTGCTCTTCGCCCCGGCCCAGCCCCAACCGCTCCGGAAAACGAACTCGCGGTCGGGTTCCAGCGCCAGCACGGCGATGTCCGCGCTGGGATGGGCGAGATGCTCCTGGACCAGCGCCCACCAGCGCTCCAGATCGAGCCGGTACACATGTTGCTCGGGAATTTGCCCGGTATCCTGGGCGCGGTCTTCACTATCCATAGCCCCTCCTTTCCCCACGCCACCGGAGCGCGGACGACATGCAAACTCAACAGCTATGCGAACGGTGAACAGCTTGGGAGGGCACGGGCGGTCACCCGCCAGTCGCTAGCCACGATTAGCATACCCGCCACGCCCATGCTTTGTCAACCAATCATGCGTCCTAACTGTGCAAACACTGGGCGACGATCAACGAGAAGTTGCGCTTTCGCGCCCGATGCGGCAGGATTCGCTCGCTGCGCGTGCAGCGCGAGCGGGAGCAGCGATGGAGGGGGCGGGTGACGACGATATTGGCGGAGGTATGGCGCGGCGGCGTCGTGGAATGTCGGCATCGCGGCACGATCGTGGTGTCCGACGCCGCAGGGCGCGTGATCGCCAGCGCGGGCGATCCCGGCCTGCTGACCTACCTGCGGTCGGCCGCGAAACCGTTCCAAGCTCTGCCCCTCGTGACCAGCGGGGCGGCCGATGCTTTCGCGCTCACCAATGAGGAACTGGCGGTCACCGCCGCCTCGCACAGCGGCGAACCGGCGCATCAGGTGGCGGTGGCCGGACTGCTGGCGAAGCTCGGGTTGGACGACGGCTCGCTCCGCTGCGGCATCGTGCCGCCGATCGATCGCGAGGTCGCCGCGCGCGTGCGCGCCGGTCTGCTCACCCCCACCCAGCTCCATTGCGACTGCTCCGGCAAGCATAGCGGCATGTTGGCGGTCTGCCAGCACCAGGGCTGGCCGCTCGACTCCTACAAAGAACCCGCCCATCCGCTCCAGCAGGAGATCCTGCGCGTGATCGCCGACTTCCTTGGTCGCCCGGCGAGCGAGATCGTGACCGGCACCGATGGCTGCGGCGTGCCGACCTTCTACACCTCGGTCGCCAGCATCGCGCGCGCCTGGGCGACCCTCGCCTCGCCGCCATCGGCCTATCGGGAGGCGGCGACACGGGTGCTGAACGCGATGGCGGCCGAGCCGTACATGGTCGCGGGGCGCGGGCGGATCGACACCGACCTGATGAACATCGCCGGTCCCACCCTCGTCGCGAAATCGGGGGCCGAGGGGGTCTACTGCATGGCCCTGCGCGAGCGTGGCCTGGGCGTCGCGATCAAGATCGAGGATGGCAACTCGCGCGGGTTCCCGGTGATCGTCGCCGCCGTGCTGACCGGGCTCGGGGTCCTCGACCGCGCGGCGTCCGACCGTTTCCTGGCGCTCCAATCGCCGCAATTGCGCAACCATACCGGCACGCTCGTCGGCGAACTGCGCCCGGCCTTCAGCCTCGACTGAACCCCGCTCCGACCGCACCCGCCACAGGCCGTCGCCCGGCGCGGTGGGCCGGGGACGAGCAGCCCGCGAGAGGGAGATCATGCCGCGCATCATGAGCGACAGCGTCGATGTCTATCCCTTCCGGCGCGTGAACGGGCGGGCGCAGTTCCTCCTGTTGCGGCGGCGACCGGCCGTCGCGCTCGGCGGCACCTGGCACGCCGTCCACGCCAAGGTCGGCGCGGGGGAGACGGCCTACGGCGCGGCGTTGCGCGAGCTGCGCCAGGCGACCGGGATGCCCCCGACCAACTTCTACAGCGCCGATCTGATCAGCCAGTTCTACGACCATTACAGCGACACGATCGTCCTCACGCCGGTCTTCGCCGCGCTGCTGGAAGGGCCGGGGCCGGTCATCCTCTCGCCCGATTACGGCGATTTCGCCTGGTGCGAGGCGGACGAGGCGATCGCGCGCCTCTTCTCCAGCGCCCAGCGCGCGGCGGTGCGCCACATCGTCGCCACCATCACCGAGGGGGGTCCGGAGGCCGAGTTCTATCGGATCGAGTAGCCCCGCCCCTACCCGAAGGGCCGGTAGCCGCCCCGCGCTGCCGCACGCTATGCTACGAGGCAGCGCATACGGCATGACGGCAAGAAGGGGGCACAGTGGGCAGGGATAGGTTCGGCACCACGCAGGCGGGGGAAGCCAGGGAGACGCAGCGGCTCGAAGCATTCAGCGACGGGATCTTCGCCATCGCCGCGACCCTCCTGATCCTCGAAGTGCGCGTGCCACTCCTGCACGATACACCATCCGAGGGGGCCCTGGGCGGGGCCTTGCGCGACCTCTGGCCGGCCTATCTCGCCTACGCCACCAGCTTCGCCACCATCCTTGTCACCTGGATCAATCACCACGTTATCCTCCGGCTGGTCGTCCGCAGCGATCACCCCTTCCTGCTCCTTAATGGGCTCCTCCTCGCGTTGATCACGGCGGTGAACTTCCCCACCGCCCTCCTCGCCGAATACATCGGCCATCCCGGGGAACGCCTGGCGGCACAAGTCTACACCGGGGTCTTCCTCGCCATGGCCATCGTCTTCAACCTCGTCTGGCGCTACGCGTCCGGGCGTGGCCGACTCCTCGGCGCGGATATCGATCCGGCGGTGGTGCGCGCGATCCACCGGCGTTTCCGCTTCGGGCCGCTCTATTACGTCGCCGCGTTCGCGCTCACCTTCATCGACGCCAAAGTCGCTTTCGGCGCGTGCATCTTCCTCGCCGTCCTCTTCGCCCTGCCGTATTCCCCGACACCCGCCACGGAGCAAGCCTGATCCCCCCTCGCACCCGGAGGCGACCACGCTTGAACAAATCACGCCCCTGGCCGCATACGGCCAGGGGCGTGGGTGCGGTTCAGCGTCTTGCGCGGCGAAAGAATACCGTGATGACGACGACACCGGCAGCACTTCCCCGCACGATGCTGAACCGCACGCGGTCACGGGCGCGGAGCCGACCACTACTTCTTATACTGCTGCAACCGCTGCCGCAGATCGTTGATCGTGCCGCCGAGCAGCGCGACCAGGCGCTCCACGCCCGCCTCACCCTTCAGCACATAGTCGTTGATCTCGATGATTTTCGTTGTCGTGGCGAAGATACTGTTGAGTTCGTGGTTGAGCTTCACCCCGCCGATCATCGGCACGCGGAAGATATTCGCCAGATCGGTGCGATACATCGCCACCAGATCGTCGGGGTCGGCGATATAGTTCTTCACTTCGGCGGAGATCGTCAGGGTCGCTTTCACCCCGATCAGCGCGGCCGAGAGCGCGCCGCCGCCGGTCTTGCGGTCCAGAACAATGTGCAGATAGGAGAGGACCGGATCGCGCAACGTCTTGAAGCTGACGCGCTGCATCCCGGTGTCGGCGTTGAAGGCGACGGTGACCGTGCCCTGTCGCGCCATCGCGCGCACGATCTCACCGACCAGGATCTCGTCCTTGGATTCGCGGATCTCGGCCCGGTTGTTGAACTTGTTGAGGATGCTGATCATCGCTCCCCCTCGCTGCAGCGCCCTCGCCGGATGTCCCCGCCAGGGCCGCGCGCTGGCGACCACCCCAGGACGCGGCGTGCAGGCCAATCGCCGCCCCGGATGGCCGTTACCCGCGTCACTGAATCCGCCCATGCAGATATTTCCGCAGCGCGTGGACACTCACCGCGATATGTCCGCTCAGCTTGGGATAATCGGCCTGGTAGTTGTGATCCACGTAATCGCTGATATTCCAGTACATGTTCACCTGGCCGTAGATATAGCCCGATTCCAGGTCGGCATCGATCGTCACGGTGCCCGGTTCCGGCGACTGGATATACCCGCTCTTATATTCGGCCTTCACCGCGCCCCAGATGCGCCCCAGGTTTTTCACCCGTTCGCCGTACCCAACCGTCACGCTGGCGATGTGCCCGAGGATTTTGGCCTCGGCGGGGCTGTGTGCCAGATGGCGCAATTGATACAACAGCCGCGTCTCGTCCTGCATGTTCTGGAAGCGCAGATAATGATTCGAGCCGTCGCTGGTGAGGTCGATCAGCGCATACCCGGTGTCGAGGGTGCTGGTGATCACCGCGCCGATGAAGACGTCATCGATGTGGCTGGCGAACAGGTTGGCGTTGAAATAGTCCCAACTCGCCGTGATGAGGCCGACGAATTGCCGGTCCATCTCATCGTTGGAACGGCCCGCGACCGGTGCCGCGACCGGCGCGGCAGGGGCAGGCATCGCCGACTGGCCACCGAGACGCGCGCGTAGTTCCGGGTGGTCGGCCACGCCGGTCCAGCTCGCCAGCCCCTCATACCAGAGCGACGCGTCGCCGGGAATTTGGCCCGAAGCGAGCCCGTGCAAGACCGCGTCGAGGGACATCGGGCCGGATTGCCCCTGCCGGGTGCCGATGTAGACGACCACGGCATCGGTCGCCGGGAGGGGCGGATAGGCCACGCTCATCGCTTCCTGCTCCTGGCACGAGGCCACCGGGAATCCGTCGGCGCAAGGATCGGCGCGGGGTAACCGCACGATAAACGCGGACGCTGGCGTGTCGGCTCCACTCGCTAGATATCGTATACCACAAACTCGGAGAGCAACGGGCGCGGCAGGCGTTCCAGCGACTCCAGATCGCGCCCTTGCAGCAACTCCATCAGGCGCGCGGCGAAGGCGGCCAGCACGACGCGGCGCACCGTCTCCTCTTCCGCGCAGAAGGGCCGCATCACCCGCAACCAGCGGCTCGCGCTCGCGAACTCGGTGTGGAGTTCCGGGATCGAGCGGGTCCGGCGTAGTCGCTGCAAGAGCGACCAGACCAGGTGCCGCGCCGCCACGGTTGTCCGCGAATCGAGGCGACCGGCGAGGGTTTCCCTCAAAGCCCGACAACCCAGCACCCAATCGTCCGGGATCGACATCGTGGCGTCCATCTGCGCTCGCCTCCGCTTCCTATATCACCCGCACGCTATCGCCGGGAGTTCCAGTATGAGGCGCGAAAAGCGCGCTGGCAAGGGGGGTTTCCGGGCACGGGGTGGGGATTTGGTGGAGTTTTGGATGCGGCGCAGGCGCGCTAGCGAGGGCATTTCGTCCGGCGGCAGCGCCAAGCAACAGTATCACGCCGACTACCGGCCCCCATAATGCGTGGTTCCGCAAACGCTTGTCGGCTTGCCGCCCCCGCTCCTCGGATAGCCGGGTGCCCGCTGGGCGGCGGGGTGGCGGGCTGCGGCGACACCGGGGGTGTGGGTGTCGACAGGCACGGTGCGGCCCGTATCCCGATACGCGATTGTGAAACACACCGTTCAGGCCACCGCAGCGAGCGAGCGCTCAAGCTCGTTGAGGACGGCATCGAGATCGTGCGGCGTAAGCAGCGCGCGCGCGCCAAGTGCGCGTATGCGCCGCTCGACCTCGACACTCTCGGTCATCAGCGTGCCAGGCGACAGTACCAGGGTCGGCACATCCAGCAGATGCGTCATCGCACGAACCCGGCGCAGGACGGCGAAATCATCCCGCCGCGCGACCATCAGATCCAGGATAATCGCCGCCGGGCGCGGATCGGTGAACAAGAGCGCGGTGTCCTTGGGTTCGCCCCCACGCACGATCACGCGCCTCCCGCGCCCCCGCAGCATCGCCGCCAGGCCCAGGGAAAGAATATCGTGACCGATGATCATTATCGGGTCGGCTTGTCGATGCTGCATGGCCCCCTATTTCGGTGCCCGACATCGTACCATCGTTGTACGTACATCATAGATCATGCGCCGCTCAAAAGCAATTCCCCTGTCCCAGCGCGCCTATTGTCCCGTATAACGCCCGACCGCTCACCCTCGTTGCACGAGCATCGCCCCAACGTTCTTTCTCCCTGGGTGCCGCGTCAAACAATCGCTCGCCGGGTTGGTGCCCCTTCCCCTCTCCCGCCGCAGTGGGCGAGGGGTGCCGCCCGCAGGCGGCGAGGTGAGGATCCCCCGCCGACCACAGTCAGGGTGCGCTTCAAAAGGTTGCGTAGTAGGGGGGCGGGCGCGACCGACGCCGTCGCGCGGTGGCACCCCCCTCGCCCCCCAATCCGCGCAGGCGGGCCCTGCTGCGTTCTGCCGTAGACTTCGTGGCCGCCACCTTCAGCCGGGACGATGGCAGAGCCCGGCGGGGCCGCAGTCCACCGGTATCCCCGCCTTCGCCGCGCAAACTTTTGAACCGCCCCTCCACAGCCATAGCGGATGCGAGTGCAAACACCCACGCTGCTATACTGCGCCCATCGGGGACGCATAGCGGGGGAGGCCAAACCATGGAGGAGGCGATCACGCGCGCGCTGGTGCACTTACACGGGGATGAGGCGGCGCTGAACGCCTTCCTGATCGCGTTCGTGCGCACGCCGAGCGTGCATGACCCGGCGGCGGGCACCACCGAGGAGGGGGCGGCGCGACTGGTGCGCGATCTCCTAGACGAGTGGGGCTGGTCGCCACAGTGGGAAGAGGCCGCCCCAGGCCGCCCGAATGTCGTGGCGACGCTGCGCGGCGCGCACACCGCGACCGGTCGGCACCTGATCGTGGAGGGTCACACCGATGTCGTCACACCGGGCGATCCAACCCGCTGGACCCACCCACCCTTCGCGGCGGTCCTCGAAGGCGACCGCCTCTACGGGCGCGGCACCGCCGACATGAAGGGCGGGGTCGCGGCGGCCCTCTTCGCCGCCCGTGCCATCCAGCGCACGGGCGCGGACTTCGCCGGCACCCTGACCCTGGCGATCGTCGCGGACGAGGAGGGGATGATGCTCGGCATCAAGGATTTCATCGCGCGGGGCCACGCTGACGGCGCGACCGCCGCCCTAATCTGCGAGCCGGAAGGGGGCCGGGTCTGCATCGCCCAGAAAGGCGCGCTGCGACTGCACATACGCGCACACGGGCGGATGGCGCACGGCGCGATGCCCGAGTCCGGGGCCAACCCGCTCCCCGCACTCGCCCACTTCCTCGGCGAATGCGCGGCGCTCGAAGCGGCCCTCCAGGTCGAACACGGGTCGCACCCCTACCTCGGCAAGCCCTATCTCACCCCGACCGTCCTCGCCGCCGGAACGCCCGCACAACTCAACGTCATCCCCGCCGACGCCGATGCCTACCTCGACGTCCGCACCACGCCCGCGACCCCGCACGCGGCGCTCCTCGCCGCCCTGCGGCTGCGCGCCGACCGAACCGAGCGGGCCTTCCCGAGGCGACGGATCGTGATCACTGTACTCGAAGACCGCCCCCCGACCGACACCGCCCCCGACGAACCGCTCGTCACGGCCATCGTCGCCGCCCACTTGGCCGAGCATGGCGCGCGACCACCATTCGGCGGCGTCCCCGGCGCGACCGACGGCACGATCCTCTGGCGCGAGCGCCGCATCCCGATCGTCACCTACGGCCCCGGCGACGTGAGCATCCCGCACCAGGTGGACGAGTTCGTCCGTCTGGCCGAGGTCCACGCGGCCGCACGGGTCTACGTCCGCGCCATCCTCACCTACCTCCGCCCCGACGACCACAACTGAGGCGCAGCACGAGAACTCGGGCCGCCCCCACCCTCCCTTTCAGGGGAGGGTCCCCGCCGCAGCGGCGGGGAGGGGTCACCCCCGCACCCATCCCCCTTACGTCTTACGCCTTACGCCTTGCGCCCCACCCTCCCCGCGTCGGGGAGGGTCGCCGCCCGCAGGTCTCTGGACCACCGCGACTGGTGACGGCGGGGAGAGGTCCATCCCCCGACCTCCCCCTCACGACTCACGACTCACATCCCACCCCCTACTCCCCCTCCCCCGCATACCGCTCCCAGTGCTGGCGGTAGAAGGCCACGGCGCGGGCGAGTCCCTCCGCCAGCGGGGTGGTCGGTCGCCACCCGAGCGTGGTGGCGATTTTGGTGTAGTCGGTGTAGACATCGCCGATGTCGATCGCTTTGCGCTCGGGCGGGAACGGGACCAGGCGATAGCCGCCGGGACTCTCGGCCACCCCTACCAGGGTCTCGACCGCCGCGCGCAGGCTGACGGGGTCGCCCCCCAGGTTGAAGATCTGCCCCTCGGCGGCCGGGGAGGTCGCGGCGAGCAACAGCGCCTCGACGACGTCATCCACATAGTTGAAATCGCGGCGCTGCTCGCCATCGCCGAACAGTTCGATCGGGCGGCCTTCCACGGCGAGACGGATGAGCCAGCCGATCGCCGTCTGGCGATTGTGGCGGATGAGCATCCGGGGGCCATAGGTGTTGGTCAGGCGCAGCGACGTGGTGCGGATGCCGTAGACCCGGTTGTAGAGGATGTGGTAGGACTCGCCCGCGATGCTGTTGATGCCGTTGACATCGACCGGATTCTGGGCGTGGCGCTCGTCGATCGGCAGATACTCCGCCCGGCCATATTGCTGGCGCGTGGCGGTATGGACGACCCGAATGGTCGGGTTATGCTCCCGGCAGGCCTCCATCATGGCGAGCTGCGCGCGGCAGTTGATCTCCAGATCGGCGTATGGGTCGCGCATCGAGTCGATATGGCTCACCTGCCCGGCCAGGTTGAACAGGTAGCGTTGCCCGCGCACGAGATAGCGCAGGCTGACCGGGTCGCGCACGTCGGAGATGTTGATCTGGACCCGCTCGCGGATGTCGGCCACGTTGAAGAGATTGCCGCCCGCGCCGGAGAGCATCGCATCGACGATCGTGACGCGCGCCCCGAGCGCCACGAGGCGATGGGCCAGCGTGCTGCCGATGAACCCCAGTCCCCCCGTGATCAGCACCGGGACATCGGCGAACTCGGCGGCATAGCGCGGCGCGGGCGTCATGCCGTCGCTCATCGCGCCTCATCGTGGCGGCGGCCCTCGGGGGCGTGGACGGCGGCCTGACTGCTCGGCAGGCGGCGGACCCGCAGTTGCCACCAGAAGGAGAGGATGTCGGTGAGGGTCCGCGCGATGCGCGGGAGGTTGAAGAACTGCGATCGCCCGTAAGAGCGGTGATAATGGTGGACCGGCACCTCGGCGAAGACGCAGCCCGCGTCCTGCAGCTTCTTCACCAGTTCCAGGCAAATCATCCCGGTGTTGGAGGTGAGGGTGACCCGATCGAGCGCGGCGCGGCGAATGAGGCGGAAGTCGCAGTCCACATCGCGCAGCCGAAAGCCGAACAGCAGCTTCATCGCCCAGTGGTAGATCCGCCCGATGATGATCCGCCCGAGCGGGTCGGCGCGACCGATCTTGTAGCCGTTGACCACATCGACGTCGGGGGCCAGCCGATCGAGCAGCAGCGACAGTTCGCGCGGATCGTACTGGCCGTCGCCATCGGTGTAGAAGAAGAGTTCTTTGGTGGACGTGGCGATGCCCAGCTTCAGCGCGCCGCCATACCCGAGCGGTTGGCGGTGGGTCAGGACGGTGAGGCGCGGGAACTGCGGGGCCAATTCCTCCAGCACCTCGACGGTGTAGTCGGTGCTGCCGTTCTCGACGACGATGATCTCGTAGTCGTCGGTCAACGCGCGGCAGGTCCGATCCGCCTCGATGACCAGGCTGGCGATCGTGCCGCCATCATTGTAGGCCGGGAAGAAGACGCTCAGGCTCGGCTTACTCACCCCTCCGCACCCCATCTCCACGACCGCGCTCCCGCTTGCGCGAGCGCCCGACACGTTGCTCGTGAGGCACGACGCGACTGGCGTATTTACCGGGCGGAGTATAGCATATGGGCAGAATCCCACCGGCCCCAAGCGGCCCCGCACTTTCCCCCATCGGCCCGCTCCGCTATCATACATCACGCCGCCGGGCCAGGGTCGCGCTATCCCGCCCATTGGGCTCGAAGGGCAGAAGTAGGGGACAGAGGCACGGGAGGGGGACGCACCGATGGATGACGTTGGACTGCGCGATACGCCGATCACGATCGTGGGGGCGGGGGCGATCGGCGGGACGGTTGGGGCCTTCCTGCACGACGCGGGCTACAACGTGACGCTGGTCGACATCGACGCGGCGCACGTTCGGGCGATCAACGAACGGGGGCTGCGGATCACCGGCGTGCGCGGCGACCGGGTATTCCGACCGCGCGCGATCGAACGCGACGCGCTGCGCGGCCCGCTGGGGGCGACGTTCCTCTGCGTGAAGGGCCACTTCACCGCCGAGGCGATCGCAGCGCTCGCGCCGCTGGTCGCCCCGGACGGCTTCGTCCTTTCCCTGCAGAACGGGCTGAATGAGGAGGTGATCGCGCGGGCGATCGGGCGGGAGCGCACCGTCGGCGCGTTCGTCCACTTCGGCGCGGATTTGCTCGAGCCAGGGGTAATCCAGCTCGGGGCCGAGCAGACGATCTTCATCGGGGAACTCGACGGTCGGCTCACGCAGCGCGCCGAGGCGTTGCGCGCCACTCTCGCTCATGTCATGCCCGCGCGCACGACCGACAACATCTGGGGCTTCCTCTGGGGCAAATTGGTCTACGGCGCGATGGCCTTCGCCGTCTCCTGTGTCGATGCGCCGGTCCCGGCCATCCTCGACGATCCGCTCGGTCGCGCCGTCTGCCGCGCCGCCGCCGAGGAAGCCTACGCGGTGGCGCACACCCAGGCCGCGCAATTGGAGCCGATCGGGGAGTTCGAGCCGAACGCGTTCGCGCCGGGCCAGCGCGCGGCCGCCGACGCGACCCTCGACGATCTGGCCGAGGCGATGCGCCGCTCGCCGAAGCAGCACATGGGTATCTGGCGCGATTTGCGGATCAAGCGCCGCAAGACCGAGGTGGACATGCAGACGGCGGTCCTCGTCGCGAAAGGCCGGGAACTCGGCGTGCCGACACCGATTAATACCGCCGTCCTCGACACGATCCACGCGATCGAGGCGGGCACGCGCGGCATGGGCTGGGAAAATCTTCGGGAGATCGCAGAGCGGGCGGGGTTCGAGACAGGGGTCGCTTGACGGGGGCGTAGCGCTTCTCGCCGCGTTCGTGGCCGACGCGTCGATGGCGCGGATGGCAGGAATGGGTGTGGGGCGCGGATCCTTCGCGGCGGCCCAGGATGACAGATCCTTGGTGGGTGGCCCACAACGTACGGGATTGTCATCCTGGGCCGCCGCGAAGGATCCGCGCTCCGTTTACCTTTTCCACCACGCACCCTATCTCCCCCGTATCCGTTGCAGTGCGGGGCGGCAATGTGGGGGCGGTAGGACGGGCGGCGAGTAGCCCCAAGCCGTCGGCGATACAACAACAACGCGAGAGGATAGAAGCACGATGCGCGTTCTGGTGACCGGGGCGGCGGGATTCATCGGCTCCCGCCTCTGCGCGCGGCTGCTGACGGAGGGGCACGAGGTGGTCGGCCTCGACGCGTTCATCCCCTACTATCCCCGCCCGGTGAAAGAGCGGAACCTAGCGACACTGCTCGACGAGCGCCGATTCCGCTTCGTCGAGGCCGACTTGCGCGAGGCGGATCTCGTGCCGCTCGTCGCCGATGCCGACGCGATTATCCACCTGGCGGCGATGCCGGGGAATCGTTGGGATCTCTTCGACCTCTACATGACCTGCAACCTGAAGGGGACCGAGCGCCTGATCGAAGCGCTCCGCCTCGTCGGCGAGGGCGAACGGCGGCGATTACTCCAGATCTCGACCTCCTCGGTCTACGGGACCGAAGCCTGCGGCGACGAGACGACGCCGCTGCGGCCGATCTCGCCATACGGCATCACCAAGCTGGCGGCGGAACAACTGGCGCGCTCGTACGGGGCGAGCTTCGGCCTGCCGGTCGTCACGTTGCGCTACTTCTCGATGTACGGTCCCGGCCAGCGACCCGATATGGCGTATCACATCTGGATCGACGCGCTGCTGCACAACCAGCCGATCGCGATCCTGGGCGACGGGGAACAGACGCGCGGCAACACCTTCATCGACGATGGGGTGACCGGCACCGTGCTGGCGCTGGCACACGGGCGGGCGGGCGAGATCTACAACATCGGTGGCGGCGTACCGCTCTCCATGAACGCCGCGATCGCCTTACTGGAAGAGTTGACCGGTCGCACCGCCGAGCGGCGTTATCTCCCCGCGCGCCTCGGCGACCAGCGCCACACCCTCGCCGACGTCAGCAAAGCGCGCACCCACCTCGGCTACGCCCCCCAAACCGCGCCGCACGAAGGGCTGCGCGCACAAGTCGCCTGGCAGCGCGCACAACAGTAGCCACCTTTTTTGGCCTTTTGCCGCAGGATTGCGTATACTTTGAAATGAAACCTTGGAGCCGGGAGCGGCAGCACGCGCGCGAAGCATCCCCCCAACCGCGAGCGCGCGACCACATAACTGCCCGCTGCCACGCCGAAACGCAGGGATATAGTCACGTCATGCACGATACAACGCAGTCGGGAACAGTGGTGGACGTCGACGGGAGCGACCCGGTGGATTGGTCCACGGCGGGCCGGGCCGAGTTCGATGAGTTGCTGGCGTTCGTCGGTCGGCAGATGCCGGGTGTCAGCACGGCCCTGATCGAGCGCGCCTTCGATTACGCGGTGACGGCCCACACCGACCAATTGCGCAAGAGCGGCGAAGCCTACATCTACCACCCGATCGCCACGGCCCGCATCCTGGCCGAGATGCAGCTCGACCCGGAGACGATCGCGGCGGCGCTCCTGCACGACGTGATCGAGGACACCGGCGCGACGACCGAGGAGGTCGAGGCGCTGTTCGGCGTCCGTGTCGCCAAGCTGGTCGATGGGGTCACCAAGCTCGGCCAGACGGCCAGCCGCATCGCGCAGCAGGAGGATAACGCCGGGCGGCACGAGCGCGAGAAGGCGGCGCAGGCCGAAAACCTCCGCAAGATGGTCCTGGCGATGGTCGACGACATCAGCGTCGTGCTGATCAAGCTCGCGGACCGCCTGCACAACATGCGCTCCGCCCCCCTGGCGAACCCGGAACGCCAGCGCCGCAAGGCGTTGGAGACGATGGAGATCTACGCGCCGCTCGCGAATCGGCTCGGCATCCGGCAGTTCAAGTCCGAGTTGGAAGACCTGGCCTTCATCTACCTCGAGCCGGAGAAGTACGCCGAGATCGACCAGAAGTTGCGCAAGGACAGCCCCGAGCATGGCCGCTATATCGAGCGCGTGACCGAGGAGTTGCGGGCCGCGCTCGACCTCGCCGGTATCCGTGCCGACATCTCCGGACGCCGCAAACACAGCTACTCGATCTACAAGAAGATGGAGCGCAAAGGCGCGTCGTTCGACGAGATCTACGACGTGATCGGCATCCGCGTGATCGTGGACGAGAACCGCGATTGCTACGGCGCGCTCGGCGTCATCCATGAGAAGTGGCACCCCATCCCCGGCGAGTTCGACGACTACATCGGGCGACCGAAAGAAAGCATGTACCAGTCCCTGCACACTGCCGTGCTGGCGCTGGAAGCGCGCCCATTGGAGGTCCAGATCCGCACCTGGGAGATGCACCGGGTGGCCGAGTACGGCATCGCGGCCCACTGGCGCTACAAAGACGCCGGGCGCACCGATGCCAATGTCGAGGCCAAGGTCGCCTGGCTGCGCCAACTGATGGAGTGGCGCGACGAGGTCGTGGACGCGCAGGAGTTCGTCGAGTCGCTGAAGAGCGATGTCTTCCGCGAGATGATCTACGTCTTCACCCCGGCCGGAGATGTGATCGATCTGCCGAAAGGGGCGACGCCGGTCGATTTCGCCTACCGTATCCACACCGATGTCGGCCATAGCTGCGTCAGCGCCAAAGTCAACGACAAGATGGTCTCGCTGAGCTATCAGTTGGAGAACGGCCAGGTCGTCCGCATCCAGACCTCGAAGACCAAGCCCGGCCCGAGCCGCGACTGGCTGAATCCGCAACTCGGCTTCGTGAAGACGGCGGGGGCGCGCGAGAAGCTGCGCCAGTGGTTCCGACGCCAGCGGCGCGAGGAGAACATCTCGCAGGGCAAGGACATCCTGGAACGCGAGCTGAAGCGGCTCGGCCTGGGGCTGCGCGCGGACGAGGTCGCCAAGCATTTCCCCTCATACATTAAGACCGACGACTTCCTGGCCGCGCTCGGCTACGGCGCGGTGACCCCGCTCCAGATCGCCACGAAGATCGACAGCCCGGTCGAGCGCAACGCGCTGATGCCGACGCGGCACACCCCGACGAAGCCGATGCGCGCCAGCTTCGAGATCACCGGCGTCGGCGATCTGCTGACCTCGCTCGCCCCGTGCTGCAAGCCGATCCCCGGCGACGAGATCATCGGCTACGTCACGCGCGGGCGCGGCATCACGGTCCATCGGGTCGATTGCCCGAATATGGTCAACGTGTCGGAGCCCGAACGGGTGATGAAAGTCTCCTGGGGCGAGAACGAGAAGACCCTCTACCCGGTCCAGATCAAGGTCGGGGCCTGGGATCGGGTCGGGTTGCTGCGCGACATCACCATCATGGCCGCCGACGAGAAAATCAACATCCTGTCGGTGCTGACCAACACCCACAGCGACCGTAGCGTCACCATCCTGATGACGATCGAGGTGGCGAGTATCCCGCAATTGCAGCACATCCTGACGCGCCTGGAAAACGTGCGCGACGTCTACGAGGTGATGCGCGACGGGCGCGAGCCGCTGCAACCCCTCTCGGCGGATGGGGACGACTGAGCGCCATGCAGGCGTGAGGCGTGAGTCGTGAGTCGTGAGTCGTGAGAGGGACGGCAGTCGGTAATCGGGAGTCGGTAGCGGGCGATGAGGGGGGGCGACGTGATCGAGTTCATCAATCCGCCGGAGTTGACCGGGCGGGCGGTGCCGTTCAGCCGGGCCACGAAGGCGGCGGGTCTGGTCTTCGTCTCGGGGCATAGCGCGCCGCACGACCCCGAGGGCGGCAAGCCCCGACCCGACAGCCCGCAAGGGCAGGTGCGCGAGGCGCTGGCGACGCTGGAAACGATCCTGCGCGCGGCGGGGAGCGGCCTCACCTCTGTGGTGCAGGTGACGATGCTGATCACCGACCCCGCCGACTACAACGCCTGCAACGAGGAGTACGTCAAGCACTTCCCCGGCGGCCTGCCCGCGCGGCACACGGTGCGCTTCGGGGTGCCCACCGACGCGAAGGTCGCGTTCTCCTGCATCGCGCTGGCGGGCGAGGGCTAACCCACTCCCCGCACCGGCAGCGCGCCGACACATGGGCACGGGCGGGGCGAGCGGCGAAGGGCGGCGATGCGCAATCTCCTGGTCCAACTGCGGGCGCAAGGCGCGGAGCGGGTGCGACAGATCGCCGACTGCTGGGGCGTGCCGCTCGCCGGTCGCGGTGAGGCCGACCACGTCGCCCAGCTCTATCGCACGCTGCGCGACCCCTGGGCGGTGCGCGATCGGGTCGAGGCGCTGGGGGCGGTGCCGTGGGCGATCATCGAGGCGATCCTCGCGACGACCGGCGACGCGGGGCAACCGCAGGACGTCCTTCCCGCGCTCCTCGGCGTGCCGCGCGAGGCGGTCGAGGCGGCGGTCGCGCACCTGGCGGGCTGCGGTATCCTGACTCCGGAAGGTGGCGCACCGCTCTCGTTGCCGCGCGAACTGACGACCGCCTTCCGGCGCGTGCAAGAGGAGCGCCTGACCGGCCCGACCCTCGGCCCGGAGACGCCGCTGCGAGCGCTGCTCACGACCCTTGAAGGGGGCGAGTGGGAAGAAGCGGCGGCGGCCTGGGGGCTGCGGATCACGCCGGGGACCATCGGGCGCGAGGCGCTGACCGACGAGATCCTGGCCCGCGTCGATCTGCCCGAGCAACGCCGCACGGTCGCCCGCGAACTGCCCCCGGACGCGGCGAAGGTCTTCGCGGCGCTCCGCGCGGCGGGCGGGCGACTCACGCTCGCCGACCTCCGCGCGCAATGCCAGCTCGAGCCACCAACGCTGCGCGAGGCCGCCCGCGCGCTCAACCGCCGCCTGCTGGCCTGGCCGGTCTGGGGAGATCGGGACGCCGAGGGGGGTGGCCGGGCGCTGATCGTACCGCGCGACGTGCTGGCCCCCCGCCGCCCGCCGCGCGACGCCCCGCCCCCGCTGGCCCCGCTCACGGCCATCCCAGCGGAGCGCCCGACCCACCCCTACAGCGCCGCGTGGGATCTCCTGACCATCGTCCAGCGCCTCGGTCAACGCGCGCTCGAATGGCGTGAGGGCGACGAGGAGCGCAACGCCACGGCGTTGCGTCGGCTCGCCCCCGCCCTCTGGGGCACCGGCGGCGAGGGGCGCGTCAGGCCCGGTTATGTCCCCTTCCTCCTCGCGCTCGCACGCGACGAGGGGCTGGTACGGGCCGAGGAGGAGCGCGCCGAGATCGACGAACCCGCCGTCGAACGTTGGCGTAACCGGCCCTTCCCCGAACAGTCGCGCGCCCTCTTCGATCGCTGGCGGGCCGCGCCCGACTGGCCCGAGGGGTTGAGCCAGGACGATCTGCAACTGGCGACGGTCGATTGGCCCGCCGCGCGCGAAGCGATCCTCGACGAACTGCGCGAATGCGCCGTCGGGGCCTGGTACGATCTGGCGACGCTGGCGCTGCGGATCGCGCGCCTGCGACCGGGACTGCTCGGCGGCAGCTTCAGCGCCGCGCGGGCCAGCGGCCCCGCCGGGACGCGCGAGGAGGTCACGGCTGCGGCGGTCGCGGTCGCGCTCCTCGGCGCGCTGGCCCCGCTCGGCGCGCTGTCGGAAGGATCGGCGGGGTCGGGCAGATCCCGCCACCCCGCCGTGTCCCTGACCCCGCTCGGGGCGTGGCTGCTCGGGCGAGGGCCGGTGCCGGAGCAGCCCCCGATTGGCGACCGACCGCTAACGCTCGGGGCCGACTTCGAGATCCTGCTCTTCCAGCCCACCCCGCGCCGCCTCTGGGCGCTCGGCGCGGTGGCCGAGCTGGTGCGCCTCGATACGGCCAGCAGCTACCGGCTCACCGAAGGCTCAGTGGCGCGCGGCGTCGCGGCGGGGCTGACGCTGGAGCAGATCGTCGCGCTGCTGGAACGTGGCGGGCGGGCGGTCCTGCCCCAGAACGTCGCCTTCACCCTGCGCGAGTGGACGCGCGGCCACGCCGGCATCCGCCTCGGCCATGCGCTGATCCTACGCCCGGACAACCCCGATGACGCCGACCGCCTGCGCGCCACGCTCGCCCGCGCGCACCTGCCCGCGCCCGAAGCGTTGTCGAACGGCAGGCTCCTCCTCACCCTGCCGGACGAGGGCGACACCGGCACGATCGTGGAGGCGTTGCGCGGGGCGGGCTTCACCGTCCACCTGCGGCGCTGAGGCCGGACGGCGGCGCGGACACCGTCCGTGATAACGCCAGAGCGCCTGTTGCACCCCCTCGCGCTCCACATCGCGCGCCGACAATGCTCTCTATCCGCCGACACGCCATCGCGTAAAGGAGAACGCCATGACGCACATCCGCGCGCTTTTCGACTTAACGGGCAAGATCGCGCTCGTCACAGGCGGCTCGCGCGGCCTGGGCCGGGAAATCGCCGAGGGGCTGGCCGAGGCCGGGGCGACCGTGACGATCACCGGGCGGCGCGAGCAGTGGCTCGGCCCGGCACAAGAGGAGTTGCGCGCGGCCGGGCTGGCCGTCACGGCCCGCGCCTGCGACGTCACCGACGCAGCGGCGGTGGGGCACCTCGTGGAGACGATCGTGGCGGCACACGGCGCGCTCGACATCGTCGTCAATAACGCGGGCATCTCCTGGGGGGCCGCCGCCGAGGAGATGTCGGCCGAGGCGTTCCGCAAGGTGCTGGACACCAACGCGACCGGCACCTTCCTGGTGTCGCAGGCCGCCGCGCGACAGATGATCCCGCGCGGCGGCGGCGCTATCGTCAACACCGCGTCGGTCACCGGCCTGATCGGCACCGCGCCGGATGTCCTGCGCGCGGCGGGCTACAGCGCCTCGAAGGGCGCGGTGATCGCCCTGACGCGGCAGCTCGCGACCGAATGGGCGCGACACGGTGTCAGGGTCAACGCGATCGCGCCCGGCTTCTTCCCCAGCCGCATGACCGAGGGGGTGATCGCCAGCAGCGGCGAGCGGCTGACCACCGACGTGCCGCTCGGTCGCCTCGGTCGTCCGGGCGAGTTGAAAGGCGTCGTCCTCTTCCTCGTCTCGTCGGCCGCGAGCTACATCACCGGGCAGATCATCGCCGTGGACGGCGGCGCGACGGCGTGGTGAGCGATCATGCGCCGACGTTGCCAAAGTGGCTGACCCCGACCCAAAGGAGAGCGCGAGCATGAGCGAGACGCACTATTGCCGCATTCCGGGATGCCCCGGCGAATATGTCGAGGAACGACGTTTGCACGCCGTCCATCACGGCGCTGAAGTCATTGTTGCCGACCATGTGCCGATGCGCGTCTGCGATTTCTGTGGGGACACGTTGCTCACAGCGGAAACAGTGCAGCAGCTGGAGGAGTTGATGCAGCATCCACCTCAGCCAGCCAGGCTGATCCCGCTCTACGAGTACGTTGATGCCCACGACCGGCGTGAGGCCGATAAAGCAAAAGCGCACGCAATCGCGGACTGATCACAGCGCCCGACCGATCCCCAGGGCGGGGAAGCCGCGGCGACCATGGAAGCAGTGCGCTTTCCACGGTGCGGCGGGCCGGATGAAGGACGCTCGTGGAATCTGTCGCCCGATAGCTGAACGCGAAGGGGGCCAGGATGGATCGGCTGAAAGACAAGGTAGCGATCGTCACCGGGGGCGGCTCGGGGCTGGGCCGCGCGATGGCGCTCCGCTTCGCGACCGAGGGCGCGCGGGTGCTGATCGCCGACATCGGCGAGGCAGGCGGGCAGGAAACCTTCGCGATGATCGATGCGGCGGGCCTGGCGGGTGCCGCCGCCTTCCGGCGCGTGGACGTGACGGTCGAGGAGGACTGCGCGGCGATGGTCGTCGACGCGGTCGAGCGCTGGGGCCGACTCGACGTGCTGGTCGCCAACGCGGGCATCGGCGCGCCCAGCGCCCTGGTCGACCAGACGCGCGAGGACTGGGAGCGGGTGCTGGCCGTCAACCTCACCGGCACCTTCCTCTGCGCCAAACACGCCTTCCGGGCGATGCAAGACGCGGGCGGCACGATCCTGATCACCGCCTCGGTCGCGGGGCTGGGCGGCACGCCACGGCTCGGCGCGTATGGGCCATCGAAGGCGGGCGCGATCCAGTTGATGCAGACCCTGGCGCTGGAAGGGGCGCGGTTCAACATTCGCGCCAACGCCCTCTGCCCGGTCTGGGCCGACACGCCCATGGTCGATGCATTCGTCGGCAGCCTGACCACGCAGCACCACGACCGCCTGCGCGCCCGCCTGGTCGCCGACATCCCGCTCGGACGGCTGGCGACCCCCGACGACGTCGCCTATGCCGCGCTCTTCCTCGCCTCCGACGAGGCGGCGTTCATCACCGGCGTGGCCCTGCCGATCGACGGCGGCTTCCGGGCGCGCTGAGGGCTGCGCACGGTCGATCATTGCCGCTGCCCGGTCGATTCCTCCCGCGAGAGGAGCCAGGCCGCGCGGAGTTCTCGGAGCAGGCGGAGCTGCTCCTCCTGCGCGGTGAGGAGCGCATCCCAGGCCTCGACCGTCAGATGTTCCAGCCGCCCATGGATGGCGGCCACCTCCGCCTCGGCCTTGCAATTGATGCGGTAGTCCTCCTCCGCGTGGAGGCGGTCCTTGGCGGACTGCCGATTCTGGCTCATCATGATGAACGGCGCGGCGTAGGCTGCCTGGAAGGAGAGGGCCAGGTTGAGGAGGATGAACGGGTAGGGGTCCCAGTGGCGGGTGAGGGCCAGGGCGGTGTTGAGCGCGATCCAGAGGACGAGCAGCGAACTCTGGATGATGATGAACCGCCAGGACCCCATCGTGCGGGCGACCGTGTCCGCGACCCGCTGCCCCGGCGTGAGTCCCTCCTCGTGGAGGGCGTTGATGTCACGCGGGCGGTGCTGCTGGGGCACGGACGCTACCGACTCGCCGACCACGGCTGACCTCCTTCTATGCGGCGTCTCAACGCAACGGTCAGCACCGCCAAGTCACGTTTATCGTCGCGCTCTGCGGTAGGGGACAGCATATACCATCGAGCAGGCCGACAGGCGGAGCGACAATAGCCTGCCTACATGCTGCGTTTCACAAATACCTGTCGGTTTGGGCGCGAATCTTTCCTTCCTTGCTTTCAGGGGATCGCCGTCTCAGCGGTGGGGAGGGATCCCCCTGGCCCGGCATACGCCGACACACCGCGCGACCGACGCGACCCCGCAACGTCGTATAGAGAGAACACAATACAGCCGTGCGGCGTTGGCACACGAAACACCTTTATGCATCGGCAGAGCGCCGATGCGCGGGGAAGGGGGCGGCTTCTTCGCGCGGAATGACCGAACAGGCATCCGTATCGACACGTCGTCGGTATGTGAGATTCGTCTTGCCCCGCCCCAGAGTGGGGGAGACGGCGGACAGCGGAGGAGGGTAGCACCCATGCACAGCAGACGCCGTATCGCGGGGATAGCGCTGATGGCCGCGCTCCTCGGTGTCGGGCAACTCGCCGCGCCGCGCCGCGCGCCAGCAGCGGCGCGCGCGGTCGAACAATGCTTCGCTGAGACGCCCCAATGCATCGCCGAGCCCTTCCTGACCTATTGGCAGACCCATGGCGGCCTGGCGATCAATGGCTATCCGCTCACCAACGTCTTCGCGGAACGCCTGGGAGACGGCAACGAGTACCAGGTGCAGTACTTCGAGCGGGCGCGCTTCGAGGCGCACCCGAAGAACGCCGCCCCCTACGACGTGCTGCTCGGCCAGTTCGGGCGCACCCTCTACGCGACCGACCCGAACAGCCCGCGCGCCACGAGCGCGCCGCAACGACCCGGCGCGGCCTACTTCGACGCGACCGGCCACAACCTCGAAGGTAAGTTCCGCACCTACTGGGAGACGAACGGCGGATTGGCCCAATTCGGCCTGCCGATCAGCGAGGTCTTCCGCGAGAAGCTTGAGGATAGCCGCGAGTACGACGTGCAGTACTTCGAGCGCGCCCGTTTCGAGCTGCACCCCGACAACGCCGCGCCCTACGATGTGCTGCTCGGCCAGTTCGGGCGCCGGATCGTCGGCGCGCTCAGCCCGAACATCACGCTTCCCTACACCATCTCCGGTGGGCGCAGCAATCTCTACCGGCAGGATCTCGGCGTCCGCGTGCGGCTGGGCCTGCCGACCGCCAACGAGTCGCAAGCGCGCGGCGTGATCCAGCCGTTCGAGCGCGGGGCGATGATCTATCGCGAGGACACCCGCACCATCTACGTGATCGCCAAGGACGGCACCAGCTACCAGTCCCAGGGCAATTGGCTGCGCTTCGCCGACACCTGGGCGGAAGGGCAGACGCCGGGCGGCGGTCCGGCCCCGGTGCCGGACCTGTTCTTCCCGCAGCGCGGCTTCGGCAAAGTCTGGCGCGACAATCCCGCGCTGCAACAGTCGCTCGGCTACGCGCTGACCGACAACGAGACGGTCAAGACCCTCGTCATGCAGCCGTTCGTCGGTGGCATACTGATCGACGTGCGTAACGCGCCGAACAACAACGACTATCGCAACAGTCCCGGCATCTACCTGCTCTACAACAACACGCGCTTCGAGTTCCGCTATAGCTCCGGGCCGTAAGTGATGAGCGGGTGCCGTGAATGGTACACGGGCGGCGTGGGCGTGAGGCGTCGGTAACACAGCGCGCGGGGTGGAGGCGGTTGAGGCCCCGCTGCGCTCTGCCACCACCGCTTGCGCTCTCCGTGATGGCCACCTCAATCGCCTGCGCTCCCACGCCTCGCGCAAATGAGGCGGCCACCGCGATCCCCCACACCCCCTACACCACACGCGGAACGGGGCGGGACAATGAAGTCCCGCCCCGTTCCGCTGTTCGCCATCGAACCGTGATGAGCCGTGATGAGCCGTGATTAGTCGTCGTCCTGCCCGACAGCGGCGAGGACGGGCACGGGCGCACCTTGCTGGCCGATCGTCTTGCCCGTGGCGTAGGCCCCCTCCGGACTCGCGACCTCGGCGGTCGCCTCTGGCGGCGCGAAGGTCTTCCGCAGCGGGATCTCCGGCAGGAAGACATTGATAACCGTTGCCGCCGCCACGACGATGGCCCCGATCAGGAAGACGCCGCCGATCCCATTGACCAACGCGACCTTCACGTTCCCGAGCAACTGACCGAGGATCGCCGGACCATTCGGGATGGTGGCGAAGGTCTTCTGCAATTGTCCCATGATCTGGCTCAACTGGAGCGGGTTGCGGAACGGTTCGACCGCCTGCGCGGACACGCCCTGGGGGATACCGGCATCGAACGTGCTGCGGTAGCGACCGAGCATGATCGAGCCGAAGACCGCCGCGCCGACCGTGCCGCCGATCGAGCGGAAGAACTGCGTCGAGGCAGTCGCCACCCCGAGCATACGCTGCGGGACGGCGTTCTGCACGATCAGCGTGTACAACGGCATCACGAGGCCGAGGCCCAGGCCGACGATGATCATGTTGCGGACGACGATCCCCTGGGTCGTGTCGATACCCATCCCGGCCATCATGAACATCCCCGAGGCCATGATCGCCAGGCCGCCGATCGCCAGGAACTTGTACCGCCCGAGGCGCGAGATCAATTGGCCGCTCAGGATGCTCCCGAAGACGAGCATCAGCATCAGCGGGGTCAGCAGCGAACCGGAGCGGGTCGCCGAGATGTTCAGCACCGCCTGCATGAACAGGGGGATGAAGAGGATCGAACCGAACATCCCCATACCAGTCAGGAAAAGCGAGATCGACGACACGGCGACGATCCGGCTCTTGAAGAGCGTGAGCGGCATGATCGGCTCGGCGGCGCGCGACTCGGCCCAGATGAACGCGCCAAGCATCGCGACCGCGACACCGAGCAGGCTCAGGACACGGGTCGAGATCCAGCCATAGTTCGTCACCCAGGTCAGCGCCAGCAGCAGCGGCACGAGGCCGGCGGTCAGCGTGGTGACACCGAGCCAGTCGATCGCGCGTCGCACGCCCTGGGGACGGATGTCCGGGAAGGCGACGAACAGCACGGCGACCGCCGCGATGCCGACCGGCAGGTTCACGTAGAACACCCAGCGCCAGGAGAGACTATCGGTGATGTAGCCACCGAGGGTCGGGCCGAAGACCGACGCGAGCCCCCAGACGCCGGAGAAGAGCCCTTGATACTTGCCGCGATCGGCGGGCGGGAAGATGTCGCCGATGATCGTGAAGGTCAGGCCGGTGATCACGCCGGCCGACAATCCTTGCAGGGCGCGGAAGGCGATCAACTGATTCATCCCCCCGCCACCCAGGCCGGGGATACTGCCCGCCGCGCCGCACAGCGCCGAGGTCGCGACGAACGCGACCGCCCCACCCAGGAAGATCCACTTGCGCCCGAACAGGTCGGAGAGCTTGCCGAAGATCGGCACCGCGATCGTCGAGGTCAGCAGATAGGCCGTGGTGACCCAGGCGTAGCGGTCGAAGCCGTCGAGCTGCGCGATGATCTGCGGCATCGCCGTGCCGACGATGGTGTTGTCGAGCGCCGCCAGCAGCAGCGTGAGTTGCAGGCCGATGACCGTGCCGATCAACTGCCGCTTGCTAAGCGACTGGAAGCTCTGCGGCGCCTGACGCGCCTGGGATGTGGTCGTTCCAACTGCCATGCCGGATCATTCTCCTCGTGAACCCTATTCGCGCATTCGCCACCAGCGGCGGCGTGCGACTACACCCGTGCGGCGAGGATGCCCTCGCCCTGTTGCGCCCCTTCCGCCTCCTCCGACCCGCCGGATCGCGGGGACGGGCCAGCGGCTTGCTCACCGAACTTCACAACCTGCTGACCGAGCATGGCGACCAGCAACCCGCGAAAGGTCTCGCGATCTTGATCGGTCAGGCCCAGGAGCAATTGATGCAGGCCATTCACCGCGATCCCCTCCATCTCCCCGACGAGGTACTCCCCTTGCGGGGCGAGGGTCAGGAGTTTCTGGCGGCGGTCGTCGGGGTTCTCCTCCCGACGCACGTAGCCGTCGCGCACCAGCCGATCGACCGCGCGACTGGCGGCGGAATGGCTCACCATCAGACACTCCGCAGCGGCGGCCACGGTCAACGAGCCACGCCTCAGGCTACGCAGCACGATCGACTCGGCCATCGTCAGATCGGCCTCGACCATTCGTTGCAGCATCGGTCGCACGCCCGACCACCAGAACATCCGGCTCCAAAGCGGCAAAAGTTCTTCCAGCGGCAACGCGTCCCACTCGCCAGCTCGCGGCCAGCAGTTGGCATCGCTCCCACCCGTTATGACCATCATCCCCATCCATGCGCCACAGCGTCAATGCAACCATACACAGTATATGCACATATGCACTCAATGCCAAGCGGCAATCAGTGCGTATCGGCAGATACTGTACGAAGGTACAGGATTGGTGGACACCGTGGGGGGCGATTCAGCATCGTGCGCGGCGGGGAACGCGGGCGCTTCGCTCGAGGCGCAGCAGCGGGCCATCGCCGCCTAGATTCAGCATCGTGCGCGGCAGGGAACGCGGGCGCTGCCGACGCCGACGCGCCCCACCACCACCCACCTCAGCCCCCCAGTCCGCGTAGGCGGGCCCCGCTGCGCTCTGCCGTCGACTTCGTGGCCGCAGCCTTCAGCCGGGACGATGGCAGCGCCCGGCGGGGCCGCAGTCCAACGGCATCCCCGCGCCGTCACGCCCCCCGACCCCAACGGCCTCCGCGCCCCCAGCCGCGCACGATGCTGAACCGCACCCACCCTACAGTATTGGAGAACGCAGAGGTGACGCCCGTACGGGAGGGTTGCGAGTCACCAGACCCACTGCGACAGCGCTCACCCCTCCCCACCTGAGGAGGGGCGTATGGTCATACGTGCGACCGACCGCGAAGCGTGGCGCTACGAGGCGAGGATCCCGCGCAACGCCGCCTCGGCCTCGCCGATCGACGCCTGCGATGTCTTCCCGGCGAGCACCCGCGCGAACATGTCCACGACCACGAAGCCCGCATCGGCGGCGCTGGCGGTCGCCGAAGGCGCGGCGGGCCAGCCCACCCAACGACCGCTGCCAGCGGCGGCGAGGAACGCCCGCAACTTCGGGTCGCTCGACCAGACCGGGCTATCCTCATAGCCGTGCAGGGTGGCGACGAGCGCGCCCCCGCCAGCCATGAGGTAGCGATCGGTCTGCGCGCGCTGGCCGAGCCAGGTGAGGAAGGCCCGCGCCGCGTCGCCGTGCGGGGCCTCCGCCAGCACGGCGTGGGCGTACGTGGTGACCGGCGCGGCCTGCCCGCCCGGCCCCGCCGGGAAGGGCGCGAGGGCGGACTGCGCGGCCAGTTCGGGCGCATCCCGTCGAATCTTCAGGTAGAGGTTGGGGCCGTTCTGCGTCGCGGCGATCTGCGCGTTGCCGTAGGCGACATTGTTGCCATTGTCATCCCAGGTCAGGCCCTCGGGCAGGCACGCCTCGGCCCAGAATTGCCTGGCCCATTCCAGCGCGGCGACCGTCTCGGGGCCACCGATCGCGATCGTCGTGCCGTCGGCCTCGGTCACCCGACCGCCGAACGCCCAGAGGATCGCGTGCCAAAGGGCGCGTGGGTCCTCGACCGAGCGCCCGGCCGACGCGCCGAAGGGATGCCCCGCCCCCTTCAACGCTTTACCCATTTTCAAGAGTTCGTCGGTCGTCGTCGGGAAGGCTATCGCCCCGACGGCCTTGACCCAATCGGCGCGATAGATCAGCGCGCTCGGGGCCACCACGAAGGGGATCGCCCGCCACGTACCAGCGGCACCGGCAGTCCCGGCGACATACGCCTGCATCGCCGGGGCGGCGTAGTAGCCCCCGAACGCCGCCGCCAGCGACTCGGCCTCCGCCGACACATCGGCGAAGCGCCCATCAGCGATCCACGCCCAATTGTCGCGACACTGCACAATGTCCAGGCCCGCCATCCCCCCCGGCGCGGCCAGACGCGCGCGCGCGATAGCCGGGGCGACCGTCTCGATCGCGACCGCCATACCATGCTGGCGACCCCACTCATTCGCCAGCGCGTCGAACTGCGCGTCGGCGGTGGCGCTGGCACCGCTCGTCACCAGCAGTGCCAGTTGTGTACCAGCGGCGATCACGAGCGTCGGCGCGAACCTGACCGCCGTCGGCGCGGGTTCGGCGCTCGGCGACGGCCCGGGCGCGGGCGGGGCCGGGGCCGAGCCGGTGCAAGCCGCGAGCAGCGGCAGCGCCGCCAACGCCGTGGCCGTCAGCCCGACCCGGCGCACGAAGCCTCGGCGGGTCAGCACCGGATCGTTCGCACTCATCGTCTCCCCCATCGTCGCCACGCGCCCGGAGACGCCATGAATCGCCGCGCCCAACATGTACGTACGCATCATAATCGCTGCGTGCCGGATTGGCAAGAGGCCTTCACGCCGCTCGATTGCGACCGATTCGCGCGGCTGCATGAACATGCCTCGCCAGGAGTGACTTGACCCATATGGATCGGGATGGATCGGTCGGTTGGCAGAGCCGCGCGAAAGGAGGTCATACCGGCTCGTCCATACCGCGTTGGCGCCTGCGGGCCACGTATACTCTGGCCGGGCGGTGCTTCGGGCTGGCCCCGCCAGGGTGCGAGGGGAAGGGTAGGGGCATGGCGACAATCCGGTCGGCACAGCGAGAGGATGAGGCGGCGGTCAGCGAGTGCGTGCGGGCCGCTTACACGCCATACATCGCGCGGATCGGCACGCCGCCCGGCCCCATGCTGGACGATTACGCGGCGCGCATCGCCCAGGGCGTCGTCTACGTGCTGGCCGACGACGCTGCGGTCCAAGGCCTGGTCGTAACCATGCCCCAGGGCGACTGCCAGTTCCTGGACAACATCGCGGTCCACCCGCGCGCGCAGGGGCAGGGATTGGGACGGCGGCTCCTGGCGTTCGTCGAGCAGCTCGCTCGACAGGGCGAGCGTGGCGCGATCTGCCTCTACACCAACGAGGCGATGACCGAGAGCTTGGCCCTCTATCGCCGCTGGGGATTCGTCGAGACCGAGTGCCGCGTGGAGCAGGGCTTCCGACGCGTCTACATGCGGAAGACGCTCGCCCCCGACACCGCACCTGTGTGAAGGGTGCTGCGATGGCGGGCGCGAATCGCTCGCCAGTGACGGGCGTGAGGAAGGGCAGTTGCACGGTATAGTGCTTATGCGGCATATCTGCGTAAAATGAGGTCGCCAGTGAATGTGAGCCTTACGCCCGAGTTAGCAGAGCGAATACGCAGCACGGTCGCCACAGGTCGCTACAACAATGCCAGCGAGGTCGTGCGCGCAGCCCTACGTCTCCTGGAGGAGTATGACCGCGATGACGCCTTCCGCGCGGCTGTAGCGGAAGGCCACGAGGAGGCGGAGCGCGGAGAACTCATCCCCTACACGCCGGATCTTTTCGAGGAGGTCAAGGCACGGACACGAGAGGACAAGCGGAAGGGTCATCCGGTAAATCCACTTGTCCTCCCTGAACTGCGACTCGCTTTCACTCGTAAAGCCCGGCAGGATTTACAGGACATCGTGCGCCATAGCCCGGCGATATGGCATCACTTCAACCCCATACAAAACTGCGTGATTTCACCGTAGCCCGTAGCCTTGCCCCCTTCCCCCTCTCCCTCGGATGGGGAGAGGGGGTGGCGAGCCGCAGCGTCGCCGGGGGTGAGGGTGCCCGCAGTCGGCGCGCAGTCCGGAATCCCCGCCTCTGCGGCGCAAGACGCTGAACCGCACTCAGCTTTCGATAGAGGACAACATCACCGATAGAAAACATACCCCGCGCATCCCGCCAGCACCAACACGAACGGCAGGCGCACGCGCCGCGTGGCCGTAAGCCCGAAGGCGACAAGGGCGATCAGCAGCCCCCGACGATCGACGCCGGGTTGGTGCAGGATCGTCCAGACGACGCTGAGGAGGACCCCCACCACGGCCAGGCCCACCCCGCGCATCGCCCCAGGCACCCAGCGCGACCTGGCGATGCGCTCGTATCCTGTGGCGACGACGAGGACCAGGAACGCCGGGATGGTGATCGCCAGCAACGCCAACAGCGCCCCGACAACGCCGTAGGTGAGGTAGCCCAGGCCGACCACCCAGAGTCCGTTCGGGCCGGGGCTGAGTTGTCCGATCACGACCGACCGACCGAAATCGGCGTCGGCGGCCCACCCTTCCGCGAGCAAGTCCTGACGCAGACTCGGCAGATTGCTCAACCCCCCGGTCGAGAAGAGGGACGCCTTGAGGAACAGCAAGAAATAGAGGATCGGCTCGATCATCGCCCGGCCCCCGGCCCGGCACCCCGGTCCGCGCGCGCCGGGAAGCAGACCGCCCCCACACCAATCGCCGCGATGACGATCAGCGCGACCGGGACATGCAGAACGATGATCGCCAGCGCGGCGGCGACGACCACCACGACGCTCGCCAGCAGCGACCCGAACCCCTCGCGCGCGGCGGTGCGGGCCAGCGGTCGGGCGAAGTTCAGGCCGACGAGGAGCATCGCCCCGGCGGTGGCCGGCACCACGCCGCGCAGGGTGGCCGGGACAGCAGGGTGCCCCTCGAACCGGACGAGCAGCGCGGCGAGCAGGCAAGTGATCGCCGCGCTCGGCCCGAGCAGGCCGACAAGGGAGGCCGCGATGCCGCGTCGCCCCGCGAGTTTGCGCCCGATCAGGATCGTGAGGGCGATCAGATTGATCCCCGGCGTCAGCGTGCAGAGGCTCAGGAAGTGCAGCAATTCCTCAGGGGTAAGCCAGGGATACCGCTCGGTAAACGTGCGCTGAATCAGGAATTGGGTCGAAGCCCCGCCACCGAACGATTGGAACCCTATGCCCGCCCAGAGGCGGAACAAACGCCAGGGGCTGGGCGGGGACTCGTGCGATTTCACCAACAGCCCCCCCAGTGGCACGTAAGAAGCGGTCCAAACCCCACGCCCAGACAGCAATCCCACCCTCCCTTTCAGGGGAGGGTCGACGCCGCAGCGGCGGGGAGGGGTCCGTCCCCCTCACCACTCACGACTCACGTCTCACGTCTCACGTCTCACGTCTCACGTCTCACGCCCCCAACCCCCCCGCGCAACGCCGCACTCAGAGAATGTAGTTGCTCAGGTCCTCGTCGTTCGCCACATCCCCCAGACGCTCGCGCACCAGATCCACGGTGATCGTGATCGTCTCCCCGGCGCGCGAGGGGGCATCGAAGGAGATCTCCTCCAACGTCTGCTCCATGATCGTGGCGAGGCGACGCGCGCCGATGTCCTCCTGACGCTCGTTCAGCAGCGCGGCCAGCGCGGCGATCTCGCGCAACGCCTCGTCGGTGAAATCGAGCGTCACCCCCTCGGTGGCGAGGAGGGCGACGTACTGCCGCACCAGCGAGTTCGTCGGCTCGGTCAGGATGGCGTAGAGGTCCGCTTCTTCGAGCGGCGAGAGTTCGACCCGCAAGGGGAACCGCCCCTGGAACTCGGGGATGAGATCGGAGGGCTTGACCCCGTTGAACGCGCCCGCCCCGATGAAGAGGATATGGTCGGTCTTCACCGAGCCGTAGCGCGTCGACACCGTCGTGCCCTCCACGATCGGCAGGAGGTCGCGCTGCACCCCCTCATCAGACACGCTCGGCCCCTGGTCGCCCCCGCCGCCGACAATCTTGTCCACCTCGTCGAGGAAGACAATGCCACCATCCTCGACACGACGGATCGCCTCATCGAGTACGCCGTCCCAGTCGATCAGCAGATCGGCCTCCTGCTCGGTGAGGATGCGCCGCGCGTCCACCACCGGGAGGCGACGCAACCGCCGCTCGGGGCCGCGAAAGCTCCCCTGACGCCGACCACGGCCCTGCTGCGGCTCGGTCTGCTCGCCACCGTCCAGGTCGGGATAGTCGTAGGCATCGGGCGGGGCGATCTCGACCTCGATCTCGACCAACTCCTGCTCCAATTCCTGCGCCTGGAGCTGCGCGAGCACCCGTTGGTGCAGCTGGCGGCGCGTCTCGGCACTCGAGCTGGCGGCGGGCTCCGCCACGGGCGCGGCGGCACCGCGCCGACCGCCCCGCCGCGCCGCGCCACGCCGCGAAGCGGTGCCGCCCTCGCGTTGCTGCACGATGTAGGAGGCCAGACGTTCGTTCGCCGCGCGCTCGGCCTCCGGGCGCACCGCCTCGAATTGGCGGGCATCGACCTGATCGACGCTCACTTCGAGGAGATCGCGGATGATCGACTCGACATCGCGCCCGACGAACCCGACCTCCGTGAAGCGGGTCGCCTCGACCTTGACGAAGGGCGCATCGACCAGCTTCGCCACGCGGCGGGCGATCTCGGTCTTGCCCACGCCGGTCGGCCCGATCATCAGGATGTTCTTCGGGCTCACCTCGTCGCGCAGATCGGCGGCGAGCTGGTTGCGCCGGATGCGCGCCCGCAACGCGACCGCCACTGCGCGCTTCGCCGCGCGCTGCCCGACGATGTACTTATCGAGTTCGGCGACAATCGCCGCCGGCGTCAGGCCATCCATCTGTCGCTACACTCCTGCGTCGAGGGGAGAGGAAAAGCGAGAAGCAGAGGTGCTAAGCGCGGCAACCACGACCCCATAACGCCATTTCATCATTGCCTGTCGCATCAGCCCCCGCCCCGTCCCCACCCCCCCCGCGTCGGGGAGGGTCGCCGCCGCAGCGGCGGGGAGAGGTCCGTCCCCCGTCCCCTCTTACGTCTTACGCCTTACGCCTCGCCCCTTACGTCCCCGCCGACCGCTTCGATCAGCAAGCTGTCGTTGGTATAGATGCAGATGCGCGCGGTGATCCGCATGGCGGCCTCGGCGATGGCGCGGGCGTCGAGGTCGGTATGTTCGAGCAGCGCCTTGGCGGCGGCGTAGGCATACGTGCCCCCCGCGCCGATGGCGATCGCGCCATCATCCGGTTCGAGCACGTCGCCGTCGCCGGAGAGGAGGAGCACGGTGGTGCTGTCGGCGACGATCAGTTCCGCTTCGAGGTGTCGCACAGCGCGATCGGTGCGCCAGTCCTTCGCCGTCTCGACCGCCGCCTTCCGCAGATTGCCGTGCCAGGTATCGAGCTGCGTCTCGAAGCGATCGATCAGCGTCAGCGCGTCGGCGACCGCCCCGGCGAACCCGGCCAGCACCTGCCCGTCGTGCAGGCGGCGGATTTTCCGCGCCCCATGCTTAATCACCACGTCGCCGAACGTGACTTGCCCGTCGCCCGCGACCGCGACCTGGCCGTCGCGCTTAACGGCGAGGATGGTGGTGCCGTGCGGGCGGGGACGGTTGGGCGCGGTCATCGTTGCACACATCTTTCGCGGCGGGCGGGCGGCGGGCGACAGCGTGAGAGGGCCACCCCGCCGCATCGCCCGCCGCGACACCGTCTTATTCCGGTCACTGGGATATGTGGCGTGGCGGCCCCCGTGCGCGGCGCGACCGGCGCTAGTCGGCGATCACCAACTCCTGCTCGGTCGCCGCCACGTCGGCGCGCGCGGTGTTGCCGCAGGCGGTGCAACGCGCGCCGCTGCCCCGCTTCCCGGCCTCCACCATCAGGCCGCCGCACGCGGGGCAAGGGGTCGGCAGCGGGCGGTCCCAGAGGGTGAAGTCGCAGGCCGGATAGCCGTTGCACCCGTAGAAGATCCGCCCGCCCTTGCGCGAGCGCTTCACCACGATCTCGCGCTGCTGGCACTTCGGGCAGTTCACGCCGGTGCCCTGTGCGATGTTCTTGGTCGTTTTGCACTCGGGGAAACCGGTGCAGGCCATGAATTTGCCGAAGCGACCGATCTTGATCACCATCGGCTTGCCGCAGGTCTCGCAGACCTCGTCGGTCGGCTCGTCCGCGACCTTCACCCGCCCGACCGACCCCTCGGCCAACTCGACCGAGGCGGCGAATGGGCCGTAGAACGCTTGCAGCACCGGCACCCACGGGCGCTCGCCCGCCGCGATCTCGTCCAACTCCGCCTCCATGCGGGAGGTGAAGCCGATGTCGAAGATCGCCGGGAAGTGTTCGACCAGGATGTCGTTGACCACGCGCCCCAGGTCGGTCGGGAGCAAGCGCTTCTCGGTCATCTCGACGTAGAAGCGCGTCTGCAAGGTGGCGACGGTGGCGGCATAGGTGCTCGGTCGCCCGATCCCCTGCTCCTCCAGCGCCTTGACCAGACTCGCCTCGGTGAAGCGCGGCGGCGGCTGGGTGAAGTGCTGCTCCGGCGTCAGCTTGAGCAGATCCAGAGGCTCGCCGCGCGCCAGCAGCGGCAGCGCGTCCTTGTCCAACTCATCCTCGGCGTTGTCGTCGCGCCCCTCACGATAGACCGCGAGGAAGCCGGGGAACTTCAGCACCGAGCCGGTGGCGCGGAACAGGAACGGGGCCTGCTCGCTGGCCGGGCGGTCGGGGCCGACCTCCCGCCCCGCGTCGATGTCCACGCTGGTGCTGTCGAGCAGCGCCGGGCGCATCTGCGAGGCGACGAAGCGCTGCCAGACCAGTCGGTAAAGCCGATATTGCTGCGGCGAGAGGAAGGGGCGCATCGCCTCCGGGTCGCGCGCTATCCCTGACGGGCGGATGGCCTCGTGCGCCTCCTGCGCCCCCTTCGCCTTCTTGGTGTAGACTGGCGGCTTGTCGGGCAGGAATTGCGGGCCATACTTCGCCGCGATCAGGTCGCGGGCCTCGTCCTGCGCGACGGCGGCGACGTTGGTGGAGTCGGTCCGCATGTAGGTGATCAGGCCGACCGTCCCCTCGGCACCGATGTCCATCCCCTCGTAGAGTTCCTGGGCGATCTGCATCGTGCGACGGACGCCGTAGCCGAGCTTGCGCGACGCCTCTTGCTGCAGGGTGCTGGTGATGAAAGGCGCGGCGGGGCGACGTTGCGTCTCGCGCGTGCGAACGTCGCGCACGACATACCCGGCCCCCTTGAGGTCGTTCATGATCGTCGTCGCCTCGGCCTCGTTGTGGACCTCGGCCTTCTTCCCCGCGATCTGGTAGAGCGCGGCGCGGAAGCGGTCCTCTTTGCGCGGCTCGGGGCCATTGGCGCGCTTCGCGAGATCGGCCTCGATCGACCAGTACTCGACCGGCACGAAGGCCTCGACTTCACGCTCGCGCTCGACGATCAGCCGCAACGCGGCGGTCTGCACGCGCCCCGCCGAGAGCCCGCCCTTGACCTTGCGCCAGAGGAGCGGGCTGACCTTGTAGCCGACCAGGCGGTCCAGGACGCGCCGCGCCTGTTGCGCATCGACCAGTCGCATGTCGATCGGGCGCGGATTGGCCATCGCCGCGCGCACCGCGCCGGGCGTGATCTCGTGGAAGACGACCCGCTGCACGCGCTCGGGGTCGGGGCCGGTCGCCTGCACCAGATGCCAGGCGATCGCCTCGCCCTCGCGGTCGGGGTCGGTCGCGAGGTAGACCTGCCCCGCCGCCTGCACCGAACCCCGCAACTCCTTGACGATCTGCGATTTATCCTTGGACACGAGGTACTGCGGCAGGAAGTCGTTATCGACATCCACGCCGAGCTTACTCTTCGGCAAATCGCGCACATGGCCCATCGAGGCCGCGACGCGGTAACCCGGCCCGAGATACTTGGCGATGGTCTTCGCTTTCGAGGGCGATTCCACGATCACCAGATTAATCCCGCGACGCATCGTGTTAGCGGGCGTCGTGCCCGTGGTGCCGCCCGCACGCTTCGTAGCGACGGCGCTCGTTTTCCGGGCCGTCGCCTTCGTCGTGGTCGCCTTCGTCGCGGTCGCCTTGGTGGCGGTCGCGGCAGGCTTGCGCACGGTCGCCTTGGCTGCGGTCGCCTTCTTGACGATCGTCTTCACGGCGGCTGTCTTCACGGCGGCTGTCTTCGCGGCGGTCGGCTTCGTCGCCGTGCGCGCGGTCTTCGGCTTCACGGCGGTGGCGGCGCGCCTCGGCTTTGCCGCCGCGCCAACCTGCTCGCCGATTTCATCGATGGTGTCTGCACCCATGGTCTTTATCCTGTGATCCCGCACATCGCTGTGTGCATTCGTGGCGCGGTGAGTGGCAAAGTATAGCGGACTGGTCGGTGGCGAGGGACGCTTACCCGCGAACACGCGCCGGAGGATCGCCGCTTCTCACCCTTGCATACGAAAGAACGGTGCCAGCGGTTGCAGTATTCCGCACAGTGGGGGCGAGACGGGGCCGCACGAGCGCCGCTTCGATCTGTACATACACTCCTTATACCGCACGGGTGCGGCGGCGACAAGCCCCCGATGGTCCTCATTTTTCGGCGCGCCAGGTGCATGGGTCCAACACGCGCCCCCACATCCACTGCTGCTGGCACGATCGAGGTGCGCCTGCTCTGCGTTAACGGGCGACAGGTCAAACCGTCGCGCACCGTCGCCGGGGGCGATGCGGGCGCGGACACACGGACCTGGGTGCGGTGCAGCGCCGTGCGAGAATGATCGGGGCGGGGCGGCAGGCGGTGGCAGCGCCCACACCTTGCACAGCGCCACAATCGCGCCGCCGCTGGTGAGCGTGAAAGGGGTGTCGGTCAGTTGGTGTCGGTCGGGGGGAGGCCGAATTGGCGCTCCGGTCGCTTGCGCCACGACGGCTCACCGTCGCGTTCCTCGCGGCGGCGTTTGCGCGGCCCGCGTGGGGCGGCGGCCTCCTGGCGTAGCCAATCCATGAAGATGGGCGAGGCATGCGCCATTCGCCATTCGAGCAGAATATCCGAGCAGACGCCGCGCGCCGCGCCGGGCGTCAGGCCGAGTTCGGCGGCGCGTTCGAGTAAAACGGGCTCGAAATCGTCCTCATCGGGCGGCTCCACGAGCAGCGCGTCGAGGATCTGATGTTTGAGTCCGATGCCGATCAGGTCCGGCTCCAGGTCGCGGCTGAGGCGTGGCGGTTCGCGGTCGACCTCCTTCAGCAGGCGGCAGAACTCCGCCGTGTCGATGCTGATCGGCCCCGGCTCCGCGTCCGTCCCCGCGCTCGTCGTCATGCGCGCACCCCCCTCACGGGCGTGGCGAGGAGGTCACGCCGGGGGTGGAGGGGTTCGACGGCCCGGCGGGGGCGGTCGGAACCGACGGCTGGTTTACCGGGGTGGCCGGGACGGCGACAGCGGTTGGCAGCGGCAGAAGCGTCGGCAAGGGGCCGCGCGTCGCATAGGGAATACTCGTCGTCAGCTGCACCACCAGCGCCGGTTCGCTGACCACCGTTGGCGGGGCGGCGGGGCGCGAGGACCCCCCCAGACCCGAATCCCGCGTTCGCTCGCTCTCGGGGCCACAGGCAGCCACGAAGAGCGCCACCAGCAGCAACACGACCCCACCACCAACCCAGCGCGATAGCCCGCTCATCCCCGACCTCTCCCTCCCCGAACGATCACTAATCGCGAGAAATATCGGCAGTCGCCGCCCGCCCTCACGTCGCCGTGCCTCGGAGAGCCGCGAGGTCTTGCGCGTGTTGACGGTCGTGGAGGGGCATCACCCTAAAGATGCCCTCGACCGTCGTCTCGCGCAGCACCGGGTGGTGCGCGGCGCGGTCGAGGTCGGCGTCGGTGAGGCCGTCGAGCAGAACCAGCACGGCTTCGCGCGACGCCGCGAGGCGTTCGAGCAGGGCCGGGAACTCCTGCTCCCGTGCCCGCCGTACACGGCCCTCATTGAAGCGATCGAGGTCGAAGGCGGGGTCCGCCTGGGGCGGCGCGCCCGCGAGCGTGGCGCGGATCAGGCCCACCATGCCCACCTCGGCATAGGCGACGTGACCGACGAGGTCGCGGGCGGCCCAGGTCGCGCCATCGGTCTGGACCGGCTTCGCCATATCCACCTCATCGAGCGCCGCCACCGCCGCAAGAAACACCTCGCGACCGCGCATCAGGCGGGTCCGTAGGTGCTCTTTCCGCTCGCCTTGCTCGGTCGCCATCCCTCACCACCCTCCTCGAATGTCGCCGATACCAGGATCGCGTGTACCGAAGCGGTCGTACGGCGGGTCGATGGGGCATCCACCCAGGCAAGGCCGGTAGGACACCAAGGGCACCCTCGCGAATCGTATGTTCCTGATTGCCAGCAAGGGTCGGGTGCCGCTCCGTGACGCGCTCCCAATATTGCGCCCGCCCCCAGTTGCCATCCCCTCACGCAAACGGTGTACCACGCCGCCGAGCCGCACGGTCGTCTCGGGGATGGCGTGGGGGGTGGGAGTACCGCCGTGGCGACTCTGGCGCGTGGGCGCGAGGGACACCTGGGCGTTATTGCGCCGCCGTATCGACCTGCGCCGCCGAGAGGCGATCGACTTCCTGCAAGAACGCATCGCGCTCGGCCTCGCCGCCGACAATGCGGCAACCGGCCGCCTTGCGGTGTCCCCCGCCGCCGAATTGCTCGGCGATCGCCGCGACATCGACCGGCTCGACCAGGGTACGCAAGCCCGCCCGCCACTCGTTGTCGCCCCGATGGAGCAGGACGGTGACCCGCGCGCCGCGCGTGCCGGTGAGGAAATTGATCACCCCGCCGGACTCGCCTTCCGACGAGCCCGCCTCCGCCAGCAGTTCCGGCGTGACCTGGCTCCAGACCACGCCGCCCTGCCAGGAAGCCTGTGCCAGCACCCCGCCCCAGACCTTCACCGTGGCGAAAGGGCGCGAGCGGTAGAAATTGTTGACCACCGCCGTCAGGTTGCCCCCCGCTGCCAGCAGATCGGCGACGACGCGCACCACACGCGGCGAGGTGCTGGTCGTCTGGAGGCCGAGCGTGTCGCCGTAGATGCCGGCGAGGAGGCAGGTGGCCGCATCGGGCGTGATCGGCAACCCCCAGGCCCGCGCGAGGAGATAGACCATCTCGGCGGTCGCGGCGGCACCGCTGTCGATGAAATTGGCGTCGCCACCGCCCGGCGCGACGCCGAAACGGACATGGGTGACGTGGTGATCGATCATCGCCGTCGGCCCTGCGGCGAACCGGGCGGCGTTCTGCGTGTGCAGCGCGCCCAGTCGCCCGGTGTCGGACGAGTCGAGCGCGAGGATGAGGTCGGCTTCCGGCAGGGCACCACCTTCGTAGCGCACGATGCGGTCGGCACCGGGAAGGAAGGCGGTGATGCGCGGGAAATCGCCATCGCTGGCGTAGACCGTCACCTCCTTACCGAGCGCGCCGAGCAGGTGGGACATCCCGAGCGCGCTCCCGACCGCGTCGGGGTCGGAGTTCACATGGAAGGGGCTGATGATTCGCCGCGCCGACGTCAGGAGTGGCAAAAGTCGCGCCGCGCCCTCGCGGTATTGCTCGTTGATCTCGACCGATTCGCTCACAGCCACCCTTTTCATCATCATCGCGCGACCAGGATACGAAGCCGAAACGACTCAGGCGCGCAAGCCGCAGTATAGCCGTTGCGCGCGGACTCCGCAGCACGACATGGAAAGCGGGGTGCGGTTCAAAAGTTTGCGCGGCGAGGGCAGACGGTGCTGACGAGGGGGCATGCGGTTGAAACCGCCTGCCATCCCCTCCTCACCCCCATCGTCTGCCCTCACCAGGCGCGACGTTGAACCGCACCGTGCGGAAAGCGAAAATGCGAGGTACGGTGCTGCGGTCTTCTTGGCGCTGTTGGCGCGGATGCTTCGCGGCGGCTCAGCATGACAATTTCGCACGTTGTGGGCCGACCACCTTGCGCACCGCTCCACAAGTGAAAACAGCGGGCGGGAGCTGCCCTCAGCCCCCGCCCGCCACCTGCTTTCGTCCTCGTGTTCGCGCCGCTTATGCCTTTTCCTCGGCCAGCGCGCTCTCGGCCTGCTCAGCCAGCTCGGCCTTCTCGCGCGCGGCGATGGCGGCCAGCTCGGGCTCGAGTGTGCGCAACGTGCGCTGGATCTCCTCGGCGTGCGCCATCGAGTGATCGAGGTGGAAGGAGAGTTGCGGGATCATCCGCAGGCGCACGCGTTTCCCGACTTCGCTCCGCAAGAAGCCGGCGGCGCTCTTCAGCGCGCGCATCGACTCCTGCTGCGACGCCTCATCGCCGTAACAACTGGCGCTGACGCGCGCATTCCGCAGATCCGCGCTGACCTTCACGTTCGTGATCGTGACGAAGCCCAAACGCGGATCGTGCATCTCGCGCTGCAGCAAGTCGCTCAATTCGGCCCGGAGCAGATCCCCGACCTGCTCCATGCGACGCGTAGGCATGGGTCCCCCAGGGAGTCGTCAGTCGTCAGTCGTCAGTCGTCAGTGGTTGCGCGATGGTGTTCGGGCGTTGCGCCTGTCGGCGGAACTCCACTGACGACTGACGACTACCGACTGACGACTACGTCACCGCTACCTTCTCGATGTGATAGAACTCCAGCTGATCGGCCTCCTGGAAGTCGTTGAAGGCGTCGAGGCTGAGGCCGCACTCGTAGCCCGAGGCGACTTCGCGGGCGTCGTCCTTGAAGCGCTTGAGCGAGGCGACCGTGCCATCGTGGACCACGGTGCCGGAGCGCAGGACGCGCACACGGTCGTTGCGAATCGCCCGGCCATCGATGACGTAGAGGCCGGCAGCCTGAATGCGATTCGGCAGCTTGAAGATCTGCCGGACCTCCGCGTACCCGTCGGTTACCTCGCGCGACTCCGGCTCCAACAGCCCCTTCATCGCCGCTTCGATGTCATCGACCAGGGAGTAGATCACGCTGTAGAAGCGGATATCGACGCCGGAAGCGTTCGCGGCCCGCAGGGCGGCGGCGTCCGGGCGGACATTGAAGCCGATCACGATCGCCCCGGACGTCGCCGCGAAAGTGACGTCCGACTCGGTGATCGCGCCGGTACTCGCCAGCAAGGTCTTCAGTTGGACATTCTGCTGCTCGTCGGTCACCTTGGCGATGGCGTTCTGGAGCGCCCCGAGCGACCCCTGCACGTCTGCCTTGATAACGATGCGCAGTTCCTTCGTCTGCCCGCTCTGGAGCTGCTTGCCGAGATCCTCCAGGCGCACCGGGCGATCGGCGCTCTGCCCGCCATACCGGCGCTGGGCCGTCCGCTCCTCGGCGACGGCGCGCGCCTCGCGCTCGTCGGTCAGGACTTGCAGCGTGTCGCCCGCCTCGGGCGTCTCCAACAGGCCCAGGATCTCGACCGGCATACTCGGACGCGCCTGGCGCACCTTCCGGCCCCGATCGTCGTTCATCGCGCGCACGCGCCCATAGGTCGCGCCGGTGACGACGACGTCGCGCAGGCTGAGGCTGCCGGACTGGATCAGCACCGTCGCCACGACGCCGCGATTGCGATCGATGCGGCTCTCGATGATCACCCCAACCGCCGGGCGATGGGGATTGGCCTTCAGGTCCCGCAGGTCGGCGACCAGCAGGATGACTTCCAGCAGTTCCTCGATGCCCAACTTCTCGCGCGCCGAGACCTCGACCATCGGCACATCGCCGCCATAACTCTCGGCGACCAGGTTGTTCTCGGCCAGTTGCTGCTTCACCCGCTCGGGGTTCGCATCGGGGCGGTCGATCTTGTTGATCGCCACGACGATCGGCACGTTGGCCGCGCGGGCGTGCGCGATGGCTTCCAGGGTCGTCGGCATCACGCCGTCATCCGCCGCCACCACCAGCACGGCGATATCGGTGGCCTGCGCGCCGCGTGCGCGCATCTGGGTGAACGCCTCGTGGCCGGGCGTGTCCAGGAAGGTGATCCGTCGGCCCTGCAAGTCGATCTGATACGCGCCGATATGCTGCGTGATCCCGCCCGCCTCACCCTCGGCGACATTCGCCGAGCGGATCGCGTCGAGCAGCTTGGTCTTCCCGTGATCGACATGCCCCATGATCGTGACGACCGGCGGGCGCGGCACGGCGTCCGGGTCCTCATTGGCTTCCTTCTGTCGCTCCTCGGCGCTCATCACAAGCGTCCCAGCGAGGTTTTCGCTGGTCCGCTCCTCAGTCGGGATGTTGAGGGCCTCGGCCACCTTGGCGGCGGTGGCGTAGTCGAGCTGCTGGTTAATCGTCGCCATGATCTTGCGCGCCATCAATTCCTTGATGATCGCGATCGACGTGGTGCCCAGCGCCTCAGCCAGCTCGGCCACCGTCAGCACACCCGGGAGCGTGACCGACTTCGGCGGGCCGACCGGAGCCGTGCGCCGCATCGTCGAGCGCGCACCGCCGGTGGACGAACCACCGCCCTGCTGCGGGCGACGCTTGCGACGGCGGCGATAATCGCTCTCGTCGCCCCCCCCACCCCCGGTGCCGGTGCCGGTGCCCGTCCCGGTACTGGTTCCGCCCGTCCCCGGGCCACGAAATCCGCTCATGTTCTTGACCACAAACTCCCCCTACTACAGCGAATGCCGGGTGCCGGGTGCCGCACAGCGCGCGTCGCCGCCCCGCCGTGCGCCGCCCGGCGCTCGTCACCCATCACTCCTCGTCGTCGCCCACCGGCACGCGTTCGTCGGCGTAGCGCAGCAGCGCCGCGCGATTCTCGTCACTCAGTCCCGCCAGTCGCAACGCGCGCACCAGCGTCTTCTCGTTGATCCCCCGCTCCCAGCACCGCACCCGGGCGCAGAGATAGGCCCCACGGCCCGCGCGCTTGCCGGTCGGGTCCACCTCGACCGCCCCTTCGGACGTCCGCACGAGGCGGAGCAGGCTCCGCTTGGCGTCCGTGGATCGACAGGCGACGCAGGTGCGCTGCGGTATGTGCTTCGGGCGCGGCCCCTTCGGCTTGGCCCGTTTCGGCCCCTGGCTCGGGGTCGTCGTCGTCACCACCGTCTCCATCATCCCCCGGCCCTCTGCGGCCCTGAACCTTCGACCCGTCTAATCCGCCAACGCGTCGTCGTGCAACGGCAGCGACTCGTTCTCGAGCGTGTAGCGCCCTTGTAGCTCACGATTGTAGTAGATATTGAGCGTCGAGGTCTCCGGCTCGAACTCCACATCGACACTCATCCCGGCGAGAGCCGCGGGCAGCGGCCCATACTCGCGCCCGCTGATCCCGATCATGTGGGACTTGCGGTTCACCAGGCGCGGCTGGCGACCGAGATTCATCATGTCGTCGAACGCCGACGGCATGTTCGCCTCGGTCTGCTCCTGCGCCTGGCGCAGCAGATCGCCGCTCTGGCCGAGCATCGACTCGGGGTCCTTCACGTCGATCCGCCAGCCGGTGAGCTTGTGGGCGAGGCGGGCGTTCTGCCCCTCCTTGCCGATCGCCAACGACATCTGATCGGAGGGCACCAGGACGCGCGCCGTCCGGTCCGCCTCGTTAAGGGTCACGTTGAGGACGCGCGCCGGGCTGAGGGCGTTGGCGACGAACCCGGCCTGATCGGGGGCCCACTCGATCACGTCGATCTTCTCGCCCTGCAACTCGTTGACGATATTCTGGATGCGGACGCCCCGGATACCGACGCAGGAGCCGACCGGATCGACGTTATCCTGGCGCGCGACGACCGCCACCTTCGAGCGCGTCCCCGGCTCGCGCGCGATCGCCATGATCTCGACCACGCCGCTGAAAATCTCCGGCACCTCCAACTCGAAGAGCCGCTTGAGGAGGCCGGGATGGGCGCGCGAGACGACGAGTTGCGGGCCGCGCTGCTCCTTCGAAGCATCCACCAGGTAGACCTTCAGGCGCTGGCCGGGGCGATACCGCTCGCTCGGCACCTTCTCGCGCGCGGGCATCACCGCCTCGGACTTGCCGAGTTCGATCACGACCGCTTTCTCGTCGGCGCGCTGAACGATGCCGTTCAGCACCTCGCCGATCCGATCCTGGTACTCGCTGTAGACCATCTCGCGCTCATAGTCGCGGATCTTCTGCAGGACGACCTGCTTGGCCGTCTGGGCGGCGATCCGCCCGAAGCCCTTCGGCGTCCGCTCGACGATCAGCACCTCGCCGATCTTGATGCCCGGCTTCTCCAAGCGCGCCTCGGCGAGCGTGACTTGCGTCACCGGATCGTTGACATCGTCGACAACGTGGCGATGGACGAAGATGCGCGCGCCGCCGGTGACCGGATCCATCCGCACCTCGACGTTCTCATCTTCCTGAATACCGGCCTCTTTCTTGTAGACGGTTTTCAGCGCGTGCTCGACCGAACTGATCACCGCTTCTTTCGGGATGCCGCGCTCGGCGGCAATTTGGGCGATTGCCGTATAGAAATCGCTCTTCATACCTCACACCTCCTCAACGATACGCGCAATGATGGGCGTCAGACCCGTCCGGCCTTTTCCCGCACCGATCGGCCCGCCGATGCCAAGAGCATGGCGCACGCAACCGTCGCCGGTCGGTCTCCCCGTGTCGGTCAACGACACCTCATCGAACTGTGACGGCAAGGGGGGACAGCGCGGGGAGCGTGGCACAGCCGTGGATGGGCGGCGACGTGGGCGGGCCGTCGCGTCGATGGACAAAAAAAAGCGGGGTAGTCCCCACCCGACGCGAGGCTCTTGATTTCCACCCATGAAGTATAACAAGATGTGCGGGGGGATGCAAGCCGGGCCAGCGGCGGAGATTTGGCGGCAGCACAAGGTTTTTCTCGCGTCGCCCGCCGACTCGCCGCCCGACTCGCCCCTCACGGAGCGCGCCGGAGTCGGGCGGCGGCACCACGGCGGCATCGCTCAGCGATCAACCCCGTCGAGCAGCGCCTTCACCGCGTCGAGGGTCGGATCGATCGTGATCGGCGGATTCGCGCCGGGACGCTCGCCGTGGGGGTCGGGCCGATGATAAGCCGCGACGACCTCGGCGTCTTTCATCAGGTGGCCGGTGAGGATCGCCAGGACCGTGCAGTCGTCCCGGAGTTGGCCGGCGGCGACGAGGGCGCGCAGCCCAGCGAGGGTCGCGGCGGAGGCCGGCTCGCAGCCGATCCCGGCCCGATCGATCTGCGCCTTGGCGGCCAGGATCGCCGCGTCGCTGACGGCGGTGACGATCCCCTCGGTGCGCCGGATCACGTCGCGCGCGCGCGGGTACGAGATGGGATCGCCGATCTGGATCGCGGTCGCCACCGTGTGCGCCTCCACCGGGCGGTAGCTGCCGGGGGCGAAGCCCTGCGCGAAGGCGGCGGCGAAGGGGGCCGCCCCGGACGCCTGGACGGTGACGATCTGCGGCATCCGGTCGATCAGCCCGAGCGACAGCGCCTCCTCCAAGGCTTTACCGATCGCCGACGTGTTCCCGAGGTTGCCGCCCGGCAGGACGATCACATCGGGCACTCGCCAATCGAGCGCCTGAAGGGCGTCGAAGAGGATCGTCTTCTGCCCTTCGAGGCGGAAGGGATTGATCGAGTTCAGGAGGTAGACGCCGTACTCGGGCGTATCCGCCACCTCCTGCACCAGCCGCATGGCGACGTCGAAATCGCCGCGCACCTGGATCACCTTCGCGCCGTAGGCGATCGTCTGCGCCACCTTGGCCGCCGAGACCTTGCCCTCCGGCACGAAGGTCAGCGCGGCCAGCCCGGCGGTCGCGGCGTAGGAGGCGAGGGAGGCGCTGGTATTGCCGCTGGAGGCGCAGGCGACCGTGCGCGCGCCGAGTCGGCGGGCGTGTGTCATCCCGACCGTCATGCCCCGGTCCTTGAAGGAGCCGGTCGGATTCTCGCCCTCGTGCTTCATCCACAACGCGCCGACCCCCGCCCAGGCGGTGAGGCGCGCGTCGTCGTAGAGGTTGCCGCGCCCCTCCGGCTTGGTCACGATCGACGCCTCGTCGTAATCGCCGAGAAGTTCGCGGAAACGCCAGACGCCGCTCTGGTCGATCCGGGCGCGACTGGCGAGGCGGCTGTCGAATAGGGCGCGCGTGGCGACGCCGCGCAGCGCGCCGAGCGGCTGCTCGACAGTGAGCAGGCCCCCGCATGAGCAGCGATAGCGCGGCACATCGGTGGGGTAGGCGATCCCGCACTCCGCGCAGATCAGCCGCACCGCCGCCCGTTCCGCCGCCACCATCGGTCCCCAATCCTTTCTGAACACAGAACAATTGTTGTCGCGGTATGTACAGTAATAAGTATGTTATAAGGATCGGCCTGGCGCAACTCGCTGACACCACTTGCTGCATCGACCAAAATAGAACCATCGATGTCGTCTACCGCGATTAACCTATTCATGAAATCGTTGACCAGAAGCGAAAGGAATGTCGGGATGCGATACGGCCTCGAACTTCCAAACGCGGGACCCTGCGGCGATGCGCGGACACTCGCCGAGCTTGCCAATATTGCCGAAGTATCGGGATGGGATGGTGTATTTCTCGAAGACTACATCGTGTATTACGACCCCATCCCCACCTACGATCCGTGGGTCGCGCTTGCAGCGATGGCGCTGCGTACCAACCATATCCGTCTCGGTACGACCGTCACCCCTCTTGCCAGACGCCGCCCCTGGAAGTTGGCGCGTGAATTGGTCACTCTCGATCATCTGTCGAACGGGCGCATGATCCTCGGTGTTGGGCTGGGAGACGGGGAAGATTTCACCCGATTCGGTGAACCGGCGGATGTCCGGCGCCGTGCCGAAATGCTCGATGAAGGACTTGCTGTCCTCGCAGGGCTATGGAGTGGCACGCGATTCAGCTTCCAAGGCAAGCATTACACAGTCGAAGAGACGGTATTTCTCCCCGCACCGATTCAACCTGGTCGGATTCCCATCTGGATTGGTGGCAGCGCACAGGTAGCAGCAGTGGTGCGCCGCGCTGCACAATGGGATGGCATCGTCCCATACAAGCGCCGTGACACCGAAGGATGGGAAAACTTTACACCGCAAGATATTGAAGCACTCAGCGCGCAGATTGCACAACAGCGCCACACCACCACGCCGTTCGACATAGCGATACTCGGCCCACGAGATGAACGACTGGTTGCCTCGATGCGCGAAGCGGGCGTGACATGGTGGATGGAGGCGATCCGGGCGGCACCCTTTGCAACGATGCGCGAAGCGATCGCGCGCGGGCCATTGCGCGACAAGTAGCATTGCTCAACCGGGTGCAATTCAAAAGTTTTTGCGGGCGGTACAGTCGCTATGGCAGGTGGTTGAGGCCCCGCTGCGCTCTGCCACCACCGCGCCTCGGGGTGCGGCGGCAACACAAACACCCGTGAAGGGCGTAATGCCCACCTGCGTGGGTTAGGTTCCAGCCCGCCCGCGCGGGTTTCATGGCTTCAGCCTGCGAGGAGTGGTGATCGCAGAGCCGCAGATGAGGCCGACGGCAGAGCGCAGCGGGGCCTCAACCGCCTGCCGTCGGCCAACGTAAGCAATATTCGAGAATGTGGCACTAACGCGGTTACTGTCCAAAGTTTGGACAGTGACGCGTCGTGTTTTGTATGAGCGCACTAATCGCGGCACATACGGTCCGCACTCGCACCCGCTCGTTGGCTCGCTTTCTCCCCCCACTCCGCAGATGGGCGGGTGCCCTCTGGGCGGCGGGGTGGCGAGCCGCAGCGATGCCGGGGGTGAGGGTGATCGCCCAGCCCTCAGCGCGCGGCGAACGTATCCAGATAGATGGTCAGATGATCGACGGCCCAGCGCATGTGCCGTGGGTCGCGGAAGAGCTTGCTCTGCATCACGGCCCCTTCGAGGGTCGAGGTGACGATGCTCGCCACCTCGCGCGGGTCGAGGTCGGGGCGCAATTCGCCGCGCTGGATTCCCTCTTTCACCGTCTTGCCGATCAGCTTCTGCCAGCTCGTCATCGCCCCCTGCGCCCGTTCGAGGAGGGCCGGATAGGCGTCATCGGACTCGATCGCCATGTTGAGGACCGGGTCGCCGCCCGGCAGGGGCGGCGCATCGGCCAAGCTGCGGAAGACGCCGACGATGGCGCGCAGGCGGTCGAGCGCGCCATCGCGGTCGGCCAAGGCCACCTCGAAGCGCCGCGCGACCAGCGCGACCGAGTAATCGAACGCCGCGAGGGCCAGCGCTTCCTTGCTGTCGAAGTGGTTGTAGAGGCTCCCCTTCTCCAGGCCCGTTTCGCGGGCCAAATCGGCCATCGAGGTCGCGGAGTAGCCGCGCACACTCATCACATTGGCCGCCTGCTCCACGATCCGTTGGCGGGTCCGCTCCCCTTTCCGCTTCGTCGCCGTCATCTGGCCTGCCCGCCCCCGTCTGATCACACCGATCGTATTTTTCGCTTGACAGAGCATAGCATAGCCCCTACGATGAAACAAACGATCGGTAGGAAACGAGGGACGAAGCGATGAGTGATGAGGGCCGAGGGCCGGAGCCACGGTGGCCGAGAGCACACCGCGCACCCACTCGGCACTCATCACTCGGCACTGATCACGTCGGCACTCGGCACTCGCATAGGAGGATTCGGTGGGAGTCTATGGGCATCTGCTGATCGAGACGACGCCGGGAGGGGTGCGCACGCTGATGCTGAACCGCCCCGAACGGCTGAACGCGTTCAACGCCGTGCTGGCGGAGGAGGTGCCGCGCGCGGTCGAGGAGGCGGCGCACGACGACGCGGTGCGGGTGATTGTCATCACCGGGGCCGGTCGCGGCTTCTGCGCCGGACTCGATCTCAGCCCGGAGAATCAGGCGGCGCGCGAGGGGGCGACCCCGACCGGACGCTACGCGCCGCTGGACGATCTCGGCTGGGTCGGGCGGCAGGCGCTGACCCTCGTGGGCTGCGACAAGCCGGTGATCGCGGCGATCAACGGCCCGGCGGCGGGCGCGGGCCTGGCGCTGGCCCTGGCGGCCGACATCCGCCTGATCAGCGCCACCGCCGTCGTGACGACCGGCTACCTGCGGCGCGGCCTCTCGCCCGACGCCGGGCTCTCCTATTTCCTGCCGCGCCTCGTCGGCACCTCGCGCGCGACCGAGCTGATCCTCACCGCGCGCAATCTGGACGCGACGGAGGCCGAGCGGATCGGGCTCGCCAGCCGCGTCTTCCCGGCCGAGGGGTTCGGCACAGCGGTCGCGGAGTATGCCGCGCGATTGGCGGAGGGTCCCCCGCTGGCGCAAACCCTGACGAAGCGGCTGTTGGTTTCGTCGTTGGAGCGCGATTTGCCGACGCAGTTGCGCCTCGAACTCGCCTCGATCGCCAGGTGCTTCGGCACCGAGGACACCCGCGAGGCGCTGCTCGCCTTCAACGAGCGCCGCGCGCCGCAGTTCACTGGGCGATAGTCGCGCCCCTTCGATACGCCCTCCCCGCCTCGGCTATCCAGAAGCGTGGGTGGTAGGAGGACGGGCTGGCCTATGCAATACGCCCCTACGGCGTGCGTGCGAGGTCGACATATCGAACTGGAGGATGCGTCGGGGAGACAGGGGCGGATGCTTTGCGGCGGCTCAGAATGACAATTCCGTTTGTTGTGGGCCGAACACCGGCATTCAGGATGGCCGCCACTTGTGCGGGTGACCGACCCCTTGGATCTGTCATGCTGAGCCGCCGCGAAGCATCCGCCCCTGCCCCCAAGCCTCGACCGCACGAACGCCCTGAGCGACTGTTTCCGGCGCGGCACGAGGGGAACGATGTATCGGGACACGATCGCGGCGATCGCCACCGCCATCGGAGAGGGCGGCATCGGCATCGTGCGCCTCAGCGGGCCGGATTCGGGGGCCATCGCCGGGCGCGTCTTCCGGCGTACCAAGCGTGGCGGGCGCACCGACACGCCGCTCCCCTCGCACCGCCTGATCCACGGCCTGATCCGCGACCCGGAGAGCGGCGCGACGATCGATGAGGCGCTGGCGGTGCGGATGGCCGCGCCGCACTCGTACACCCGCGAGGAGGTGGTGGAGCTCCAGTGCCACGGTGGGCCGACCGCGACGCGCGAGGCGTTGCGCGTCTGCCTGCGCGCGGGCGCGCGCGCCGCCGAGCCGGGTGAGTTCACCTTGCGCGCCTTCGTGAACGGGCGGCTCGATCTGGCCCAGGCGGAGGCGGTGCTGGGGATCGTCGGGGCACGCACGCCGGAGGCGCTACAAGTGGCCGTAGCGGGGCTGCGCGGGCGACTCGGCGGGGAGTTGCGCCCGACGCGCGACCGCTTGATCGACGCACTGGCCTACCTCGACGCCTCGGCCGATTTCCCGGAGGACGAGATTCCGCCCGCCGATGTCGGCGCGGCGCTGGCCGAGGCGGCGGAACGGCTCGACGCCCTGACGCGGCGCGCGGCGGTGGGCGTCCTCTACCGCGAGGGCGTGCGCGCGGCGATCATCGGGCGACCGAATGTCGGCAAGTCGAGCCTGCTGAACGCCTTGCTGCGGCAGGAGCGGGCGATCGTCACGCCGGTCGCCGGGACGACGCGCGACGTGATCGCCGAGAGTATCACCCTGCGCGGCATCCCGGTCGTGCTGCTCGACACGGCGGGGATCGCCACCACGACCGACCAGATCGAGCAGCTCGGCATCGCGCGCAGCCGCGAGGCGCTGTCGGCCTCGGCGCTGGTCCTCTTCGTCCTCGATGCCAGCGCACCCCCGACACCCGACGACTTCGCGGTGGCGACCGCGTTGCGGGAACGCCTGGGCGCGGACGACGCGGGCCGGGGGGTCGTGCTGGTGCTGAACAAGTCCGACCGCTTCGGGGCCGCTGGGGCCGCGCCGCAGGACGCGATCGGGGCGCTCTTGCCCGCTGCCCACGTCGTGGCCGTCTCGGCGCAGAGCGGCGCGGGCGTGGCCGACCTCGAAGCGGCCCTCTACACCCTGGCGACCGGCGCGGCCGATGGCGTCACCGCCGACACCGATCCGGCCCTCGCCACGACCCGCCAGCGCGAGACGATCGCCCGCGCGCGCGACGCCGCCCGCCATGCCAGCGAGGCGTTCGTCGCCGGGGTGCCGCTGGACCTCGTCGCGGTGGACGCCCGCGCGGCGCTGCTCGCGATCGGCGAGATCACCGGGGAGGCGGTCAGCGAGGCGATCCTGGACGCCATCTTCTCGCGCTTCTGCATCGGGAAGTAGTGCGTATTGCCCGCCCCTGTTGCCGCTGCTACTCGCCAGACAGGTATGCTGCCGAGCAGCGGCGGCGGCGCGTCCCCGCTGGCAGCCGGTTCGTCCGCGCTCGTATTGGGTTCAGAACCGTGCTGGGGTGGAGATGCGGGAGGTGTGGCAGGCATTTTCGGAGTGGTGGGCGCGGATGCTTCGCGGCGGCTCAGCATGACAATCCTGTACGCTGTGGACCGACCACCGACGTTCAGCGTGACCGCCACTCGCGCGGATGGCCGATCACCGACGGATTGTCATGCTGAGCCGCCGCGAAGCATCCGCCCCTTGCTGCGCCACCATCGCGCCCACGCACGATGTCGAAGCGCATCCCTGACGCTCGGCCGAGTCGGGCGGCGCGGCTACTCCTTTGCCGCCCCCTGCGCCAACGCCGCGTAGTCGTCGCGTATGGGCGAGAAGACGTCAAGCGCGAGGCCACCTTCGGGGCCGCCGACCGCCATGTGCGGGATGCCGCCGGGGATGGTGTAGGCATCGCCGGGGCGCAGATCGCGCGTTTCCTCGCCGATGGTCAGGCGCATCGAGCCTTCGAGCATGTAGCCGCACTGCTCGTGCGGGTGGTGATGCAACTCCACGATCCCGCCCGACTCCAGCCGCACAAACGAGAGCATCATCCGCCCGCCGGTGATGAAACGTGCGCTGACCCCTTCGCGCAACGCGACCGGGGCGATCTCGGCCAGCTTGTACCAGGCCGGGTCGAAGGCCGGGGCCTCGTTGCTCTCCGCGTGGCCCTGCACAAGCTTGACCGGTGTATGCTCCGTCATCGTATCCTCCTCCATCGTACCCCTCCTTGTGCTGCCCGGTTAACCCCTTACTGCCCGATCTTGAACGTCCCCGAGATCTGGTCGAAAACCGCCGCGTTGGCCGCGAAGCTGTCCTGCGGAGCGCCACAGGAGATGACGTAGGCGGTGTCACGCTCGATCAGGTAGACCTGTTGCAATTGGAGCACGCGCCCGGCGATCGTCGCGGTGTAGACCCGCTTGTAGGCCGGTTTCCCATCGACGGTGACCTTGGTCAGCCCGAGCGATTTGTAGTCGGGGAACTGCTGCTTCAGGTTCGCCTCGCCCGCCTGGTCGTACTCGTCGAGCGTGACCGTGGCCGAGGGGAGCTTCTCGAGCACCACGTTCACGGTCGCCGGGATGACCCCGGACGGCACCGGGGACTGGTAGGCCACCTCCGCGCCCGACGCCTGCACCTGGGTCCAGTTGCCGGGGATCGTGAACGAGAAGCGCGCCTGCGGATCGCTGTACTTCTGGCCGGCCGCCAGCGTCGCCAGCGGCGTCCCGACCGCCGTGGCGACGCGCGTGGCGGTCCCGACCGTGGCCCGAGCGGCGGTCGTCGGGGAGGAGGTCGCCGGGGCGGCACTGGGCAGCGGCGCGGAGCCGCCGCGTGTCGCCGACGCGGGCGCGGTCGAGGCGACCGGCGGCGTGGTCGCCGTCTCGACCACGGGCGCGGCCGAAGGGATTGCGGTCGCCGGGATCGCCGTTGGCGAGCCGGTGCTGCACGCGGCCAGCAGCAGGAGCGCCACCCCCAGCAGCGCGATCATCGCCTGTTTCCTCACGAGCACGTTCCTCCTGTTACCATCGGCACCCGGCGCGCACAACACAGATGTGCGGCCCGGGCGCGGTGTTGCGGCGTTCAGGCGTTCATGGGGCGAAGGATACCACGCGAAGGGGGGCGCGACAGGGGCGCGGCGAGGGAACCAGGAAAAGTTAACAGAAAAGTCCTATACCACGCCCCGTCAGCGGTTGCTGCGCTCCCAGAGGGTGCGCCCGATCTGCCCGAGTTGCACCTCGTTGGGAGTGCCGACCGCCTGCGGGTTGGACTCGAAGCGCGCCCGCTCGAACCACTGCACCGTGCGCCCGCCCTCGACGATCTCCTCGGTCAGCGGCAACCCGAACTGAGCGAGCCCGCCGTTGCGCTCCCAGTAGGCGCGGAACGCCCCGCCGACGCTATGTCCGGTCTCGGGGAAGAAGCGCCGCTCGGCGGAGGTGGGCGCGGCGACCGGCGGGTCCGGCTTGCGGAGTTCGCTGCCGAGCAAGCCGAACTGGACCTGCTGGCCGACCGGGGCCTGACGGTTCTGCTCGAAGCGCGTCCGCTCGAACCACTGCACCATGCGCCCGCCCTGCTCGAAGCCGGGCGTGATCGGCAGCCCATAGATCGATAGGCCGCCATTCTTCGTCCAATAGTCGGCGAAGGGGGCGAAGACGTACAGCCCGGTCTCCTTGAAGAAGAGGGTATCGGTCTCGCCTTTGCCCGTCGCGACGACCGTGAACTTCCATTCGTAGTTCGCCCGTTCCCCCTCGTTGTCGACCGCCTCCGCCTCGACCCGATATTCGCCCGGCTCCAGCGCGCGGCGGATGGTGGCGTTGGTGCGCTTGCCCGGTGCCGCCTTGATCTCCGGGGTCGCCAGCCTGACACCGTTCAGCTTGAGATTGAACGAGTCGAGCGAGGCGATCTCGCTGAACCCGGCCAGGGAGACCATCGCCTCGCCCTGGGGCAGACGCGACCCGGCGCGCGGCTGGGGGTCGGCGAACTTCGGCGGGTTCGACGGCCCGGACGCGGTAAAGCGCCAGCGGTGGGTTTGCTCCCGCCCGCGCACATCGACCGCGACCAACTCGGCATCGTGCAGCCCCTTGGTGAACGCGGTCTCGTAGCGGACGTCCCAATACCGCTGGCTATTGGCCTTGACGATCAGATTCTTGGGCTCGATCGTCTTGCTATCGACGCGCAGCCGGACTTCCTGCAGATCGGCCTCGCCGCGCACCTCCGCGCCGATCGACACCGCCCCTTTCGGCGTCTTACTCCCGTTGAGGGGTTGGGGGTTCTTGATCGTCGGCTTCACGCCCTGGACGACCAAGAAGCCCAGGACGGCGATCACGCCGATGGCGAGCAGCCCGAGTACCGCCTTGAGGGGAGAGAAACCGCGCTCCATCAGTCAGACTCCGCCTCTGTCGCGCGGGCACCACCGGCGGGGGCGGGGTGCGGCGGGCGCATGGTCCACTTGCAGGCCAAAGATACACGCCCGGCGACGGGCGCTATCGAGCATGGGCACTATCGGGCATGGGCATAAGCGGGCACGGGCATAACCGGGCATGGAAGGTGCGCTACCTGTGACGAGTACGATAGCACAGGCGCGGCCTCGCTGCCTATGGCTTTCATCCCCGCCTCCCGCCGCGATACCGCTGCGCGCCCACGGCACGCCCACCGCATTCCAGACGAACGCTGTACCGGGTATGCGCGCCGTAGCGTCAGCCGCAGGCACCGAAGGTCAGCGAATAGACGAGCAGGCCGGGCGCGGCGGGGACGAGCGTCAGGAGGCGCAGCGCGTCCGGCGATCCGGCGCGCGCCGTCGCCTGCCAGGCGGTAGTCGGCAGCGGGTAGAGTCGCGGACGATCCACGGCGAGCGGCACCCCGAGGGGGAGGCCGCTCGCGGCTGCCGGGGTCGCCGTCAGGGCGTCCCCGATCCCCGCGTGCGCAACGGTCACGTCGCCCGATACGGGCGCGAGCACGAGATTCGGGGCGGTGCCGCGAAAGGCCACGCGCAGGTAGCCCGGCCCCGGTCCGACGAAATGCGCGGCGTCGGCTTCCACCCGCCAGGAACCCTGGAGGTGCAGGTAGCCCTCGCGATAGTCGCCCGGATCGGTGTACGCGGCGACCTCGTCTTCGCGAAAGCCGCCGGGATTGCCGGAGACGCCGCGATAGTAGCCCGCGAAGAGTTCCGGCGTGCCGGGGAGGCAGACGGCCCCCGGTGCCCCAGCATTCCGATCGTCCCAGTCATCAGGTGTCGCGAAAATCGGCGGCGGGAGGGACGGCGCGGCGGGCAGCGCCGCCAACGCCGCGCGGAGGGCGCGCTCGGTCGCCACCTCGCCCCCCTCCCCAGCGTGGTCGTGGACGATGCGACCAGTCGCATCGATCAGGTAGCGGTGCGGCCAGCAGCGATTGGCGAAGCTCGACCAGATCGCCCGGTCGTTGTCTTGCACCACCGGGTACGCGACCTGCAGATCGTCGAGCGCCCGCGCGACGTTGATCCGCTCGCGCTCGAACGGGAACTCCGGCGTGTGGACGCCGATGATCGCCAGGCCGTGCGCCGCGTAGTGCGCGTGCCAGGCGCGCAACGCGGGCAGGGTCCGCAGGCAGTTGATGCACGAATAGGTCCAGAAATCGACCAGCGTGACCCGCCCGCGCCAGTCGGTCGTCGGCACGCCATTGAGCCACTGGTCGGCCGCGCGGGGCAGGCGCGGGGCGCGGACCACGCCGGACGGCCGCGCGGGGCGCGGCACGGCGTCGCCTGCCCGGCGAGACAGAGATTCGGCCATGATCTCCTCGGGGTGACCCGCCACAAGAGCCGAGCTAACCCTGCCGCACTTTGTCGGTGAAGAACTCGACCGTGCGCGCCAGCCCCTCGTCGAGTTGCACGCGCGGTCGCCAGCCGAGGTCACGCTGCGCCTGGCCCCAATCGAGGCAACTGCGGCGCTGCTCGCCCACCTTCGCCTCGCCGTGCCGCTCCTCGACCCCGGCCTCGGTCAGCGTGTTAATATGCGCGAAGATGGCGTTCACCGTGGTTTCGGTGCCGGTGCCGACGTTGTAGGCCCCCACCCACTCGCTCGACAGGGCGCGCAGGTTGGCATCGACCACGTCGCCGACATAGACGTAATCGCGCGTGTTCTCCCCATCGCCGTAGATCGTCGTCGGCTCGCCGCGCAACAAACGCTCGGCGAAAATGGAGATCACGCCGGCCTCACCGTGGGGGTTCTGGCGCGGCCCGTAGACATTGGCGTAGCGCAGCGCGACGTAGGGCAACCCCTGCACCGCCTGATAGTAGTGCAGGTAGTGCTCGATGCTCAGCTTCGAGACGCCGTAGGGGGAGATCGGGGCGGCGGCGTGCGTCTCCGGGGTCGGCAGCTGCTCGGTTTCGCCGTAGATCGCGCCGCCGCTGGAGGCGAAGATGACCTTCTTGAGGCCGTTTTCCAGGCCGACCTGCAAGAGGCGCAACGTGCCGATGATGTTCACGTCGGCGTCGTAGCCGGGGTCGGCGACCGAACGCCGCACGTCGAGTTGCGCCGCCTGATGGATCAGTACTTCGGGGCGCTCGCGGGCGAAAAGGTCGTGCATGGCGGTGGCATCGCGGATGTCGGCCTCGTAGAAGCGCGCCTGCGGGTTCAGATTGCCCCGCACCCCGGTCACCAGATTGTCGATCACGATCGTCTCGTGGCCCGCAGCGAGCATGGCGTCGGTCAGATGCGAGCCGATGAAGCCCGCCCCGCCGGTCACGACAATACGCATTTGCCCCATCCCCTCCATACGAACCGGGCGACGAACCGGGCGACGAACCGGGCAACGAACCGGGCGGTAGCGCCGGACCTGCGGGGCATTGTAGCAAACGTGCTGCGCCCACCGCCGAGGATCGGCACACGGCGGGCGCAAAGCGGGTGCGGCTCAAAGTCTCGCGAAGTGGCGGCGCGGGCAGTGCTGCGGGCTTCCTCGGGGCTGTTGGCGCGGATGCTTCGCGGCGGCTCAGCATGACCGATCCTCGGTGGTCGGCCAGCGACGTATGGGGTTGTCATGCCGAGCCGCCGCATGGACCGCCACGCCCATGGGAGGCTACCCACCCTGGAAGTGTCATGCTGAGCCGCCGCGAAGCATCCGCGCCCATCTTCGCTATCACCGTCGCCGCGCGTGACGGTGTATCACATGCACACGGAGCGGGCGTCCATCATGCGATGGACGCCCGCTCAGGGAACCGCGCGCAGGGGAGCCGCCGGGGGTCAGCGCGCTTCGTCGCGCTGCCAGAGATGGGCGTCGGCGGCGAGCACGCTGGCGACGAGCGTCCCGAGGACCAGGAGGATGAGGCCCAGAGTCAGGCCGATCGCGAGCATCAGCGGCGTCGAAGCCGCACCGATCATCCCCCAGAGCAGCAGCGGCACGATCACCAGAATCAGCGGCTCGACGATCACCGTGACCGCCATCCGCCATCGCGCTAGGGGGTGCCTGGCCCGATTGCGGGCGATCCGGTCCTGCGACCAAATGGTCTGCTCGCGCCCGTTGAGGTCCCGGGAGCAGGTCGGCGTGTGCGTCTGCCGCGTCTGTCGCGTCCACTGAGCGTGCCGCAGTGTCATCGCCCCTCCTCGCCCGCGTGCTGTCGGCACGCGGCAACGCTGAGAACACGACAAACCGCTCTTTGCGCATACCTTCGGTCGGTTGCACCACTGGCTCGGGGCGGACCAGGTGCCCAGGTACGGTCCGCACGTCGTCGCCGCCTGGCCTTGCGATCTGGCGGTTGGTCGATGGCGACGGCATACGCCGCCACGAGGCCAGCATAGGCCGGGCTGGAGGCGATGCGCGTGGACGTGTGGTGGAGTTTCGGTTGAGCCGGGTGGGCGCGGCGGCGGGCGTGGTTATGTGCCCGGCAGGGTCACGCGGTACCCGTCGTACCCGAGCGCGCCCGTCGCGTCGAGCAGCGACAACATCCCGGCCAATTCGCCGCGCTCGAACGCCGACTCGCCCGCTTCGCCCGTGGCGGAGAGCGCGGCCAGGCGTTCATCGAGCAGGGCGGCATTCAGCGTGAGGGTGGTCAGGTGCCCGCCAGCGGTCGCCAATGCCGCCAGGATGCGGCGCGCCAGCGGGAGATCGCGGGTCGCCGCCTCGATCTGACGCAGGACGATCGGATCGCGCAACGCCCCCGCGCCGAGCGGCGTGAGCCGGTACTTCTTGCCGCTGCGCCCGGCCTCCCCCGCGGCGAAGAGGCGCGCGAAGCGGCAGGTGTCGCGCAGGGGGCAGGCGTGTTCGATGCAGGTGGGGATCCGCTGCCGAATCGGCTTCACCAACCCCAACGCTTCCAGCGGCTCGATACCGAGTCCGCACGTCGCGCGCAGGCGATAGTGGCACCCGATCCCGTCGCCGGTCGCCAGCAACGCTGAGCGCAACGGCCCGCCTATCGCAACATCCGTTCTGGGACTCTCGGCCTCGACCGCCACCATGCCATCCCCCAGGTCGCGGCACGCGAGTAGCAGTGTCCGTACACAAGCGGATTGTAGCAGACCCCGCCCCCGACGAACGAGTCCCCAGGCGGTATGGCCCCTGCCAGCGTCGGCAGCGCCCACGCCAACCGCCGCAAAATCGCTGAGTCACACCTCGTGCTGCGACCTGACGGCGCGATCACGGCGGTGGTGTGATCGCGATCACACCACCGCCGTGATCGCGCGCATAACGCTCGGCCCCCCCCTCGCCCTATGCTCTTAACAGGTCAGGAGGACACAGCAAGGGGACACGGGAGGGGATACGGAAGGGGATGACCGGCCACCGCGACGAGACCGTGAGGCAGGGGGCGCGAAAGCGCGGCAGCGTAGGATGGAGGCCACGAGATGAGCACGATGAGCGCGCTGGGTACGGGGACGACGCCGAACCTGACCGGACCGCCGATGCTGCCGCCGAGCGACGACGCCTTGATCGCCCGTGTGCGGGGCGGCGAGCGGGAAGCCTTCGGGCTGTTGGTCGAGCGGTACAAGCGGTCGATCTACAATCTCGGTTACCGGCTCCTCGGCAGCAGCCAGGATGCCGACGACGCGGCCCAGGAAACCTTCCTGCGCGCTTACACCCGCCTCGCCACCTACACGCCGGATGGCCGCTTCGGGGCCTGGCTGTCGGCGATCTGCTCGCACTGGTGCATCGACACGATGCGGTCGCGGCGGCGGCGCGTGCAGACCGTGGATCTGGGCCGCGTGCCGGAGAGCGACCGTTTCATCAGCCAGATGACCGGCCCGGAAGAGTCCGCGCTGATGAGCGACAGTCGCGACGAGGTGCAGGGGTGGCTCGCCGCCCTGCCGCAGCAATACCGCACGGTGCTGACACTGCGCTATTTCCAGGAACTGTCGTACAACGAGATCGCCGAAGTGCTGGGCGAGCCGGTCTCCACGATCCGTATGCGCCTCTTCCGCGGCCGCAACCTGCTCGGCCAGGTCGTCGCCCGCGACGAGCAGGGCACGCAGCCGACGGCGCTCCTACTCCAGACGGCGTGATGCGCGCACACCCCGGCCGACACCGAGCGGCGACGCCGCAGGTCAGCGCCACAGGCGCACGGTGCGGTCCCAGCCGCCCGAGGCGAGCGTGCGCCCATCCCGCGACCAGGCGACCGCGCGCACCTTATCGGTGTGGCCGACCAGCGTGGCGAGGCGCCGCCCACAGACGCCCCTCGAAGATGTCGGCGTCGAGCGCGCTGATCTTCCCGCTGCCGCTGGCAATGGTCCGGCCATTGGACCTGCTCGCGCGCCACCGATCCCCCTGCCTCAGCGCCCGACCACCGCCCGATAGATGCTCGCCGAGGCGCGCGTGATCGCCTGCTCCATGGCCGACTCGTTCGGGTCCTGGACCATCAGGACGAGGATGTATTGCTGCTCGCTGACCGTCACGACGATGGCGTCATTCCGCGACCCGCTCCCGGTGCCGGTCATGTGCAGCGCGATCGTGGAACCGGGGATATTCAGCAGGGCCCAATCCTTATCCTGCCGCCCGCGCCGCGCCAGGATGGTGCGGAGCCGATCCGAGACCGTCGGGTTGACCACCTGGCCCGCTTGCAGGCGCTGGAGGAAGCGGGCGACATCGCCCGAGGTTGTGGTGTTGTCGACGCCGCGCCCCTGCGCATCCAGGTCATAGAGCCTGCGGCGCATGACGGTGTTCGTCATCCCCTGCGCCTGACTGAACGCGTTCACCGGGGCGAAGCCCCCGAGCTTGTCCACGATCATATTCGCGGCGGTGTTGTCGCTCTCGACGAGCATGATCTCGATCAGTTGGTCGAGGGTGTAGGTCGTACCTGCCGGTTGCGTTCGCAGGATGCCCGTGCCGCCGACCTTCGCGGCGGCGGTCAGCGTGAAGATGTCGCCGAGCTTCCACTGGCCGCCCGCCACCCGCTGATAGGCCGCCCCGGCGATCGGCAGCTTGATCAGCGAGGCGGCGGGGAAGATGCGGGCGGGTTCGTCGGCGTAATTATCCGCGCCGTTCGTCAGGTTGATGAAGGTGCCGCTCGACGTCCCCGGCAACGAGAGGATCGCCTGCTGCGCGACCGCGCGAACATTGGCGACCGGCGGGGGCGGGGGCGCGACCGTCGCCGTCGGCGGGGGGACGGGCGTGGGCGCGACCGTGGGCGGCGGCTCAGGGGTCGCGGTCGGCGGCGGGGTCGCGGTCGGCGGTGGCGCGGGGGTGGGTGCCACGGTTGGCGCAATGGTGGGCGCAACGGTGGGCGCGATCACCGCCACCGTCGGAGGCGGCACGGGAGGGGCGACGGTCGGGGCGGTCGCGGTCGCGGACGAGACCGCGACCACGGCGGGGCTCGGCGCGACCGTGGCCGTGGTGCTCGCCCCGACAACGCCCGGCACCGTCGCGCCCGCGTTGCCGACGAAGCCGGTGCTCGATGTGGGGGCACGATCGCCGCTGCGACCGAGCACGAAGGCCCCGCCCGCCGCCGCAAGGACCAGCAGGACCAGCGCCCCAACGAGCGCCAATACGGCGAGCGGCACGCCGCTCCGGGTAGGAGTCCGGGCGGCAGGGGACAGTGGCGGCGGCGTATACACCGCCGCCACTGTCGGGGGCACGAAGGTCGCCCCGGTGGCCGACGCGCCGGGGCCGAAGGCGGGCGGGTGGGCGAACGGGCGGGTCGCGGCTCCGCTCGACGGTGACGGGACGACCAACCCGGTCGTGCGCGCGTTGTCCCCTGCTGGGCCCGGGTGCTGGCCGGCCAGCCCGAGCGCCCCGCGCACCGCCGACGTCAGGGCCAGCGCTGTGGGGTAGCGCCGTTGCGGATCGTGATCCAGTGCCCGCAAGATGATGGCGTTCAGGGTCGGCGTGATGGTCGGGTTGAAGATGCTCGGCGGGGGCGGGGCGCTGTTCGCCTTGCGCATCACCATCGCGAGCGTCGTGTCGTGCGGCCCTTCGACGCGGTAGGGGAGCCGCCCGGCCATGAGACGATAGAGGGTCACCGCCAGGGCGTAGAGGTCGGCGCGACCGTCGATCGGCTGGCCGCGTAACTGTTCCGGGGCCATGTACTCCGGCGTCCCGATGCCGATGCCGGTGCCGGTGAGGCCGGCATCGGTCGCGTCGGCCAGCACTTTGGCGATGCCGAAGTCGGCCAGGATCGCCTGATCTCCTTCGAGGAAGACATTGGCGGGCTTCACGTCGCGGTGGACGATCCCCTGCGTGTGTGCGAAATCGAGGGCACGCCCGATCTGCTCGACGAGTTCGAGCGACTGGGCGAACGACCAGGGCTCGCTGAGACGCGCCTGGAGGGTGCCGCCGCCGATCAGCTCGGTCACCAGGAACAGGGTGCCCTCATCCTCGCCGAAATCGTAGATCGTCAGGATGTTCCGGTGGCGTACCCTGGCCGCAACCCGCGCTTCGAGTCGGAACCGCTCGACGAACGTCGGATCGACCGCCAGGCGCGGATCGATCAGCTTCACCGCCACCTCGCGGTCGAGGGCGGCGTGATAGGCGCGGTAGACCGTCGCCATCCCGCCCTGGCCCAGGACCGCGCGCAACGCATAACGCCCGGCGATCGTCGCGCCGATCGGGTCGCGCCCGTTGCCGCCGGTCATGCGTACCCCATCAGGATAGCGTCCCCCGACCATCGCGCCCCCCGGCTGAGGCCGGGCGGGCACGTCACGTTGCCGGTCGCGCTCGGGCGACGGTCATGCACCCCACTATACGTCATCATCTACGTCGCCAATAGGCGAAAGCTCACGCGCAAGAGGGAACTGGGGCGATTCGGGGAGCGGATCAGCGCCGTTCGTCCAGCGCGGCGACCGCACGCCGCAGGGCATCCGGGGCGATCTGGCCCAGCAGCGTCAGCGGGTCGGGGGCGGGCTCCTGCCGAAACCAGGCGGGATGAAACCAGAAGCCCGGCAGCACAACCGAATGGTAGCGCCCCTCGGCGTCGGGCAGGACGGCGAGGTAGGTGCCCTCGTCGGTCAGCCTGTAGAGATCGACGCGCTCCCGGCCCAGTCGGGGGTCGAGCAGCAGGTATTCGGGGATCCCAGCCTCCTGGTACTCGAAGAACTTCTCGTCGCGGTCGCGGACCACGCTCTCGGTCGAGACGATCTCCACGACCAGATCGGCGGGGCCGTCCAACCGTTGCGCGGTCAGGCGGTCGCGGTGCGCGGCGGCGACGAAGAGGATATCGGGCTCGCGCACCGCGCCACCGGGCAGCGCGCGCATCGCGAGCGGCGCGATACGCACCTCGCCAAGGTCGAAGGCATGCACGAGCAGCAGCATAACCGCGTGCAGGAATCCGGCTACGACCTGATGCTTATCGCTCGGTGGCATGAGAATCACGACCTCCCCGTTCGCCCACTCCGCGCGGATGTCACCGACGGCCAACTCCAGGAACTCCTCGTAGCTCACGGTGGGGCGGGGTTCCTGCTCGGCTGGTGCGGTGGGGGGGTGCTGCACTGCTGCCATTCGCCGCTCCTTTCGCGCCTGCACTGTCGCTCGTTGCTCGGTCTCGTGGGTATTGTAGGGCAAGAGGCGGTGTCGCCCCACCTCGCGGATCTATCGGGGTGGGGTGGCACCGCCTCGCGCGATGGTGGCGTGGGCCTCCCAGGGACGCGCGACGTTAGTCGGCCTTCCAGGGACGTTGGCGCGGATGCTTCGCGGCGGCTCAGCATGACAGTTCCGTACGCGGGCGGCCGACCACCCAGGCAATTGTCATGCTGAGCCGCCGCGAAGCATCCGCGCCAACGTCCAGACTCAGCGCCACCGCGCGTCGGTACACCACACAGCCTTTTGTTGAGATGAATGAGACGAGAAAGCGGCGTACCGCTCGGGTTGCCCCGAGGAGTACGCCGCCCGATCCCTGCCGTGCCGCTAGCCCAGCGGCGTTGTGGAGTAGTACTTCGCTTCGGGGTGGTGGACGACGATCGCGGCGGTGGACTGCTCGGGGATGAGCTGTCCCCCTTCGGAGACTTCCATGCCCAACTCGTCGGCGGCGGGGAGGAGGCGGAAGAGGGTGTGGTGCTGATCGGTGTCGGGGCAGGCGGGGTAGCCCCAACTGTAGCGCTTGCCCCGCTCCTCCGGCAGCCCCAGTTCGCGGCAGATGCGCCGGTGGGTCCAGTCGGCCATCCCCTCGGCCAGCGAGACGCTGAGGCCGTGGATGTAGAGCATGTCGCCGTAATCGCCGCGCCCCTGCAACGCCTCGGCCAGATCGTCGGCCTCGCGCCCGACCGTCACCGCCTGGAAGGCGACGACATCCTTCTGGCCGGACTCCACCGGGCGGAAGTAGTCGGCGAGGCAGAGGAAATCGCCGCGCGGCTGGCGCGGGAAGGGGAAGCGGGCGATCTCGCGGTCCTGCTCGATCGGGTCGTACACGATCAGGTCGTCCCCCTGCGCGTTCGCGGGGAAATAGCCGTAGACCGCCGCCGGATTGAGCCAGCCCGCCTCGCTCGCCTCGCGCTGCAAGCGGGCGAGGGTCGGCTCGAACTCCTCGCGCACGATGCGGTCCCAGGCCGCGCCTTGCAGGCCACGACCGCCCCAGTGAAGGCGATAGAGGGTCTTGAGATCCAGGAGTGGGTAGACCTCTTCCGGGGCGACCCGCACCGTGCGCGTCCCCCAGAAGGGCGGCGTCGGTACCGGCACGTCGGTCGCGACGTTCGAGCGGGTCGGCACCACCTCGACCGGACGGGCCGCGCGCGCCGCGTCGAGCGTCGCGACCCGGCCCTGCGCCGCGAAGCCCTCCGCGATGATCTGCTGGCGGAACGGCTCACGGCGCAACGGATCGGCGAGGGTGTCCATGATTTGCAGGCCCTCGAACGCATCCTGGGCGTAGAAGAGCCCCGCCGCGTATGGCGTGGTCTCGTCGACGAAGAGGATACGCCGCCCGTAGCCCCGATTGATCGCCGCGCCGCCGACGATCACCGGGACGTTGAGGCCGCGATGGTGCAACTCTTTGACGCAGAGGGGCATCTGCTTGGAGGTCGAGACGAGCAGCGCGCTGAGGCCGATCGCGTCGGCTTGCACCTCCACCGCCTTCTCGATGATCGTGTTCAGCGGCACCTGCTTCCCGAGGTCGAAGACGGTGTAACCATTATTGGAGAGGATGGTGTTGACGAGGTTCTTGCCGATGTCGTGGACATCGCCGAAGACGGTCGCCAGCACGACCTTCCCCTTGGTGTAGCCCTCCTGCTTCTCCAGGTAGGACTCCATCCGACCGACGGCTTTCTTCATCACCTCGGCCGATTGCAGGACGAAGGGCAGGATCAGCTCGCCCGCGCCGAACTTGTCCCCGACCTCTTTCATCGCCGGGAGGAGGGTCGCGTTCAGCACATCCACCGCTGCCTTGGTCGTGGTGCCCGCCCCCTCGCGCGCCAGCAATTCCGGCGCGGATTGGCCGACGCGCTCGCCGACCGCCAGATCGACCAGCGGCTCGATGCCCTCTTTCTGGCGGTGGAGGATCTGGTAGTGAATCTTCTGATCGGTCGTGAAATGCTCGGTCGGGTCGGCGACCTCGGCCTGCGTGGCGGGGGTGTGCGCCTCGTAGAACTGGATCACGCGGGCCAGGGAATCGGGGTGCCGATTGAAGATCAGGTCTTCCATCATCTCGCGCTGCTCGGCGTCGATCTCGGCGTAGGGGGTGACGTGGGCCGGGTTGATAATCGCCGCGTCGAGCCCGGCGGCGACCGCATGGTAGAGGAAGACCGAGTTGAGGACGGCGCGCGCGGCGGGGGTGATTCCGAACGAGAGGTTGGAGACGCCGAGGATGGTCAGCACGCCGGGCAACTCGCGCTTGATCGCGCGGATGCCCTCGATCGTCTCGACCGCCGAGGGGGCGAACTCGGGATCGCCGGTCGTGAGCGGGAAAGTCAGGGCGTCGAAGAGGAGCGAGTCGGACGTCATGCCGTACTCATGGACGACGATGTCGTGGATGGCCCGCGCGACCTCCAGCTTGCGCGCGGCGGTCTTCGCCATGCCGACCTCGTCGATGCAGAGGACCACGACCGCCGCGCCGTGCTCGACCAGCAGCGGCACGACCCGCTCGATCTTGCCGCGCCCGTCTTCCATGTGGATGGAGTTGACGATCGCGCGGCCCGGATAGCTCTCAAGGGCGGCCTGGAGGACGTCGGCCTCGGTCGAGTCGAACATCAGCGGCAGCTCGATGCCCATCGAGAGCTTCTTGACGACCTGGCGCATCTGCGCGGCCTCGTCGCTCCGCTCGGTCATCGCCACCGAGACATCGAGGATGTGCGCGCCCGAGTCGAGTTGCTCGCGCGCGACCGCCAGGACGCCGTCGTAGTCGTCCGCCAGCAGCAGGCGCTTGATCTTGCGGCTGCCGGTCGCGTTGACGCGCTCGCCGATCAGCAGCGGCGCGGGCACCTGGATGAGGCTGACCGCGCGCATCCCGCTGGACACGCGCGGGAAATAAGTGATGGTGCGGTCGCTCATCGGATGATCCGTTCCTTCGGCGCGCGGTCCCCGATCGCCGCGACGAGCGCCGCGATGTGCGCCGGGGTGGTGCCGCAACAGCCGCCGACGGTGCTGACCCCGAACTCGGTCACGAACTCGGCCAAGTCGCGCGCCATATCTTCCGGCCCGAGCGGGAAGACCGCCTTGTCGTTGACGTTGAGCGGGATCCCGGCATTGGGGATGACGCTGATCCGGGCGCGGCTGTTCTCGGAGAGGAAGCGGATCGGCTCGCGCATGTGTTCCGGGCCGGTGCCGCAGTTGAGGCCGATCAGGTCCACGCCGGGCAGCGCCTCCAGCGTCGTCATCACCGCCTCGATGTCGGTGCCGAGGAGCATCCGCCCGCCGACATCGAAGAACGCCTGGGCCTGGATCGGGATGCGGCGGCCCAACTCGCGGTTGAGCCGGTTGATCCCGGTGATCGCCGCGCGCAGTTCGAGGATGTCCACCATCGTCTCGACGATGAAGAGGTCGACCCCACCCTCGGCCAGCCCCGTGGCCTGCTCGTAGAAAATGTCGGCCAGCTCGGCATACGTGATCTTGGAGAGGGCCGGGTCATCCGCCGAGGGGAGCATCCCGGTCGGGCCGATCGAGCCGGCCACGAAGCGCGGGCGGTCCGGGGTGGACCAGCGATCGGCCGCCTCGCGGGCCAGCGCCGCCGCCTTGCGGTTGATCTCGAGCGTTTTGTTGCCCAGCCCCCACTCGTCCAGCTTCAGGCGCGTGCCCTGGAAGGTATCGGTCTCCAACACATCCGCGCCGGCCGCGAGGTACGCCTCGTGGATGTGGGTGATCACATCGGGGCGCAGCAAGACCAGGTTCTCGTTGCAGCCTTCCAGCGCCACCCCACCGTAATCCTCGGCGGTGAGGTTGGCGGCGTGAATCTGCGTCCCCATCGCGCCATCGAAGATCAGGACCCGTTTGTCCAGTTCCTCGAGATAGCGACCGTCGGCGCGCGTTCGCGTTTGTGTGCTGTCGATCGTGGCGGTCATGGCGTTACTCCCTGCCCGTCCGGGTGTGGCGGCGATCCCCTGGGGCAACAAAAAACCCCTCCACATCATCGCGGAGAGGTCAGATACGTCGCCGTGGGGCAAGGCCCCGCCGACAACAACGCCCCCCAATAGGGAGGCGCATCTTCTCACCTTGGAGGAAGGTGAGCCTATCTCTCCCGATGGTCCGGCGCGGACTCGCGCTCCATCGTCCTCGGGCTGGTGGGCACCCGGCGCTCGGGTTGCCGTGACGGTCGGCGGGCCAGTCCCCTCGCGTCACTCTCGATAGCTATTCGATTCTATCCTCCAAGAGTAGCCAATGCGGGAGAGGTTGTCAAGAGCGGGCGTGGCTCAGCGCCGGATAAGGATCTGGTCGAGCGGCTTCTTCGCCAGCGCGTGGGCGGGGACGGTCGCGTCGGGCGCGGGGTGGCCGACCGGGATGACGACGTAGGCGCGCTCGTTGCGCGGGCGATCGAGGAGGGTGCCGAGGAAGGCCATCGGGCTGGGCGTGTGGGTCAGCGCGACCAGCCCGGCGTGGGTGACGCTGGCGAGGAAGAGCCCGACCGCGATGCCGACCGACTCGGCGACGTAGTAGTGCTTGAACTGGCGCTCGCCGCCATCCGACTGCGGCTCGAGGCCGAACGCCTGGGCGAAGACGACGACGACCCAGGCGGCGTCGGTCAGGTGTGTCTTCACCGGATCGGTGCCGAGCGAGGCGAGGGCCGTGCGCCACTCGGGCGTGATGTGGTTGGTGTAGAAGTCGCGCTCCTCTGCCTCGGCGGCGGCGCGCATCCGCGCCTTGAGCGCCGGGTCGCCGACGGCGACGAAGGTCCAGGGCTGCTGATTCGCGCCGGACGGGGCCGTGCCCGCCGCCGCGACGGCGGCTTCGATCAGCGCGAACGGCACCGGCGCGGGCGAGAAGGCGCGGACGCTGCGCCTGGTGCGCATCGTGTCGAGGAAGGCGCGCGACCGTGCCAGGCCCTCCTCGGGCGCGAGGTGCCGGTGCTCGAGCGGCACCGGGAGATAGCTGGCGTCGTTCGCGAATGGATCGGTCATCACCAGTCCTCCATTGCGGTCATTGCGGTTCCACGCGCATGTGGCCCCTACCAGATTGGGCGGCATCGTACCACAGGGCCGAGCGGTGCGAGCGAGGCGAACGGCGAGGGCGGGGCGGCGTTTTGTGTTAGGGTGCGCTTTAGAGGATTCCGCGATGGAAGAGCGGGGCGGTGTGGTGAGTATCCTCTGGGCTGTTGGCGCGGATTCTTCGCTGCGGCTCAGAATGACAGATCCGTATGCAAGCGGCTGACCACGTATGGGATTGTCATTCTGAGCCGCAGCGAAGAATCCGCGCCCTCCCACTCCACCACGGCTGTCACGCAAGCCTCTCGATCGCCCCACTTTCGTTCTTTCGTTGGCGGCGTTGCGGATGGGCCGCGCGCGTGCTATAGTTCCCGGCGTCACACACTCCTCGCGAGTGTGTGACTTATTCTGCGCGACCAACGCCCTTGCCGGGTGCAAGGCTTTTCGATATCGTTGTGAGGGCTTGAGGGCTTGAGGGAGGGACCGCCAAGATGATCAAACTTCGTCTGCGCCGCACGGGGGCTAAGAAGAAGCCGAGCTACCGTATCGTCGTCGCCGATGCGCGCGCCAAGCGCGACGGGCGTTTCATCGAGACCGTCGGGCATTACAACCCGCTGACCCATCCGAGCACCATCGTCCTCGATAACGACCGTGCGCGCTACTGGCTCAGCCAGGGGGCGCAGCCGACCGACCGCGTCGCCAAGCTGCTGAAGATTCAGGGCGTCACCGATGTCGCGGGCAAGGTTTTGGCGGTCGAGGCACCCGTCGTCGTGGCAGCGGAGACCCCCGTGGTGCAGCCGCTGCCCGCGCCTGCCGTTGTGGCGGTCGAGGCACCGGCTACCCAGGTCGAGCCGGTATAAACGGGTGGTACTCGTCGCATCCTGCGGATACGACGGACCCTCCGACAACAAAGGCGTGTGCCACACTATCCGGGCGACCGCGCGCGCAAGGACGAGGGGCGATGGATCAATTGCAGCAATTGGTCACGTACATGGCGTCAGGGCTGGTCGACCGCCCGGAAGAGGTGCGTGTCGAGAGTCGGCAACGCGGCCCGGCGGTGAGTATTCACCTCAAGGTGGCGGACGATGAGCTTGGTCGGGTAATCGGCAAGGGCGGGCGGATCGCCAAATCGATGCGGACGATGGTCGGCATCGTCGCCGCGCGGCAGGGATTACGCGCCAACCTGGAGATCGAAGGCTGAGTTGACCGAAACCACGGCGCGGCCCCCCGGAGACGTCGGCGGGGGAGAGCGCGCCCCCACCGCAACGAAACGCCCCGTTCGCCGCACTCGCGGCAAGAGCGCGACCAAACCGGCAGCCTCGCCACCGAGCGCGGCCCCGGAAGTGATCGCGCCTCGCGCCGCGACCACCGCCCCGCGTCGCACCCGCCCGGTGAAGCTGCCGACACCGCCGCCAGTCATCCCCGAGCGCGAGCCCGCGCCGGAGCGGCTGGTGGTGGGGCGGGTCGCGGGGGCGCACGGGCTGCGCGGCGAGTTCCGCATGGCGGTGATCACCAATCACCCCGAATACCTGCAAAAATTGCGCACGGTGTACCTCGGCGATGAGCAGATGCCATGGCCGGTGCGCCGTATCCATCCCCTGCCCGATGGCAAGGAGGCGATCGTGCGCCTGGCCGGGCTGGCGACGGCAGAGGAAGCGGCGGAGTTACGCGGTCAGCGGGTCTGGTCCGACGAGGCGGCGCTGCCGCCCCTGCCAAAAGATGAGTATTACCACTATCAACTGATCGGGCTCGACGTAGTCACCGAGGAGGGGGTGCTGCTCGGTCGCCTGGCGGAGATCATCGAGACCGGCGCGAACGACGTGTACATCGTGCGCGGCCTCACCGGCGAGGTGTTGCTCCCCGCGATCAACGACGTCATCCGCGAGGTCGATCTGACGAGCGGCACGATGCTGGTCAGCCCGCAGGAATATTACTGAGTCCACCGCCAGCCTGACAATTTGGACGAAGCAGCGGGGCGGCGACTAAGATGGTCGCCGCCCCGCTGTTGCGTATGCCGGTATGGGTGTGGTTAGAGGAAGGAGGTCGCCAGCAATGCGGCGGGCAGCGCACGACCGTGGTCGATCCGCGCGTTGATCATGAAGAAGATGATGATCCCGGCCAGGAGGATCAGGATGAATGGCAGCATGAAGCCAATCACCGCCTGGGCGGTCACGCCAGTGGACGGAACTTCCTCACCTTTTTTGATAAAGGGCAGTGCAATCGGCGCTTTCATCGGATCTAGGCACTCCTCTCTCGCTCACGGACAGCGCGGCTTCCCAATCGATATGGCGCGCACTCACTATATCGGTGATTATACTCGCATCCAGACCGCAATAACATCCGGGCGCGGCTCGAAGTCTTGTGCAGCGGGAATGTGGGAGCGGAACAACGCGCGCACCCAAAAGGGGTAGGGGCGGATTCTTCGCGGCGGCTCAGAATGACAATCCCGTATGCTATAGGCCGATCATCGACGTTCGGGGTGGTCGCCACTTGCGCGGGTGGCCGACCACCGAGAATCTGTCATTCTGAGCCGCCGAAGAATCCGCCCCCGTTCTTTCATCCCGCTTCCGCCGCGCACGACGCGGCGCCATAACCACATCCGGCACGGTGCCCGCGATCCGGGCGCTACCCCCCGTCCGGCTCCGTTATAGCTTGGGGGATATTGTGGACCTGATAGACCTCGATCTGCGGCACAGCAGTGATGTGTTCGGAGATGATGTCCCGCACGCGCCATTCGTCGGCGGTGCGCTCGAAGGTCTGGATTTCCTCGAGCGACGCCCAATGCGTCAGGAGGATGTACTCGCCGCTGGTATCGTCGCTGAGCAGCGTCAGCGAGCGGAAGCCCGGCTGTCGGCGCATGATCGGCGCGATACGGTCGGTTAGGTTCTCGGCGAGTTCGACGAGGCCCTGCGAGAGGTTGAAGCGCTGGACGCGGGCGAAGTGATCCACGACCGGCGACGTGTCGCTGGAGCGGGCGGTGCTGGTGAGGGGTGGCGGGGCGGCGTTCGAGCGCATCGGCGCATTGCGCCCCCGCGCCGGGTTGGTGCTCGCCACCGTAGGCTGCCGCTCGTCCTTGCCCGACATCATCTCCCCTTCTTCGCTGCGCCGCCGCTCGTATTGCCAGCGTGCATGGTACCATAAACCGCGCTGGGTTGAGGGGACGGGGCGACCGCCGACCCGAAACGTTATGGAGACGCATAGCGCGAAGGGACGTGCGGTTCGAGATCTTGCGCGACGGGGGTGGGGAGGCCGGTGGACTGAAGTCCCGGCTGAAGGCTCCGCCGCGAAGTCCGCCTGCGCGGACTGGGGGGCGAGGTGGGTGCCACCGCGCATCGTCGGCAGCAGCGCCCGCACTCCCCGTCGCACACGATGTTGAATCGCACCCGTGGTAAAGTGTCGCCGGAAGCTGGCGACTGATCACTGACGACTGGCGACTAGCGACGCTCCACCGAACACTGACGACTGACGACTGACGACTGACTACTGCTGACCATGATCGGATGCACAATGAACACCCTGGTTGGCCTGCACAGTTTGTGGCGTTGGGTCGTGTTGCTTGTCATGGTGGTTGCTCTGGTGCGCGGGTTGCTCAGTTGGCTTCGCGGCGGCGCATGGACGGGCGCGGACCGCAGGCTCTTCCTGCTGGCGACGACCGCCATCGACCTCCAGGTGGTGTTCGGGCTGGTCCTCTATGTCGCGCAGCGGAGCTGGGGGGCGAGCGTGTTCATCGCTTACGTTCACCCGCTGATCATGCTGGTCGCGCTCGCCGTCGTCCACATTTTTGGCGCGCGGGCCAAGCGGGCCAGCACACCGACCGTGCAGTATCGAACGCTGGCGCTCGGGTTCGCCCTCGCACTCTTCCTGGTCACCGCCGCGATCCCCGCCTATTCCTGGTCGCGCGCCTGGTATGCCTGAGTCCGCGTGGTTCGCGCACGCCGCTGCGGACCCGGCGTTGCCGTCGAGCCGCCGTATCCTCGGGGTGCGCGTCGATGACGTGACCGAGGACGAGGCGGTGGCGATTTGCGCGCGCTTTGTCGGCGCGGGGGAGGGACGGCGGATCGTCGCCACCCCGAACCCGGAGATCGTGATGGCGGCGCTGGATGACCGGGCGCTCCGCCACGCGCTGGCGCAGGCCGATCTCGCCCTCCCCGATGGGGGCGGGCTGCTGCTGGCCGCGCGACTCTGGGGTCGCCCGCTGCGCGAACAGGTGCGAGGCAGCGACCTGACGAACCGCCTCCTCGAACGCGCCGCCGCGCACGGTTGGCGCGTTTTCCTGCTCGGCGGTGGACAGGGGGTGGCGGAGGACGCTGCCGCGCGGATCGCGGCGCGCTGGCCGGGCGTGCGGCTCGTCGGGACCATGGCGGGACTCGCCGACGAGGCCCACGACGCCACGACGCGCGGCGCGGTCGCGGGGGCGGGGCGCGTGGATCTCCTACTGGTCGGCTATGGGGCGTCGCGCCAGGAGCGCTGGATGGTCCGCAACGTGCCGCTGCTCGATGTCGGGGTGGCGCTCGGCATCGGCGGCACGCTCGATTTCCTGGCCGGGCGGGTGCGCCGCGCACCGCGCTGGGTGCGGCAGGCCCATCTGGAATGGCTCTTCCGCCTGCTCATCCAGCCCTGGCGCTGGCGGCGGCAATTGCGCGCCGCGCGATTCTTCCCCCTGATCCTCCTGCGCGCCTCGCGCGAGCGGCGGCGTCACCGACGATGACCGGTCACAGCCCGAATGCCTTCGGACCGCTCGTGCCCAGGTGAACGGGTGGTCGATGCGTTAGCGGTGCGCGAGTACTTCTTCACGTCTCCAGGTCGTGGCGGCGAGCGTGGCAAGCGCCAGGTCGACGGCGAAGAGACCGACCACCACCGCCACGGAGCCTTGGGGGCCCCAATCCTGAAGTTTCAGCGTCAGACCGAAAATCAGCCCCCAGAAGGGGAGCAACACCAGGCCACCGATTTGCTGCGCGGCGTTGTAGGTCCGCACGCGCGAGGAGATGAGGCTGGACACGGTCGCCCCGAACAGCGCGACCGCCGGGACGAGCGCCACCATGGTCAGCGCGAGCGCCAGGGGCAGCAGGCGGAGCGTTTCCACGCCGATTATCAGCGCCAGGCACACCAGGTATGTCGTCTCGGCGACGAGCGCGAAGAGCAATGCGGGCAGGATCGATCCCAGGATCTTGCCACCGAAAATGGCGATATTGGAGGCGGGCGATGCCAGCAGCGGGGCCAGATTGCCTTGTTCCTTCTCGCCCGCGAACTGCCCGGCAGCGACGCCGACCGCGCCCGTTGCCGGGAGCAGTCCGATGGTGAGGAGGTTAATCGCCAGCGCCCCGCCCAACGCGCTGTCCTGGCCGCTCGCGGCGCTCCCGGCAACCAGCCCGCGAACCACGGTCGAGACCAGGATAGGAGGGAGGGCCAGGGCGAAGAAGAGGCTCATAAAGAGCGTCAGGCGGTCGCGCAGCGACTCCAGCGCGCCGCGCCGCGCGATCAGCCAGAGCACGCGCAACTCGTTCGGGCGAGGGGGCGCGTCTTGCACAGTGCGGTCGGCGGGAGTCGGCGCGATCCCCGCGTGTGGCGGTCGATTCATCGCGCTGCCTCCATGGCAATCGGTGAGACGTTCTGGCCGATGATGCTGGCGTAAATATCTTCCAGGGTGGTCGTTTCGCACGTCACGGCGACGATCCGGGCACCCCGCGCGACCAGCAGCGCGAGCGCTTGCGGGTTGACGTCGCGCGGGTGCGGCGTCCGGTACTCCACGCGCAGCGTCTCGCCTCCCGCGCCGTTCGCGTCACCCCACATCGGGGCCGTGACCCCGGCGAGAGCGGCGAGCGTCGCCAGCGCCACGGGGCATGGCGCGGCGAGCTCGACCCGCACCAACGTATCGGGCGACGCCCCCGCGCGCAACGCCGCTGGCGCACCGGACAGGACGATGCGCCCCTGTTGCAGGATCGCCACCTCGTCGGCCAAGCGCTCGGCCTCGTCGAGATCGTGCGTACAGAGGATGATGCTGCGGTTGGCCCCTTTCAGGTCGACGATCAGGTCGCGCACCGCGCGCGTGGCGAGCGGGTCGAGGCCGGAGGTCGGCTCGTCGAGGAAGAGCGCCGTCGGCTCGTGCAGCAGCGCGCGGGCGAGCGCCACCTTCTGCTTCATCCCCTTGGAGAAGCCGACCATCCGCTTCTTCCGGTGCGGCGTCAGCTCGAAAAACTCCAGTAACTCGTCGATCCGTCGCGTGCGGCGGGCGGTGTCCAGGCCATAGATGTCGCCGAAGAAGTCCAGATATGCGGGCGGGGTCATCTGCTCGTACAGCCCCGGCAGATCGGTCACCACCCCGACCCGCGCACGAACCCCCGCCGGATCGCGGCGGACATCGCACCCTGCGACACTCGCCTCACCGTCGCTGGCGGCGAGCAAGCCGGCCAACATCCGCACGGTCGTCGTCTTCCCCGCGCCATTCGGGCCGAGCAGCGCCAGGATCGTCCCGCCCGGCACCCGTAGCGAGAGCTGATCCACCGCCACGACGTTCCCGAAGCGGCGAGTCAGCGCGCGGGCCTCGATCATCGCCACCCCCACCGCTCACGCAGCGAACTCGTCGCTCGCCCCCAACCGCCCATAGCGCGGCGGGGCACCAGCATATACGCGCCCGACACCCGGTAGGTGCGGACTCGTCGCGCCTCGCCCCGCGCCGCACGGCACAGCCCCGGCGCGCGGGGGCACCGGGGCTGCACTTGGGAGATGCGCGACCTTCGCGCCCCACCCGCTACGCCCGCAGCAGCAGCCGGGTGACGTAGGGCAGGATACCGCCGTGGCGGTAGTAGAGGACGTCGAGCGGCGTGTCGAGGCGGGCGAGCGCCCGGAACTCGGTCGTCGCGCCATCGGGCCGTTGGGCGCGGACGGTGACGTGCATACCGGGCTTCAACTCGCCGCCGAGGCCGAGGATGTCGTAGACCTCGTGGCCGGTCAGCCCGTGGGTTTCGCGGGTCTCACCGGGGAGGAACTGGAGTGGCAGGACGCCCATGCCGACCAGGTTGGTGCGGTGGATACGCTCGAAGGTCTCGACCAGCACGGCGCGGATGCCGAGCAGCAGCGTCCCCTTCGCCGCCCAGTCGCGCGACGAGCCGGTGCCGTACTCCTTGCCGCCGAGGACGACCAGCGGCGTCCCCTCCTCCTGATATTGCAGGGAAGCGTAGTAGATCCGCATGACCTCGCCGTCGGGCTGGTGGATCGTCCAGTCGCCCTCCTGGTCGGGGACGAGCTGGTTCCGCAGCCGCACGTTGCCGAAGGTGCCGCGAATCATCACCTCGTGGTTGCCACGCCGCGCGCCATACGAGTTGAAGTCGCGCCGCAGCACGTCGTTCCCGATCAGGTATTGCCCGGCCGGGCTGTCCATCGGGATCGATCCAGCAGGCGAGATGTGGTCGGTCGTCACCGAGTCACCGAAGACGCCGAGGGCGCGCGCGCCGAGGATGTCGGTCGGGGCGGTCGGCTCCGGCGTCAGCCCTTGCATGAAGGGCGGCTCCTGCACGTAGGTCGAGTCGGCGTCCCACTCGTAGAGGTTGCCGGTCGGCACCGGCAACGACTGCCACCGCTCGTCCCCCGTGAAGACGCTGGCGTACTCTCTGGCGAAAATCTCCGGGGTCACCGCCGCCGCGATCGCCTCCTGCACCTCCTGCGTCGTCGGCCAGATGTCGCGCAGGTAGACCGACTGCCCGTCGCGCCCGGTGCCGAGCGGCTCGGTGGTCAGGTCGATGTCGACGGAACCGGCCAGCGCGTAGGCGACGACGAGCGGCGGCGAGGCGAGGTACTGCGCGCGCACCAGCGGGTGGATGCGCCCGGCGAAGTTGCGATTGCCGCTGAGCACGGCGGTGACCGCCAGGCCCTCGCGCTGGATCGCCTCCTCGACCGCCTCCGGCAGCGGGCCGCTGTTGCCGATGCAGGTGGTGCAACCGTAGCCGACGAGGTTGAAGCCGAGTTGATCGAGGTAGGGGGTCAGGCCGGCGTCGCGCAGGTATTCCGTCACGACCTTCGAGCCGGGCGCGAGGCTCGTCTTCACCGTCGGGCCGACCGATAAGCCGAGTTCGACCGCCTTCTTCGCCACCAGCCCGGCCCCGACCATCACGAAAGGGTTGGAGGTGTTGGTGCAACTGGTGATCGCCGCGATGACGACCGCGCCGTGCCGCAACGACCCGCGCCGCGCCTGGCCGCCCTGCTGCACGACGACCTGCACCGTTTTCCGGGCCGGGTCGATCGCCACGGCCACGGCGCCCGGCTCGGGCGTCTTGCCAGGGATCACCGCCGTGCTGGCGGGCTGCTCGGCCCCCACGCCAAAGTATTGCGGGAAGGCGGTGTGGAAGTTGTCGCGCACCTGCGGCAGGGTCACGCGGTCCTGCGGGCGCTGCGGCCCGGCCATGCTCGGCTCGACCGTGTCCAGGTCGAGTTCGAGGACGTCGTTGAAGATCGGGTCGGGGCTTTCGTCGGTGCGGAAGAAGCCCTGCTCCTTGGCGTACCACTCGACGAGTTGCACCAGCGGCTCGGGGCGACCGGTCAGGCGCAGGTAGCGCAGCGTCTCGTCATCGACCGGGAAGAGGCCCGTTGTCGCGCCATATTCCGGGGCCATGTTCGCCAGCGTGGCGCGATCGGCGAGGCTGAGTTGGCTGAGGCCGGAGCCGAAGTACTCGACGAACTTGCCGACGACCCCCCGCCGCCGCAGCAGTTGGGTCACGGTCAGCACCAGGTCGGTGCCGGTTACGCCGTCGCGCAGCTTCCCGGTGAACTTGAAGCCGACCACTTCGGGGGTCACCAGTTCGATCGGCTGGCCGAGCATCACCGCCTCGGCCTCGATGCCGCCGACGCCCCAGCCGAAGACGCCGAGGCCGTTGATCATCGTCGTGTGCGAGTCGGTCCCGACGACCGTGTCGGGATAGACGGTCGTCGCGCCATCGGCGACGCGGCTGTAGACGGTCGTCGCCAGGTATTCGAGGTTGACCTGATGGATGATGCCGGTGCCGGGCGGCACGACCTGGAAGCCGTCGAACGCCTGCTGCGCCCAGCGGAGGAGGGCGTAGCGCTCGCCGTTCCGCTCGTATTCGAGCGCGACATTCTGGGCCAGCGCGGTCGTCAGCCCGTAGACATCGACCTGGACCGAGTGGTCGATCACCAGATCGGTCTTGACCAGCGGGTTCACGCGCGCCGGGTCGCCGCCGAGCCGCGCGACCGCCGCGCGCATCGCTGCGAGGTCCACGACGCAGGGGACGCCGGTGAAGTCCTGGAGGACGACGCGCGCGGGCATGAACGGGAAGACCCGCGCCGGGGCGGTGGAGGTCGGATCCCAGCCCGCCAGCGCCAGCACATCCTCCTCGTGGATGTTCACGCCGTCGCAGTTGCGGAGGACATTTTCCAGCAGCACCTTGACCGAGTAGGGCAGGTGGGTGAGATCGACGCCGCGCTCGGTGAGCGAGCGCAGGCTGTAGTACGCCACCGTCCCGGTCGGCCCCTGGTACATGCGCCGCGCGCCCATCACATCATCGGCCATCTCGCCCCTCCTTTGCATAGCCTATCAGCATATAGCCTACCAGCCGCGTCATATCGGTTCGTCGCCGATCGCTGTGTCGGGTGCGGATACGCCGCATGGACCCGACCGCCGCCCCTACCCGCCAATGTGCGACCATCTCCGACCCAATCTCGCGGCGTACCAACCCCGGCGCGATGGCACGCACGGCACCATCGCGGCACGGATTATCGCCAGCGATTGTACCACCACCGCATCGGCCACCTCGGCAACGTATGTCGTCATGGCAAATCATGCACCCTCGCGTTCGATAAGTCAAAGACGGATTCGCTCTGAACGTGATAAGATTTCGTTATCGCAGCGGTGTGGCTGCTGGGGGACGAGCGGTGAGGAGGGGATCGGTGGAATTACGCCAGCTTCGCTACTTCGTTGCCGTCGCCCGACGGCGGCATTTCACCGCCGCCGCCGAGGCGATCGGCGTCGCGCAGCCCGCCCTTTCGCAGCAAATCCGGCTCCTGGAACGCGAGTTGGGCGTCGCGCTCCTCGACCGAACCAGTCGGCGCGTGCGGCCCACGCCCGCCGGGGAAGCGTTCCTGCCGCGCGCCGAGCGGGTGCTGGCGGAGGTGGCGAGCGCGCAGAGCGAGATGGCCGAGTTCGCGGGCGCGACGCGCGGGCGCGTGACGGTGGGAACCCTGCCCTCGCTGGCGGAATACCAGTTGCCGCGCCTCGTCGCCGGCTTCCACGCCCGCCACCCCGATCTCGAACTGGTCGTGCGCGAGGAGAGCACCGCCACCCTGCTCGCCTTGCTGGGCGGCGGGGAGGTCGATCTGGCGCTGCTGCACCGCCCGACCAATGCCCCGCCCGATCCGGCGCTCACGCTGGAGCCGCTGTTCACCGAGCCGCTGGTGGGGGTCGTCGCGCCGGGCCACCCGCTGGCGACACGGGGCGTCCTGGCGCTGTCCGCCCTGCGCGACGAGCCCTTCATCCTGACCAAGTCGGGTTCGGTGATCCGCGACACGATCCTGGCCGCCTGCACCGTCGCCGGTTTCGCGCCGCACATCGCGTTCGAGTCGGGCGGGGCGGCGACCGTGCGCGCCCTCGCCGCCGTCGGGTTGGGTCTCGCCATCCTCCCCGGCTCCGAGGCGACGCTGGGCGGGGCGGCGGTCGTGACGATCGCGCTGACGCCGCGCCTCACCCGGACGGTGTCGCTGGCCTGGGCGACCGACCGCTACCATTCCGCCGCCGCCAAGGCGTTCATCACGCTGGCACGCGAGGCGTTGCGCCAGGAGGACGCCGACGAGGGCGGGGTGTGAGGGGCTTGCGCCGCGTGCTGATGAACACCGATCAACGCTGATCAACGCTGGAGGAGCAATGCTGAACGGGGCGCGGGTCACGCTGCGGGCGCTCGAACGCGAGGATTTGCCGCTGGTGTGGGCCTATAACAACGATCTGGCCGTCGAATTGGCGGGCGGCGGCGACCCACCGATGCCACAGTCGCTCGCGCGTGTGCAGGCGGAGTTCGACCAGCAGGCGGCGAAAGGCGGACGTGACGGGGCTTCCTTCGCGATCGAGGCCGACGGCAAGGTGATCGGAGGCTGTGGACTCTTCAATTATAGCGAACTCGACCGTACCTGCGAACTCGGCATCGGCATCGGCGACCGCGCCTATTGGGGGCGTGGCTATGGTCGCGAGGCGGTCGGGGTATTGCTCGATTACGCGTTCCGGCTAAGGAACTGGCGCAAGGTCTGGCTGCGGGTCTGGGGCAATAACGAGCGCGCGATCCGCGCCTACCGCGCCTGCGGGTTCATCGAGGAAGGCCGTCAGCGTGCCCAGGTCTGGAGCGCGGGGGCCTACTACGATCTGGTGCTGATGGGCGTGCTGCGCGAGGAGTGGAGACCGGCGGGCGGCGCGGAGTGACGGGCAGCCCGCCCTGGCTATCGAGGGGCAGCAACGCTACGCTAACAACGTATTCCCGTGCCGATCCATCGTGTGATCGCCACGTCGCCAACCACCTGGAGTTCGTGATGAAACACAGCGGCGTGAGCGAGCTTCATGACCATACGAACGCACCGCTGAATGCTGGCGTGCCACTCATAATCGAGCGGCACGGGCGGGCGATCGGGGCATATATCCCTTTCCGTGAGGCAGATCGCGCGGCGGCCAAGCGCGCGGCGAGCGAGTTGGCGGACACCCTGGCGGCGCTCTACGCTCGCACCGGCCTCAACGAGGATGAACTTGTCGCCGCGTTTCTGAACGCCTCGTGACCGGCGTGTGTTGCTATTTCTTCGGAATTGGCCTCCCGGTGTGGAACACCCGCGTGCTGCTCCGCTTCCTCGATCTCGCCCGCTAGCACGGCGCAGAACGGCAGACGCGAGCGGGGGCGAGCTTCGTGTGAAGCCCGCCCCTTATGTTGTGTTTCAGGCGCGCAACGCCGGGCTTAGACGTCGTCGCCGAGCTTGATCCAACCGTGGCGCAGGGCGTAGATGACGGCCTGGGTACGGTCGTTCACGGCGAGCTTGCGGAGGATGGAGGTGATGTGGTTCTTGACCGTCTGGTCGCTGATCGAGAGGAGACGGGCGATCTCCTTGTTCGAGTTGCCGCGCGCCACGCAGTCGAGGATCTCGACCTCACGCGGGGTCAGCGGCGAGAAGACGGTGTCGCTGGCCTCGTCGAGGGTCGCCAACTCGCGGAACTGGTCGAGGACCTTCGAGGCGACGAAGGGGCGTGACAGGACGTTCTCGTTGATCAGATACTCGCCGCGCCCGACGCGGCGGATGAGCGAGATCAGGTCCTGCGCGGCGATATCCTTGATCGCGTAGGCCGACGCCCCGACGCGGATGGCGTGGAAAAGCTGCTCGTCATCCTCGTGCAGGGTGAGGATGATCACGGCCATCTGCGGGTGGCGGCGCTTGAGGATGCGCGTCACCTCCAGGCCGTTCATGCCGGGAAGGTTGATGTCGCAGAGGACGATGTCGGGGAGCAGGACATCGGCCTGCTGGATCGCCCCCTGCCCATCGGCCACCTCGCCGACGATCTCCAGATCGGCCTGATTGCTGAGGGTCCAGGTGACACCCTGGCGAAAGAGCGGATGATCGTCGACCAACAGGATCCGTACTTTGTTCATCGCTTCGAACCTTCCTCGACTGCCACCGTTCGGGGCAGGCTAAATCGAACCGTCGAGCCGGTGCCGAGCTGACTCTCCACCTGAAGGTCGCCGCCGACCGCTGCGGCACGCTCGCTCAGGCCACGCAGCCCGGCCCCCGACAACGCGGTTATCTCGTGCTGCTGCGGGACAAAGCCCCGCCCATTGTCCTGGATCGTCGCCACGACCGCTTCGTCGCTGATCGCCATGCGCACGACAACGATCGTGGCGCGGGCGTGCTTCTGAATGTTCTGCAACGCTTCCTGGATGATCCGAAACGTCTGCAGCTCCTCATCTTTGCTGAGTTGCGGCAACACCTCGGGTAATTGGAGTTCGACGTTCAGCTTAAAAAAGCTCCGGTACTCGTTGATATACCGGTGCAGGGTCGGGAAAAGGCCGCGATCGGCCAGCGATGAGGGGCGCAAATCGAACTGAAAGCGGCGTACCTCCACCAGACCCTCGCGGAGCGTTGCCTTGAGGCGCGTGATCTCGTCGATCAACTGCTCCGGGGAGCGTCTAGCGATCTGTTCGCAGAGTTCGAGGCCGAGGATCGCATTCGCCAACACCTGCGCGGGGCCATCATGGACCTCGCGCGCGAGCCGCGAACGCTCCTGCTCCTGCGCCTTGATCATCGCGATCCGCTCGACCAACCGCCAGACGTCGAGGTCCGCCGAGGTCTCGCCCTGCGGGCCAAACTGACCTCGGCTGACCGTCAGGAGGTTGCTCAGGCCATGCAACTTCGAGGCGAGCGCGTCGCAGCCCATCAGTTGCTCGTACAGGGCGCGCTCGGCCTCGCGGAACGAGACCAGGTTGAGCGGGCCACCCTCGGTCGGGGCGGGGGTGTTGTTGGCGGCGGCGGCGCGGGTCTTGTCGTAGAAGCGCGCACTCAACTCGTCGAGCGCCCCGCTCAGGCGACGGCGTTCGGCGTCGAGGCGCGCGTGCAACGTGCCAACGCGATGTTCGAGATCGCCTATCTGCGTCTCGCACCCGATGATACTCGCCAGGGCTTCGCCATTCAACTCGGTGAGCCGATCAGCGCCGCTCATAGCCTCCCCGGGTCTGCGACATAGCCATCACCGATGCAACTCCTCGGGATGCTCCGGCTGCCGCGCCTCATAGTACGAGATCCCGCGCAGAGGCAGGCGATTTCCGGCACTTATGCTGGCAATCCAGACTTCTGGCAGTATACCACAGGGTTGATCGCGTAATGATGCCGCGCGCAGGACCGGCACAGTACAAAAGTCCTGAGTCCTGGACCGCAAGAGTTACGCACCGCTCCGAACGCCCGCTCAATCATCGACGATCGAGGCGGCGATGGCGACCAGTTCGCGCTCGGCGCGCGAGACGCTGCTGCGTCTGTACCGCACCGCGTTGAAGAGCGCGGCGCGGTCGCTCAGTCGCGACCGATCGCGGTGGCAATGTCGGCCTCGTTACCCGCCGCGTCGGCTAGTGCGCCGTTCCTCACTTGCGGTGCAGATAAGCATCGGCGCTACTATGCACAACTTCGTCGTGCTATCTAGTACGTACGTGCCCTCTTATGTGTACTATACTTCAGGAATGGCGCACTAGGGTCCACCATGAGGGCGCGAACTCGTCGCGCACCATCCGACCGCCTGCGGCGAGCGCCGCCGCGATGCGCGCCTCCGCCTGCTCGTGCGGCACCCAGATCGCAACGTGTATCGCGCCGCCAGCGTCCGGGCGCGGCTGCTCCATCTGCTCGAACCAGAAAGACGGCGCCCGATGGCGCGGATCGACGAGATCCTCGTCGGGGCTGTCGCGGCGAGGCGCATACCCGAGCACCGCCCGCCAGAACGGCATGATCTCGGCGGTCACGGTCGCGCCCGGGATGACCAGCAGGCTCTGGACCGCCGACGGGTCGGCGGCGAGGCCCAACCTGCGGGCCACCGCCGAGATCTGGCGGGCCAAGTCGACGTCGCGCGGGCCCATCCCGTAGTGGTCGTCAGCGATCGTGATCAGCCGCACGGTCACACCGTCGCGCCGCACGTCAACGTCGGGGGGGTGAGCATCGACGTCCGGCAACTCGCCGATCGCCTGCGCGAGCCGGGCACCCGCCGCGAACGACCCGGTGCGGAAGTACGCGCACGCACCGTCGCCGAGCACGCGCCAATCCTCTACGCCCGCGGACTCGTGGAACTGTTTCGGGCTGAGCCGAGCAGTCATGCGAGCCTCCTTGTCTGGGGACAGTGTCGCGCGGCGACCGCTTCGTTGCAAGTTTGACAGGCCGTCAGGCGCTATTCAAGGTCGGCGCGCGCGGGGTGCTCCTCCGGTATGACGCGGTTAGCTAACGACCCATAATCACGGAGGAACACTATGAATGACACCACCCGCGTGCCAGAGTACCCGGCGCTTCCCATGAAGTTCTACCGCATCGTCAATGGGTTCGCAACCCGATGCGGTTGGGGGCCTGGGTATCGCGCATGGGGTACAGGGCGGGGTTATGGACGAATGACCGGCGGTTGAGGCGGGCAGGGCGCACAGTTCGGGTTCTGCGGGCCACCGCCCGGATGACACGGGCGGACGGGGCGGGCCAGTGGCCCGCCCCGTCCGGTGTGCCGGGTGTGCGGCGGCGGCTACTTCTGCTTCAGCGCCTCGTTGCCCCTCTGGACCGCCTCGTCCAGGATCTCCTTCGGCTTGCGCTTCGGATCGGCGATGGCCGCGATCGTCGCGTTCTCGATGAAGGTGCGCGTGTCCTGCGTCCCCTTCACGGTCGTCTCGGGCTTGCCGTATTGCTGGATGTCGTTGACGACGACCTTGTAGGCGGGCAGCTTCTCGAACTGCGCCTGCACCGGTGGCAGGGCCGCCGCCGACTTGCGGATCGGCAGATAGCCGCTGAAGCTGCTCCAGTCGGCATTGACCTCGGCGGAAGTGAAGTACTTGATGAAGAGCCAGGACGCGAGCTGCTTCTCCGGCGTACTCTTGTTGAACATGGTGATGTTCGCGCCGTAGCTGGTCGTGATCGGGGTGGTGCTGGCCGACCCCTGCGGGATCACCGCGACGCTCCAATTGAACTTCGCGCCGCCATCGACGGCGGTCTTGTAGAAGGGGAAGCCACTGCTGGAACTGAGGGTGAAGACGGCCTTGCCATCACCGAAGGCGTTCTGATCGGCGTTGGCCTTCTCGATCTGGTAGGCGCAGCCGCTGTTGATCAGGTCTTGCAGCATGGCGAGGTGCGCCTGCCCCTCGGCACCGTTGAAGGCCCAGGTCTTCTGGTCGTCGTTGATCAGCTTGCCGCCGCGCGAGTAGACCGCGCCATTGAAGGTCGAGGCGCCGACCTCGATGGCGTAGCCCTTGGTGTCGCCGGTGAACTTCTTGCAGGCCGCCGCGAACTCGTCCCAGGTCTTCGGCACGGCCAGGCCCGCCTCTTTAAGCTTGTCCTGGTTGTAGTACATCACCAGGGCACTCTTGGTGAACGGGAAGGAGAGCATCTGCCCGTTGTACTCGGGGTACTGGTTCGAGGTGATGTAGAGGGGGTAGAAGTCGGCCAGATCCTGCGCCGACAGGCCGTACTTGGTGGAGTTGATGTAGTTCTCCAGCGGGGTGACCACGTTGGCGGATTGGTACTCGGAGACCATGCTCTCGTAGGAGACGGCGATCTCGGGGAGGCCGCCGCCATTGATCGCGGCGGTCAGCTTCTTGAAGAGATTGGTGTAGCCGTCCTGGAGTTCGAGCTTGACCTTGACGTTCGGATTCTGCTTCTCGAATGCGGCGACGATCTCCTTCAGCTTGGTCTCACGCACCGACGTCTGGGTGTGCCAGAGGGTGATCTCGACCGGCGCGCTGAGCGTGACGTTATCGACCGGGCTGCCGGAGCCGGGCTTGAAGCCGTAGGTGGCCCCGGCCGCGCCGCCGGTCGTGGGCGACGCCACCGTCGGGGCGGTCGTCCGCGTGGCGGCGGCACCCGCGCCGCTGGTGGCGGTCGCGCCGCCGCCGGTCGCGGGCGCGGTCGACGCGGCGGCTGATGGCGCGGTGGTGGGGGCGCTCGACGTGGCGGGGGCCGGCACGGTCGCGGTCGCCGCCGCGCCGCAGGTGGTCAGCAGCAGCGTCAGCACGATGAACAGCGGCATGAACAGGGCCGGGCGTTTGGTACTCATTGGCGCGCTTGCTCCTTCTTCGTTCGATTCTCGGTCGCTCGGTCGCTCGGTCTTGCGGTCGCGGCGAGCGTGCCGGTCCCCACACCGGCGACGGGCGGTGTATCCGCCCGTCCAATCAGTTCGCTCGATTGCTCGGTCGCTCGAATCCCACGAGGGGCTCGGCCTCAGCAGCGGCGCATGAGGGAGCCCCGACCGTGCCCCCGCACGCCACATCGCGTTGCGTTCTCTAAGCGCTCCTCCTCCCCGTGTGGCGGTCGAGATCGATCGGGATCCCGGACCCGACGCGCTCTCGCTAGCCACCCGGCACTCGGCAGGGTCGATATACACGCGGCCTCACCCTTTGAGCCCGGATGAGGCGATGCCTTCGATGAACTGCTTCTGCGCGACGAAGTAGACCAGGATGATCGGCAGGATGGTGAACGTCGCCGCCGCCATCAGCAGGTGCGGATCGTTGGCCTCGGTGTTGACGAAGACCGACAGGCCGAGTTGCAGCGGGCGCAGGCTCTCCTTGCCGGTGACGATCAGCGGCCAGAGGAGGCTGTTCCAACTGCCGAGGAAGCTGAAGATGATCGTGGCGGCCAGGGGGGCGCGGGCGAGCGGGATCATGATGCTCCAGAGGGTGCGCAGATGGCCGCAACCGTCGAGCGCCGCCGCGTCGTAGAGTTCGGCGGGGATGGAGACGAAGAACTGGCGGAGGAGGAAGATGTTCACGACGCTGGCCGTCCAGGGGATGATCAACGCCAGATAGGTGTTGTACCAGCCGAGGCGGTTGATGATGACGTAGTTCGGGATGAGGGTCGCCTCGAAAGGGATCATCATCGTCGCCAGGAAAAGCGCGAAGACGACGTTCTTCCCGCGAAATTCGAGGCGGGCGAAGCTGTAGGCGGCCAACGTCGAGGTGAAGAGCATCCCGACCACCACGGCGACGCAGATGAAGGTCGTGTTGAGGAAGTAGCGCCCGAACGGCGCGGCCTGCCAGGCTTCGACATAGTTATGCCACTGCGGCACGCTGGGGAAGATGGTCGGGATGGTGCGCTGGGCCTCGGCGCGCGTTTTCAGCGAGGTCATCACCATCCAGAAGAACGGGAAGCCCGCGCCGATCGCGCCAATCGAGAGGACGAGATAGATCGCCACGCGCTTGGCGAACCGGAGCGGCGCACCGGTTCGCTGCGCCGCGCGCGTCCCGGCCAGCGCATGTTCTCGTGACGACTCGATCGTCGCCGGTCCTGCTGCCATCGGGGCCTCCAGGAGGGTTACAGGTTCACAGGTTGGCAGGTTACAGGGTGTTCGTGCCTTCGGCTGTGCGGGTAGGGCCGAGCCGCAACCTGTCAACCTGCCAGCCTGCCAGCCTGCCAGCCTGCCAACCGTGTTTAGACCGCCCCGCTGCGCCGGCCCAGGTTGAGCTGGATCAACGTGAGGGTCAGGATGGCGGCGAAGAGCAGGAAGGCCACCGCCGAGCCGTAACCGAGCCGTTGCGAACTGTAGAACTGGTTGTAGACGTAGACGACGAGCGTCTGTGTGCTGCCGAGCGGGCTGCCCGGCGTTTGGCCGCTCGCGGCGGCGGTGGACATCACATAGATCTCGTTGAAGGCTTTGAAGGCCCCGATCGTCGAGATGATCGTCAGGAAAGAGATCGTCGGCGTCAACAGGGGGAGGGTGATGCGGCGGAAGATGTCCCAATCGGTCGCACCATCGATGCGCGCGGCCTCGTAGAGTTCGCGGTTGATGTTGCCGAGTCCCGCCAGGAAGATGACGACGTCGAAGCCGAGCAGGTGCCAGATGGTCATCGCCATGATCGACGTCAGCGCCAGGCTCGGCCCGTGGAGGATACGCGGGAACGAATCGGCGAGCCCGGCCCGGTCGGAGAGCATGTAGAAGATGCCGCGCGACTCCTGCAACCAGCGCAGGCGCGTGTCGAACGTGCCGCCGAGGACGGCGTTGAGGATGCCGGAGCGGGTGTTGAAGATCCAGGTCCAGATCGCGGCGGCGGCGACGGTGGAGGTGACGTAGGGCAGGAAGTAGACGGTGCGGAAGAACGAGAGGAACCGGACTTTCTGGAAGAGGAGGTAGGCGAAGAGGAGGGCCAGCGCCATCGTGAGCGGGACGGTGCCGATCACGAAGTAGACGGTGTTGCCGAACGCCTGCCAGAACTCCTGCTTGCGCAGCGCCTCCCCGTAGTTCGCCAGCCCGTTGAAGCCGACTTTCCTGATCCGCCAGTTGTGCATGCTGATGTAGAACGAGAAGAAGAGCGGGAAGAAGTGGAACACGGAGAGGATGACAATGGCGGGCGCGAGGAAGAGGTAGGCGACCAGATTCTCGCGCCGCACCGCGCCGCGTCGGTTGCCGACAGCGGTGGCGGCGGCGAGGCCGGCCTGCAAGGGGTTGACCCCGGCGAGGGCCGGATCGGCGCCAACGTTGCTGCGCGCTTGTGCCACGTTGTCTCCCCTCCCACCGACCCTTGCGGCGACAGATCACTCGCCGCGTGGGCACCCGCGTCACGCCGATCCGCCGACCCGATTGTCGATCCCGTACTTCCTCGTGCGCCCCGGTAACGACAAGAATGGTAGCACGTCTCGCTGTGCGCGTAGGTTAACCACACGTTAAGGATAAGTAAAGGCTCGTTCGAGTCGAGCGCGCCTTCGGCCAGCCGCGCCCCCACACCCGGCAACGCTCCGCTCGCGGAAACGCCCTGCTGCGGACAACCGGGCGCGATGGCTGGACGATGGCCGATACTCGCCTCTCAGAACGGTCGAGGCGGGCTGAATGTTCCCGAGCAGGCGTGTTGTCCCGACGCCGACGCTCCCTGGTGCGCCGTTCCTCACTTGCGGTGCAGATAAGCATCGTCGCTACCGGGCACAATTCCGGCGTGTTATCTAGTACGTACGCGCCCTCCTATGTGTACCATACTTCAGGAATGGCGCACTAGCGCGTGGGAGGGGCTCAGTCGCCGGCGCGGGGGCCTTCCGGGCCGAAGCAGCCCGCGTCGGCTGCGCCGGGGGTGAGGCGGTAGAGGGCGAAGTAGGTGGGCAGGCCCCGGTAGAAGTTCTGGAGGCGGAGGCGGTCACCCTGCCGCTGGAGGGGGAAGCGGTCGCGTAGGGGCCAGCAGGTGTCGCGCGCCATGATCGCGAGAGGGAGATCGACGGTGCCCGCCGGGTCGGCGCCGGGGGCGACAGTGGCGAGCGCCTCGCTCATATTCGGCACGAGGCGGTAGGGGACGCCCTGGAATTGCAGCAGGAAGACCGCCACGTCGCGCGCGGTGACCCCCTCCTTGGTGGCGACCTTGTCCAGAGCGTTGTCGATGAGGACTGGCGTGCGTCCGGGGTGGGCTGCGACCAAATCGTGGCGGAGCGCGAAGGCAGCCACATTGTTGGGGTCGTTCGGCGCGGTCGCCGCGTAGTAGCGCTGGAGCGTGAGGAGGGGCGAGAGGACGAGGAGGGCGAGGAGGGTAGCGAGGGTGAACCTTGCCAGCGCGTCGAGCGGGTGGAGCCGGGCGGAGCCGGTGTCGCCCCCCGCCGGGACGCGGCGCAGCGCCAACCGGATCAGCGACACGGCGGCCGCAGCCATGCCGAGATAGCCGAGCGGGAGGAGGTAGGCCACGTAGCGCGCGGCGATCATCGGGTAGTCGTCTTCCAGGCCGTAGGCCCGAAGGAAGCGCGGCAGGACGAGCTGGGCGGCGGCGACGATGAGGAGCGGCAGGGGCTGACCCCGGCGTGCCAGCAGAACCAGACCGCCCACGGCCAGGCTGGCGGCGACGACGATCTGGGGCGAGGTGAGGTAGGCGCCCGGTGTGGCGGGGAGGCGGGTAGGGTCGCTGATCATGCGTGCTGTCTGGAGGGCGAAGTTGAGGGCGTTCGTCCGGTAACTTTCCCAGGTAGGGTGCATCTCGTAGGCGTAGGGGCGCTGGGCGGTGGCCCGCACCACCCCGATGAACCGATTCGCCACGTTGTACACGAGGACGGGGCTGTAGGCGCTGAGCGCGGCCAGCGCGGCGACCGGGAGCCAGGGCGAGCGCAGGGTACGCCAGCGACGGTCCGGCACGATCGTGGCGAGGTAGGCGAGCGCCAGAGGCGGGGTGATGATGATCACGCCGGGGTGGGTCTGGAGCGCGAGGCCGAACCAGAAGCCCGCCAGCGTCAGCAGGGGGCCGCAGCGGCGCGGCACGACGTCACCCGCCGCGCTGCGGAGGGCGTTGGCGGCGGCGACAAAGGCGGCGAGGCAGAGCGTGGTGTAGAGGGGCATTGTGGCGTTCTGCCAGGCGATGTGACTGTTGATCAGGATGTGCTGCGGCGAGGTTGCCAGCAGGGCGGCCCCCAGCGCGCCGACACCGCGCCCGGCGAGCGAGCGCCCCAGGAGGTACGTCGCGGCGACGGTGAGCGCCCCGCAGGCCATGATGACGATGCGCGGGAGGGCGAGCTGCGGCCCGAGCAGCCTGAAGAGCGCCCCGAGGATGTAGTAGTGGACCGGGCCGAAGTAGGTCTCCTGGGCGGTCAGCGGGAACGCCTCGCCGCGCGCCACGCGCAGCGCCGCCATGATCTCGTGGATCTCGTCGGTGAAGTGCGGCAGCACCTGGAGATAGGGCCAGCGTGCCAGGGCGGCGAGGGTGACGAGGAGCGCGACCAGCGCAAGGTCGCCCCGCCAGCCCCCGAACGATGCCGCGAACACGGCACGGAAGTCGCGACCCCGGCGATCGCCCCGCCTCTTGGTGTGCCTGCAGTGCCTGGTCGGCGGTCGCGCCGTCGTCGTATGGGGCGCTGGCGACGCGGTGTCGCCGCTCGATACCGGCTCGATGGTGTGCATTGCTGCTATCCGCCCCCCTCGGGGATTGCGCCCGTCGGCCCGCTCGCCGCCGCCCTGGGCGATCATAGCGACGGTGGCGTGCCTTGGCAAGGTGGCGCGAGGAGGGCGACGCCGCCATTCGCTGTCGTGCTGCCCGCGCGGGCGCGCGGGATGCCCGATACCGCCCTTCGCAGCGGTTGTGGGTGCACAGGGAGCTTGCTATCCTAATACAGCGTGTCTGGTATTCCTCGGGGGTTTCGCCGTTCGATTTCCCTGCTGTGTCCCCAAGAATACTCCCGAGATATTCCGAGCGTGCTGTACGAGTTTTACAATGTGGCATTCCGGAGGCGGGTAATGATGACCACAGTGCCGACGTCAGATCCGGGCTACGTCACTGCTGGCGGCGAGCGTCAAGAATGCAGGCGCAGCGCCAAATTCACGTTGTAAAACTAGCGTATCACCTTGTGATGCTGTAACTGTCCGACCACAATGCCTGCGGCGATGCCCAACGCATCAGCGAAGGTCTCGATCGACGCGCTATCAAAGGCACCACGATCGATGAACGCCTGGAGTTCGCGGCGCGGAATCAGGAAGTCTGCCGCCCAAGCGTCCGCCTCGGCTTCGACACCATCGATCGTCCCAGCCTCCGCTTGTCCTGCCCGGCCACTGGCATGGACGAATTTCTCTTTCTTGCCGTGCAGCAGGATATGGGCGGCCTCGTGGAAGAACGCGAACCAGCGCTGATCGTCGCTCGGGAAGCGAAGACTGAGCTGCAAGATGGCCTTCTGCGGACTCAACCAGCGCGTCGCCCCGAAGACATGCGTGCCCGGCAATTCGCGCGTGAACACCAGGGCAACGCCCGCGCTCGCGCAGAACTCCCCTATCCGCTCCCGGATCTGCTCGAAGCGTTGCGGGGTCAGCAAGCGGATTGCGCGCAATATACGGAGGAATGCGGCCCGATCGAACGGCGCACACTGGACTTGCCGCGCCTGGATCTCGCCGCATCTCAGCCAAGCGGCCAACGCTTTCGGCTCACCCACATATGTCGCCGAGTGGCGGTAGGCAACCTGCATATCGCCCCAGACATTATCCCAAGCTTCAAGGTTGGCGACCCCGAAGAAGTGCAGGGACTCGCAGAGTCGATCGACCGGATCGCTCACATCTCGAACAAGTTTGCGGCTCATCAGCGTGCCATAGGGGAACCCTTCCAGCCACCCGACGCGTTCTCGAAGTTGCTCCCGCTCTGTCTGGCGCACGAGGGCGGCACGATAATCGCGCTCCAGGTTGAGCCACAGGCGTGCAGATACGCCGGTCACGCGCTCGAACTGGAAGGCGGTCCCCAGGGTGATCGCTGCTTTCCCCTTGATGATCTCGTTGATCGTTTTCTCGGGACGGTTGGTACGCCGCGCGAGTTCGGCTTGCGACAAACCAAGTTCATCGAGAACCTCCTCCAAAGTTTCGCCGGGCGGCACGGCATAGTCCGGTTCATAGGGAAGGTTGCGCTCGATGCCTTCGGCGCGCTCGACGCTAACGGTGCCCATCATTTCCTCCAACATGGGTTCACTGCTATCGGTTGGGGGAATTGCCCTCACTCACCCTCACTCAGTGGTAGTCCTCGATGGCGATAATACGAATCGCCGTTACACGCGGCCAGTCGAGTCCGCCATCGGGTTTCGCTGGTACCGGGTCGTGCTCGGGTACAAAGATGATCCGCAATGCGCCCTTGCCGTTGACGGCGAGCTGGCCCTGGCGATCTCCTTGCAACTCGTGGGGATTCGCGCCTCTGCGGCTGACGCATATCGTGGAGCGTGTCCACACCGCGCAACTGTGTCAATCGTAGCCTGATCTTCCTCGCAGCCTGATCACCCCAGCGGCGGTCTCCTTGCTTTGAGGAGTTGCAGAGCATCTGTAATTCCTCTGTGTTTAAGTATAGATTCATATCTATCCTTTGCCAACACAAATGTTTTACCCCAAGGGTTACCTTGAATATACCCGATCATTAAGGCATTGTCGAGTACGTATGCCGACACGTACGATGTTCTATTCTTGCATAGCTTGCGATATCCGGCACGTATGCCAAGTGCCGGGCACCGCTATCGTGTTTGCTCATGCAGCATTTTCTAACTGCGGTACACATGCGCGGGCGCATACGGGCCAACGCACTATGGTTGGGGTGCAAGCAATGTCATCCCAGCCATACATCGTACTGGAGGAATGGCGCATCAGGCGCGATCGGCGAGCGTCTCGTGATACATGGTGGCGATGGCGGCCTGCGCGCGCGCGCCGACGAGTTCGCGCACGGCGGGCGGGCAGAAGACGTGGACCTTCGCTTTCAGGAGGAGATAGTTGCGCAGGGTCGGGTGGAGCGGCACGCCGGAGCCTTGAAGGGCGTCGCGGCGGTCCCAGCCGGCGAACATCGTGGCGTTGCTCGTCGGTTTGCCCGCGCGATCAACGACGACACGATCGGTGTTGAGGACGTCGGGGACATCAGTCGCGCGCACCCAGAGGTCGCTGGTGCGGATCTGCGGCAGATCGTGCAGGATCGCCCAGCGCAGCCGTTCGAGCTGGCCGTGCCGATGGAGGTGCAGGAGGAAGCGCAGGTAGTCATCCTCAGTGACTCGGCCACCGCCGAGGAGTGCGGTCGGCAGTTCGTCATAGGAGAGGCTGTAGGCGCGCTTCAGCATCTCGCGACGCAGCAGGCGATCCTGGAGATCGGCGACGCGCGGCTGATCGGTCGGGGCGACCAGGAAGGCGCGATCGTCCGCCCGCAAATAGTCGGCGACGAGGCGGAAGGCGACCGCCTGCGGCGCACCGCCCTTGCCGCGCAGGATCAGCGTGCCGCGCCCGGCGGAGCCGAGGTGGCCGTCCCGCGCCGGGCCGACCAGTTCCTCGATCATGCCGCGAATCATCGATTCGCCCGCGAGCACCTTCTGGTGGCCGTAGAGGTGCGCGTGCATGGCGATCCGGCTGTAGAGGATCGATTCGAGCGCGGAGGCCCCGGCGAGGGTGATGCCGAGCCGGCCGTCGCCGGTAATCGTCATCGTCTGGAGGATGCGGTCGAGATCGACCAGCGAGGGCAGGCCGGAGAAGTACGAATCGCGCGCGAAGTAGTCGAGCTTATCGGCGTCGAGCGGGCCGCTGATCACCCCGAGGAGTTCGGTCGGCATCCCGACGGCGGTGAGCAGGGCCTTGTCGGCGTCGTGCTGGCGGATGCAGGCGGCGACGAGGGTTGAATCGGCCCCGAGCGCGGCGAGACGCGACCGCAGCGGCTCCCGCTCGATCAGCAGGGCGCTGATCGCCTCGTGCGGGTGGTCGTCGCCCGGCAATTGCCCGGCATAGGCCGGGTGTTCGCCGATGATCTCCTCGGAGGCGTGGGAGAAGGCCCCATGGCCGACATCGTGGGTGAGGGCGGCGGCGAGGATGGTGGCGCGATGCTCGGCGGCGTACGGTGCGCCGCGCACCGCTTCGAGGCGGTCGAGGATACGCCCGGCGACGTAGCGGACACCGAGTGAATGCTCGAAACGGGAATGGCGCGCGGAAGGGTAAGCGAGCCAGGCGAGACCGACCTGGAAGATGCCGCGCAGGCGCTGGAAGGGGCCGCAGTCGAGGACCCGGGCCTCGGCGGCTTTCAGCACGATCGAGCCGTGGACCGGGTCGCGGACGAACTTCTCGCCGGGACCGGTCGGCGATGTGGTCTCGAACCAGTCGGGATGCTCGGCAAGCCAGTCATCGATCTGCTGCCCCAGCGGGATCGCCAGCGGGGGCGACGCGAAGCGCAGCGGCTCGTTGATCGGCTCGCGCAACGGGGCGTCGTCGGGGCGCATGGTGCTTTCCCTTGATGGAGGTGGTGGAGGACGCCGGGCCGCCGACGCCGACCATTGATAGCGGTGCCAGGGGTAGTATAGCGCGAGATGCCCCCCCGACCCCCCAATCCTGAGGGAGGAGACGAGGGGGTGGGGTGGGTGGCGGGTGTGGCGGGGGTGGTGAGCCGCGTCCGGGGTCTGTACGACGGCTATGCGCGGGGAATCACTGGCGCATGTCGGCAGTGTACGCTGCGGGGGTGCGATTCGATGTCGTGCGCGGCGCGGGCGCTGGCGGTGCCGCGAGTTGTGTCGGGGCTGTTGGCGCGGATTCTTCGGCTGCGGCCTCAGCATGACAGATCCTCGGTGGTCGGCCATCGGCGTATGGCATTGTCATGCTGAGGCCGCAGCCGAAGAATCCGCGCCTTCCTGCGCCAGCATCGCTCGCGCCAGCTTTGCCTGAACCTCCGCCGCGCCCCCGCCGCGCCCCCGCCGCGCACGACGTTGAGCCGCGCCCGAACGAACCTGCGGCGCACGCGAGATCGGATGGCTACAGTAGAATTTGCGCCGTCACGGGCGGGGGTGCTGTTCGCGACGTGTGAAGTGGTGACGAGGGGTGGGATGCGCGGCGGTGATCGGGCGATAACGCGGGCCGATGGCACGGCCTGGCGCGCGATGGCGCGATGGCTGGCTGGGCGAGGTGAGGGCATGGACCGCCAGTCGATCGAGACGGCGGAGGGCGTGGCGCAGTATGTGGCGGTGGGGAGCGGGCCGCCGGTGATCCTGTTGCACGGGCTCGACGGCTCGGCGCGCTGGTGGACGCCGACGCTGCGGACCCTCGCGCCGCACTTCACCTGCTACGCGCTCGAATTCGTCCGTTTCGAGCGCTGGCGGGAGCGCGGGCGGGTGACCCTGCCGCGTGCCGGGGCGTTCGTCGCGGCGTGGGTGGCGGCGTTGGGACTCGATCGCACGCATGTGGTCGCGCACTCGATGGGGGGCTACGCCGCCTGCCGCCTGGCGCTCGATCACCCGCAACTGGTGGACCGGATGGCGCTGGTCGCGCCCGCGATCCTGGGGGTAAGCCCGCCATACGTCCGCGAGGCGGGGCGACTCGGGCCGCTCGCCTGGACGGTGACGCCGGATTTCCTGCCCGTACTCGTCGGCGATTCGCTCCGCATGGGGCCGCTCCGCTGGTTGCGCTCGGCGGCGGAGTTGCTGCACGCCGACCGACTGCCGCTGGAAGAGATCGCCGCGCCGACCTTGCTGATCTGGGGCTCGCGCGATCCGCTCGTCCCGGCCATCCAGGGACCGCTGGTGCAACGGCGGATCGCGGGCGCGCGGCTCCTCACCTTGCCGGGAGCGCGCCACGTCCCGATGTACGAGCGGGCCAACGACTGTAACGGGGCGATCGATCGGTTTCTGAGTGGGGCGGGCGACATCGGGAACGGGGACGAGGAGCGGCGAGCGTGAGCGATCGAAGGGGTCTGGCGGTCGAGGAACGCTGGCTGACCATCGCCGGGCTGCGCCACTTCCACCGCTTGGCCGGGGAGGAGCGCGCGGGCACCCTGCCGTTGGTGCTGCTCCACGGGCTGGGGGTGTCGAGCGCCTATTGGGCGCGCGTGCTGCCGCTGCTCGCGGCGCGACGGCGGGTGTACGCGCCCGATCTGCCGGGATTCGGGCAGACCGACGATCCGCCATATGTGCCGGACAGCGCCGCGATGGCGCGGGCGATGATCGCCTGGCTGGATCGGCTCGGCCTGGGGCGGGTTCATCTGCTCGCGCACTCGCAGGGCGCGCAGATCGCGAGCGAACTGGCCGACAAATGGCCCGAGCGGGTGGCGTCGCTCGTGCTGGCGGGGGTGACGCTCGGGAAACACGATCCGACCCTGCCGCGCCTGGCGTTGCGGCTGCTGCGCGACTTGCCGCGCGAGTGGCCGAGCCTGCTGCCCGTCGTGGGGCGCGGCTACCTGCGCGCGGGGCCGTGGCGCATGGTCGCGACCAATCACGTCTTCAACCACGAGGACAGCGTGGCAATCGTCGCCCGGCTGCGCGTCCCCATCCTGCTGGTGCGCGGCGCGCGCGACCCGGTGATGACCGCGCGTTCGCTGCACGCGCTGCACCAGGCAGCCCCGCACGCCCGGACGCTCACGATCCCCGGCGCGGCGCACGCCTTGCACTGGAGTCACCCGCGCACACTGGCAAGTTATGTCAATTCATTCCTCGCCGATGTGGAGCGGTGAGCGCGCCGCGTGCGCACGCGGCGCGACGGTCGGGGGCAACCCAGGTGCCGGACGGGGCGTTGTAGCGAGTACCGCCGGGCCACTTCGCGCGATGGAGAACAGGTCATGTCGCCTACCCGCACCACCCCCCGTACCACCCACCGGGCCACGTTCGGGGTCACATCCGGGGGGCCATTCGATTCCCTGCACCGACTGCACCGCTTCCTGGCCGAGCAGTCGTTCTATCCGCTCCTCCTCGCCAGCGCGCTGGCCTGCGGGCTGCTGGCGCTGCGGGCGCTGCGTCTGCACAACTGGGATTATCGCGGGTTCATCTGGAACCTTATCCTGGCCTGGGTACCGTATGGGGCGAGCCTCTGGGTGGCGCGCACGCGGCTCGGGCGACCGGGGCGGCCCTGGCTGCTGCTGCTCCCCGGCCTGATCTGGCTGGCCTTCCTGCCGAATGCGCCCTACCTCGTCACCGACTTCATCCACATCCGCCCGCGCCCGGGGATGCCCTGGCTCTACTGGTACGATCTGGTCATGATGGCCGTCTTCGCCTGGACGGGGTGCGTACTCGGGGCGGTATCGCTGGGGATCATGCAGCGCACTGTGGCCGACCAGCTCAATCGCCTGATCGGCTGGCTCTTCGTGCTCGGCGCGGCGGGCCTCTGCGGGATCGGCGTCTATCTGGGTCGCTTCGGGCGTTGGAATAGTTGGGATGTGCTGCTCAATCCGCGCGCCCTCGGCACTGATCTGCTCGCCCCGCTCCGCGATCCGACGGCCTATCTCCGCCCCCTGGCGCTGTGCGCCCTGTTCGCCGCGTTCTTCCTGGTCAGCTATCTGACGCTCGTGGGGCGGGTGGGCGCACAGCACCAGCGGGCGGAAGAGTAGGCACGGACGCGCGGTGTATACCGCCCGCCGCGCGATAGGCGTACATCACACACCTTGGCCGCGATCGTGGTACGATCACGACTATTCTCTTGGACGGGAGGGCGTGAACGATCGCAGCGACGAAGGACGGGCGAACGATGGCGAAGCGGGCGAGCGCGCTGCCGGTGCAGGTCGCGCAGAATTTGCTCCAACGAATCATCGCGGAGGAGTTTCCGGCGGGGACGGTGCTGCCGTCGGAACGGGAGTTGCAGGACCATTACGGCGTCAGTCGACCGGTGGTGCGCGAGGCGATCAAGCTGTTGGCGGCGCGTGGGCTGATCTCGACCAACTCGGGGCAGGGTGCCGTCGTCAGTTCCGATATGACCAGCCCGGCGCGGGACGCGCTGGTGCTGGCCTTCTTCCGGGCGCACGCCTGCGCCGAGGACGTCTTGCAAACGCGGATGCTGCTGGAACCGGAGATCGCGGCGATGGCGGCGCAGCAGGCGACCGCGCTCCAGGTGCGGCGGCTGAACAGCGTGGCGCGCGGCTTCGACTCGGCGGATAGCGAGGTGAGCGAGGAGGCGCGGTTGCGCGTCGCCGAGCGCTGGTCCGTCACCGACGCGCGCTTCCATGTGCTGCTGGCGGAGGCGAGCCAGAACCCGGTGCTGGCGATCGTGAGCGAGGTACTTGTCGGCACCCTCTGGCAGCAGCGGCGAAGCGGGGGCAGCTACCTCTCGGACCCGCAACGCGAGCAGATCGAGGAGGAACACCGCGCCATCGCCGCCGCCGTCACCGCGCGCGATCCCGAGGCGGCGCGGCGGGCGATGTCCGAACATCTGGTGAACACGCGCAACGCGCTGGCGCAACTGCCGGACGGTTTGCAGAGTACGATCGCGGTGGTGATCGACGGGGTCCGGAATTAGGGGCCTGTTCGTGAGTGAGATGGGGAGGGAGGGTAGGGGCGTGAGTCGTGAGTCGGGAGTCGTGAGGGGATAGCGCCCTCCCCGGCCTCGTCTCCCTCGCCCGTTGCGGCGGGCCTGACGTCCCCTTGGACGGGGAGCATCTGCCCTTGCCGCCTGTGGACGCCGACCCTCGCCTGAAGAGGCGCGGGGGCGGCTGGTCATCGGCAAGCCTGACCTCAAGCGGTGCGGGTTCTCGTGTTCATGCCGTTCGGGGTTCCCTCGACGGACACCGGCCGACGGACCCGCCCGCCCGCGCCGTCCCGACCCACGGGTCGTGGCGCGCTACCTCCGGGTGCCGAAGGCTTCCTTCAGGAACGTCATGGGGGATGGGAGTCCCGACCGGGTGATGACCTCGATGACCGCGCGCGAGTGCTGCGGCGCGGTCGCCTCCCTGATCAGCGTCTCCGCGAGGTCGGCGCGCGAGGTGACCCGCCCGAGGAGGTGCCGCGGCGCGACCTCGTAGTCGTCGGTGGGCTCGGTCGCGTCGAACAGCCCGGCCGGTCGCACTATCGTCCAGTCGAGGCCGCTGGCCCGGACGATCTCCTCCATACGCTCCATGTCGTCGTACAGCGTGCGCCCCAGGCTATTGCGCAGGAAGGGGCTGACGCCCTTGCGCCAGAACAGCGACTCGCCGGGGGCTTCCTCCGTCGCCACGGTGGTGGAGCTGACGCAGACCAGGCGTTTGATGCCGTGGATGGTCATCGCCCGCGTGATGTTGGCGATGCCACGCGAGTACACCGTGATCGCGTTCTTGCCGTAGGGCACACCGAAGGTCGAGATGACCGCCTGCGACCCGGCGAGTGCCCGCTCGACGCCGACGGGGTCGGTCACGTCTGCGGCGACCACGTCGAGGCGTGGCGATCGCAGGGGGTACGTGTCGGGCTTACGGGTCACTGCGGCGACATGGTGACCGGCGTTCAGGGCCTGTCGGACGACCTGACGGCCGGTGGGGCCATTGGCGCCGAAGATGGCGAGGTCCATGATCATTCCTTCCTCACGGCATCGGGCGCGTCCGATATGGGTCGCTGGCGGCCGAGGTCGCCCTCGGTGGACACGACCACGTCATATCCGACCCGGCGCAGCCCCCGGACCGGAGCCAGCCCGCCGCCTGCCCCGCTGACGAGAACCTGCACCAGATACCTCCGTTGTCAGGCCGCTATCAGACCGCTATCAGACCGCTGATAGCTGGGTTAAAGATAGCTGCTGCTTTCGAGGCGTGCCACACGACCGAACGGCGTCCCGACAGCCATCCCGTTCCGGGCCGCCCGGGGAACCCGTCCAGCCATCGCCGGTCGACATTGAGGACATCCTCTCCTCGTCGCCCACATCGCTCGGATACGGTTTGCGGCCCGCCATCCCGCCACCTCCACACGCGACCCTGCGTGCGGACTATACGAACGTCACCCCAAGGTGCCTACCACGTCCTACTCGCATCGCTGATGGAACGCGACCGCATCACCCAGCGCGGATTCGGCGGTCGGGGGCGACGAACCACCTTCGACTTTCGCCGCGTACTGGTGCGTTGGGGGAAGCATCGAATAGGCACGTACCGGCGTGCGGCGTGCGTCAGCGCGTGAAAAGCGTCCCGCGCACGTAGTCGGCCTCGGGGGAGGCGAGGAAGGCGATCACGCGCGCGACGCCGTCGGCGGTGCCGAGTTCCTGCTGCGCCCGCGCGACCGCGTCGGCGGGTGAGCGTCCGGCGCGCTCGGCCTCGATGGCGATCACGCCGAGCTTCATCTCGGTGGCGATCGCGCCGGGGCAGACGACGTTGACGCGGATGCCGCGCGGGGCCAGCCGCGCCTCCATCGTCAGGCCGAGGCCGTTCACGCCCGCTTTGCTCGCGCCGTAGGCGAGCGAGGAGCTTGGCCCGCGCACGCCGCCGCCGGACGCGATCAGGATGATGACACCCCGACCGCTCGCTTCCAACAGCGGTGCAGCGTGCCTGGTGCAGAGGAAGATCCCTTTGACGTTGACGTCGAGGACGAGTTCGAAGTCCTCGATCGACAGTTCTTCCGGCTGCTGGTAGGCCCCTTTGAGTACGCCCGCCGCGCAGATCAGCGTGTCGAGCCGCCCGTGACGCTCGCGCACCCCCGCGAGGAGCGCGGCGACCTGGCCGTCGTCGCGCACATCGACCTGGCCGCTGTCGGCGAGCCCGCCCGTGTCCCGAATAGTCGCGGCCACCTCCGCCGCGCCCTCCCCACGCACGTCGGCCAGCACCACCGTCGCGCCACGCGCGGCGCAGAGGCGCGCGGTCGCCGCGCCGATCCCCTGCGCCGCCCCGGTGACGAGGATAACGGAACCGCGTAGGTCCAATCGTGGGCTCCTTTCAGGGTGGGAGGGTCGGAGGTCGAAGGTCGAAGGCGAAAGGCGAAAGGAGAAAGGGGGACAGCGCGCGCGGGCTGCCGGTCGGGCCGTCTTCAACCTTCGACCTTCGACCTTCGACCTACTGAATCGGTAACCCTAATTCGGTCAGCTTCCCCCGGACGTATGCCACGGCTTGCGGCACGAGGCTGTCGGGCAGATGCTCGACGAGGCCGTAGCCGCCGGGGAGCAGTTCCTCGAAGCGTCGGAAGAAGGTGGCGAAGTCGAGATGGCCGTCGCCGGGGACGGTCTCGCTGATGTGGACGATCAGGCGATCCTCGGCGTAGGCGTCCTTGATGTGGGCGGCGGCGATGTCGGGGCCGAGGGTGTCGAAGAGGTCGTGCAGCAAGGGTGTGGTGTCCCAGAGGGTCGGGAAGTCGGGGATGAAGTTCACCGGATCGAGGCTGACCTTGATCCAGGGCGAGCCGACGCGATCGAGGACGCGCCGCACGCGCTTCACGCTGTCGAGCGTGCTGGTGACGTGGCATTCGAGCGCGATCGGCACGCCGTATTCCTCGCACGCTTTGGCCGCCTCGGTCAGGCTCCGCACGAGCGCATCTTCCGCCCCCTGGCTGTGATTCTCCGGGTGCGGGTGCCAGGGGCCGCGCGGATTGCGGCTGCCGGGGCCGGAGAGGACCATCCCCGCGCCGAGATCGGCGGCGACGCGCACCGCCTGGCCGAGGGTGCGGGCGGCGATCCGTCGCAGCCCCTCGTCGGCGCTGACGAGCGGCTGCTGCCAGCCCCACGATTGCACGATCGCGATGCCGTGCGCCGCGAAGAGGTCGTGGGCGCGGCGCAACGCCTCGCGCGGCAGGGTGGCCGGGTCGCCCTGGAAATGTGTGCCGACGCCCGTCAGCCCCAGCTCCGCCAGCCGAGCCACCCGCCGATCATCCAACTGGTCGAGATCGCGCGGGACGATCGCGCCCGCGACGCCGATACGCATGGGACCCCTCCGAGGTGAAATCGTCGGTCGTCGGTCGTCAGTCGTCAGTGGCGGCGCGGTGGCAATCCGGCTCTGCGCCAGTGGCACGTCGCTACTGACGACCGACGACCGACGACTCCCCCCTACGCCGTCGCCTTCTTCAGGCCGTCGATCATCTCGGCGACAGCTTGCTCGGGGGTGGACTGGCCGAGCAGGGCTTTCTGGAAGGCGGGGAGAACGCTCTGCTTCGACCAGCCGGCGTTGCCGTTGAACTGCGGGGCCTGGGTGCCGAAGCCGAGGGTCTCGATCGCCGCCTTGTACAACGGGTTGTCGACGACGCGCTTGTCGGCGGCGACAGCGGTGGAGGCGGGGAAATAGCCGGTCTCCTCTAGCAGCGCGATCGAGCTGTCGGCGTCGCCCCAGTGGGTGACCCAGGCCCAGGAGGCGTCGGAGCGGTCATTCTTCATGATGCCGTTGTATAACGGCGTCACGTCGGCGATCCTGGCACCGGGTCCGGCGGGCATCGGCGCGGTCAGGAACTTGTCGCCGAGCAGATCCTTGACCTCTTTCAGCGAGCCGGTGTGATGGAGGATCATGGCGGTCTGCCCGGTCTTGAAGCCGCTCATCATCGAGGCGAAGCTGTCTTGCGGCGCGCTTTGCGGCGCGGTCTTGTACTTGGTGAAGAGTTCGACGTAGAACTTCAGCGCCTCGGTCGCCTTGGCGGCGTCGATCGCGGGCTTGCCCTTGTCGTCCACGAGCGGCGAACCGAAGGCGCGGAAGAGCGTCGTCACCCAGCCCTCGCCGCCATCGCCGCCGCGCATCCCGAAGCCGTAGCGCCCCTTGGCCGGATCGGTCAGCTTGATCGCCGCCTCCTGGAACTCGCCCCAGGTTTTCGGCGGGCCGCTGATGCCGGCCTCCTTGAACCAGTCGGCGCGGTAGTACATCCAGTTCACGAACATGAAGGCCGGAACGCCGTAAATCTTGCCGTTGATCGTCCCGAGATTCCAGCGGTTGTCGGGGAAATTCTTCTTCCCGTCCCAGGCGTTGATCTTGGTGGTGAGATCCTGGAGGCCGTTCATCGCCACCATATCGACCACGCGGTCGGCGGAGACCATGGCGGTGTCGGGGCGACTATTGGCCTGCACGGCGGAGGTGAACTTCGCCATGTAGTCCTTGTTGGGGATGTTCTCGGGGGTGAGGGTGACCTCGGGGTACTTCGTCTTGAACGTGGCGATGATCCGCTCCATCCCCTTCATCTCGGTGTCGCTGGTGAAGTGGTGCCAGTAGTTGATCGGCCCGGTCGGTTTGGCCCCCGCCGCGCCGGGATTGGCCGTGGGGGTCGCGCTCGCGCCGCAGGACGCCAGCGCCAGGCCGGTGCCCGAAAGCGCCAGCCACTTTACCAGTTCGCGTCGGGTCAGGCCGCTCGGTAGGTGGGTCATGGGGTTGCTCCTTGCGAGTAGTCAGTAGTCAGTAGGCGGTAGTCGTAAGTCGTAAGTCGTAAGTCGTAAATCGGGGGTCGGGGGTCGGGAGGCCCCGCCTGCGGCTCTGCCCTTGGCCCCGCCTGCGGCTCGCCCGTTGCGACGGGCCTTACATGCCCTTGCGGCTGGCTGGTGGTATCCCGGCGCGGTGCTGGCAGCGGTCTCCTCTACCGTCTACCGCCTACCGTCTACCGACTCATCCTTTCACCGCCCCCGCCGTCAAACCACGCACCAGGGCGCGCTGGACGAGGCTGAAGAAGACGATCACCGGCACGATGCTGATGATGCCACCGGCGCTGAGTTGGCCCCACGGCAGTTGGAATTCGCCGACCATCAGTTGCAGGCCGACGGGCCAGGTGCGCGAACCCTGGCTGGTCGTCAGCATCAGGGCGAGGAGGAATTCGTTCCAGGAGCCGATCGCCACGAAGACCGCCGTCGCCACCAGACCGGGCCGGGCGAGCGGCAGGACGATCCGGAAGAGCGCGCCGAGGCGGGTGCAACCGTCGATCCGCGCCGCTTCTTCCAGGTCGATCGGGATCGCGTCGAAGAAGCCTTTGAGCATCCAGATGCAGATCGGCAGGAGGAAGGTGCTGTACGCCAGCGCGAGGCCGAGGTGGGAATCGAGCAGATTGAGGGCCTTCATCATCACGAAGAGCGGGATCAGCAGCAGGACGATCGGGAACATCCGCGAAACGAGCAGGAAGAGCATCAGCCGGTCGCGCCCCTTGAAGCGGTAGTGCGAGATGCCATAGGCGGCGAGGGTGCCGAGGATGATGCAGATCGTCACGGTCATCACCGAGACGATCGCGCTGTTCTTCATCAGGATCGGGAAGCTGGAACGCCGCCAGAGGGTCGAGTAGTTCTCGAACGTGAGATGTTGCGGCCAGTATTGCAGCGTCGCGGTGACGATATCCCCCTCCGGCTTGAAGGAGGTGATCAACACCCAGATCAGCGGCAGGATCGCGAAGAGCACGATCGTCGTCAGGATCGCGTAGGTCAGGAGGTCCATCAGGCGCTCGGTGCGGCGGTGGGAGGTGAGCATGGGAACACTCCATGTTGGTGGCAGGGTGGCAGGGTGGCAGGTTACAGGTGGGGGATGAGCAACGTGGCGTCCTGCAGCGAAACATGCAACCTGCCAACCTGCCAACCTACTCTCTCGCCGCCGCCGAGGCGCGGACGTAGACGACCGTGAAGGCCATGAGAAGGAGGAGGATGACGACCGAGATCGCGGCGGCGTAGCCGAAGTTGAAGGCGGTGTAGGCGGTCTGGAAGGCGAAGAGGGAGAGGACCTGCGTGGCGTTGCCGGGTCCGCCATTGGTGAGGACGATCAGCAGATCGGGCGAGTTGACGAGGCCGATCACGCGCAGGACGACCGTCGCCACGATTACCGGGACGAGCAGCGGCATGGTGATCGCCCGGAACCGCTGCCAGTAGCCCGCGCCATCGACACTCGCGGCCTCGTACAACTCCTCCGGTATCGCCTGGAGTCCGGCCAACAGGAAGAGGCTGAAATAGGGAAAGGAGCGCCAGAGATCGACCAGCAGCACGGTCGGGAGCGAGGTCGCCGGGTTGGCGAACCAGGCGCGGTACTGGTCGAGGATGCCGATCTTCACCAGGAGGTCGTTAATCACCCCGAGTCGCGAGTCGAGCATCAGCGCCCAAATATGGCCGGCCACGACGGACGGGAGGAACCAGGGGACCAGGACGAGGATGCGCGCCAGCCAGATGCCGCGCACCTCGCGGTTGAGCGCCAGCGCGGTGATCAGGCCAACGACGAACTGGCTACTGGCCCCCAGGACGACCCAGACGGCGGTGTTGCGGAGGGCCAGGCGGAAGACCGGGTCGGCGGCCAGATCGACGTAGTGGCGCAGGCCGATGAACGGGGTGCCGAGATCCGGGCGGGTGAGGCGCATCGTGCGGAAGCTGATCGAGATGCCCGAACCGATCGGGTAGACGATGATCGCCACCAGCAGGAGTGTCGTGGGGGCCATCAGGAAGTAGGCCCAGTAGCGGGTCTCGGAGATGAGCGCGATCCGGTCGAGGGCCGCATAGAAGAGGTCGCGCACGCCACGCGGCGCGGCGCGCTGCTGACGCAACACTTGTCGACGGCTGTTCATCGACACATCTCTCCCTGTGGTTCCGCGATCACGCGGTCGATCTCGCCATGACGGGTCGGCTGCGGTGTTGCGTTGCAGTTGGAGTGTTGTAGCAGGGGGGGATGGGGCTGTCAACTCGGTTGATCTGCCAAGGAGGAGGCCGGTGGACAGAGGCCCCGCCGGGCTCTGCCACCATCACGCCGCCCCCGTCCCAACGGCCTCCCCGCCTCCACCGCGCAAACTCTTGAACCGCGCCGACTCCGGCATCGTGTGCGTTGACAGTGTGGTGTGAACGCCCTATCCTGAGCCGCCGGACAATTAATCGGACTATGAGACGGACGCAATGCGCTTGTTGGACATGGAGGGGTACGATGCCGGGGACGATCACGGGGTTTCAGATCACGCGCATCCAGTATCCGCGCGCGCGGGCGATCGGCGACTCGCAGGTACGGATCGACACGCACTATCTCGGCGTCCTGGAACTCCTGTCGAGCAGCGGGCAGATCGGGCTCGGGTTCTTCGGGGCGCTGCTCTTCCCGTTGCCGGGGCTGGCGGAGTTGCAGCGCGCATTTCAGGTGGAGGTCTTCCCCGGTTTGGCAGGGCGCACGGCGTTCGAGCTGGCGCATCGGCTGTCGCGCCCGCGCGGCGGCAATATCCGGGCGAGCGCGTATGGGCAGGCGGTCGATCAGGCGTTGTGGGATTTGCAGGGGAAAGAACTCGGCCTGCCACTCTATCGGCTGCTCGGCGGGAGTAACGGGCGGGTCCGTGCCTATGCCAGCGGACTCGACTACCACATGGCCGACGAGGAGTTCCAGGCGTTCTTCGCCGAGGCGCGGGTGCAGGGTTTCAAGGCGTTCAAGATCAAGGTCGGGCACCCCGACCTCGCCTGGGATCTGCGCCGACTGCGGCTGCTGGCGGAGGTGGTCGGTCCGGACGCGACGATCATGGTGGACGCGAACGAGGCGTGGTCGCCGAAAGAGGCGATCAGGCGGGCGCACGCGTACCATGACGCGGGCTTCGCGATCTATTGGATCGAGGACCCCTGCCTGCGCGACGATTTCGCGGGGCTGGCGCGCGTGGCGCAGGCGGTGCCGTTCAGCCACATCAACAGCGGCGAATATCTCGACTTGCGGGGCAAACGGCTGTTGATGGAGGCGCGTGCGGTGGACTACCTCAATGTCCACGGCAGTGTGAACGACACGATGCGCGCGGCCTGGCTGGCGGCGGAATACGGCCTGCCGGTCTCGCTCGGGAACACGAACTTCGAGCTGGGCGTCCACCTGGCGGCGGCGTTACCGGAAGCAGACTGGCTCGAGTACTCGTTCCAGGACTACAACCAACTGGTCGAGGAGCCGGTGCGCTTCGAGGACGGCTACGCGCTCGCCCCCGAACGGCCGGGGCACGGGCTGGCGTTGTCGGAGGCTGCGCGAACGGAGTATGCGCGGGCGGAGGTGGGGTAGGGGCGGGGGGCGTAAGGCGTAAGGCGTAAGGCGTAAGGCGTAAGGGAGGATGAAGGAGTCGGTAGGCGGTAGACGGTAGACGGTAGTGGGGGACGGACCTCTCCCCGGCCCCGCTGCGCTCTGCC
>JAABUN010000423.1_pt1 | contig 111504 bp, 98 predicted proteins | sample 5559311 | NCBI WGS metagenome assembly JAABUN01 (sample SAMN10711877, study PRJNA513370) | rock metagenome | isolation source: Antarctica rocks | place: Antarctica: Victoria Land, Siegfried Peak sud | reverse complement strand
CACGATCTCAGACCGCGGGACGCCGGCATCGACGGCGGCCACAGCCCGCTCGCGGAGATCGACGGAATGGCGGGTGCCCATCGCCGGATCTTGCCATAGCGGCAGAACTTGCGCACGCGGCTCTAGATCAAACTTCTCCGGCATCGATCGGTTCCGGGACATAGATGCGCTTCAGGGGGAGCAGACCCTTGTAGCGCGAACCGAACTGCTCGTAGTGGGAAAGAACGATGTTAACGAGCTCGTCGCCATCGATCAGCCGGAGATTGGCCTTGGACTTAGCGAAGGTTCGCGCCTGGGTGGTGAAGCCGCCGAGAGTGACGACGAGACCGAACTCGTTGGTGGCAAGGGTGCCAAGCAAAGCTGAGACGTCAGGTTGGCCGATGTTGCCGCCCGTGCTCTTAACCTGGACCTTGACGATGGGTGGCTCGAAGCCGAGCTCGTCCTGGTGGGCGATGATGTCGATGCCGCCGTCCGGTCCTTCCGGTGAGACGCGGGTGCGGTAGCCCATCGTCCCCAGTAGATGGGCGACAAAGGCCGCGAAGGGATGACCTTTCAACTCCTTGGCAAGTTGCTGGAGGACGAAATCGCGGGTGAGGACTTCGATCTCTTCGGCGACGATTTTGACCGTCGGGTCTTCGCCTGGATCCGGATCGACGGTTGGGGCAGAAACCGTCTTCTTACCGTTGACAAAGCCCCGCCACTCGTCAGCGTAGGTCTTGATTTGGAAAAGTGTCATCGCCGCACCCAACTCATAGCGGGCGCCTTGGCTGACATGCGTTGGCTGTAGCGTGGTGAGCCAAGTCACGGACCGAAGATGGGGATACGCCGGATCGAGGTCCGGCGCATAGCGATATTCGCCGGTGACCCGACCGATCCGGATGATCTGCTCCAGCTTTGAACGGCTGACGACGAGGTCGCTAACTTCAAGCTCGTGGACGAAGCGAAAGAGCTGCCCGGCGCTGACGGGAATGGACCCTGGCTTGTCATGCGGGTAGGTTGCGGCGACCTTGGCCTTGAACGCCTCGCGAACTGGTGGAAGGGCGGAGAGATCGCCCATATCGACCCAACCGAGGGCAATGTAGCCCTTCTTGAACAGGGCTTCGGCCTCACCGAGCCGGCACGCGTGGATACCCCAGATCGCACCTGTCGAATGGGTCATGCAGACCACTCCCCGCATGTATTCTTTTAGCTAGACAGATTGCTGGACGGGATCATAGCGCGGTAAGGCAGGAGCGGCAATATCGGGGGCGGCGACGGGGTGGTCGCGATGGCGGGGGCGGCGACGGGGTGGTCGCGATGGCGGGGGCGGCGAGGCGTGGGGGCGCGGGACGAGGGCGCAGCAAGCGACGGCCCTACCGGGGGTTGAGCGGGTTGGCGGCGAGGCGCTCCAGTTCGCTGACCGCCCGGTCCAGCTCATCGACCAGGGGTGATGGCTCGACCGCGCGGAAGGCATCGACCAGCGCCCGGTAGTACCAGAGCGTTCCGTCGCGCCTGCCGGTGAACCGCTTCCAGACCTTGTCGCCGACCTGCCGGTAATCGGCAATGATCGACCGCACGTTGTGGAGCTTGTCGGTGGCCGAGACGAGACGGACTGACCGGGACGCATGAGCGATGTGGGCGACATACGCCTCTTTGCGCTCCCGCCATGGGGGTTTCGGCGTCGTCTCGGCGTCGGTACAGCCATCGACGATGGCGACGACCTTCTTTCCATAGCGGTGTCGAATCGCGTCTCGGGTCGGTGCGCCCCCCTGGTCCTCGATCGCATCGTGAAGCAGGGCGGCGATCGCCTCGTCCTCGGTGCCCCCGTGCTCGAGCACGATCGCCGTCACCGCCAGCAGATGCGAGATATACGGGATGTTTGAGCCCTTGCGCGGTTGCTCGGCGTGGAGCCCGACGGTGTAGCCGAGGGCGTCGGCAAAGCGCGGCGAGAAGGGCTTCACCATGATCGATCTCCATGGTGTAGTCACCATGACTTCAAACCAGCGAGGCGGGATTTGCGTGACGGAAAGCCAGAGAGCCAGTAAGGCCAGGTCTCAGAAAGGTTGCGGTTACACCTGCCAGTGCATGCCAATGAAGGCATGGGCTGACTCCGTATCGAGCGGGCGCGTCGAGTTACCCGTTCGGATATAGAACTCGCTATTTTGACCTTCCCGAAGGAACACCGGTCTTGGACTGGCATCTGCCTCGACTATACACGCGGTCCGTCCATCCCGTTCCTCGAATCGTGCCTTAACGAACGGAACGAACTCTGCGCCGAGGTAGTTGTCGAGTGTCTGGACGAGGGCTTGGTGGAATCCATCCCTGTCTGGCTTCCCGAGGCTCTTAATGTCTGGGTCAATGCCGTACATCTCGCCGTCGTCGGTGACACCAATAACGAGTGTGCCGCCTTCGCTGTTGAGCAATCCGGCGACCGTCTTGGCCACCACTTTCTGAAGGTCCTTGTTGACCCGGTTCTGTTGCACGTCCCACCGGAGTGAGGATTTGAACTCGATGGTGGCGCTCTCTCCAGCGACAATGAGGTCATCAAGCGACCTCTGCTTCGGAGGGAGCATCTCCCGGAGCAGTCCCTCCATCTGACTATTGAACGCGGCGGCGATTAACTGGCGCCGCCGCTCTAGGAAATCGGTATACCGCCCGACCTCCCACAGCGCTGGATTGAGCGGAATGAATTGTTTTTGCAGCGTTCCCGGGTATTTCGCCTCGATCTCGGGGAGATACTCAGACGGCTTCGTCGCTCCGAGTCCCAAGTTGGTATCGCCGGTTAGGAACGCGCGGTTGGCGATCTCGTTTACCAACTGACGGTGTACGTGGTTGTCGATCGAGAAACCACCTTGATCGTAGAGCACTGACTGCGGGAATATATGGTGGCTGTGGATACCGAACGACTTGCCGTGCGGGTGGTCGAGTGGCACTCCGTTAAACCAGTCCACGGCCCCGTTTGCCTTCACCAGAATATAGGTCATTCGATAGAACGGGTGTTGAGTGCCGCGGCCCACCAGGTCGGTCGGACTCAGCTCGATCCGCCCCCGTTGATCAATAATCGCGTTGACTAAGTCCGTCCACGGTTGGTCGCTTTCACGAACGATGGACACATCGTGGTCGAGACGCTGGTCTGTCTGGCTCGTGTAACGTGCCCACGAACTGGCCGCGTAAAGCCAGCGCACAAACCGACGAATCGACGTCTCATCCGAGAAGGTTCCTCCGTAGCGGGACAAGTAAACGACCGCAGGAACCAGAACATTGGCCGTATTGAGGTCGTCGCTAGAGTGCACGTGCGCCCACTTTGGCAGCACGTTCACCAGATAATCCAGGATCTTGACGAGCCGCTTCCATCCATCTTCGAGTTCTTCTCTGGGCGCATCGTGAATAGTCTCGAAGAGTGCGCGTCCCTCCACCACACCGGTCAGGTTCCGCACAAGGAACGTCAGAGGGTAATCGAAATCGAATCGACGCCTAGCAAGATCCGCCGACTTGTCCTTCATCGCCTGGCGGGCCTGCGGCCACTTCCCCGTGATATGCGCCAATGCAAGCTCTGCTTCGGAGAGCTTGGTGCCCAGGCTGTTGACGCGGTCGAATACGTCAATGGCCGCGTCGATGTCGGCGTCCGAGGGGACGGTTTGAATAGGGTACTCGCGTTGGATGATGGTTCGAAGGCGCATCAGGTTGTCGCTATACCGCTCCGCCAACTGGACGAGCGTTTCCGGGTCATCGGCCTTGGCCTTCGCGATTTCGAAGACCTTGACCGCGTCGCTCTCAAAGCAACTCGTGACCGAAACCCAGGTCGGGTTGTGTTGCATCCGTTTAACTTGGTAATACTGAAAGTCCCCGGTATCGAGATCGAAAAACAGGCCGCGTGGATCTTCCTTGATGTCAGCCGCAGTGTAGTAAGGGGGAATGGCATTTAGCGTCAGCATGTATAGTGTTGTGAGTCGCTGCTGTCCGTCGAGGATAACTGAGGTCGTGCCAATCTTGTCCCGGGCCACGGCGTTATTCTTGATGTCAGGTGGATTGGTGGTTTTCCAGAAAAGGAGACTGCCGGTTGGATACCCCTTGAACAGCGACACCATGAGTTGCTTGGCCTGCTCTCGGTTCCACACGTACTCGCGCTGAAACTCTGGCAAGACGTGATCGAGGTTCCGAATCCCGTCCATCAACTCACGAATGGTCATCGTTCCCTCCGTGGACGTCTAGAATATAAAGCTAGATGTATGGGCGAGAGAAGGTGGTTGGGGGAGATTGGGCCGCCACCCTGCAATATAAGCGAAGTGTCCAATGGACACAATGACTATGGCTGCGGGTCCGGGCCGAAAGGTTCGCTGAGCTGAGATTGACCCTTCTTCTGGGCTGGCTGCATCGTGCCAATTGGCACAAGCAGGGCAGTGGTCATCAGCCGGTGTCTAGCGGTTGATGATCCGTCCGATATGGTGGAACCACGGGAATACAATGACTTGGCAAACGGGCGCTGCGGTTAGGCGGACAGCACCGAATGGCTCGCCAGCCAGTCTGGTGCGGCGCAGGGAGCAAGTCCCATGACCCATCTGGTCGATCAGTCCGGGGTAGCAATGGCGGGCGGTGCCACGGGTGGGGTGATCCGATAAGGAGGGGAATCGATGACTGGTAACGCGCAGGCGGTTGACCCGGCGGAGGAAGAGGGAATCTGGCGCATTCAGGATGGGGCGCCAGTGCCGCGTCCGGCTGGCGCCACGTTCCGCGCTGATGGAGTCGAGGATCTGACCTACAGCAATCCGTACCGGCTCGATATCGAGCGGGTCTGGTTCGATGGCAAGGTAGTCTATGCCGTCGAGAGCGGCGAGGTCGAGATCGTCTTCGACGAGCAGCGCCGGGCGGTCGGCAACAAGGTCGCCCAGGAATACCAGGTGGTCTACGCGGTCGAGCTTGGCGAGGATGGCAAGCTCGCGAATGGCGCCGAGCCGGAGCGGGTTGACGGTCAGTACAACATCTATGACTCGGTGCCGGGGATGGGCACGTATTCCCCGCTCTGGCAGTTCAACTACGTGATCGTCCCCCGGGAGTACGAGGCGAACAGCCTGCGCTCCGAAGCCGACTGCCTCGCGAGCGGATATCCCCTGCTCAAGAGCACCATCGTCGAGAACTGACCGGTGCTCTAAGCACCGCCGTGTGCGGTGCCGAGCGACCAGCCACAACCTGCAGCGAACGGTACGACGGTTCCGTCGGCAGGGTCCATCTGGGATCGCCTGCACTCCTCCCCTGCCGCTGCGTCATAGCGGCCGGCTGGGCGCGGTTTGGGCGTTGGATGCAAGCACCCTCATGCGCCTCAATGGCAGAGGGATCGATGCGGAGGTCTGTGTCGACGGCAACAACGCTCCAGTTACCTATTTCCCGTCACGCAATTCATCCCCGAATCTCTGACCCACGCGGGGTCACGAGGCCGACGCCTTCGAGGATGACCTCGCGCAAGGTGGAGGGATCGCCGAAGCGGGTGCCGGCGTCGAGGATCTCGAGACCAACGAGGCGGTCCTGGGCGTCGTACTCGCCGACGATGCCGTCGGCCAGTTCCTTTGTGGTCACTGTCGCGTCGCGAAAGAGGACGCCAACCTCGGCATCGTAACGAATGCGCATCGGTGGGTCCTCCTTGCCGGGAACGGGTCGGTCGCTAAAAGAAATAGGTGTAGACCGTCACCACGACAATCTCAACTGGTTCATCGACGAAGACGGGTCGCACACGTTTCGTGGCGTAGCGTTTCCCATTCCAATGATCGTTGAACGGAACGTCCGGCGCATCATCGAGGCGGTTGTTCCGCGTCGACGATGCGGTATGGTGGGGGATACCGGGTGTGTTTCATCCTGGCCAGGTGTGGCGAGCGCCATGGTACGGAGCAAGAACGTCATGACCGATCTGGTTGAGCAGCCGGAGGTTGTCGTGGGGAGTGAGCCGGCGGGTGCGGAGCCGACGGCGGCGGAGTGGCGGCGGCGGCATGAGGCGAGTCTGTTTCCGTCGGTGGGGCTCTTCTATGACGAGCCGATCGAGCTGCGACGGGGGGAGCGGCAGTTTGTCTACGACGGGGAGGGGCGGCAGTACCTCGACTTCTTCGGCGGCATCGTCACCGTCTCCAGCGGGCATGCCATCCCCGAGATCAATGACGCGATCAAGGCCCAGCTCGACCGGATCACCCACACCTCGACCCTCTTCCTGATCCGCTCCCAGATCGAGCTGGCAGAACGAATCCGGGCGATGACGCCGCCGAAGCTGAACAAGGTCTTCTTCGCCAATAGCGGCACGGAGGCGAACGAGGCGGCCTTTCTGGTGACGACGCTGGCCCGAAACTCGAACGAGCTGATCGCGCTGCGCCACTCATACCACGGCCGCTCGTTCGCGACGATCAACGCCTCGGGGCAGACGCCGTGGCGCTCCTCGACCCTCTCGCCGCTCCACGTTCACTACGTCGGCAATCCCTATTGCTACCGCTGTCCCTGGGAAAAGAGCTATCCCAGCTGCGGGCTGCTCTGCGCGCGGGATGTCGAGGCGGTGATCCGGACGACGACGAGCGGGCAGCCGGCGGCCTTCGTCGCCGAGCCGATCCAGGGGGTCGGCGGCTTCATCACGCCGCCGCCGGAGTATTTTCAGGAGGTCAAGGCGATCCTCGACCGCCACGGCATCCCCTTTATCAGCGACGAGGTGCAGACCGCCTGGGGACGGATCGGGGCGGCCGATTTCGGCTTCCAGGCCTATGGGGTCGAGCCGGATGTGGTCGTCTTCGCCAAGGGGCTGGCGAATGGTATCCCGATCGGCGGGGTGATCGCGACCGATGAGCTGGCGGGGTCGATCCGCTCGCTCAGTCTTTCGACCTTTGGCGGCAACCCGGTCGCGACGACCGCCGCGCTGGCGAACCTGAACTACATCGTCACTCACAACCTGCGCGAGAACGCCCGGGATGTCGGCGGGTACCTGACGGAGCGGCTCTGGGAGCTGGCCGCGCGCCACCCAATCATCGGCGATGTGCGGGGGATGGGGTTGCTGGTGGCGGTCGAGCTGGTCCTCGATCGGACGACGAAGGAACCGGCGCCCGAACAAACGCTGCGCCTGCTCGATGAGACGCGGCGCCGGGGGTTGATCATCGGGAAGGGCGGGCTCCTCGGCAATGTGCTGCGGATCTGCCCGCCGCTGATCGTCGACCGGGGAGATGTCGACGCGGCGATCGAGATCCTCGATGGGGCCTTCGCGGCGGTCGGCTAGCCCACCGTGACGCGACCCAAGCCGTCCGGTCTGGGACCGGAGTACGCCGCCCAGTTTCGGGACCGGAGCATCATCGACGCCTATCGGTTCCGCCCGCCCTACCCGGACGAGGTGTTCGAGCTTCTGGCCGGGCTGGTCACCGGCGAGCCAGGGGCGATCCCCGATGTCGGTTGTGGCGCCGGTGATCTGGCACGGCGATTGGCCGGCGAAGCGTGGGTCGATTGCGTCGACGCGGTCAATCCTTCGTCGGGGATGATCGCCCGCGGTCGGGAGTTGCCAGGTGGAACACACCCACGACTGACCTGGATTACCGGCACCGCCGAGGAAGCTCCGCTCCGCCCGCCGTATACCCTGATCACGGCTGGCTCCAGTCTGCATTGGTTCGACTGGGATGTCGCCTGGCCGCGCCTCGACAGCATGCTCACGCCCGACGGCTGGCTGGCGATTGTGGGCGAGACAGACAGGCGGAAGCCATGGACCGCCGACCTCGGCTCGATCATCACGCGGTTCTCGACCAACCGCGACTACGCACCCTACAATCTGGTCGAGGAGCTGGTGGCACGCGGTCTCTTCTCGCCAGCCGGGCAGCGACAGACCGCGGCGGTGCCGTTCGAGCAGTCGATCGACGACTATGTCGAGTCATTCCATTCCCGGAACGGGTTGTCACAGCAGCGGATGGGATCGGAGCGAGCCGCCGCCTTCGATGCGGAGGTGCGCGCGCTCCTGTACGGCTGGTGCCCGTCGGCGCGGGTGGAGCTGTCGATCGTTGGTCAGGTGATCTGGGGCCGGCTGGGGTCGGGGTGAGGGGGGAGGTCGCGGCAGCCACCGCGCCTGCGCGACGACGGGGCGTCCGTTCGCGGGCCGGACCCGCTACACTAGAGGGACCTCGGGCGGGGCCGGGGCGCTGGCGGACGATGGTGACCGCGGCAGCGATGAGGGGAAGCCGAGGAGGCAGGCCATGCAAGGGGCATCGTCGAACGCGCTGGTCGAGCGAATGGTCGGCGTGGCGCGGCTCAATGTGCCGACCTACGAGGAGATCGAGCACGACCAGTCGGCCATGCCGTCAGCGGCGCTGATCGTCGTCCTGGCGGCCATCGCCGGCGGCATCGGCTCGATCGGGGCAAATGGGGTCACGGGGCTGATCGGCGGCATCATTGGCAGCCTCGTCGCCTGGGCCGTCTTCTCCTTTGTCGCCTACTTCGTCGGCACGCGGCTGCTGGCGGCGGCGACGACCTCATCGTCGTGGCAGGAGGTGCTGCGAACTCTCGGCTTTGCCTACACACCGTCCCTGCTCGCGATCTTCGGCTTCATCCCGGTCATCGGACCACTCATTGCACTGGTCGGGGCAATCTGGTTCCTCTGCACGGCGACGATCTCGCTGCGGCAGTCGCTCGATATGTCCACCGGTCGCGCGATCGGCGTCGCGCTGATCTCGATCATCCCGGCGCTGATCGTCAGCGGGATCATCCTGGCGATCTTCGGGATCGGGCGCTAAGCGACCGCGGCAATCCTCGCCATAGTGGCAGCGACCGCGACGCATCCTTGATCTCTGAGCGCGAGGCGATCGAGCGGCGGTCCAAATGGACCGCCGCTCGGCACGTTGCGGGCATGGCCGGCGCAGATGCCAGCACGGCGGTTGGTGGCGACCGTTGCTCCCCAGAGCAGCCAGAAACGGTATCGTACGGTTCTGGCATGGAGACGGGCGGGCCTGATGCTCGTGACGACCATTTCCAGCCCCTGATTGGCTGTGCGAGAACCCGGCGAGTCGTCAGAACGACCCACGATAGGCGGAGCACCTATGGAGTATCCCCAGACGGAGCGGCAGGCGGAGTTGATGGCGACGGCCGACCGTCTGGCGGAGCGGTTCGCGGTCGGTGCCGAGGATCACGACTGGAAGAACAGTTTTCCCTTCGAGAACTTTGAGGCGCTCCGCGAGGTGGGGTTTCTGGCGCTGACTGTTCCCAAGGAGTACGGGGGCCGCGGAATCGATCCGCTGGAGTTGGCGCTCGTCAACGAGCGGCTGGCGCGGGGTGACGGCTCGACCGCCCTGGCGACCAACATGCACCTCAGCCTGCTCGGCCGCCTGAGCGAGACCCGACCCTGGCCGGAGGACGTATTCGCCCGCGTCTGTCGCGACGTGGTCGAGCATGGCGCCCTGATCAACAGCGCCCACAGCGAGCCTGACCTGGGGAGCCCCAGCCGGGGCGGCTTGCCCAGCAGCACCGCGGAGCACACGGCGGGGGGCTGGCGCTTGAATGGTCACAAACGGTGGGCGAGTCTCGCGCCGGTGCTGCGCTACGTGACCGTGCTGGCAACGGTCACCGGCGAGGACGGGGAACCGCAACGCGCGAACTTCCTGGTGCGGACCGATACCCCGGGACTGCGAGTCGAGGAGACGTGGGACAACCTCGGCATGCGGGGCACCGGCAGCCACGACATCCTGCTGGAGAACGTCGAGGTGTCCGACGATGCGTTGCTGTCGGAAGAACCGGCGCGGCAGGTGCCAGGAGAAGGCCGGGGCTGGGGCGCGTTCGGGGGCAGCGCGGTCTATCTCGGGATCGCGAGTGCGGCGCGGGACGCGGCGATCGCTTACGCGCGCGAGCGCCGTCCAAACAGCATGGCCGGACCGATCGCCGAGTTGCCGACGACCCAGCACCGGGTCGCCGAGATCGAGCTGCTGCTGCTCCAGTCACGGACGGTCTTCTATGACACCGCCGCGACCTGGGTCGCCTGCCCCGAGCAGCGACCGGAGAACGAGTGGCGCCTGGCGGCGGTGAAGCATTTGGTGACGAACCACGCGATCGCGATCACCGATCTGGCGCTGCGGGTCGTCGGCTCGGTGGGGCTGTCGCGGTCAATGCCGATTCAGCGCTATTTCCGCGATGTCCGCACCGGGCTAGGTCAGCCGCCGATGGACGATGTCGCGCTGACGATCATCGGGCGGGCCGCGCTTGGGGTCTGACTGGTCGCGGTCTACGGTCGCCGGAGTCTATCCCTGAACCGGTCCGTGCCGCGGGGATGAGCGGGGCATGCTGGTTGTCAAATGCGTCCAGACCGCGACGCGAGGGGCGCCTGCCAGGACTCAGCCGTTGAGCACCAGACCGGGCGAGGAGTGAGGGCGAGGAGGGAGCGGGTGATGAGTGGACTGAGCGAGTATCTCCAGGTCAAAGGACGTGGTCTGCGTGCGCGCCGGGAACTGCGTGAGGCCGCACCGGAGGAGCCGCGGAGCCTGACGGCGAGGGTGGAGGCGGAGGGACGCAGCGGCGTCCGGCGCATTCGCATCCGCGATCATCAGATTCTTACCGACAGCGGATCGGATCTCGCCGGGTACGACCTGGGTGCAACCTCCGTCGAGCTCCAGCTCGGTGTGCTGGGGAGCTGTTTGACCCACGTCTTCCTGATCCAGGCGGCGGACCGGGGGATTCCGCTTGATGCCGTCGAGGTCGAGGTCTCCGCGCAGATGGATTCACGGGCGGGTCAGTCCGGCTTCAGCCACGGGCCGTTCTTCCCGAACGACATCTCCTACACCGCGCACGTCACATCGCCCGCCGCCCCGGACGCGATCGCGTCACTCTATGAGGCGGTCGAGGAGACCTGTCCCATCCTGCAGCTCCTGGTGACGCCGCAGCGCGTCGGTGGCCACCTGGTCCATACGCCGAGCGAGGCGACCATGGTGTCACCGGTCGACGCCAGCGTCTAGGACCGCTCGGTCAGGAGCATTGGACCATCCGCCGGCCGAACCTGTCCCGCAGGGTCAGACGGGCTGGCGGGCGATCTTCGTTGGGGTCGTCGCTCACTCGAAGCCCGGGTGGTGCGCACAACAAAACCGTCATCCAGCGAAGGGGCGCCGGATGACGGTTTCGTCTGTCAGAGCGTCGCCCCACGCGGGACGACACTCTGGGTCTAGCTCGGATTAAGCCTCGGGCGTGCTCTCGGCAACGATGAACGGACCGGCAATCGCCAGCACTTCATCGCGAGACAGGCCCGGCTCAAGCGGACCGGGGAACGGCACGTCAGCGCCGGTCACTTCGTTTAGGTACGCCGAGTGGCGGGCCTCGACGCCGTGGATGGTGAGGGCCGCGGTCAGTAGCCCCTTGTCGGCGATGTACGGCGCGGCGCCTGTGTAGGCCTGGGTACCGGTGTTCTCAAGCGCCTGGGCGACGCCCAAGAAGCCGTCGACATCGGAGTAGCCGAAGTCGTAGGAGGCCTCTTCGACCGCCGTCCCACCAGCCGCCTCAATGGTGCTGGTGATGGTGTCGACGTGATCCTTCTCGTGCTTCTCGATCTCTTTCACGTACTTGCGGACCTGATCGTCGTATCCCGCATCCTTGAACGCGGCCGCATCGAACTCTTTGAGTCCATCGCGGTAGAACGCGTACTCAAGATGCTCGAGGGTGAGCGCGTAGTTAAAAATGTCCAGATCATCGGTGAAGTCTGACGTTGACTGCTGCCGAGCCATAAAAGTTACTCCTTGCTGCTTGTACGATCCGCCTGAACGTTGGACCACCATCGCACTATGCACGAACGGTAGGTCTGAACGAATGTGCCGCCGACCCAGTCTCTAGACCGCCGACGTGCGGCTATCACTTGACGATGAACGGTCCAGCGATCTTAAGAACCTCATCGCGGGAGAGGGTCTCCTCGAAGGAGGCCGGGAACGGGACCTCGTCGTTGAGCAGGTTGAGGTACGAGGCATGTCGGGCCTCGACGGCAACGATCTGCCCGGCAACCGCCAGGAGGTCGGTGTTCTGGATCGCGGCGCCAGCACCGTCGTACGCCTTGACGCCGGTGTTCTCAAGCGCGGCAGCGACCTTCAGGAAGGCATCCGCGTCATCGCCATAGCCAAAGTCGTACTTGGCCTCTTCAACCGGGGTGCCGCCGAGGCTGGTGATGGTGTCGGTCAGCGCGGAGACGTGCGCGGCCTCATGGTCGCGGACCAGGCCAAGGTTGTCGTAGACGCCCTTGTCAAAGTCATTGGCCTTGAAGGTGTCGAGGCCTTCACGGTAGAAGGTCGCCTCGAGATGCTCCAGCGTCAACGCATAGTTGAGAATGTCGATGTCGTCCGCGAAGTCCGACGCCGCAGCGGCGGGAGTCGCATCCTGAGCGAAGGCCGCGAGCGGGCCACGGGCGCCAGCGAAGGTCATCGCGAGGGCGGCGCCGCCGCCGATCTTCGCGGTCCCGGTCAGAAAGCCACGACGCGAAGAGAGTCGAAGACGCTCCTCCTGAATGGCTTCCAAGAATCGTTCGTGTAGCGGTCGCTCGTTCACACGTTCCTCCGTTTCATAGTGGAGCCGCCTCGTGGGACGTCCAGCCGCCCCTCCTGGCTTTCGCCGACGCGAGATCAACTCCGCGGTGATGCCAACCCCACGTGGATTGGCACATGGCTACTACGGTGGGTCCCTTTCCCTGGATCACTCGGACTTCTCAGCCGAGGCGACCCACGTCGCTGTAGTCGCGTAATGCATGCCAACGGGCTATTGGCACCCCTGGGTCATGTAGCTCGGGATACACTGACTGCGTCCAGCACACGAATCACAGCCCGGCCAGGAACGCGCCCTCGCGGGGAAGAAATCTCCTCACAGGGCAGCGGGTCACCGGTGGGAGCTTCAGTCGCCACCGATTCTGCACGCGTCTGGTTCGCCGGTCGCCGCGCTTCCCGACCGACGAGAGCCAGCCCTCGTGACATCCACGGAATCAGCCGCGAAACAGGATCGCGACCTTCGCCAGCGCCTGTCAGGCGATCGATGCCCTGGCGCCGGTTCCCCACTGCGCGGGTCGCCCCCACGGCCCCAAGTCAGGCGACGCTTACCGGCGCCTGGCATGCGAGCCGCGCCGCCTCCACCGCACGTTCGCAATCCTCGCGGGAGACATCGATATGGGTCACGGCGCGAATGACCGTCTCGCTGCCGTAGCCGTCCATGCGGACACCCCGCTCGTTGAGTCGCTGCTCCAGCTCCCCGGCGGTGAGACCGGTCTGTGCCACGTCGAAGAAGACGATGTTAGTCTCGATCGGGTCGTGAAGGAGGCGAATACCGGGGATGGTCGCCAGACCGCTGGCGAGGAGGCGGGCGTTGGCGTGGTCGTCGGCGAGGCGGTCGACGTGGTGCCGTAGCGCATAGACGCCACCGGCGGCGATGATGCCCGCCTGTCGCATCGCGCCACCGAACATGTGCTTCAAGCGCCTTGCCCGCTCGATGAACCGCTCACTTCCCGCCAGCACGGCGCCGACCGGAGCGCCCAACCCTTTCGAGAGGTCGAGCCAGACGGTGTCGACCGGGGCGGCATAGGTTGCGGCGGGGATGCCCGTAGCGACGACGGCGTTGAGGAGACGCGCACCGTCCATATGGAGCGCGATCCTATGCTCATCGGCCAACGCGCGCAGCTCGCCGAGCCGCTCCAGGGGCCAGATTTTGCCACCGCCGGCATTCGAGGTGTTCTCCACCGAGATGAGCCCGGTGCGGGCGGTATGGGTGTCGCCGGGGTGGAGCACGGCGCGGACCTGATCGGCAGTGAAGATGCCGCGGTCACCATCGAGCGGACGCAACATCACGTTCGCCAGCCAGGCCGGTCCACCCCCCTCGTGGAGGTTGGGATGGGCGAAGCGGTCAAGCACGACCACTTCCCCCCGCCCCGCGAGCGTCGAGAAGGCGATCGCGTTGCACATCGTGCCGGAGGGGAGAAAGAGCGCCGCCTCCTTCCCCATCAGCTCAGCGGTCATCCGCTGCAGCTCATTGACGGTCGGGTCTTCACGGCGCTGCTCGTCACCGACCGGCGCGTCCGCCATGAAGCGCCGCATCTCGGCGGTCGGGCGGCTGGCGGTATCGCTGGACAGGTCGATCACGTGGCGAACCTCCGTGGGTGTCGTCTCGGCGAGTAGAGCGGCAGATCGCGGCGATTGTACCCGTGCCTGCCCCACCGCACGAGATGTCTCCTGCCGGGTCGTCGGGCCGATGGCACGGGGATGCGTCGTCCTTGTCCAGGCCGGGGCGATAAGGTCGCCCGGCGTGACTTGACACAGTGGAAACCAAGCGCATAATGGAACGAATGATCTATACGTACAGTAGGGACGGCGGTGCCGATGCCGGTCACGAACGTCGACCGTATCACGATGACGGCCCGGCGCTGGGATGAGAGCCATTCGTGCGCCGGCCATGGAGGCGGTTGGACAGCGGTCCTCCCATATGCCGCCCTGGTGAAGGGAGGAGTACGAGTCAACCGACTGATCGATCATCAATCGACGCCGTACGCGAGGGGAGCAACACGGATGACCGCACGCGCGACCGCCACCTTCGAGATCACAGGGTGGGAGGAGACGCCCTACGATGTGCCGGCCGATGGTCCGACGCTGGTTCGAACGACCGTCAAAAAGACGTTTCAGGGAGATCTGACCGGGCAGAGCGTTGCGGAGTTGCTGATGTGCCAGGCTGAGGGCGGCGCTGGCTACGTCGCGGCGGAGCGGATCGTGGGCCGGATCGCTGACCGTGCGGGAACCTTCGTGCTTCAGCATGGCGGGACCCAGGATGGGGACGCCAGTCATGCCTTCGGGACGGTGGTGCCCGGCTCGGGGACCGGCGCACTGGTCGGTCTGCGCGGCACCGCCGCTTTTCAGCACGACGAGACCGGGGCGACGCTGACGCTTGAGTACGACCTCCCATGATGGACCGGGGAATCGAGCTGTTGGGGTGGACGGAACCTGATCGATGACGACCTACGCGCTTTCCCTTGAGTCCGGGCCGCGCCGGCGGACGACGATGGTCCATGTGCTCGCCCTGCTCGGCTGCGTGGCGAACGGGCCAACCACCGAGGAGGCGCTGACCGCCACACCCGACGCGATCCGGGCGTATCGTCGCTTTCTGGCGCGGCACGGGGAGCCGGTCGATCTGGACGCTCCGATCGAGACGCATGTCGTTGAGCATGTCACCGAAGGGGCCTGGCTGGGCAACGGCTCGCCGTACATCACCTTTGCCGCTGACTTCGCGCCGGTCAGCGATGACGAGATCCGGACATGGCTGCATCGCTGCCAGGACTTGCGCGCCGAGCTGGCGACCTGGGCGGCCGCCCAGAGCGATGAGGCGCTCGATGCCTCACCGGCGGGGACGGGGCGACCGGCACGAGCGGTGCTGCTCCATGTGATCGGCGCGACGGGCAGCGCCCTCTCCTGGGCGCTTGGCAGCGCCCGCGGCTTTGGGGCGGTGCAGGGGGCGGCCGAGCGCGGCGAGGTCGTTCTCGCGGAGGCGTTGCACCGGACCGGGGAGATGGTGGCCGAGCGGGTCGCCGCGACAACCCCGACGGAGCGGTCGGCCGTGCGCGAGCTCAGCTCCGGCTCCTACACGCTGCGGAAGGCGCTTCGCCGCATACTCGAGCACGATTGGGAACACCTGGCCGAGCTTTCCCGGCGTCCAGGCGGACCGGTGCTGTAGGGGCAGCGGCGCCTCCACCGATCGCTGCTGGCGGACACCTTGAGGGGGCGTGCTCCGGGAACCGGAGCTTTTTCGGCTGATTGCGATACCGGCGGGTCCGCGAAGGACCATGCGCCAACCGTATCTCCGCGTTCGCTGAAGCGTCGGATCAGGCCATGGCCCGCACCGGACCGCGGTGACCGAGCGGCCGGGAGCCTGACTACCCTTCGGGCAGTGGTGCCAGCGGCCCGGTGACCGGGTCCGGTCCGTCGCTTCGTTGCGGCGTGCGGTGATGGCGACCCGTGCGGCGCAGATCGGGGGAGTCGCCGCCGAGGTTGGCGGGGATCAGGCGCTCCACGATCACGACATCGCGCCAGACGCCATCGAGGCGGCCATGTTTCTCATAGCGGCCGACCTCGCGAAAGCCGAGTGAGCGGAGCAGGCCGAGACTCGCCTGATTCTCGGGGAAGACCCGGGAGACGAGCTTGAAGAAACCGGCGTCGGACGCCGCGGCCAGCAGCCCCTCCATCGCCCGCCGCCCCGCGCCACGCCCGCGAGCGTCTCGCGCGACATAGACGGAGAACTCGGCGATGCCGGCATAGCAATCGCGCGCGCGGTAGGTCGATGTCGCCGCGAAGGCGAGGACCCGGCCCTCCTCCTCGACGACGACGACCGGGTGCGTGCCGTCGAACCAGCCCTCGATCTCCCCTGGCGTGCGTGGCCGGGTCTCAAAAGTCGCGATCCGGTCTTCGATCCCCTGGTTATAGATCTCCGCGATCACGGCGGTGTCCCCCACACCGGCCAGCCGGGTCGATGGTGGCATCATCGTTCACTCCTGCCACGACTGCACGGAAGGCGAGACGGGACCTCTCGTCGATCGAGAACCCCATTGACGTGAGTCTGGCGATCGGTCGCACCTGTCCACCCCGCTCGAATCGTACGCGGACTATACTGCCGGGGCGGGCAGGGCCGCGCGACAGCGACAATGGATGGCGGTCGGCGACGATGGCGGAGCTGGTCTGGCAGGTACGAGGGTTCCGGCGCGACATCAAGCTCTTTCTGCTCTACAACCTGCTCGCCAATGTTGGCTTCGGCGCCTTCCAGCTCATCTTCAATCTCTACCTGACCCGACTCAATCTGCACGAAGACGATATCGGGCTTTTCAGCGCGGCGCAGACCCTGGCGATGGCGGCCACGGCGGCGTTTATCGGGCCGCTCCTCGGTCGTTTCGGGATCTGGCGCTGCATCACCGGCGGCATCTCGGTCTTTCTGCTTGCCTCGTTCGGACTTGCCTTCGCGGAGCACCCAACCCTGTTGCTGACGCTGTCGATCTGCTACGGCGTCGGCCTCGCCTTCCTCTTTACGGCGACAATGCCATTCGTCATCGAGTGGGCGCGCCCCGATCAGCGGCAGCATGTCGCCGCGGTCTCCTTCTCGCTGATCTCCCTTGCCGCTACGATTGGGTCGTTGCTCGGCGGCTTCCTCCCCGATCTGCTCGGCGGCGAAAGCATCGCCGCGTATCGCTGGACGCTGGTGACCGGCACCGCGATCGGAACGCTCAGCCTGGTCCCCCTCTTTCTGATGCGGGAGGCACGGCACGGCAAGAAACGCGATGCCAATAGCAACGCTGCCCCGGAGTCGGTCGCCGAGCGGCGCCGGAGCCGGTGGGATCTCTCGGTCTTCGTGCTGATCGGCGGGTTGATGGCGCTGGGAGCCGGCGCGGTGATCCCGTTCTACAACGTCTATCTGACGACCCTCGGCGCCACCGCGCGTCAGGTTGGGTATGTCTTCGCGGCGGGCGGACTGGCGGCGGCGGTGCTGGGACTGATGGCACCCGCGGTATCACGGCGGCTCGGCTCGTTGCGCGCGGTCGCGATGCTGCGCCTCGCGGTGGTGCCCTGCTACGCGTTACTGATCGTCTCGCCGGGCATCGGCGTGGCGGTGCTGGCCCATCTCGTGCGTCAGACCAGCATCAGCATGGCCTGGCCGATCGATTCGACCTTTATCGCCGAGGTGCTCCCACCCCGGTCGCGGGCATCGGTCTTTGGTTTTCGCTCGGCGGCCTGGAACGTCGGCTTCTCCGGGGCGAGCCTGCTTGGCGGGCAGGTCATCGTCCGGTCCGGCTATAACCTGACGTTTGTGGCGCTGATGTTCTTCTCGGTGCTTTCGGCGGGGCTCTTTATGGTCTACTTTGGACGTCACCCGCGCGTGCGGGCTGGCGAGGTCCCCGGGGCATTACCGCCGCGGAAGCTGGCGGTCGGACATCGCACCCCAGAAGTGAGTGGTCGGGTCTAAGGAGTCACAGGTTGGGTCGCAGCCAACGCGAGATTGGAACGAGTGTCCCCCGCAATGCCATCGGTGGGCGAGCCGCGACGCGGCGCCGACTGCTGCAAGGGGCGGCCGGAGTGATTGGCACCTCCCTGGCCGGTGCCCAACCGGCCGCCGCGGCATCGGTCGGCGCGGCGGTCGACGCTCTGCTCAACCAGCTTTCCCCACGCGACAAGGTGGCCCAGCTCTTTATCTTCGAGGCGCGTGGCACCACGATGACCGCGAGCTACGCCGAGCGCCTCGCCGCCGAACGTCCGGGCGGTGTCCTCTTCGTCAGCCCCAACGTTGGGGCGCTTGCCGATGTCGAACCGTTCGTGGCGGCGATTCATGCCTCCAACCCGCTCATCCCGCCGCTTGTTGCCATCGACCAGGAGGGCGCTCCGGTGACGCGGCTCCCGGGCGACCCCGCTCCCGGCGCGGTCGAGATGGGGCACTGGAACGAGGACGAAATCTTTGCGGCCTCCGCCGCCCGCGCGAACTATCTGCGGTCATTCCGCTTCGACGTCAACTTCGCGCCGGTGGCCGATGTCGCCTACGAGCCATCGAGCGCGATGGCCGCACGCAGTTTTGGCAGCGATCCGCTCGCGGTGGCCAACGCCGTCACGGCGATGGTCCGGGGATCGAAGCAGACGCGGCTCTTGAGCGCCGCCAAGCATTTTCCTGGGCATGGTCGAACTACCCAGGATTCGCACCTGACCCTGCCCGAGGTCGATCTCTCGATCGCGGAGTGGCTTGAGACTGACGCGGTGCCGTTTCAGGCGGCGGTCGATGCGGGGATCTCGATCATGATGGTTGGCCATCTCCGCTATGCCGCCTGGGACGATGCGCCAACCTCGCTCTCGGCGACGGCGGTCGACCTGCTTCGTCGCGAGCTCGGTTTCGGCGGCGTGATCGTGACCGATGACCTGGGGATGTCAGCCCTGGCCGACATCGACCCCTTCACCGTGATCGACCGCGCGATGGCGGCAGGGATCGACCTGCTGCTCTATGCCACCCCGCCGGCCGAGCCAGCCGACATCATCTCCTACCTGCAAGGACGCGTCGAGCGCGGCGAGATCCCGCTGGCGCGGATCGACGAGAGTCTGCGCCGGGTCCTCTCGCTCAAGATCCGCCGGTTCGGGTTGACGTAGCACGAGTGCCCGGTCTCTCCGCCTCGGTCCCTCGTCTTCACGAGGCCAAGCGGGGGTTATCGCGTCCAGCATTGCCCTTTGACGTCATTCGCGCTCTGGCAGTGGGTTGATCGGTGCGTGAAGGCGCTTGTAGTAGACGATCTCCGGGTCGCCCGGATCGAGGTTCTCGATGCGGCCACTCTCGACGAACCGGAGGCGCTCGCAGAGACGCCGCATGGGGAGGTTCGAGGCGTTCGTCGAGGTGAACAGGTCGTCGCCGGGACAGTGCCGCTCCAGGTAGGCGATCAGGGCACTGCCGACGCCGCGTCGCCGGTACTCTCGGTGGACGATCAGGAGCGAGAGAAAACACCGACCGTAGAAGGATTGGTCCATCGTGGCAAGCCCGACGAGAGCCGCGCCCCGTTCGGCGACGACGCACTCGCCAGCCGCGACTGCCCGGTGGAGAAGTGTCTCCCGCTCCGAGCTGCCGAGGACGGCGCGATCGAGCCGCGCAACCACGGTCGCATCGTGTTCCGTGGCGTATCGGATGGCGAGCGGCGGATGGTGGTGCATCGGCTCCGGCTCATTCGAGTGAACTGAGGGTCATGCTCATCGGGCGAGAGTCGAACCACTTGTCCACCGGATGGAGTCAGCGTCTCGGGCGCGACACCAGCGCCCCGGCAAGCCGCCGGCCCGTGAACACCGCCTCACACCCGGTGCTTGCCATCGGGCGCCGCGTCGAGGTGGGCGAGGAAGGCAGCAGGCGGGACGATGTGTACCCCACGTGGTCACGGCGAACTGCCTGGACCGCTTCGTTTGCCAGAGCATCTGCCTCGGATGGTGTCAGACCGGCTCGCTCGGCGGCCTCGACGCGCCCAAGAAGCCTGTCACGGTCCCGTTTCCAGCGCACGTAGAACGCGATGGGAACCAGGGCGGCAATCGGCTCGCCGTGATCTCCGACCACGTAGTGATCGCCTTGTCTCGCCACCGATTTCAGAATTGGGCCAAGTTGGCGGCGCGCTTCCCCGATGCCGATCGTCTTCTCGGTCACGATACCTCCATGCCTCGATGCTCCTTACGCTATCGCGTCGATGCCATCAGAAACAATCGTCGACTCCCCTCGTGTCGTCCAGGCGCTCACGCAGGAATCATGACGGCGGCGCGGACACCTGGAAGGCGTAGCTGCCGGAGTCGACGGCGAAGACGGCGCGGTCTGCCTCCTGTTGCAGGAAACGGACGTGGTCGGCCTCGGTCGCGGGTCGGCCGCCTTCGGTCACGGTGGCAGCGTCGGTGGCTGGGACGAAGACCGTGGCGCTGCTGCTGGGTGGGATCGTGACCTCCAGCGTGAGGGCCTCTCCCTCGATCTTCCATCCACTGGCGACGGGACCCCGGACCGATCGGTACTCGGCGCGAGCCCAGCTCAGACCGCCACCGGGATAGGGACGGATGACGACATGCTCATAGCCCGGTCGTTCCGGATCGACGTCGAGTCCCGCCACATACCGGTAGAGCCAGTCGCCAATCGACCCGAAGGCATAGTGGTTGAACGAGTTCATCCTGGGGTCCTGGAAGCCGCGCTCGTCGGTCCACCCGTCCCATCGCTCCCAGATCGTGGTTGCGCCGTGCTGGATCATGTAGCCCCAGGAGGGATAGCTTTCGCCGAGCGCCACCCGGTACGCGGTCTCGACATGACCTGTCTCGGTGAGGGCGGGGCAGAGGTGACTGACACCGACGAACCCGGTCGTGAGGTGACCGCCCCGGCGCTCGACATCCTCGGCCAGGTAGCGCGCGGCCGCCGGACGAAGAGCGGCGGGCAGCAGGTCCATCTGCAAGGCCAGCGCGTAGCCGGTCTGCGTCTCACCCTGGACCCGGCCATCGGGCGCGACGTAGGCCTTGACGAAGGCGGCCGCGATCCGGTCGGCGAGCGCCTCGTAGCGCTCGGCGTCGCCGACGCGGTCGATGATTCGCGCCATCCGGGCCAGCAGCCGGGCATCGGCGGCGAAGAAGGCGGTGCCGATCAATTCCTTCGGGGTCTCCGCCCCAACGGCGAGCCAGTCGCCGAAGTCGTTGTTCCGCCGGTTCTTCCAGAGCAGGTCGGGGTTGTGCCGCTCCAGATAGGCGAGCCAGCGCGCCATCCCCCCGTAGTGCGCCTCGATCAACCGCCGGTCCCCATAGCAGAGGTAGAGGATCCACGGCACGATCACCCCGCCGTCGCCCCAGGCGGGCGCGCCATCGGCCAGATCAACCAGGCGCGGCGCGACATCGGGGAACGCCCCGTCCGCCGACTGAGCATCGGCCACGTCGTTGAGCCACTTGGTGAAGAAGGCGGCGACACCGGCATTGAAGCAGGCGGTCCGGGCGAATATCTGGGCATCGGCGAGCCAGCCGAGCCGCTCGTCCCGCTGAGGGCAATCGGTGGGAATCGAGAGGAAGTTGCCGCGCTGACCCCAGACGATGTTGCGCTGCAGCTGGTTCAGCATGTCACTGGAGCAGGCGAAGGCGCCGGTGCGTTCGGTCGCTGACTCGACGACCCGGCCGGTGATCCGTTCGGAGGTCAGAGCGTCGGGGTAGCCGGAAACCTCGACGTAGCGAAAGCCGTGAAAGGTGAAGCGCGGCTCGAAGAGCTCGTCGCCGGCGCCGCGCAGGATGACGACATCGGTCTGGGCGGCGCCACGCAGGTTCTCGGTGTAGAGCGAGCCATCGGGGTTGAGCACCTCGGCAAACCGAAGCTGGATGCGGGTACCGGCCGGCCCCTCGGCGCGGAGGCGGACCCAACCGGTCATCAGCTGGCCCATGTCGACGATGACGTGGTCGCCCCGCGCGGTGAGCGACCGGGGCACGATCTCCTCGACGACCCGGACCGGCTCGGCGCGGTCGGCGACGAGCGGGGTCTGGCCGCGATCACCCGCGCGAACCGCGCTCCAACCGTCCCCGCTGGCGCCGGGGAGATCCCAACCTGGCAGCTCGGCACGCGCATCGTAGGTCTCACCCATCAGGAGATCGTCGGCGAGGATTGACCCTGTCGCGCCTTCCCAGGAATCGTCAGTGACGATCGTCACGACGCCATCAGGGTGCTCGATGACGAGCTGGGCGAGCAGCTCTGGAACCAGGCCGTAGTTGCTGTGCGCTCCAAGGAAACCGACGCGGCCGCAGTACCACCCGGCACCGAGGATGGCGCCGAGGACGTTTGATCCCTGGTGCAGAAGGTCGGTCACATCGTAGGTCTGGTACTGGTTGCGGGTCGAATAGTCGGTCCACCCGGGCGCGAGGACCGCGTCGCCGATCCGTTGCCCGTTGAGGTGAGCCTCATAGAGACCGCGCGCGGTCGCATAGAGCCGCGCCCGCGTCACCGGCCGGGACAGCGTGAAGGTGGTGCGGAGATAGGGGCAGGGCGACAGACTCGGTGACTGATCGGACGGCGCGCCGTGGAGTGCAGCGGGAAGCGAGATCCAGCGCCCGGTCCAGTCGTCGGGCTCCATCAGCCCTATCTCCCACCAGGCGGGAAGGCTCTCGAAGGGACCCTGACCTAGCTCATCCCAGGCCCGCACCTGCCACCAGGCGCGCTCGCCCGATCGCAGCTCGCGCCCGTCATAGACGACATGGACCGACGTCGAGGCTTCGACACGACCACTGTCCCAGAGATCGCCCTGGCCCGCGGCGAGCGTTTCCGGGGTGCGGGCGACAAGGATCTGGTAGCCCGACTGGCGCGCGCCGCGGCGTTCGGTGGGGAAGACCCAGCTCAGGCGCGGCCGCTGGACATCGATGCCAAGTGGGTTGACCAGATATTCACAGCGCGGATCGACCGGGGTCAAGTCATCGGTCGCCCGGTCGGCTCCTGTCGCGTTCATCAGCATCTCCCCTCGCACCGTTTGCTTCGTGTCCCGCCGCACCCGATCGCTCATCGCGATGCCTCGCCCCTGCCCACTCGGACCATCGGCCCGCCTACTCGCACCACAGGATGCACTCGTCCCTATTTATCAGGCCGGCCGCCGGTTGAACTGGATGAGCGCGGGGCCGTGCCCGTTGCTCCCCGGCGCTAGCGACGCGGTTACACGGTCCGCGCGCTAGCGTCGTCCCACGTCGTGTCGATCCGCGTCCTTTTACGACTATCCCGTAGAGGATCGTTGTGTCCGTGGTCTATAACGAACAGCCCATAGCGGAGGGTGGTCCGCGTCGCACATCCGCATCTCCTTTCCGAACGTCGTTATGTCGGCAGACGTGCCCCCTGACCGTCGCCACGCCACGCTGTCATTCCGAGCGTGTCGAGGAAACTCGCTCCGGCAAGCACCGCTCCCTGCCTAACGTCATCCCCGTGCGTTCGGCCTCGTCACGACGGCAGGGCCAGGGGACGCACTCGTCGCGGTCGTCGTGACGGACGAGAGGATGGTACTGGAGGTTGTGCCCAGGGAAGCGGAAAGAGATTCCTCGACACGCTCGGAATGACAGGGGGAGTGGGCGGGAGGAGGGGGCCAGCGTGGTGACGTGGCGAGGTCCGCGGGGGGAGGTGGGATACCGCAGGTACCGGGTTGGATTCCCGACGGTCTCGGAAGGGCATGGGGGCGGGTTGAGGGAGAGGGTGTGGCGGCGTGCCAGTTGGCAGCGCAATGGCATGGTGGCGCGGTGGCGCGGTGGCGCGGTGGCGCGGTGGCGCGGTGGCGCGGTGGCGCGGTGGCGCGGTGGCGCGGTGGCGCGGTGGCGCGGTGGCGCGGTGGGTGGGTGGCCGCGGAGGAAGAGTCGTCGATGTGGCTGGAATGACCCTGGCGTATGCAGCCCGGTCTTTTCCGCGACGGCGATCGGGACGGTGGCCCCAGCGCCGGCCGCTCGACATGATCCTGGCGGGTTCGGTCCAGCGGGCGCTCCGACAGCCTCCCGTAGCTGGCAGCCCCAGTCGTCATGAGCAGCCGCGGCGTTCACGGGCGAGCCGGGATCGCCGTCATCATTCATCAGACGGCGACGGATCGGCGGTCTCATCTTCATCGTCGGTGTGACTCCGCCGGAATTGCAGACGGACCAGGTGACGGGCGGCGTCGATCACCCGCTCCGGCAGGCCGGTGAGGGGGGAGACATGCTCGGCGTAGTCGGCGGCGGAGTCGGCCGGACTGACATCGTGGCCGACGCGCCGCTCCAGCTCGTGGCGGTGCCGCATCACCCAGAGGTAGATGTCGGCTTCGGTGTGGCCGCGAATGCGATCCATCACCCCGCGCTCGTGGGCCACCCGGATGATCGGGCAGTAGATATGCTCGTACCAGTCGTTGACCGCTTCGGCGACCGAGGCCGGCCGGTGCCAGATGCTTTCGAGCCAGAGCCGGTGCCCCTCGATCTGGTCCCAGATCTCATCGTATCGGCCAAGGGCGGTCGGTCGGATATCGTGGTCGGGATGGAGACGATCGAGATCGGTGCGGCGGAGGAACTCGGCGTACTCGGCCTGCAGCAGCAGCTCGTCCGGCTTCATCGTCGCATAGAGCGGCGCGCGGACGTGTCCCTCGATCACCTCGGCATCGATGAACTGCTGCCCCTTGCCGCGCGCGACCGAGACGCGATGGTTGCCGTCCTTGACGAAGTAGACATCCCCCACCTGGTAGAGCTGGATCGGGGGCAGGGTCTTGTCCTCGTAATAGGCGCGGTCGACGTTCTTCCACCGGCCGGCGGTGTGGTTCTGGCGGGGCAAGAAGGCACGGTCGAAGTCGCGGAAGCGATCCATGCTGCCGACGATCTTCTCGATCGGGACCGTCTGAATGCCACGGTAGCTTTCGCGCTCGGGCGACACGCGGCTGCGAACGTCATGAAAGGAGATCAGATCGTTCGGGCGGCGGGCAAAGACCGCCAGCACATCGTGCAAGAAGGCTTTCTGCCGGGCGCGCTCGAAGTCGGAGCGAATCGCATCCTCGTGGAAGCCGCTCATGGCCCACGCTCCAGTTCCGGACGAATGCCCTCGGCGTGTCGCAGCGGTTGGTGGGCGGTGATCTCGGTTGATGCGACCGGCACGCGAGCTGGCATCATCACCGGGGTCGCTTCGACATCAATGACCTGGAAGGGAAAGACGTTGATTACGGTCGTCTCGCCGAAGCGCATGACCGGCGATCGGGAGCGGTCGTAGAGGTGGACATGACCATGCAGGTGATAGGCCGGAGCGAACCACTGCAGGAAGCGGCGGATCGCCTGGAACCCACGGTGCGCTGGATCCTCGCGGTCGCCGATATCGCGGGCCGGCGAGTGGGTGACGAGCACGTCGAGGGCGCGGCCAAGCCGCCAGCGGTTCCAGAGGAGCCGTGGGACCATCCGAACGATCATTCGGTAGAGATCGAACTCCGAGAACTGCTGGGGACCGCCGCTGTACTCGGGCGATCCGGGAAGCCCGGCGAGGATCAGCCCTGAGGCTTCGTCTTGATAGACGTGGCCGCCGAGGTCGATGCCGCCCAGGGGGTGATAGCGGCGCCCCTTCTCGCCGCCCCTGGTCAGCTCTTCCAGGTGATTACCCAGGACGTAGTAGACCGGGCGATCGAGCGCGTCGGCGAGGAACTCAAGGTAGGAGGCAGGCAGATCGCCGCAGCCAACGACGAAGGTGACATGACCCATCCGTTCCCGCACCGAGGGGCTATGGATGCGCGTGTCAACCTCATCGGAGACGGCGAGGATCTGGATCGGCATAGCGGGCAACTCGACGACGACATGGGTACGGCACGCGACTCGCCATCACCCCGCGCCACATTCTAGCGCGGAAGCGTGGCTTGACGAGGCGCAGACGTCCCCGGCCTCACGACCCTACCCCACCGGCCGCTCCGCCGTGGTTGGGATGGGGACGCGGTCGCGTCAGTCCTCGGCTCCCGTTTGGGCGGCGAGGACGAGACGGCGCAGATCGGCGGGGGTGAGGCCGGTGACGGGCCGACCGATCAGGGTTTCGACCCCGGCCCGGTTCAGCCCTTGCTCGCGGGCCCACGACCAGAAGGCGGTCGGGGTGAAATCGGCCATGTTCGGTTCGTCAGCGGCCGCCGGGGCGGCGACAGGTCGAGCGGCCGGCCGCTCGGCGCGAGGCGCAGCGGCGGGCGCGGAGACCCCGCGTTCGCGATTGGCGGCGAGGTCGATTGGCGGGGTCGGACGCTCAGGCGGCTCTGCCACGGGGCGCGGCGACGGAGTAGAGGTCACACGGGGTGGCGCGGTCGCCTCGACCGCGGGCTGACCGTCGCGCGACGGAGGCGCGACGGGCCGCGGCGGGGATGGGACGGCCGGCGCGGGCGGCGCGGCGTCGTCGCTTTCCTCGGCGAACTGGGCGCCGTAGCCGAGCGCGTTCAAGGCCCGGCCGATCGCCTTGGTCTCCGCCTTCTCGATGAAGTCGCCGAAATCGCCAGCGGTCTCGCTGCCATAGCCGGTCGCCTTACCCCCGGTCGGCAGCATGACGGTCGCCTTGAAGATCGCGCTCGTCTCGTCAATCCGGACATGCTCGGTGACGATCTCGGCGGCGGGGTGCTCGCGCCGGAGCCAGAGCAGGCGCCATTTGACGTCGAGGTAGTCCTGGGCGCCGCCGCGCCCCCGCAGCTGCCGGAGGTAGGGAGTGGGATCGAAGTTCGTCACCGGACGTGGACCGGTATCCGGCTCGTCTGGCTCGTCTGGCTCGATGATGCTCCGATCGGCGGCGGGGGGGATAGCGTCCTTCGCCCGAGCTTCATCCTGGTCAACCATCGTCGCTCCTCCTCGCGGCCCGGGGCGTCGAGCAACCCTCGGTGAGGCCGCGCATCTTGGGCAAGTATACTCCGAAGTCGAACAAATGATCGCTTCACGGTGTGGCGGTTACTGGCCGCATGGCAGGGTGCCGGTGGCACGGTCATGGTCGTCGATCGGGAGCGGTATCTTCAACCGCCTTCTCCGATCGCTGATGTCGTTCTGCCGGCTTCCTGAAGCAGCGGAGGGAGCCGGGTGGGGGGGGGCGGCGCCCTGGTGAGGCGGGAACGAGCGCGGTAGGATCGATGCTCCAGGATCGGGGTCAGGGCGACCAGTTGGAGGAGCATCATGAGCGACGCCGGTACCACGGATCAGAACCCGCCCGCACCACGCGGCGCGCCCCCGGCGGTGGTCGATCTGCTCGACATGATCTGGCCGGAAACGGGGTTGGAGACGACCGCCCGTGTCCCACGGCGTCCCAAAGACACCCTCTCCGAGGACGACCGGATCGAGCTGCAGATCGATTTTCTGACGCTGGCGTTATCACCGCTGGAGTTCATCCAGCTCGCCTCGGCGCTCCGGATGAGCATCGATGGCCTGCTGGAGCAGCACCCGGCGCTGCAGAAAGCGGTCGTCAACGCCTTCGACCTGCGAGATTGACTTTCGAGCGCGGGCATATTTTCGCATGGCGCCACCAGCTGCCGGCGACGACCATATCGTGTTGTCGCCGGCGTCTCGGATCTGAGACGAACGTTCCCGGCACCGGCGAGGTGACGCCACCGGGTTGTCAGACCGGGTCTGACACGCGCCCCCTGACCGGTTGCGGCACGGTGACACGATGACCGGATAGGACATTCACGTCACCTGGTCCGAAAGCGCAGCTCCGACACAGGCGATGCCTCAGCGCAGGGACCGCAGAGCGCCGTTGGTCGGCTTGACGCCGCCAGCCATGTTGGCCATGATGCGAGGGCATCGCTCTTGGCCGCGTCTACTCCTGAGCTGGCTTATGGCCTCAGCATTCGACCGCTTCGATACTCTGCCACTGTCGCGCACTCCTCTCATCGGCCGCGAGCGCGAGGCCGACGTCGTCAGTGATTTGCTCAGGCGTGACGACGTTCCGCTCGTCACGCTGACTGGTCCGGGCGGGGTCGGCAAGACCCGCCTCGCGCTCCAGGTGGCCGCTGGTCTCGGGGATGCCTTCCCGGACGGCGTCCGGTTCGTCGGTCTCGCGCCGATCAGCGATCCCGGACTGGTACCAGCGACGATCGCGCAGAGCCTCGGGATGCGGGAGACTGGTACTGAGCAACTAACCGCACGGCTGACGGCGCATCTCCGCGAGAAGCGTCTGCTGTTGGTGCTCGACAACTTCGAGCAGGTGGTCAAGGCCGCACCGCTCGTAGTGGAGCTGTTGAGCGCCTGCCCGAGTCTCACGGTGCTGGTGACGAGCCGGGTCCGGCTCCGCGTCTCCGGTGAACGCGAACACGCCGTACCCCCGCTCGGGCTGGTCGTGGATGACGAGGGGGCTACCGTGGATGGGGTGGCGCGATCGGACGCGGCGCAGCTCTTTGTCGCTCGGGTCCAGGCAGTGCAGGAGGAGTTCGCGCTCACTGACGAACAGGCTCCGGCCGTGCTCGCGATCTGTCGCCGGTTGGACGGACTGCCCCTCGCGATTGAGCTCGCCGCCGCCTGGATCAAGGTTCTTCCTCCCCCGGCCATGCTGGCGCGGCTTGAGCACCGCCTACCGCTGCTGACCGGTGGCGCGCGCGACCTGCCGCCTCGGCAGCAGACCATGCGGGATGCAATCGCCTGGAGCTACGACCTGCTCTCCCCTGAGCAGCAGGGGCTGTTCCGCCGATTGTCGGTCTTTGTCGGCGGTTTCACGCTGGAAGCGGCCGAGGCTGTTGCGACCCCCTCGGCAGCAGCCGGCATCACGGTGTTCGAGGGCATCGCCTCGCTGGTGGACAGTAGCCTTGTCCGCCAGGCAGAAGGAGTGACTGGCGAACCACGCTTCCTCATGCTGGAAACGGTCCGCGAGTACGGGTGGGAGCGACTGGTGGCGAGCGGCGAGGAGGCGACAATCCGCGGTCAACACGCGGCTTGGTATGTCGAGTTCGGGCGACGGTCGTGGAATGATCTTCGCGTCGTCGCCCAGTCGGGCAACATCGAGTTGCTTGAAACCGAACGGGCCAATCTACGCGAGGCGCTCTCATGGTTACAACGAACGGGCAATGGCGATGATTTGCTCGGGCTCGCGGCCACGCTTGGCTTTTTTTGGTACGTGGCGGGCAACTACCGCGAGGGGCAGGAGTGGTTGGAGCGAGCGCTGGTAACGGGTCGAGACGGATCGCCGTACGACCGCGTCGAGGCGCTCTGCCGGGCAGGACACCTGGCGCACATGCTTGGCGACCACGACGGTGCCATGGCCCGGCTGCATGAGGCCGCCCTGCTCGCCCATCGACTCGGGGAAGCTTCGCAGGAGGCCAACGCGCTGGTTTTCCTCGGTGTTGTGGATGAGGATCGGGGTGACTACGACCGAGCTAAGGAGCAATTCATGGCAGCTCTCGACCTCTACACGACGGCAGGCGATGCCCACCCGCAGCGAATAGTCGAGGTGACGTACCACCTAGGGGTCGTGGCGTACGGACAGTGCGACATTGCGCGGGCCGAGGCGTTGTTGGAGGAAGCGCAGATCGCCGCGCGGACTCTGGGTGCTGTCCTGCCTGTCGCCTGGTGCCTGGTTTACTTGGGTCTCCTACACATTGAGCGGGACGACATGGCGGCCGCGGCCAGAGCTCTACGGGAGTCAGCCACGCTTAGCCGTGATGGACGGATGCCACACCATGAAGGACAGGTCTTGGCGGCCGTTGCGGTACTTGCATGCGCCTGTGGAGAGATCGAGGCAGCGGCGCGACTCCAGGGCGGGTCAGCGGCGGTTGATGCGGCGCATGGGCGAACGCAGCCGGACGATTTTCCCGAGCGGACCGCCTATGAGCGAACCGAGCGACTGTTGCGGGAGGCGCTCGGTGAGTCGACGTACGCGCGGGCATGGGAGGAGGGACGAACCATGCGTCCTGCGGACGTCATCGGGCTGGTAGAGGCGGTCTTCGACATTGCCGAGGCTCGGTCGATGCCGTCCACTGTGGATCGAGGCATCACAGTGCTCACGCCACGCGAGCGGGAAGTGTTGTGTTTGCTGGTGGCTGGCCGATCGAATCCTGAGATCGCGCGGACGCTCTTTGTCAGCACGCGCACCATCACCACTCATGTCGAGCACATCTTCGCCAAACTCGGCGTGAACCCCCGCGCCGAGGCTGCCACCCAGGCAGCTCGCGCGGACCTTTGCTCGGCACCGTCGAATCGGTAATACACGACCTACGCACCTACGTAGAGGCACCTGGCGCGCGAATACGTAGGACAAATACGTCATTCAGCCGATATCCCCGGCGGCGCGGGACGCGCATCATCGAGTCGTGCCCCGTGCTGAGCGAGCCGGGCACCGGGGGGCGTCCCCTCCTGTGATCCGCCACCAGTGAGGAGCCGACGATGATCACGCACCCGGACACCATGGGCCAAATCGCTGCCTTCGAATACCAGGATCGCGTGAAGAAAGGGACCTACGCGCGCCTAGTGCAAGAGGGAAGCGCCAATCATCTTCCTGGACCTGGACGACTGGGAGCAATGCGGTTCGCGGCTGGATCGCGTCTTGTCCTGGTTGGTCAGCGACTCCAGGGTGGATATACCTCCACCGCCGATCCCGCGATGGCGCGTGAGCAGTACGCAGCGACCTAGCGTGCGATCACAGCAGATGTGCGCCGTTGTTCGCCCGTTGAGAAACATGCTCCCGGCCGGCATGACGACCGGTCGGGATACGCTCCCGTCAGCACATCGCCGGCAGGAGCCAGGCAGGTGATCCTCGACGTCTTCCGACACACCGGAAGGAGTACGATCATCTAGTCACCACAGGTGACGTTGCAGCGCTGATCTGGTTCGGGGGACATGATGCCGTATCACCTCACCCGCCGATCGGTTCTCCGGGTTGCGGTTGGAGGGGTGCTCGCCGGTCGGAAGCTGACGACAGCTCAGACCGCGTCGATGGCATGGAGCTACCCGATTGGCCGGCCCGGAGGGGTGCCGGGGGACGGGTTCATCATCCGGGTCGGCTATGCCTGCGAGAACCTCCCCTCCTTTCCGGGCTGGTGGCACACCGGCGAGAACTGGCACGGCATCGAAGGCGAGACTGCCGGTGCCGAGATCTACGCCTGCGCCGCCGGCGAGATCGTCTTCGCCGGGTACGACTATCCCGGTCCGGTGGTGATCGTCCAGCACGATAGCGACCTCTACTCGATGTACGGGCATCTTGCTTACACCCTGGACGTGACGACCGGCGATCGGGTGGCGCGGGGGCAGCGATTGGGAAGGGTCCTGCAGCGGAGCGATGCGCCGAGTCACCTGCACTTCGAGGTACGGACGTTCTACGAGCGCCGCGAGGTGAACGGGACCGAGCCGAGCTACGGGGTCCATTGCGGCGAGGATTGTCCACCCGGTCCGGGCTACTGGCCGATGATGGCGCCCGAGCACCCATCCGACCTCGGCTGGCGGCATCCCGTTCACGCCATCGCGCGCCGGGCCTTCGCGGGAGACGACGTGCCAGCCGGCACGGAAGTTGTCGTGGCGGAGGGCGCCGCCGAGCGGACCGAGGTATGGTCAGCCCCCGAGGGCACAAGTGGGGCAACGCCGGTGGGGGACTGGGCGCTGCGCGCTGGGGACCGGTATCCCCTCCTCGCCATAAAAGCCGGGGACGAGGCGACGACGGTGACGAGCGCGGAGAATTATCGTCTCTGGTACCGGATCGGTCTGCCCGAGAGTGGCGCGGGCTGGGTTCGGGCGGTCGCGCCGGTCGACCTCGCCACGGGATCGGACGGTCGGGCGTCGGCGGTGCAATTCCACTTCCTGCCGGTTGGTCGTTCGGTATGACCACGTGATGGCCGCGCGGGGTGAGGGCGCGGCCATGCTGGCATTCGTCGCGGACGGCCACCTCGGTGGGGACCCGAGCCAGACCGATCCCCGCGGTTCGCGTCATGACGCGTTCAGTCTCGCCGTCCTCCAACGCAGGCCGTGGACTAGGGATACGGATCGTTGGAGATGGTGAGGGTCAACTCCTAAAAACGTGTCACGTTCGTCCACATCATCGTTCTTCATCTTCACGGTCCACGTCGCTGAGGCGCTCGGGCCGACGACTTTGCAGACCAAACTGCCTTCACCATCGAGGTCAGCGGTGGATTCGCTCGGGCCGGCGACGCGGCTAGGCTCTCAACTCTGTCGATCACGCAGGTGGTCGAGATCACGGCGATGGTCAAGCCGTCGCGATCGTAGTTCGTCGTCCACCCATTCGGTCTCACGTTCGGCGCCGTCGGAGATACGGCAACACAGCGCGCCGTCATCGAGGCGATGCTCGATGCCGCCGTAGCCATGGACCGGCCAGGGATGCGGGATTTATCTGGACCGGTGACGACCTGCGGACATGTCAACGACGTCAACGGCGATGATGACCGAGGCGCTACGACATGCCGGTTCAAAGACGATGCTCGCTAGAAGCGATGGAGGACATCATGCCGACCGAAGTCACCCACGATGCTGTTCAGCGGTTGGTCGCTGCAGGTGCACAACTGGTGGACGTACTCCCGGCTGATGAGTATGCCGCCGAGCATCTGGCGGGCGCCATCAACATTCCCCTGAAAACGCTGGATCGGACCATGACGGCGTCGCTCGATCCAACGCGCCCGGTCATCGTCTACTGCTGGGACCATCAATGAGACATGAGCCCACGGGCCGCGTGGCGGCTTGAAAGTCTCGGCTTCACGGATGTCTATGACTATGTCGCTGGCGAGGCCGACTGGCTCGCCTTTGGTCTGCAAACCGAAGGTCGCCAGGTCAACGCACTTCGTGCTGGCCGGGTCGCTCGCCGTGATGAGCCAAGTTGCGATCTCACCGAACGGGTCTCCGACCTGCAGGAGCGGGTGCGCGCCTCTGGCTGGGATGTCTGTGTCGTGGTCAACGCCGAGGATATCGTCCTTGGCCGTGTCCGGGCCGCTGCCGTCGATGGCTCCCTGGACCAGATGGTTGACGCGGTGATGGAGGCGGGGCCGACCACGGTTCGCCCCAGCGAGCCGCTCGACGCGCTGGTCAAGCGGATGCGGGATCGCAACGTCACGAGCATGATTGTGAGCACCTCAGTCGGACGGCTCCTCGGCGTCATGCGCCGTGAGGACGCCGAGCAATGGCTCGCCACCAGTTCTGGAGACCGTGGTGCCTGACTGCAGGTCACGCGCCAATGCTCTACGCGCAGACGGGTTGTGCCGAGAGCCGTCAGGTCCGCGCGTGGCTCACCGAGCGCCGCATCACATCCACGGAACGCAATGTGACCGGCGACTATAACGCGGCGAAGGCCCTGCTTGAGACTGGAATCTTCGGCACGCCGCGGCTTATCGTTAGGGACCGAGCCATTATCAGGTTCCGGCCCGACACGCTCACTGCGGCGCTTCCGGGCACTGATGAAGAAGTGACGCCATGACTGCTCCAACCGCCACCGATGAAAGCCCGCTCACGCCACGACTCGATCCCGTGCTGTTCGCTCGGGGCATGGCGGTGATTCGGATCTTCTTCGGTCTGATCGTCTTCGCCAACGGCCTCGCCAAGCTCGACGCCTCGTGGGGCCAGATCGACATCGGGGTGTACCACGCCAACCTCATCACCCGCGACGGGGCGCGCGGCATCCTCGATTTCGAGGTGAACAAGCGTCAGATCAGCAAGGACTCGACCAAGGGGACCGGCGTGCCGGGCCTGAAGCGCGCCGTCAACGATGTCGTGCTGAAGCACTGGGGCATGTTCCAATGGGTGGTGACGTTCATGGAACTCGGCGCGGGCGCACTCCTGATCCTGGGACTGGCCACTCGACTCGGTGCTGGTATTGACCTGGGGCAGCAGATTTTTCTTGCTCTCGTCTACGTCTCCAGTAACCGGTGGCTGTTTGAGCAGCCGCATGAATACGTGCCGCTCGTTCTCTTGGCCCTCGTGCCGGCGGGGCGGGTGTGGGGGTTGGATGGCGTGATCGTCGGCGCTATGCCGCGCCTGCGCCGCTGGCCGTTCTAATCGGCCGCGAAGGTCCGTTCCCGGTGCGCCGCCGGGTCGGCCCGAGCAGCGCGAGATGATTCCGATCGCCTCGTCTCCGGCCCTCTCAGTCATCCTGGCCACGCCGATTCTGGCAGGCACATGATCCAATATCGTGGTGCCCGCGTACTGGTTCTCGACACGGAGGACCATGGGGTCGGCCGCTACGAGAGCCGTCGTACGAGGTCGTGCGGCGACGCCAGGGAGGTTCAGTTATGCAACGAGTTCACGAACAGCTCCTCGACGCTGCACTTGCGGAGCGGCACCGTATCGTCTCGCGCCGGGGTCTGCTCTCCGGCGGGATCAAGATCGGCATCGGGGGCGCTCTGGCGATGACCGCTCTTGGGAACCCGGCACTCGGGCAGGCAATGGCCGCCGTGGCCAAGGCGCAGGACTTCAAGGACGATGTCGATGTGCTCAACTATGCGCTCACCCTCGAGCACCTTGAGTACGCCTTCTACCGTGACGGTATCGGACAGTTCAGCTTTGGCGCCGATCCATTCGGCACCTCCATCGACGAGTACCTTGCGCTGGTTCGTGACCATGAAGGTGCCCACGTCGATACCCTCACCAAGGTCATCACCGACCTCGGCGGTGAGCCCGTCGAGGAAGCGACCTACGACTTCGGGTATGGCGCCGACGCCCAGAAGTTCCTGGCCACCGCCGCGGCTCTGGAGAATACCGGCGTCATGGCCTATGACGGCGCCGGCCGTTTCCTGAAGTCCGCGGACCTGTTGACTGCCGCTGGCGGCATTGTTGCCGTGGAGGCCCGGCATGCGTCGTACCTCAATCTCGTGACCGGCGAGATTCCCTTCCCGGGGGGATTCGAGCAGGCAAAGACGAAGGCCGAGATTTTGAAGATCGCCGGACCGTTCATTACGAGCTAATCGCGCCGATCGTGTGACGTACGACCCGAAATGCGGCCCGAATAGCCGCGACCATTGAGAAGGAGACGCGAGCATGGCCAAGCAAGACAAGTCCCCGTTCAAGGATGACGCAGCAGTCCTCAACTACGCGCTGACGCTGGAGCATCTGGAAGCGACCTTTTACCGGGAAGCGCTCGACACATTCGACAATACCGCCTTCACCGATGCTGGCTACCAGACCTCGGTGCGGGATTACATCAAGGAGATCGGCGACCACGAGGCTCAGCACGTTGACGCCCTGACCGCGGCCATCAAGCAGCTTGACGGTAAGCCGGTCGAGGAAGCCTCGTACGACTTTGGCTACACCGACCTGGCGTCCTTCCTGTCCACGGCCGCTGCCATCGAAGGCGTCGGAGTGGCCGCCTACACGGGAGCCGCTCAGTATCTGCAGGACAATGGCGACCTTCTCACCGCGGCCCTCACCATCCATGGAGTGGAGGCCCGCCATGCCTCCTACCTGAATGTACTGACCGGCGCCGTGCCCTTCCCCGACGCGGTGGATGCCCCGATGACACCAGATGAGATTCTCAAGATCGCTGGCCCGTTCATTAAGTCGTAACGTAGACCACAAAATCGATACATGCGCGACGACCGGGGCGGCTATGCCCCGGTCGTCGCGTGCCCGGGCCGCGCCGTTACCGATCCTGACGACCGCGAGCGATCGTTGCACAGAACGCCGTACTCGCGGTCCGCGTCACGGTGGAGCGAGCTCCACCATCGTGCCGCGATCCAGCGATTCCCGGGCCGCGAGGGCGAGCCGCAGGGCGAGGCGGGCATCGGTGGGGGTGGCGCGATCGGCGGGACGGCCGGTGGTGATGCAGTCGACGAAGTAGGTGATCTCGGCGGCATAGGGATCGTGCTGCTCCGGTTCCAGGCGGACGGGGTCGCCGGATGCAGGGTAGAAGGTGAGGTCGTTGAGGCCGGCGCCATCCACCATCTCGACGCTGCGCCCACCAGCCCGGAAGTGGTACTCCAGAGCGCCGCGCTCGCCGAGCAGTTCCAGCCGGGAGCTGAAGGGATAGGAATCGGGCATCGTCATCCCGCCGTCAACGACCGCCGAGGCGCCGTCGTAGTCGATGAGGAGTTGAACCTGGTCCCAGCCGCCGGAGCGCGCGTTGCGGTCGCCGCGTGCGGTCACGGCCCGCGGCATCCCGAAGACCCAGTTCAAGGCGTCGAGGTCGTGGATCAGCATGTCGATGACGGCGCCCCCGGTCAGATCGGCACGGGCGAAGAGCGCCGACCAGGCCGGAAAGGGCTGGCGGCGGGTGGCGAGTCCCGACCGGGGACGGCCGATCTCCCCGGCGGCGACGTGACGCTGCAATTCGACATACTCCGGCCAGAACCGCAGGACGTGCGCGACCATCACCACGCGGTCGGTGCTGGCGGCGCGCGCGACCAGCGCGTCGGCATCGACCATCGAGAGCGCGATCGGTTTTTCGAGGAGCACATGCTTGCCGGCGTCGAGGGCGGCCTCGGTCGCCGGGCGGTGCTCGGGGGTTGGGAGGCAAATGTCGATCGCGTCGATCCGGGGGTCGGTCAGCAGCCGGTCGAGGTCGTCGATCCAGACCGAGCCGACCTCAGCGGCGAGCGGCGTCGCTCGCTGCCCACCCGGGGCGTAGATGGCGGCGATCTCAACCTCAGGCAGCACGTGGAGCGCGCGGGCATGGGTGCTCCCCATAAACCCGGCGCCAAGGACCGCGACGCGAAGCATGGTGACATCTCCTCGCTGTGTGGAAGGGGGATGTCCCCCATTGGACGAACGACCGGACCTCGCCGAGGTGGCGCGGGTTCCAGCACGATGATGAGAACGGTGATCGGTCACCGTTCCGCCTATCCGCTGTTTCGCTCATTACGCGTACGACAACCGCCCCCCTGAGCTGGGCGATCCATTTCCCGCGCGGAGGCGCGCCCTAGGACGGCACGAAGCGGCGCACGAACTGATACGACTCGGCCATGGCACGGTTGACGTCATCGAGGGATGGCCACGGCTCCCCCTGGAACTCAAGCTCGATCGAGCAAGGACCGGTGAAGCCAGCGGCGTCGAGGGCGGCAAAGATCGCCTCGAAGCCAACCTCCCCCGTTCCGACCGTGGGAAAGTTCCAGACACCAGCGCCGCCGATTTGATCCTTGACATGGACGTGCTTGATCAGGTCAAGGGCGGTGCTCACGTCACCTTCCGGCCGCGTGTCGCCATAGAAGATGACATTTCCCGGATCGTAGTTGATCCCGACGTTGGGCTTGCTGATGCGGCGAACGAGATCGGCGGCGATGGCGCCGGTGGCGAGCAGACCGCCGTGGGTCTCCAGGCAAATCGTGATGCCGTCGGCGGCGGCTTCGTCGGCGAGCGGACCGATCCGCGAGAGAAAGGCGTCTCGCTGCGCGTCGAGGCTGCCGCTGGAAGTATCGGCGTGGCCGCCGGTGGAGGTGGTAATCATCGTGATATCGAGCGCGCGGCAAAGGTCGAGGGCCTTGCGGAACTCGGCGGCGCCATCATCGCTGACGAGATCCGAATGTCCGCTCAGGCTGACGGGAGTGATGCCGTACTCGGCGAGCAACCCCTTGACGCGGTCGATCTCTTCAGGGGTCGCGTCGCGGGGAACATGCTCGGTCCAACCTGGCACGGACATGAGCTCAACGCTGGTCAGGCCGGCGGCGGAGATGCCAGCCAGCGCTTCTTCCAGGGAGTAGGTGTGGTAGGAGTTGGTCGACGCGGCGAGACGGTCGGGCATGAAAGCTCCTCTCGGGTTGGGGGCTCAGGAGGGCCCGGTCGGGGATTCCTACCGACGGAACCAGGTGCGCTCTGGATGGAACTTCATGTATTCGACGAAGAGGCCGTCTTCGCGAGTGAAAGCGACGGTCGCAAAGGGAGGATCATCGACATCAAAGGGTGCCAGGTAGATTTCCTTGCCGTTGAGGTGCGCTTCGAGATCGTCGACGATGTAGGCGATGTGCGGCGCGTCCATAAACTCGGCAGCGATCGGACTATCGGGGTCATAGCGGAGATACTCGATCCGCTGGGGGTGCTCGTTCGGGTTCGTGACCCAGCACTTGCTTGGAGCAACGTAATCCTCGTCTGGCTGGGGCTCCATGGCGCGCAGACCGACATGGTGAAACTGCTTCGCCGGGCGCTGTACGTCAGACATCGCGTTCCTCAGGCCTTACGACAGGGTATGAACGATTCAACATAGACGCGGAGCGGCGGCGAGGCTCCGGGGTGCGGCCTACCGCACCCCGGAAACCGTACGAGCGAGACCGCTGCCGCCATGAAATCGACAAGATGTCTGATCGGGTCCTGGCAACCGATCGCGCCGTCTCAGGCGCCCGCACCGGCCGGAACTGGGACAGCCTCAATCGCAGGTGAGAGCTTGTAGGCCATGGCGTCGGCCTTAACCTTGTTCTTATCGAAGTCGTTCGCGGCGGTGACGAAGTCGTTGGAAACGATCTGCTCGGGCTTAATCTCCTTGGTGAGCTGACCGATCTCGCGGATCGTAGAGAGAAAGGTTCCCCACGACGTCATGTCGTGCCAGCCCCAACCCTGGCGTGTCGACCAGTCACCGCGGTAAACGGTGGCGAGCTGCCACATCGACTCGACCGCGACGGCCTTGTCCTTAAAGGTGTCGTTAAGGGCCTTGGTGAGAGAAGGCTCGTCCATCGTAATCTGGGTAGCAGCGCGGGGGTTCAAGTAACCAAACTCCATCCCCATCGCCCAGCCACGCAGATACTTGGTGTAGAGATCCTTGAGGGCGGCGTCCTCGAAGTCGGCACGACGGATCTGGAAGGAGTTGGCGGGAAACTTCGACCAGTCCTTGCCGAGGATATAGTCGAAGTCGAGACCACCGGCTTTCCATTGAGCGCGCAACCCTTCCCAGGAGAGCGCGGCATCGGCTTGACCCGCCTTGAGTGCCTGCGCCCACGTCGGGCCGGAAGCGTTGTACTTGACCTTTGCGGGGTCGCCGCCCGCCTGGGCGATCATCGGGTCGACAATCGATGACCAACCGATGTCACCAAGAACGACGGTCTTCCCTTCAAGGTCCTTGAGGGTTTTGACTTCAGCGCCCATCCCCTTGGGCACCGCGATATCGAAGACGTCATAGGCACCCATCTGCCAGACGGAGACGAGGTCGATCCCCGCTTCGACACCCAGCGAGAAGACACCTGGTGAGACGTAGGACATGTCGGCCTGCTTGTCGGCAACGGCTTTGCTGCTGGAGGTCGCTTCCATAATGGCTGGCAGGAGCTCGGTCTCGATGTCCCCGAAGTACCCCATCTTCTTGGCAATCCAGTAGGGATAGTCGTCGAGGACCTCCAGGGTGCCGCGGGGAGAGACCCAGACGACCTTGTTGTTGGCGCCCTGAGCGAACACCGTCAAGCGACCAGCGGAGGTGGCGAGACCAAGCGCAAGGGCCCCTTGCCCGAATCGGCGGCGCGAGAAGCGCTTGCCGGCCAGATCGTGGATCGCGGCGTCAATGCGACTCATGGTGAATCTCCTCCTTGTGTCTGCGGCTAGCGACAATGTCAGAAGGTGCGGACCACTCTCGGTCCATGTCCCAGATCGGCGGGGACACGCCTCCTTTCGTGATGTGCGGCGGGCGATCGGACGGCGACATCCGGCCGGGCAGGCTCAGGCCTGCCAACTCGCCCAGCGCTTTCCAATCCAGTAGAAGAGGACGTAGATAAAGATACCCATGATGGCAAGCAACACGATGACCGCCCAGAAATTGGCCATCTGGATGCGCGACGAATAGAACATCAGCCGGTTCCCAAGACCCTCGCCGCTGCCGACGATCTCAGCACCAACGGCGGTCAGCATCCCAAAGATGGCACCGACCATCAGGCCAACGATGATCATCGGCAGCGCGAGCGGAAACCGGACCTTTGTAAAGAGTTGAAACGTCGTAGCACCGTAGGACCGGGCAAGCGCAATCTTCGCGAGGTCCGTGCGGCGGAAACCCGTGGCGGAGTTGATCATTACCATCGGACCAGCGGCAAGAGCGACGGCAATGATTCGGGGCGCCATGCCAAACCCCATCTTCTGTACCAGTAAGGGGACGAGGGCGATCATTGGTGTCGTCACCAGGAGGAGGATGTACGGAGTGATGATCTTTTCAGCGAAGGGAAACTGCGTAATGACCGCCGCAAGGATAATCCCGATCACTGCGCCGATGGCATAGCCAGAGAAGAGCACCTTCAGCGTCGCGATCAGGTGGGGCTGAAAAAGATCGAAGTTGGTCCAGAGCGCCTTGCCAACCTCGCTCGGCGCGGGGAAGGTGTATGCGGGAACGTCACGAACCCGGATGAAGAGCTCCGCACCGCCGATAACAAGGACGGCCACCAACGCGATGACCCCGGCCTCTGCCCATGATCGAGCAAAACCAGTGCTGGTGAGTGCCGACCAGTTTGTCAGGCTGACCTCGCTCTGATCCTCTCCGGTTTGCGCACCAAAGGTCGGAATTGTCTCGCGCAACTCGCTCGCCATGCACTACCTCCGTCATGTTCGTCGCCCCCGGCTTAGGGACTGGACGACGATCCCAAACGAGACGGCACCGGGCAGCCCTGTCAGTGCGACTCCCATCAGCCGAGCTCAACTCCGGGCGTCGGGATACCAGCGCCGGTGTGAACACCGGACTGGATTGTCTGTTTGATTTGAAGCACGACCTCAATGAACTCCCGTGAGAATGTCTGCTCAATGGTCCGGGGGCGGGGAAGATCGATCGGAAAGACATGGGCAAGACGGCCAGGACGGGGAGTCAGCACCACGACCCGATCGGCGAGAAAGATCGCTTCGGTCACGTTGTGGGTGACAAAGACGATGGTTTTGCCGGTCTCCATCCAGATCTTCTGGATCAGGAGATTCATCTCATCGCGTGTAAACGCGTCGAGCGCCCCGAACGGCTCGTCCATCAGGATGACCGCGGGGTCGTAGGAGAGGCAGCGGACGATACTAGCGCGCTGCTGCATGCCACCGGAAAGCTCGCGAGGCATCTTCTTCTCGAAGCCGGTCAGACCGACCTCGTCGATCAGTGACCGGATGCGGGACGCGAACGGCTTGGGGTCGAGCCGCTTGATCTCGAACGGGAAATGGATGTTCTGCCAGAGATTCCGCCACGGGAGCAGGTTCGCTTCCTGGAAGATCATCCCGATCTCCGGGCGGGGACCATCGACCGGGGTACCGCCCAGGAGGATGCGGCCACTGGTCAGGTCATGCAGGCCTGACATCGCCCAGAGCAGGGTGCTTTTACCACATCCGGAGGGACCGAGCACGCAGACGAACTCGCCAGCGGCGATCTCCAGCGAAAGATCCTCCAGCGCGTGGACCGATCCAGAGCCAGTCTTGTAGTGCTTGGTGGCGTGCTCGACGGCCATCATCACCGAGCCGGACGCCGTGGAGACCGGCGATGGCATGGGTGAACGCACGGCGCCATCGGCGAGCGATGTATGGCGCTGCTCGATCACGCTCACTCCTTCCACCGCGGCTCAAGATTATCCCGGGTGAGCTAACCCCTGGGGCAGCCTCGGCCCCGGTTCAGCAGGCACGCGCCGGGTCGGTGAGCCCCGGTCGCGCACGATACCGTCGGATGCCTGGGGCGGCATTCTATGAAGGCCTCCAGGGGATGTCAACACGGCGCCGGTGGCGCACCCGGGCGCGTATTGACAGCCAGGCGGGTGCGTGCAAAGGTATCCGGGTACGCCAGTTGGACCGGATCAATGCTTCTGTCGCCCCAATGCCCCCGCTGCCGACCCTGGCGACGGACGAGTGTTGGACCGAGAAGCCGCGCGATGGTAACGCGGCGCTACATCTGTTGTACTCCGTCGAACGGTCGGCCAATGAAGGAGATGACCGCGATGATCGATGAACGGATCGAACGATTCATTGCAGAGGCGGCCCGCGGCCGGTATTCGCGCCGGGAGCTCATGAGACGAGCAACCGCGCTCGGCCTGTCGGCGCCGCTGGTCGCGGCGGCGATTAGCGCGACCCCGAGCCGGGTCCTGGCTCAGGATACGAAGAACCCGATTGGGGTCGACCCGGGGGCGCCACTGGACGTGGTCATCTTCAAGGGTGGCTACGGCGATGACTATGCCCTCAATGTCAACAAGCTGTACGAGGCCGCCTACCCTGGCGCCAAGATCAAGTACGCCGGGATCCAGCGGCTGGGCGAGCAGCTCCGGCCGCGTTTTGTCTCCGGCGAGCCGCCGGACATCATCGATAACTCCGGCGCTGGCAACCTTGTCAACGCCGACCTGGTGGCCGAGGAGTCGCTGGCCGACCTCGCCGACCTGATGGCCGCCCCCGCCTATGGGGACGAGGCAACCACCTTCAAGGACAGCCTGATTGCCGGATCTCAGGAGCTGGGCGTCTACGACGGCAAGCAATACGTCCTCCTCTATGCCTACACCGTCTACGGGCTCTGGCACAGCAAGAAACTCTTCGACGAGAAGGGGTGGGAAGTCCCCAAGACCTGGGATGAGTTCATGACCCTGGGCGACACGATCAAGGGCGAAGGCATCGCGCCCCTGACCTACCAGGGCAAATATCCGTACTACATCCAGGCGGTGCTCGACGCGCTCTCTTTCAAGAATGGCGGCGTCGAAGCGTTCGCCAAGATCGACAACCTGGAGCCAGACGCCTGGAAGCAGCCGTCGGTGCAGGCCGCCGCCGAGGCGATCGCCCAGATCCATGAGAAGGGCTTCCTCATGGAAGGGACCGAGGGACTAACTCACACCGAGTCTCAGGCGGAATGGCTGCAGAACAAGGCGGCGTTCATTCCCTGTGGCAACTGGCTCGAGAATGAGATGAAGGATCTCACCCCCGAGGGGTTCGACATGGTCGTCACCCCGACCCCATCGCTATCCGGCGACAAGCTCCCATTCGAGGGGATCGAGGGCTACGCGGGGGAGAACTTCATCATCCCGTCCCAGGGCAAGAACGTCCAGGGGGGCAAGGAGTGGGCGCGGATGCTCTTCTCCAAAGAAGGCGCGCGCTTCTTCTCCGAAAACACCAAGGCCCTCACCGTCGTCCTCGGCGCCACCGAGGGACTCGATCTGGGGGTGGCGTTCAAGTCGGTCGAGGATGCCCTCGCGGCCTCGGGTCAGAATGTCTTCTCACGGCGCTACGACACCTGGTACGCCAAGCTCGCGACCGAGGCGCAGAATCAGTGCGGCGCTCTGATCAACGGGCGGATCACGCCGCAGGAGTATATGGACAAGGTGCAGGCGGCGGCCGACGCCACCGCCAAGGATGACTCGATTCCGAAGTACAAGCGGGAGGTCTAAGCTCGCGCAACCGGGTGGTGATATGGGCGGGATGCCCCCGCCCATATCACCACCGCGCCGAGCATGCGGGTCCCGGTGGGCCGCGGGCAATCCAGGGTGGAGGGGACTCGGGAGCGGGCGGGCGGGACATCAATGGCTACCGGCTGGTGACTCTCCTCGGGGCGCGACCGGCCAGATATCCCGATCGCGGACATGACATCAACTCGCCTCGATCCATGGGGAGGCGGCATGCACTATCACAAATACCGGCTGATCATCCCGTTTCTCGCACCCTCCATCCTGCTGTATGCCGTCTTCGTCCTCTGGCCGTATACGCAGGCGATATATGTCTCCCTGACGCAGTGGCGAGGTGTCTCGGCCAACCGGAAGTTCGTCGGGTTGGACAACTTCCGCAAGCTCGCTGACGACGCGAACTTCTGGAACGCCCTGCGGCACAACGGCGAGATGCTGGTGGCATTGCCGGTCGTCACCCTCAGCATCGCGCTCGCCTTCGCCGCGCTCTTTACGCAGGGACGGCATAGTGTCGCTGGCGCCGGCTTTTACCGGATCGTCTTCTTCTTCCCCCAGGTGATCTCCGCCGTCATCGTCGGCGTTCTGTGGAGTTTTGCCTATCATCCAACGCTTGGCCTGGTCAATGGCTTTCTAGAGAGCGTCGGATTATCGAGCTTGAAACGAACGTGGCTCGGTGACCCATCCTATGCACTCTGGGCGATTGCCGCGATCGTCGTCTGGCAGGCGGTGGGCTTTTACATGGTGCTCTTTATCGCCGGGATGCAATCGATCCCCGCCGATTTCTATGAGGCGGCGACGCTGGATGGGGCGAATCGCTGGCAGACCTTCTGGGGCATTACCCTGCCGCTCATCTGGGACAACGTCCGGGTCGCCATCGTCTACATCGGGATCGCGGCGCTCGATCTCTTCGCGATCGTGCAGGTGATGACCGCGGGTGGACCGAACCGGTCCTCCGATGTGCTGGCCCACTACATGTACGAGGTCGCTTTCACCGATGGTCAGTTCGGCTATGCGACCGCGATCGGCGTCACCCTGCTGGTGCTGACCCTGATCCTCTCGGTGATCACGCTCCGGCTGACCAAGCGCGAGGGGTACGAGTTCTGAGCCGGGTCCACGACGACTCCCGGTGCAGGAGGATGCGCGGATGAGCATCGACGAGGCGAAGCAGACACTCGCGCCCCCGGCGGTCGCGCGGGGGCCGCTCGTGGCCCCCGCCCGGGGCAAGGTCAATTCGCCTCAGCTCTTCTTCGCGAGTGTCTCCCAGCTCGTCCTCGCGGCATGGGCGCTGGTGGTCATCTTTCCGCTGGTCTGGATGGTCATCACGGCGTTCAAGACCGACCGCGAGATCTTCTTCAGCCCCTGGAAGTGGCCGGCGGTCTTGCAGTGGAGCAACTTCGACCGGGCCTGGACACAGGCGTCGATTGGGCACTATTTCCTCAACACGATCATCGTCGTCGGGGCGTCCGTCTTTCTGACGCTCCTCTTCTCGTCGATGGCCGCCTACGTGCTGTCCCGCTTCGACTTTCCCGGCAATCGCTTCATCTATTACCTCTTCCTGGCCGGACTGATGTTTCCGGTGTTCCTGGCGCTCGTGCCGCTCTTCTTCGTCGTCAAAGACCTGCACATGATTGGGACCTATCAAGGGTTGATCCTGGTCTACACCGCGTATTCGCTGCCGTTCTCTATCTTCTTCCTCACGAGCTTCTTCAAGAGCTTACCGAGCGAGGTCGCCGAAGCGGCGATCATCGATGGCGCGTCGCAGTACCGCGTCTTCTTCAATATCATGCTGCCGATGGCGCAGCCGGGTCTGGTCGCCATCGGCATCTTTAATGTTCTGGGCCAGTGGAACCAGTTCATCCTACCGCTGGTTCTCAACCCCAACCCGGGCCGGTACGTGCTGTCGCAGGGACTCGCCTTTCTGGCGATCCAGCAGGGGTACGATAGTGACTGGAGCGCCCTGTTCGCGGCCCTGACGATTACGATGATCCCGACGCTGATCGTCTACATCCTCTTCCAGCGCCGGGTTCAAGAGGGGATGACCGCCGGTGCGCTGAAGGGATGAGCGACACCGCCTCATCGTCGCGCCCGAGCCGCCGGCTGGCGGGCAAGACCGCGCTGGTGACCGGGAGCACCCGCGGGATCGGGCGGACGGTCGCGGAGTGGCTGGCCCGCGAAGGCGCGGCGATCGTCGTCACGGGACGGGAGCAGGCAGCGGTCGAGGCATCGGTGGCGGCGATGCAGGCGCTGGGCGTGGAGTCGTTCGGGGTCGCGGCCGATCTTGCCCACGCGGCGGAAGCGCACCGGCTGGCGAGCGAGACGCTGGCTCGGGTCGAGCGGCTCGATATCCTGATCAACAACGCCGGGATGAGCCTGCGCGGACCCTTCTGGGAAGTCTCCGACGCCGAGTGGGAGGAGCAGGTCACCGTCAACTACCGCTCCCCCTTCATCCTGGCCCAGCATGCGGCGCGCCAGATGCGCGAGCGGGGGCTCCCGGGCCGGATCGTCAACACCAGCACGGTTGGCGCTCATCGCTGCCACAAAGATGCCGCCGTCTATGACAGCGCCAAAGGCGCGGTTGAGACGATGACCCGCAACATGGCCTTTGAGCTTGGGGCGGACGGCATCACCGTCAACTGCGTCATCCCCGGTCCAATCGCGGAGCGCCCGGGGGCGTCCGAGGAGACCGGTTGGACGCGGATGGTGCCGAGGGTGCCGGTCGGGCGGGTCGGGCGGGCCGAGGACGTGGCGGCGGCGGTTCTCTTTTTTTGCCTGCCGGAGAGCGCCTTCACGACCGGTCAGAGCCTGCTGATCGACGGCGGCTACGCTGCGCCCCTTCCCGAGTGAGCGCCGGGTGCCGGGTGCGGAGAAGCGAGTCGGGGAGGAGAGAGGACCGAGGGGACGGGGATCGCCCTCACTCCCAACCCCTTTCCTGATACGCGGGCGATACGCGGGAGAGGGGAGAGGATAGGGGGCAGCGTCGCGGTACGGGGGAGAATGACGCAGGACCCGTGGTCGCTCCACCGTAGGAGAGGGTGCTCTGTCCTCCGTGGGCCTCCGGCCCACACCCGTCGTCGCTGACCGGGGCGGTGCCAGGTCTATCGCTAGGTGCCGTCACCCGCCAGGGCGTTGAGGGGATGATTGGTGGCGGTTGGCGAACGGGTTTGTGTTGTCGGCCTCCGGCCGACGGGAGGCCACCGGGCACCTCCCCTACGGCAATGCGGACCCGTTCTCGATGACGGCTCCTCCCCGCCACGCGCCTCCAGTTCTCGCCGTCTCCACCGACCGGCTTCCCGCTCCCGACGCGCGGGCGAAGGACGGGGAGTGAGGGCAGTAACTCGGTCTGAGGACCGCAACGGCGCGCCGGGATTGGGACATCGTGGGTAAGGAGGTGCGAGGATCATGGGCGATAGATCGCGAGATGACGCGGGCGCGGGGCCTCCCCCCTCTTCTCCCCACCTGCCCGCCTCGCCCCCCTCCGCACCCCCGTCTCATGAAGGCCCGCCCGACTCGGGTCTCGGATCACGAATCTCGGCACTTGCCCTGCCTCCGATCCGCCAAGCGCCGGCGGAGCACCGGACGAGTGTCGAGCGTCCGGCCGACTTCGATGCCTTCTGGGAGGCGTTGCTGGCCGAGGCGGCTGCGATTCCGCTCAACCCCTCCATGGAGTTGGTGCCGCTGCGCTCGACCGACGAGGTCGCCGTCTACGAGATCGGGTACGACAGCCTGGGCGGTCTCCGCATCGCCGGGTGGTACTGCGTGCCGCGAGCGGAGAGGTTGCCGCCACCCTATCCTGGACTGTTGATCGTGCCGGGCTACATCTCCGAGCCAACCCTACCCAAATCGTGGGCGCGGCTCGGCTATGCCGCGGTCGGGGTGGCGCCGCGTGGCAAGCTGCGCTCCAACGACCGCTTCAATCCCGGCTACCCCGGTCTGCTGGTCCGCGACATCATCGATCGGCACACCTACGGCTACCGGGGCTTCTACATTGATGCCTGCCGGGCGGTTGACTTTCTCCACAGCCGGTCCGAGGTCGACCCCGAGCGGATCGGCGTCCATGGCAGCAGCCAGGGAGGCGCGCTGACGATCACGACCGCCGCGCTCCGACCCGACGCGATCGCCTGTGGCGCGGCCGGGGCCCCCTACCTCTGCGGCGTCATGGACGCGGCGGCGCTGACGCACTCGTACCCGTATGAGGAGATCAATGAGGAACTGCGGCGCTTCCCCGATCGCGAACCGGCGATGCGCGCCGCGGTGGCCTACTATGATGGGATCAACTTTGCCCCTCGCATCCGCTGCCCGATGCTCGTCTACGTCGGACTGGCCGACGATGTCTGCCCGCCGGAAACCGGGTACGATGTTGTCGCGGCGATGCGCTGCCCGACCGAGCTGCATGTCTATCCGCGCTGCGCCCATGACGCCGGGATCGCCTGGGAGATGCCGAAGATCGAGGCGTTCCTGGCGGCGCACCTGCGCCCGGCGGCGGTCGCGGGACACGCGGAGCCGACCGTTGGCTAGACCAGTCAGATTCCGAGGGGCGCCACCGGTCCCCATCTGGGCCGGTGGGCGTGGCGCCGAGGGATGCGGCGATGGCGCGGCGGCCGAAGGGTGCGGGTGGCTAATGGACCGGGCGAGCGCGGTACCCAGGGTGAGGATGAGGACGTGACCGCGCAACCGCCCAATGATTTCGCCGCCTACTGGGAAGCGGTCGATCGGGAACTGGCAGAGGTGCCGGCGGCGGCGGATGTGCGGCCGTTGCCGGCCCATGAGACCCTCTTCTCGACCGGCTTCACCGTCCGGCTTACCAGCATCGGGCCGTATCGCATCTTCGGCTACTACAGCGTACCGAAGGGGGATGGGCCATTCCCGGGCCTGCTCAACACGCCGCGCTACGGCAGTGTCAACAATCCCCCGAGCTGGGAGGACCGGCAGCGCTACGCGGTGCTGACCCTGATGCACCGCGGCCAGCGCCAGGCCGACGAGCCGTTCGCGGCCACCTATCCGGGGTTGCTGACGCACGGCATCGACGACCCGGCGACCTTTATCTATCGCGCCATCGTCGCCGACTGCCTCCGCGGCGCCGAGTTTCTCCTTGGCCGTCCCGAGGTCGATGCCGACCGGGTGGGCATCGTCGGGGACGATCTGGCGATCATCACGGCGGCCCGCCGTCCCCGCTTCGCGGCGCTCCAGATCAGCTCGCTCCTCTTCCACCGCCTGATGGAGGCACGGCTGCAAAGCAACGCCTACCCCATCGAAGAGGTCAACGACCATTTCCGTGCCCATCCCGAGCGGGAAGCAGCCAGTGCCGGCACCCTCGCCTATGTTGACCCGCTGTTTCATGCACCGAGCGTCCGCGCGACGACCCTGGCGCCGACCGGCGACGACGGCGCGATTGGGGGACGACCGTGGCTGGCGTCGTTGATCGATGCCTTCGGTAGGGAAACGGAGCTCTATCCGCTGACCCATGAAGGGGGAACCGACCGGGATTGGATGGACGCCTGGATGGCGGGGCGCCTGGGGAGCGAGCCGCGGCCGCGGGTCTGGAGCATCGCGGAATGAACCTCTATCAGGAGCTCGGCATCGCACCGGTGATCAACGCGGCGGCCACCCTGACCCGGCTCGGTGGCTCCCGGATGCCGCCGCCGGTCGTGACGGCGATGGCGGGCGCGGCCGGGGCGTTCGTCGATCTGCCCGATCTGCAGCGGCGGATCGGCGCGCGCATCGCCGAGCGCACCGGCAACGAGGCGGTCTACATCACCTCGGGGGCGGCGGCGGGGATCGTGGTCGCGGTCGCCGCCTGCATCGCCGGGACCGATCCGGAGCGGATCGCCACCTTTCCCTGTGGCGGCGGCGAGGAGTGGGAGGTGATCGTGCCGCGCAGCCAGCGCAACGGCTACGACTATGCCGCCCGCCAGACCGGGGCGCGGATGATCGAGGTCGGGGAATTGCCAGCGGAGCTCCAGGCGGCGTTGAGTGAGCGTACGGCCTGTATCCTGTGGTTCGCGGGAGCCCACTTCGCGGCTGGGGCGCCTCGGATCGAGCAGGTGCTAACGGTGGCCCGGGCGCACGGCAACGTACCGGTGCTGGTTGACGCGGCGGCGCAGATTCCGCCAATCGCCAACCTCTGGCACTTCACCCGCGAGCTGGGGGTCGACGCGGCGATCTTCAGCGGTGGCAAGGGGTTGCGGGGTCCGCAGAGCAGCGGATTGGTGGTTGGACGGGAAGCGATCATCGAGGGGTGCCGGGCGAACGGCAACCCAAACCACAGCATCGGCCGCCCGATGAAAGCGGGCAAAGAAGAGTTGGTCGGGTTGCTGGCGGCGGTCGAGTGGGCGCTGGCGCAGGACGAGCCGGCGATCCTGGACGGCTACGAGCAGTCGGTTCGCTGCTGGGTCGAGGGGTTGGACGGCATACCGGGGGTGACAGTTGAGCGGGGCTACCCGAGCGAGGCGGGGCAACCGCACGGTCGCGCCATCGTGCGGATCGGGCCGCCATGTTCCTGGACGCGGGACGAGGTGGTCGGGGCGCTCTGGGCGCGCTCGCCCCGGATCGCGGTCGGGACATCGGACCTCGATCCGGACGCGATCGCCCTCAACCCGCAGACCCTGGAGCCGGGGGAGGACGCCCTGGTGCTGGCTGCCTTACGGGAGGTGCTGAGCGGCCTGCCGCCGCGAATCGACGCGATTGACCCGTTGGACGATGGAACGAGTGAGGAGGAGCGACGATGACCCCTGAGGAGAAGCTCAAGGAGATGGGCTACGAGCTTGGCACCAGCACGGCCAGCACCCCGGCGATGGCGGTCGGCGTCATCACCGGCAACCTGCTCTACCTGTCGGGCACGACCCCACCGGTCAAGGATGGGAAGGTCTGGGAGGGGCGCCTGGGCGACACCTACAGCGTCGAGGAAGGCTACCAGGCGGCGCGCGTCTGCGCGGTGGCGCAGCTGGAGATGGCGAAGACGGTGCTCGGCGATCTGAGCCGGATCCGGCGGGTAGTGAAGGTGCTGGGGATGGTCAACAGCGCCCCCGGCTTCGGCGACCAGCCGAAGGTGATGCACGGCTTCTCCGACCTGATGCACGAGGTCTTCGGTGAGCGGGGCGTCCATGCCCGCTCCGCCGTCGGCATGCAGGGCTTGCCCGGCAACGCCCCGATCGAGGTCGAGACGATCTTCGAGATCGCGTAGGTAGAGAGCTCTCACATTTCTTCGTGGACCGGCACCGGTCCAATGGCTACGGAACCATTTCGCGAGCGATGAGTCCAGCCGTCGTCCATCATCATCGACCAGGACCGGGATTCCTCCGGCGGTTCTCAGACACTGAAGCACACGGCGTCCAGGACGGCAGCGAGTGAGTGGCCAGACCGGGCGCAATCGCTGGCTACTCGGTAGCTCGGCTTGACGACTGGGAGCGGAGGTGTGTTTCCACGGTAGGGGCTCAGGAATCGGAAGTACCGAGCCCCTCGCGACATCCCGACTGGGAGAGGGCTTCGCCGTGGGACCGCTACGGTGCTGGAGTCCCTGCGGCGGTGCTCAAGCCAGAGTCGACCGTGAACACGGCGACCATGCCCATAAGCACATGCCATTCACCAGACTGTACGTCGTTGACGAAGCAGAGAGCGGCGTAGGTTCCGGGCGGCAGGTCGAGGATAGCCCAGGCGGTCCGCCCAGGGGACATCGCCTCCAACCCGCCCATGGAGGGGAGATCGCTGGCATCAAGGGTTCCCGGCGCCGTGGGAGTGGTCGCGCTTCCGCTGAAGTCGGCATAGAGTGTCCGATAGGCCGCCACGAGCTCTCCGGCCGTGGTGCCGTCCGGAACCCGGGACAGCAACATCTGGTGCGGTTGCTTCCCGGCGTTAGCGACCTGCCAGACAAGGGGACCCGCGGCGATCCGCGACGGCAAACCGGTGTAGCCATACTCTTGCTCGGTCACGGTCACATCGCTGGTCGGCTGCGGTGCGTTGGTCGGTGTTGCATTGGTGGTTGGCAGGACCTGTAGCGTCTGTGGAGCCTGCGGCCCCTCATCTGGAAGCACAAGGTAGTGTCCGGGCGCCAAGTCGATGACCGCCTGAGACCGCTGACCGGCTTCGACGAAGCCGGGGCCGCCGGCGAAGGTCGCCTGAAGAAGCCATGCCGGCGGGGGCGCCGTCGGGGTTGCGACGGTCGCGGCGAAAGCGGCCAGCAATTCATCGGTGGTCCTGCCAGCCGGGGGCGAAACGAGGATGGCGCCGGTTCCTTTCGTGCCGATGTTATCAAGGGTGATCAGGTAGCGACCAGCTGGTATCTCTGTCGGCACGTTGAAGACGGCGTCGGTCGCCTCGATGCGGAGCTCCGGGTAGGACAGCGTGACGGCGGATGGTTCGGGCGTGGCTCCTTGTGCCGCAGCGGTGATGATCGAGATGGGCAGTGCCGCCACGGCGACGAGAGCGGCGAACCATGCGATAACACGATGCCTGGACATGGGACCTCCCTTGCTTACAATGGCCCACCGCCGCTTCGACCAGCGGCCGAGCCCATTGCGATGGCGGCTCGTGTCATCAGCGTAGGGTGTGATTGCGCCGCTGGCGATCCGACAGCCCGCCGGAATGCGCCACGGGTTTCCTCCTACCAAGGTGCGGTAAACCACACCTCAATGGTGTGGACCTCCTGCTAGTAGCCACGCCTCGTGCGGCGTACCATCCTCGTATGAACAGAGGTGTAGCTCGACTCGACCAAGTGCTCCTCGTGGTGGGAGCGGCAGCCACTCTGGTCTGTCTGCTGCTCAGCGTGCTCCTGGCCCTCGATGGTATTGCACAGGGGCACGATGCCGACCTTCTGACAGGTGTTGCGTTTGTCGCTACCGGCGCGTTCGCCGTCCTTAAGCGCCCCGGTCATCGCGCGGCGCGTGGGGTTCTCGCCGTCGGCACCTTGCTGACCGTCTATATTGCCCTCGGGCGGATCCTGTCACTGGCTGGACCTGTGTCGTGGTTCTGGGCGGCGAATGCGCTCAACCAAGCGCTCGAGGTTGCCACCCTCAGTGCGTGTGTTTACCTCTTCGCGGTGTTTCCGGATGGCGCGTATCAGAGATCCTACGAGCGCCGGATCGTGCGAGCCTGCTCGGCATTGGTGCCGATCGTTCCAGTGTTGCTTCTCCTTACGCGTCCTCTTCTCTACGTCAACACCAACACCATCTTTGTGGATTGGTCCGTCGCTAGCCCGCTGTATATTCCTGCCCTCGCCATCTTCGACCCGCTCGCGTTCGCGCTGTACGACGGTGACGTGCTTCTCGTACTCCTTGCAGTCGGACTGCTGACGCAGCGTTACCGGCGCTTCGGACGTGAGCAGCAGAGACAGATCGCGTGGCCATTGCTCTCGGCGCTGCTCTTCGGATTCAGTCTGATGCTAGCGGTCCTGAGTGACTACGGTCAGGTGCCCACCGTTGTTGGCCTTGTGCTGTTCAACTCCACCATCATCCTCCTCCCCATTGCTTTTGGCATCGGATTACTGCGGCATCGGCTATTTGACATCGAGGTGGTGATTCGCAAGTCCCTGATCTACGGTGCGCTGTGGCTGATGATTACCCTCGGCTATGGTGCGCTTGCCGCAGCCTTGGGCATCGCCGCCGGAGAGCGACTGCCAGTAGCCGTCACAATTGTGGGTACGATCACCGCGACGCTGCTCTTCCAGCCGCCGCGACATCGGTTGGAGCGGCTCGCCAACCGCTGGGTGTTTGGGGAGCGGCTCGACGGCTACGAACTTCTGACGCGATTCGGTGCGACGCTCGAAGGCACCGTCGATCCAGAAGAACTTGTTAGACGCATTGCTGCTACGGTGCGACAGGGGCTAGGCGTTCGCTGGGTCCGCGTCTCGATTCTGCCCGGTTTCGGTGTTGCGTCGAGCACCGCTCGGGGCGTCGCGGACGAATGTGGCCTGTACGACCCCGTCGATCCAGCCGCTTCGGCCATGCTGATCCATTCTGGCGAGCAGATTGGCACCCTCGAGTGCGGACCGAAGGAAGAGGGGCTGTTCGTCGCCAAGGATCACGAGTTGCTGGCAACGCTGTCCCGGCAGGCAGCGATTGCCATCCGCAAAGTGCAACTCGCCGGAGAATTGACAGCGAGGCTGCAGGAGATTGAGCTGCAGGCCTGTGAGCTGGCTGCCTCCCGGACACGGATCGTGCAGGCGGGAGAGGCGGAGCGCCGTCGCATCGAGCGCAACATCCACGACGGTGCCCAGCAACAACTCGTCGCATTGCTGACCAAGATACGGTTGGCGCGAAATCAGCTCAGTCGCAACCCGCAGTTGGCCGAAACCGCGCTGGCCGAACTGCAAGGGGAGGCTCGTCAGGCACTGGAAGACCTGAGAGAGTTGACCCGGGGGATTCATCCGGCGGTACTCAGCGATCACGGGCTTCTTGAGGCGATCGAGGCTCGGGTGACGCGTCTGCCTATCGGAGTCACTGTCGAAGCCAATGGCATGGGCCGCGAGACCCGGTACAGCGAGGAACTGGAAGGGGCAGCGTACTTCTTCGTCTGCGAGGCGCTGGCGAACGTCCTCAAACACGCGCGGACACCGGCGGCGACCGTGCGCCTATCGACCGCTGCAGGAGACCTGGCCGTTGAGGTGGTCGATGAGGGATGCGGCTTCGAGCCAGACCGTGTCGCCTCCTCCGGGCTGCGTGGTTTGTCCGACCGGATTGAGGCGCTGGGTGGCATGCTGCAAGTCGTCAGTCAACCTGAAGGTGGTACCACGCTGACCGCTCGCCTGCCCATCCAGGAGCGCGCTCGTGACTAGCCCGCTTCGGGTTGTGATCGCTGAGGACAACTACCTCGTGCGGGAGGGGACGCGACGACTTTTGGAGGACTCTGGTGAGGTCTCGGTGATCGCCGCCGTCGGCACCGCAGCCGAGTTGCTTGATGCTGTCGCACGCCTGCGTCCAGACGCGGTGCTAACCGACATTCGGTTGCCGCCCGGTCACCATGTGGAGGGAATTGAGGCCGCCCATGCGATACGGGCCACTCATCCGGGCGTTGGAGTAGCCGTTCTGTCTCAGCACGCCGACGAAGCCTATGCCTTCGAGTTGCTCAGGTATGGGGTGTCAGGATTGGCCTATCTCCTCAAGGAGCGGGTCGGCGACCTCGATGAGTTGCTACGTGCGCTGCGGGAGGTGGCAGCCGGAGGCTCGGTGGTGGATCCACGGGTGGTGGAATTGTTGGTGGCCCACCGGGCACGCCTACGCGAGTCAGCAATCGGCGGCTTGAGTCCGCGGGAGTTGGACGTGCTGCGAGAGATGGCCCAAGGAAAGACGAACCGCGCCGTCGCCGAATCCCTCATTCTTTCAGAGTCGGCGGTCGAGAAACATGTGAACGGGATTTTCTCGAAACTGGGCCTGTCAGAAGAACCACAGCTACACCGGCGGGTCGCTGCCGTGCTCACCTTTCTGCGCGACGCGGAAGGGGCGAGTGGCTAAGGACGGCCCCCGAGGCAACGGGCTCGTTCGTTGCTTGTTGCCAGTACGACACCGTGCCGGAAGGTCTGTTGCGAGGAACCAACGGCGTCAGCGCCATCCCGATGGCTGGAAGATTCACCTCTGTCGTCCAGGTCAATCGTATCTCAGATCGACGCCGCTTCAGCATGGCATCAGGTTTCACCGAGCCAGCCAGCCGCCGTCGATGGGGAGGATGGCGCCGTGGAGGTAGGCGGCGGCATCGGAGGCAAGGAAGACGACGGCGCCCTGGAGGTCGGTGGGGTCGCCCCAGCGACCGGCGGGGATGCGGGCGAGGATTGAGCCGGCGCGGGCCGGGTCGGCGCGGATGCCGGCGGTCACCTCGGTGGCGAGATAGCCGGGGGCGATGGCGTTGACGTTGATGCCGAGGGGCGCCCACTCGTTGGCGAGGGCCCGGGTGAGTCCGGCCAGACCGCTCTTGGCGGCCGCGTAGGCGGGGACCATGACGCCTCCCTGAAACGAGAGCATCGAGGCGACATTGATGATCTTGCCACCGCTCCCAGCGGCCACAAGAGCGCGCGCCATCGCCTGACTGAGGAAGAAGGTGGCGCTGAGGTCGATGTCGATCACCGCGCGCCAGTCCTCCTCGCTGACCTCAAGGGCCGGGGCGCGGCGGAGGATGCCGGCGTTGTTGATCAGGATATCGAGGCCACCCAGCGCCGCGGTACACTCCGCGACGATGTCGCCGGCCCGCTCCGGTGTCAGCCCTTCCAGATCGCGGAGCAGTGGGACGGCGCGCCGCCCGACGGCCTCGATGCGCCCTTGCGTCTCGGTGGGATCGATCAGGTCGAGCAGCGCGATGTCGGCTCCGGCCTCGGTCAGCCCGACGGCCATCACCTGACCAAGCCCGCGCGCCGCGCCGGTAACGAGCGCAACTCGACCATCGAGCCGGAAGGCATCGAGGATCATCAGTGGATGAGAATCGCGAGGGCGGCTTGCCAGTGCCGTTGGCGCGTCCGCTCTTGACCCTGCCGCGAAGGTGCTACTCGGAGAACCATTTTCCGTCCCTCCTGATTCTCAATCAACGGACGTGCAACAGGTCAACGGTCGCCAGCGGGCGACACCGTGCTAGACTCCAGCCCGCACGACCTTCCTCGCGGGTCGTGACCGGGGTGCGGAGGAGTCGGTGCCCATGTCCGTCCTGATGGCTTTCACTGTTCAGCATGCCGCTCGTGTCACCGGTGTGTCAGAGCGGCGCATCCGCTATTGGGATGAGACGGGTGTTCTGTCACCGTCGCTCGATCGCGGTCGTCAGCGGGCTCCATATAATCGCATCTACGCATTTCGCGATCTGGTGGGGCTCCGCACCCTCGGAAAGCTCCGAGATGACCATCATTTCACCCTCCAGAGGCTCCGCCTGGTGGGAGAGTGGCTCAGTCGATATTACGACGCTCCCTGGTCTTCTCTTGGCTTCAGCGTCCAAGGTCAGGACATCTTCTTCCGCGATCCAGACACTCGGCTATTCGTGTCAACCTCGCGACCTGGCCAAGCCTCCATCAATTTCGAATTAGTTGAGATTGCGCGCCAGACCGAAACGGCTGCGAATTCGCTGGCAGAGCGGCAGCCGGAGGATATTGGCCAGATCGTTCGCCACCGTTACGTCCTCGGGAATCGTCCTCTCTTAGCCGGGACCCGCATTCCCACGGTGGCGATCTGGGATTTCTATAAAGCCGGATACGATGTCGATCAAATCATTCGAGAATATCCACGTCTCAGGCCGCTCGATGTCGAGCGCGCGATTGCATTTGAACAGCAGCGACGGCAGCGGCTCGCGAGCTAGTCCGGCCGCGTGGGCAACCCTCCACCGCGTCCAACGATCATCATCGACGAGTGCTTACCGAGGCATCAACTGCGTACCTTCTTGGCATCACGAGGGTATACTGTTTACACCGTCGGCGAGGTCTTTCCGAGCGGATCTCCTGATGCCTCGATTCTCGCTGTCGCTGAGCTACACGCCGCTATTATTCTCTCAAGCGATACGGATTGGAGAACCTTGCTCACGACCGTTCATGGCAACCAGGGCAAATTCAGGAGAGCTGGTCGTATTCTCTTCAACTGCGACCATAGCGTTATCATGAGTCGACTTGTGGCGTTGATCGATGACATTGAGCGCGAGTATGAGGCCGCTCAGTTGATTGGGCGGTAACTCATTGTGCGCATTACTGGTCATACATTCACTATTGACAAGTGATCGCTACGTGCCCGGCCCCCTCTCAACCGTCAATGCGGTCCCTGCTTCTCTCGCATTCCGGAGCCAGGCCGCAGAACATCATGGCCTGCTGAACATTGGGTGCCCATCGCGGCTTGGAGAACCAGGCCGTCCCGGCAACTAGAATGTCAGGTCCTTCGGCTCGATCCCTTCGCGGCGGCAGAAGGCGAGGTAGCGGTCGAGCTTGGTGAAGACGTCGTCCTGGGAGATGATGTCGTCGTCGTCGTCCAGGTACTGGATGACCCCTTCCAGGATGAAGAGGGTCTGCATCTCCTCGTCGCCGTCGACGACGAGCGTGTGGATGTCGCCCGGCGGCTCGTAGACGAGGGTGCCGGGGCGGGCGACCCAGTCGCGCTCCAGGTAGTGCCAGCCGCCCTGGATGACAAAGCCGAGCACCTGGCCGCCACTGTGCCGGTGGCGGTTGACCTTCCCGGCTCCGGAGACCTTGAGCAGGTTGATCCAGCGCCCGGTCGCCAGATCGAACCGAAGCGGTTTGAACCAGACGCGGTCGCCCTGTGGCACCCAGGGGAGATCGCCGGCGTCGATCGCCTGGTCGGGCAGACCCATCTCCAGCAGCGCGTCCAGACCCGGCAGGTTCTGGGCGCTTAGCGTTGCCACCATCATGCTCTCCTTTCCTTACGACAAGGGAAGAAGTATACCGGGGCGCTCTGCCGGGCGGAACTGTCCAGACAGCGATTTCGCGGGCACCGTAAGCCGGTAATCATGCTTGACGATGAACACCCGCTCGGCGTGAACAGCGTGCGGCAGCAGCGTGCGGCGAACGACTGAAGCGCAGGCAGGTTGGGTTGGTCGTCCCGAATTGCCGTAGGGGAGGTGCCCTGTGCTCTCCCGTCGGCCGGAGGCCGACAACACAACCCCGTCCGCCAACCGCCACCGATCATCCCCTCAACGCCGTGGCGGATGGCGGCACCCAGTGGACCTGGCACCGCCCCGGCCGTTGACCGACGGGAGGGCACAGGGCCCTCCCCCACGGTGGGGCGATCGCGTGGTGGTACGGTCTTGTGGGTCACGGTCAGCGGCGACGACGAACGAATCGGCCCGCGGTCCCGCCAGCTGGATGGTCCGTGCCGATCGTAGGGGACCGGTTCGGCTCTGGACGAGCGGCTCCCGGCAGCATGATGCCACGCAACGCCGGTCGTGCCGCCGGGAGCCGCTGGCTCCCTGTGCGCTCCGTGAGACCGCCTATTGCTGTTGCGGAACGTCGTGACTCGCTCTGACGACGGCTCTTCCCGCGGGCGTCGTGCTACCCTGACCGGCATTGGCGGTCGGGCAACCAACGGGGCGAAAGGAGCGGGGATCATGGTGGTGGGGACGACACCAGTGGGGACCGAGGCGGTGACGCTGGCTGATGTGCGGCAGGCCGCGTCGCGACTGACGGGCGTCGCCCATCGCACCCCCGTCGTGACTTCCCGAACGCTCGACGAGCGGACCGGGGCGACGATCTTCCTGAAAGCGGAGACATTCCAGCGGGGAGGCGCGTTCAAGTTTCGCGGCGCCTACAACGCGGTCGCCTCTCTCGATTCGAAGGTGCGGGCGCGCGGGGTCGTCACCTTCTCCAGCGGCAACCACGCCCAGGCCGTCGCCCTTGCCTCCCAGCTGCATGGCATCCCGGCGACGATCATCATGCCGGAGGACGCCCCGGCGTCGAAGCTGGCCGCGACCCGCGGCTATGGCGCCGAGGTCGTCACCTACGATCGCTACGGTGGCGACCGCAACGCCATCGGCAACCGGATTTCCAGCGAGCGGGGCGCGACCCTGATCCCGCCCTTCGACTATCCGGCGGTGATCGCCGGCAACGGGACGACTGGCCTGGAACTGCTAGAGGACATCGGCCCGCTCGATCTGCTCGCCGTCTGTCTCGGTGGGGGCGGTCTGCTGGCTGGGTGCGCGGTTGCGGCCACCGCGCTGCAGCCGGAGATCGCTATCTGGGGGGTCGAGCCGGAGGCCGGCGACGACTGGGCGCGCTCGTTCACTGCCGGTCAGCGAATAAAGCTCGATGAGGTGCCCCGCACCATCGCCGATGGGCAGCAGACCGAGGCGCCGGGCGAAATCACCTTCGCACTCGCCTATCCCCGGCTGACGGGGGTCGCGCTGGTCAGCGACGACGAGATCCGCCAGGCGATGATCTTTCTCTTCGAGCGGCTGAAGCTCGTGGTCGAGCCGAGCGGCGCGACCGCGCTCGCCGCGATCCTCTCGGGCAAGATCGATGTGTCGGGTCGCCGGGTCGGGGTGACGCTGTCGGGTGGAAATATCGACGCTCGCCGCTTCCGTGAGGTGCTCGGCAGCTAACAGGTCCACTCCTCCGGTGCGTGCCGTGGTCTCCAATCGGGGTCCGATGGGGGTATCCTGTGCGTGTGAGGAAGCGATGGCGCGGGCGTCCCCGCCGACGGTGAAGGAGCGGACCGAGCATGGCCGAGTGGAGAGGGCGGAAGCAGCGCCAGCGGAATCCAGGCGACCCAATGATCGTTGACGAGCAGGCGCCCCGGCCGGGAACGATCGCGGGGGTCGCCTCCCCCGGCGCTACCTCGTCGCCGCAGCAGCCAGGGGCGACGCCCGACCGCTCGGAGATCCCCGGTCAGTTCGCGACTCGGATCGCGCCGGCGGTGAACCCGCGACGCCCCCTGAGCGAGGCGGGAACGTCGCAGGGGATCATGGGCATCTATCGCGCTGCCGAAGGTCAGGAGATGGAACCCACGCGTTTCGAGCAGGCCACCGCATCGTACGAAGAGTTGCGGAAAGCCTACCCGGCCCAGCTTCCGCCCGAGCACCCCGCCCCCGGCTATGCCCTGGCGACCGGCGACGCGATGGCAAGCGAGCTGCAGGCGATCGACGCTCCGAAACCGGCGCCGAGCGAGCCCACGACGGCGACTGGCGAGGCCGCAACCGCCGCACCGGGAGCGCCCACCGGCGAGACCGGCACACCCGCCCGCACCGATGCCCCGGCGAGCCAGGTCGGCAGCGCCTTCTCCCCCAGCGACGCGCCGGAGAGTGTTCGCTCCCCCGAAGACGCCGCGGCGGGTGCAGGCGCCGTCACGGGAGGCGGCGCGGCCGGGGAGTCGCGCTGGGCCGAGGCGGCCCCGAAACCGGGCGATGTCGCCAGCCCGGGCGGAGTCCTGACACCAGCCAAGGATCAGACCAGCGGCACCTCCGGGACATCCGGGTCGATGCCACCGACCGCTCCCCAGTAGCGCCGGGGACGCGCGAAAGTAGTCGGTCGCTCCAGGTCTCTGCTGGAGAAGACCCGGTGCCACGTTGTCTGTCAGGGGCGGCGCTACCCTGAGACGCCGTTTCTCTGGACCTCGCAGGATGGGTCGACGTGCGCTATTCGAACGCTGAACTGAACACAGTATCGGACCGCGCTTGAACGCTGACGTCTACTGACGCGCCCCAGGTTATGTATACCGATACCCATTCATGAGGAGTGAGACGTTCGACGCCCAGCCCGTATCCCCTGCCGGGTTCAGCGGGAGCGGTCTGAGTGACGGTGCTGGCGAGGAGTGGCGACGACGAGTTGATGTCAGGACCGGACAGCGGTGATCCTAGCGGCGTGTCACTGTGATACCCCACCGAGACGGCGACATGTTCTTCAGGAAAATCGCCGTCATTACGAACAAGGACCCCGTAGGGGTAGCGGGGGCTAGGGTCCGGTGTTGGTGTCGGTTCGGGTCCCGAGAAAGCCCCTGTAACGGATCCCGATAGGTTTCGTGCTTGGCAGCGTTCTCCGAGGGGAGCACTGAAATTGAGAGGTCGTGACGCTGTTCTGCTCGCTGAGTCAAGGTGGTGGTCGTCACAGCAGCCACGATGCTGACGACGATGGGAAGAAGAGATGGCTGAGTAGATATCGCCGAGCGCTTGTTTTTTCCACGGCTCATCCTATTCCGGACGAGAGCGTCCTGCTCCCCTCAGGACGCCCAGGACTTAGCCCTTCTTCCGCCGGTTGTATGGTGACTGATTCATTGGCTTTAGCGAGCGATCGGTCTCGCCAACGTGTGACCGCACTGCGTCCTCGGTTCGACCCAGGTCGTAGGCAATCAGCCCGGTGGGTGTGTTCTGCTTGATGAGTTGGTCAAGCTTCTTGTCATCGGTTGGCGTCCTCGGCTCGCCGTGATTTTCTGGTTTCTTGGCCATGATGGTCCTGCTTTCCTACTTGTCTAGCGATGACGGCTCAGCTTGCGATTTACGTTGCGAATAGTTCTGTCGAGAGCTTTCAGGCGCTGATCGACCTTACGAACGCCGTAGTTTTAGTCGACCAGAGTGACCGGTTGACATCCGGGACGACCAATCGTCCGTCCCTGCTTCACGTCTTGAAGCCTCGAATGCAGCGCATAGCCATATTCACAGCACGGAACGTTGAGCCGAGCCTTCATCAAGTCCGACATGATGAATTCGTCCTTTCACGAGTGCCGGACCCCTCCCGTCGACCCTCGACTGAAAGACATGTCCGTACACCAACGGGGACGGTATGGACACAATTTGTAGGGCTGTTAAATCCTAGATTGGCACTCTATGTAGTGCCAATCTAGTCACATGATCAGTAGCGCATACAGGTATTGCGCGCTAGTCCCGTGTTCGGTTCAACCTCAATTCGTCTTATCTATGTTTCAGCAAAGTCAGGTAAATAGCTCAGTCGATCTTTGATCCCATCGCTCTTGCTGGTGTGCATTTCGTATCGTTGTGGTTTCAGGGAGGAATACGGCTTGCGTTACCCGTGTTGCGACGGGGAGCGCGCTATCTATGCATTTCGCCGGTTGTTTCAACAACCGCTGAAGCAGAAAAAGACCCCAGGATCATCGCGCCCTGGGGCGGAGAGGAACCTGGGAACTTACAGGTAGAGTATTCCGACCAGTATTACTAACGGTCAGTAACTATCATGGGCATGTCTGCAAAGGGATGATAGCCTCGAACGACGGCGCGCCTAGAGCGACGCTCAATGGGAACGGCTTTCCCTGCTGCCGCCAACGATGATCCATGGAACCAGCATCCGAGCGCTCCTCCGGTTGAACGATCGGTCCTAGTTCGACTGGCTCCGGCCATAGACGGATCGCGCGATCGGCCAGTCGGTGACCTAGAGCCAGGTGTAGATATTGAAGTCCGCGTGCGCCCGCTGCATGTCCTGATCTAAGCTGATGACGTCGGTCACGCCGCACCGCCGTGCTTCCATCAGGATCAAGGCATCATTCGAATCCAGGCCGTAGGTGCCGACGAGGGAGATGAGTTCTTCGTCGTAATGTCTGCCAGAATCAATCGGCCCAAGGTCTTCGGGCGCGAGGAACAGCAACCCGTTGGCGGTCAAGAGCTGCGTGAGGTGTTCTAGATCGGTCCGAAACGCCTGAAGGAGCGTCGCATCCTGCTTATAGAGTTCCAGCCAATTGTTAATCGGTCGACCGTATTTCTGCTGCGCGTTGCCGCCAAACCGGAGCCGTTCATGCCTGTACTTAATCTTGACCGCGCAATGAACGAACTCGTTGAAGGCTGTTGGGGGGATAATCCCCGTGCCATTACTGGCAATGAGCGCCTGGAAGAACATGTCCGCACGGTGAGCGTTGACCGTGGTTGGTAGGGGTAAGCCATTAATGAATGGCACAATCAGCCGTTCTACGAGGAGGTTGGTGTCGACGACGATCGGATCGGGAAATCGAGTCCCGGAGACGGATAAGTCGATGACACTACCAGGCATCGAGGTCGTCGTCTTCCTCCCACGTCGTTCCGTCCACGCTGCGCACAGGGTGGTCGTCGGGGACGAGCGCCTGGAGCTCGAACCGATTCACGACGAACGCGGACAGCGCTTCTGCCGGATCGTTAAGCTGCTTGCGCAGCCGGGCCACCTCTACCTTGTGCTTCTTGATCCGCTGCTCAAGCCTTGCAGCTTGCGTGAGTGTTGCATCAGGCACTGTTGATGGCATCGATATAGCCCCCTGAAGCCCCATCAGATCCTTCGGCCCTCATCCTACAGGCTACGTCAGCAGTGGGCAATGTCACTTGATTTCATGGCCGTTAGCTCAAACTGTCTCTTTCGGCCTGCCAGGTCGCTTTGAAGCCCGATGGGGTTGTCATTTGCACATCTGACTGAAAGATGACCTCGGGGCTGAGGAAGCTTTCCGTGATGGGGCCATCTGGGTGACGGTGGTCATCATGTCGTTGGAGCGAGTGGCCGCGGCGACCCAGGCGCCCTATGGTGTGCGGACGACCATGACGACGTGGTTCCTATCGCCACCGACGTTGACACCGAGCCGAAGGCGCTAGTTGCCAAGCACGGTTGATAGCGACTCGCCTGTCATGGCTGCTTCGACCTTGTCCAGCGCCAGCCGCGAGCGATAGCCCTGTTCATCGACCTCATGCTCATCCGGGAAGCGTCACTCATAGAAGACGCCGAAGCACGCCTCATCCTACATCTCCTCGATGAACCTTCCCGGTTAGCGCCCATCATCAAACGCGATACGGCGATCAACCGTGCCGACCCGGCTCCCGCTCCCGTCCTGCGGGTGGGGTACGGTACAATGCGCCGCAGAACGACGGCCGCTTTCGCCAGGTCATCGGTTGGGATGGACGGTGGAATGAGGCTGGTCAGGACGCGGTAGGGCCGATCGATCGGCTGCCGACATGGACCGACCGGGACGCGGCGGGTGAGCAGAGCGGGCCAACGAGCTCCCTGGCTGCCCACGAGAGGCAAAGGGATGGCGACCACCCAGCGGGAGACCAAGAAGCGGCGGTCGCCTGAGGCGAGCCCCGCCACTGAGACGAGCGAGCCTGCCGTATCCCGGCAGGAGATCTGCGGCGACAGCGAGCGATACCTCGACTTCTACCGCCAGATGTCGATGGTCCGGCTCTTCGAGGAGGCGGCGCAGCGCGGCTTTCGTCAGGGCAAGATCGGCGGCTACCTCCACGTCTATAGCGGTCAGGAAGCGGTCGCAACCGGTTTGCTTTCGACGATGCAGCCCGGCGACAAGGCGATCACCGCCTATCGCGACCATGCCCATGCGTTACTCCTGGGGAGCGCGCCCCAGGCGGTGATGGCGGAGCTGTATGGCCGGGGAACCGGGCTGGTCAAGGGCAAGGGTGGCTCGATGCACCTGTTTGATGCCGCCAACGGCATGATGGGTGGCTACGGAATCGTCGGCGGTCACATTCCCCTTGGTGTCGGCATGGCCTACGCCCAGCGCTACCAGGGCACCAACAGCATGGTCCAGCTTTATCTCGGTGACGGCGCGATCCACAACGGCGCCTTCCACGAGGCCGCGAACCTCGCCGGGCTCTGGGGCAAAGACGGTCTCAACCCGACCCTCTTCATTATCGAGAACAATCAGTACGGGATGGGCACGAGCGTCGAGCGGGCGACCGCGATGACCGATCTCGGCGCCAAGTTCGACTCCTACGGGATCGCGCACGAGCAGGTCGACGGGATGGATGTCACGGCGGTCCGGGCCTGTGCCGAACGGGTCACGGAACAGGTCCGGTCGACCGGCAAACCGTATGCGATCGAGGCCTGCACCTACCGGATCGTGCCCCACGGCGCCGGTGACTTCTTCGAGAAGTACCGCACCAAGGAAGAAGTCAAGCAGTGGCGCGCCCGCGACCCGATCGGGCTGCTGGAGCATGCGCTGATCGAGGCGGGCGTGGCCGATGAAGTGCGGCTGACGGCGCTCCGCGCCGAGGCGAAGAAGACGGTCGAGGAGGCGGTCGCCTTCGCCGACGCGAGCCCCGAGCCTGAGCTTGATGAGCTGTATACGGATGTCTACGCCGGGTAACCCGGCACGCCGGCGGCCAGCGCGCGATCGAGCGATCGGCGTGATGGTTCATCAGAGTACGGGGAAAGATCGTCCATGTCGGTGATGACCTATCGCGAAGCGCTCCGCTCGGCGATGATCGAAGAGATGGAGCGGGATGAGTCGGTCGTTTTGCTCGGTGAAGACATCGGGGTCTACGGCGGCACCCACGTCGTCACCGATGGCCTGCTCGACCGCTTCGGCGCGAAGCGCGTCATCGATACCCCGATCGCCGAGGGCGGGTTCACCGGCGCGGCGATCGGGATGGCGATGCTCGGCATGCGACCGATCGTCGAGATGATGACCTGGAACTTCTCGTTCCTGGCGGCCGACCAGATCATCCAGAACGCCGCCAAGCTCCGCTATTTCTCGGGGGGCCAGGTCTCGGTGCCGCTGGTGATCCGCGGTCCAAATGGCGGCGGCGTCCAGCTCTCGGCGCAGCATACCCACAGTCTGGAAGGGTTCTACGGTCATTTCCCGGGGCTGAAGGTCGTCTCTCCGGTCACGCCGGAAGATGCCAAGGGGATGATGCTGGCCGCGATCCGCGATCCTGACCCGGTGCTTTTCCTGGAGGCGGGCGCGCTCTATGGCACCAAGGGCGAGGTGCCGGATGGGGAAGCGACCGTCGGCTTCGGCACGGCGCGAATCGCGCGGGCTGGCACCGATGTCACCCTGGTCGCCTACGGGCGACAGGTCAACCTGCTGCTCAAGGTCGCCGACCACCTGGCCGACGACGATGGGATCGAGGCCGAGGTGATCGACCTGCGCTCGATCCGGCCCTTTGACGAGCGCACGATCGTCGAGTCGGTCCGAAAAACGCATCGGGCGGTGGTTGTGCAGGAGCAGTGGCGGTGGTTCAGCGTCGCCAGCGAGGTCGCCGCCATCATCCAGGAGCAGGCCTTCGACGATCTCGACGCGCCGGTTGAACGCGTCAGCGGCGCGGAAGTGCCGGCGCCCTACGCCCGCAACCTGGAAACGGCCGCGTTTCCGAGCGAGCAACAGATCATCAGCGCGGTCCGCCGGGCGTTGTACCGGGAAGGGTAGAAGGGGCAACAATGCCGACCATGATTATGCCCAAGATGGGCGATGGCATGGAGGAAGGAACGCTTCTCCGATGGCTTAAGAGCGAAGGCGAGGAGCTGAGCGAAGGTGACCTGATCGCGGAGATCGAGACCGATAAAGTCACCCTGGAGATCGAAGCGTCCGAGACGGGGGTGCTGACCAAGACCCTCGTCGACGAGGGGCAAACTGTTCCCGTCGGCACCCCGATCGCCACGATCGGTGAGGACGCGGCGCCTGAGGCGGCAGCGCCAGCCGGGGCAGCACCGGCCGAGACCGCCGCGCCCGCGACGAACGGTCGTGCCCCCGCCCCAGCTCCCGAGCCAGTTGCCACCGAGCGCCACGCCGACGCCGATGGGGCGGCGGTCGATGCGATGAATCAGGCGGCGGAGATCGCTCCAGCGGCAGCAACCGGGAACGGCAGCGCCGCACCAGCCCCGGTAGGCGCCACGTCCGCGCCGCGCGCCGCCGGTGAGCGGCTCCGGGCGTCGCCGCTGGTCAAACGTCTGGCCGCCGAGCATGGAATCGATCTGCAGGGGGTGCTCGGCACCGGCCCGGGTGGCCGGATCGTCAAGGACGACATCACGCCGCTGTTGAGTGGCGCCCCGGCCGCGGCGCCGGCAGCGGCTCCCGAGCAGACCTCGCCATCCTCGGCCCCGACGCCCGCGCCCGCGCCAGTCGCCGCCCCGGTCACTGCCGGCGCGCGACCCGCTGGCGCGCCACGGGAGATGAGCCGGATCCGGCGCACGACCGGTCGCCGCATGACTGAGTCGAAGCAGGCCGTGCCCCACTTCTATGTCATGTCTGAGGTCGATATGGCCGCGGCCGCCGCGTTCCGCGAGCAGGTCAATGCCCAAATCACCGACGACGCGACCAAGGTCTCGTTCAATGATTTGATCGTAAAGGCCGCCGCGATCGCGCTGCGTGAGTACCCGAATCTGAATGCGTCGCTGGAAGGTGATCAACTCGTCGACCATGCCAACGTCGACATCAACATCGCGGTCGCGATCGAGGGCGGTCTGATCGCGCCGTTCATCCCCGACGCCGATCAGAAGAGTTTGGGCGCCATCGCCCGGATGGCGAAGGACGTGATTGGCCGGGCGCGGAACGGCGGGTTGAAGCCGGAGGAGTTCCAGGGCGGTACCTTCACGATCAGCAACCTCGGGATGTACGACGTCGAGGAGTTCATCGCGATCATCAATCCGCCTCAGGCGGCGATCCTTGCGATTGGTTCAATCAAAGAGGTGCCCGTCGTCACCGGCGGCGAGGTGACGGTTGGCCAGAGGATGAATATCTCCCTGTCGGCCGATCACCGGGTAACTGACGGGGCAGAGGTCGCCAAGTTCCTGCAATCGGTGAAACGGTCGCTGCAACATCCGATGCTGCTGGCCCTCTCCTGAGGAGGAGCCCCTCTCAGTGATCGCGGGAACCAGGTGATGGCTGGGGATGGCCCGATGATGGCGGTGTCCTGGTCGTGGGGTCCGCGTGCTCGATCGTGAGCGGGAGCGACCACAGGCCGTGACGGGTCCAGCTGCTCATTCGTCACTGACGCGACTGAAGCGGCTTTATCGCTGGCTCAATCTGACCCTCGTCCACCAGGCGGTCTGGCCCCTTGTGGTCTTGCTCCTCGGGGCGCCCGCGCTGGCGCCCGCTGATCCACCGCTTCGCTGGTTCGCGGTTCGTCTGGCGGCGCCAGGCGTCGCCGCCGGGCTGGCGCTGCTCTTCCTGGTCCAGACCCCGGTGGCCGCACCACTGGTCGAGCCGCACGATCGTCGAGCGGAGTTCCGTCCAGGCATGGCGCGGCGCCAGGCCGGGGTGGCGTGTCTCGGTCTGCCATTGATGGTGGGCGCCGCCCGACTGCTGGCGGGACCGGTCGAGCCCGCGGCCAAGCTGCTCCTCTTTGGCGCCGCCGATGTTCTGGCGTTTCAACTGATTCACTTCGGAGTGGTCGCCCGGTCCTTTCCACCGGACGAGGGGCAGACGGCGGCGGTGGGACTCTTTGGCGCGTCGTGGGCGCTCCGCGGCGCGTTGCTGGCAGCGCTTGATGCGAACCCGGGGAATGGCATCGCGCTCGGTGCGCTGGCCGGGCTGGCGCTCGGGCTTGCCATCGGCGCCCTGTCCCGCGCCCTGCGAGCCTGGCCGGGCGGCTTCTGGCCCGCCGCCGCGATCCACTGGCTCCTGATCTACGCGGTGTTGGGGTTTGTCGGCTGAACGGCCGATGGCGGACGCGCCCGAACGAGATCGGATCGGCTGTGTCGGTACCGGGCTGACTGGTGGTCCCGTTGCCGCCCGACCCACCGTCACGGATGGCGTCTTCGCCCTCGTCTCCTGTCAACATCAGGTCTGGCGCAATCGGACTCACCGCCTCGATGCGGTGCTACCACGGTCTCCGTGCGAGTGTGGCCCATCTCCCCGCTCCTCATCGGCATCGCTCGGCATCAGCGGGGGATAGGTGGCGATCAAGGGAATGGTTTGACGCAACGGACAAGGCGGGGGAACACTCGTCATCAGGAGCGGCACGGGAGGACACGAGACCACCCGGATTGAGCGTCGTGGTGGGAGCGACTGGACGCCGGTGGGGGAACATCGCCGCTCATTGGTCGCCCTGCTCGCGCTCGCCGCGGCGGCGTCCCGGCATGACCGCTTCGGACCGCCGCCCGGCCCCGCGCCCCCATTCGATGACCCACCACCACGGCGGGGTCGGGAATGAGGGTGACCGCCGTGCCAATGGCAACGCGGTCGAGCAGCAGGGTGCACGCCGTGGCCGATGGAGGCGATGCGGTCGGGCTGGGCGGTGCACGACGCGGTCAAGAGCGACACCGGGGACGGGCACCAGGGCGCATGCTATGCGCCCCTACCGCAGGGGCGTTGTTGCTCGGCTCAGTGGCTTATCGGGACTGCCCGACCTGCCCCACGGTGCTCATGCCATGCGCCCCGATCGGGAGGGACGGATGATCCGCGTCCTGGCTTGCGGGGACCGCGCGACCCGCACCTGCAGGCGCATGGCATGCGCCCTCGTCCCCGCTCCGCTCACAGGCTGATCGGGAGGGCTCGACCCGCATCTGCGGGCGACCCCCCGGCAGTATCGGCGATGTGGTCGCTGGTGGAACTTGGGATCGCCGCCCCGACCCGGTCCGATGATCGTCCACCGGCGTCCGGTACGCTCAGGCACCGTCTACCGGCACGCTCGGCGGTAGGGGCGCATGGCATGCGCCCTCGTTTCCAACCACGGCGTCATGAGTAGCACAGGCAGTTCCCGACCAGCACCCCCTTCATACTCGCCACTGGTGCGCTCTCCAACGCTTGCCCATGGCCATCCCCAACCGCCCTGTCATTCCGAGCCGTGTCGAGAAATCTCTCTCCGGCAAGCACCCCGATGTCCAATCCACCGACCGCGACGCTCAGCAGGGAAGGTGTCTACTCCCGGTGATCGCCGTCATGAAGCGCTGGCGCTCGGGATCGGGTGGCGGAGCGGTGCGTGCAAGGGAGAGATTCCTCGACAAGCTCGGAATGACAGGGGAGGAGGGCTTCCAGACGGTCTCACGGCTGCATCGTCTCGTGAGCAGGCAGAGCGCGCGATACAATGTCGGAGCGAGCCCGGCCCTGCCGGTGACACAAGCCAGCAGGCACAGCCAAACGTGTGCCAAATACGCCCCACGGCAAGGAGCGGGCGGGAGGCGCGCCACCCGGGCACCGGGGCGGGAGGCGCGCGCTATCGCACGGCAAGTCTCGCCGGATGGGGAATGCGCCTGCCGGCGGCAACACCTATTGCCCCAGCTCAGAGGTTCAGCGAGGATCGTCGACGCTGGTATATGACCGATCTTAGCGGGGCGTCGCCGCGTCCATGGGGTCAATCGGTTCCGGTAAGTCATCTTTGCGCCAGGGGGAGGAGTCGAGCGATGAACGGCGTCCATGACCTTGGGGGGATGCACGGCTTTGGTCCGGTCGAGCGCGAGGTCAACGAGCCGCTGTTCCACGCCCCGTGGGAGGGGCGGGTCCGCGCCATGATGAACCTCTCCGTTGCACGGAACTATTTCACCGAGGATGCGAGCCGCTATGGCATCGAGCGGATGGCGCCGGCCGCGTATCTGGCGTCGACCTACTTCGAGCGCTGGCTCGCCTCGGTCGAATACAACCTGATCGAGCAGGGGTTCATCAGCGAGGACGAACTGAAGGAGCGGATCACGTTTCTTGACCAGCATCCCGGCGTCGAGCTCCCTCGAACGGGTGGCCCTGTCTCCCCGGCGTCGATGCAGGAGGAGCCAGCGCCGCCAGCGATCACGCCGCGCTTCGCGGTCGGGGATGCCGTCATGACGCGAAATACGCATCCGAGGGGGCATACCCGGCTGCCGCGATACGCGCGTGGAAAGCGGGGCGTGATCGTCCGTAACCACGGAGCGCAGACCTTCCCCGACACGAACGCCCACGGCCTGGGTGAGCAACCGCAGATGCTCTACAACGTCTGCTTCGAGGCGAGCGAGCTGTGGGGGGACGCCGCCGAGCCGCACGAGGACGTTCATCTCGATCTCTGGGAAAGCTATCTGTCACCCTCCCCCGCCTGAGCCAGGCAGAGGTGAGTCTGTTGTGCCCGGTTCCCTGGGAAGGAGCAGTGGGATGAAGCCATCCGATCCGGAGCAGGAGCCATATGTCGCGCTCCGCACCAAGGCGCTGGAGTCTCTCTTGATCGAGAAGGGGCTGCTCTCAGCCGAAGCAGTCGACGAGCGGATCAGTGAGTACGAGCGGGATATCGGTCCGCTGAAGGGGGCCAGGGTCGTCGCCCGGGCCTGGGTCGATCCCGCGTTCAAGCGGCGACTCCTGCAGGACGGCGCCGCCATCGCCGAACTGGATCTCCCGGTCGGTGCGCCGCTGGTCGTCGTCGAGAACACGCCATCGGAGCATCACGTCGTCGTCTGTACCCTCTGCTCGTGCTATCCGTGGGCGGTGCTCGGGCTGCCGCCAACCTGGTACAAGAGCTTTGCCTACCGCTCGCGGATGGTTATCGAGCCGAGAGCGGTCCTTCGCGAGTTCGGGCTTGAGCTCGACGAGACGGTCGCGCTCCATGTCTGGGATAGCAGTGCGGAGGTACGCTACATGGTGCTGCCGGAGCGTCCGGCCGGGACCGAGGGGCTGACCGAGGAGGAACTCGCATCCCTGGTTGCGCGGGACGCCATGATCGGCGTTGCCAGGGTCGACGCACCGGCAGCCGCCAGCGCGGTCACGGGCTGAGGGGCTGAGGGAGCGCGACGATGCCCGACCAGCGCATCGAGGAGATGAGTGACGATCTGGCCGTTCCTCGAAAGAACGGCGAGCTGGTCTTTGCAGCCCCGTGGGAAGGGCGCATCTTCAGCATGGCGGTGGCGCTCAGCGACGAACAGGTCTACGCCTGGGACGACTTTCGCTCCCGTCTGGTCGCGGAGATCGCGGCGGCGGAGGAGCACGGGGATACGTCCGGCTACTACGAGCGCTGGCTGGCGTCGTTCGAGCGCCTCCTGCTGGAGACGGGCGTCATCACCGCCGAGGAGCTCGACACCCGCACCGCCGAGCAGGCGACCGGCGTCTGGGATGTGCACGAGCATTACGAGACGACCTCGGACGCCATCGCCAGCCTGACCCGATCGTCGCACACGTCGCGGGCGCGCAACATCGTCTGGCGCGCCGACGGCGAGCCGATCAACGTCTTCCGGCGGCCCGGTCAGCTCTTCGTCTGCGCGACCGGCTGCTGCTGCGGCCACACCGAGCGGGGTCACGCGCCGGTGCCGGTCGAGCTCTATCATCAGGAATGGACGCGGCGGCGTATTCGGCACAAGGTCCATCTCTCGCTCGGCGGCTGCCTGGGGCCGTGCGCCCTCTCGAACGTGGTGCTGCTCCTCTTCGCGGGCCAGGAGATCTGGTTCCACTCGGTTACCGGCGACGACCAGGTTCTCGCGATCTTCGACTATATCGAGGCGATGGTCCATGCCGATCGGTACCTGCCGGTGCCGGCCGAGCTTGCCCCTCAGGTCTTTGACGTCTTTGACTGGCCCGAGCCGGTCGACGATTCTCAGACGCGTGCCCCAGCGGATCTCGAACCGGTCGCCGCCGGCGCGTCATCCGTGACTCAGGTCGATCGCTCGGTCGCCAGGTAGCGGTCACGGCTTCGAGCCGCCCGGTTCGCGGTCACGGCCACACGCCTGTCCGGAGCGAATGAGAAGACCCCTGGAACTCTGCGGCTGGCCGTTGCCGCCGAGTCGCTCGGTGCGGTGAGCCACACGCGGCATCCGTCATCGGTTTATGACAAGTTCTTGATGCGGTCTCTCGTGGAACCTCCAGGCCAGCCTGGACCCGGCTGCCCGGTGCAAAGGAGGCACGGCCTGCCGAAAGTGCGTGGGATTCGGTTCATTGGGTCAAGGGGGAAAGGCGGCGTATGATCGAGCTGGCGATCGACCATGGAACGGTGATCACGATGGATCCCGAGCGGCGGGTGCTGATCGGCGGCTCGGTTGGGATCGACGGTAGGCGGATCGTCGCGGTCGAGCCATCCCCGGATCGGCTGCCGGAGGCACGGCGGCGGATCGACGCGACCGGGAAGATCGTCCTGCCAGGGATCGTTGATACGCACGGACACGCCGGGCATAGTCTGACCCGCGGCCTGGGTGAGGGGCTCGACGACGGCTGGGCGGAGATCGTGGAGACGATCTATTTCGACGCCTCAGACGAGCGATTCTGGCGAGCCGAGAGCCACGTGGCCGCCCTGGAACGGATGCGGTTCGGGGTGACGACCTCACTCTCGATGACCGGCTCATCGCCTCGTGTCGACGATCCACGCTATGCCGTTGCCGCCGCGTCCGGCTACGACGCGCTCGGGTTGCGTCACATCGTCGCCACGGGCCCGCCCAATGGTCCCTGGCCGCGTCATTATACCGACCACCGGGAGCCAGACCATCCGCGGCCGGTCACGATCGATCTGGAGCAGGCGCTGCGCGTGACCGATGCCTGCGCGGAGGCGATTGCGGCGCTGGGCAACGACCGAATCAGCTTTGTCGTTGGTCCATCGGCGATCAGCCCATCGACGGCGACCGACGACGAGATCGCGCGGGCGCAGATCGCCGGGGTGAAGCGGATCATGGAACGGCGCGGAGCCGGACTGCACAGTCATGCCTATCGCGGATTGATCCGGGCCGCCCATGCGATCGATCCGGAGCTGCTCGGCCCGTGGTGCTGCCTCGCGCACTGCGCCGGGATCGAACCGGACGAGATCGAGACGCTGGCCGCGACCGGTGCCTCTGCCAGCTCGGGTCCATTGACGCACGCCTTCGCGCTGGATCGGTTTCCGTTGATCGAGGCGCTGGAGGCGGGTGTCAATGTTGCATTTTCGACCGATGGCTCCGCCCCCGACCGCTCCTTTGATCTGCTCGACCAGGCGCGAATCGGCGTCCAGCTGCAACGCGCCCACTTCGCCGACACGAGCCTGCTCCCGGCCGGCAGGGTGCTGGCGATGATCACCATCGATGCGGCGCGGGCGCTTGGGCTGGACCGGGAGATCGGGTCGTTGGAGCCGGGAAAGCGCGCCGACATCATCATCGTGAACGCGCGGGCAGCACACCTGGTTCCCGCCATCCTGGTGCCGCTCCGATTGGTCGGACATGCGTCGGGTCACGATGTCGAGACGGTGCTGGTCGACGGTGAGATCATGATGGCGGGTCGCGTTGTGAGTGGAGTCGACGAGACGGCGATCCTCGACGAGGCAGAGGACGCCTTTGCCGAGACCTATACCCGCAGCGGGCTGGGCGACGCCGAATGGCTGCATCCCGACTCCTGGACCGGCATTCGGTATGGACCGGTTTCCTCCCTCGGCGAGGAACGTCGAGTCCATATGGAGCTGAATGGGCGTGGCGCTGGTCCCCAGTGACCCGTGCGGCTCTGCCGGAGGAGGTCAACGGGAGCGTTTATCATAGGGCGATCGACACCGGTGGCAGCGTAAGAGGGTATCAGGAGCAACGACAGGGTGAGCGGCACGGAGTATCTCTTGCTGGCGACGGTGATTCTGGTGCCGCTGGCAATCGCGGTGGTGGTCACGCTCTGGTCGCTGGAACAGGCGCGGTACCGGCCCAAACGTCGTCCGAGCAAGACCGTGCGGGTGCGGCCGGCGGAGAGCGAGGACAGCGCAGGCGCTCCGTAATGGCTTCATGGGCCGGTTCAACAATTCATCGGTTCGCCATTTTAAGAAATGGTCGTAGCGACGGCTCTCATCGAGGTCCCGTCGTTGCGCGGGCATTCCGCGGTGTGGCATTAGGTGCCGCGCTGCTACGCTGCCGCGGTTGCCACCAGCATGAGGCGTGCTGTCTCGGGGCCTCGTCCGTCCCCATGGCGCGATGGTGTGACGAGTGTCGATGAGGTAGAAGAAGCGAGCGCTGGTTAGGCGGGGGATGTCCATCACCCCGGGGACCCCGGCCCTCCATCACCATGCTCGTTGGGGCGGGAACGGAGTGACAGTCGCATCCGTGGACGGGGCACCCACCCGTCGCTTGACCGTTCGCCGGAACATGGACTCCTGATCTCTTTCGAGGCCAGCGGGAAGCGCAGGGCGATCTGGTTGTCGTCGGGATCGACGACACCCGCATAGCGGATGGAGCCCCACGAGAGCGGTTCCTTGTAGCTGGCGTAGCCGGCGGCGAGGAGGGCAGTATACATCTCGTCGACTTCCCTCGGGGTCTGGAAGCCGAATTCGAGCGCGACCTTCCGCTGACCGGTGCCCCGTTCGTAGTCCGGGAAGTACCGGCGGGTGTACGCGATGGTCTCCCAGAAGGAGACCTGACCGGTGGGCAGGCGGAGCCGGAACGCCTCGCCGCTGAGGTCGACCTTGGTCGGGATGTTGAGCCCGAGGCGCCGGTAGAAGTCGAGTGAGGCCCCGCGGTCAGCGACATGGAGGCCGATGATGCCGAGCCCGAGCGTGTCCCCAGTGCCGGCGGATGGCGTGGCCTGGGCAGCGACACGGCGAGGCAGCATGAGGACCCCCGCGGCGATCGCGAGGAGCTGTCGACGCTCAAACATAATCAATCTCCAGGGTGGTGTGCCGGCAGCGCAGACGCGCGTCTGCCGGTCGCTTCGAGGCGCGGCATCCGTCGACCGCTACCATTGCTATACTCCGCCCCTCCCGGTGGCGCAAGTACGCTCAAATCTGGGACGTAGGCACAGTTTTGTTACCAGGGAGAGTGCCAGGTGCCGAGAAAACTTGCCCAAGCACGCTACGATTGCCCGGTCGAGGCGACCCTCGATGTGATCGGCGGCAAGTGGAAGGGCGTCATCCTCTACAACCTGGTCACGACCCACCGGTTTAGCGAATTGCAGCTTAACGAGTTGCAGCTTCTGATCCCTGGCGTCAGCCGGCGGATGCTCACATTGCAGCTCCGAGAACTGGAGCGCGACGGGTTGATTCACCGCGAGGTCTACCGTGAAGTGCCGGCCACGGTGGAGTCCAGCCTGACCGAGATTGGACAGACGGTCTCTCCGTTGAGCGCGCATATGCCCGACTGGGGGGAGGCCTACGCGCGGCAGATTCAGGCGTTGAGGTAGCCGCGAAGTAGCTGACCCGGCGGAGGCGTTACTCCTGAGGGTAGCACGTTTTTTGGGCCTGATGGACCTGAACCGGTTTGACCACAGCATTCGAGACCGCGCGGCCGCAGAGCGTCTGACGATCTGCTTTGGAGGGAACCGGGGGCGCGGGGCGGTCGGGGGGCCACACTGAGGTCGGTAATGGCGATCGAAGCGGGGCCTGTGCTAGGCTCGCGACCGAGATGTCGGGCGGCGGATGCCGGCGGCGTGGATTGGATGGAGAGGGGGACAGGTGGCGTCGGAGCAATCACTGATCATCATCAAACCGGATGGGGTGCAGCGGGGGTTGGTGGGTGAGATCATTGCCCGCCTAGAGCGGCGCGGACTGCGGTTCGCTGCGATGGAGTTGCGCGAGATCACCCGCGAAGTTGCCGAGCGCCATTATGGGGAGCACCAGGGCAAGCCGTTCTATGCCGGGCTTGTCGATTACATCACCTCGGGTCCGGTCGTGACGCTGGTAGTCGAGGGGCCGGCGGCGATCGCGGCGGTGCGCTCGACGGTTGGAGTCACCAATCCGGTCGCGGCCGCACCAGGAACGATCCGCGCGGATTTCGGGCTGACGATTGGACGCAACTTGATCCACGCCTCCGATAGCCCGGAGAGCGCGGCACGGGAAGTCGGCCTCTTCTTCGGTGAGCAGCCCCCGATTGCCTATACCCGAGATGTTGACCGCTGGATTCTCGAAGACGCCTGATCGCGTTTCACGTGAAACATCATGTGACAGATCATGACGACGGGGTGGATGTACTTCCACCACGTCTGGTTATTCACCGGTTGGTCCGTCCATCCTGGGCGTCCTCGCACGCCGACGCGGCGCTTAAGCACCACGTGGGCTTTTCGTCGCCAGCCGTGGCGGATGAACCCAGGCGTACTAAGGGGCGAGCTCTTGCATTAAAGAGCGATCCCACGCTCGGCAGAGGAGAGGCAATCGAACGCTCAGGGCTGGACGATAGCCGCGCGTCGGCACCCGCTCACCACTCATGGCGGTACTCACCAGGGGAGCTGATCGGGGAGCGCACGTCGTTGCACGCGCCGGGCGGAATGACCCTACGAGTCGGTGATATAGACGATGCCAGGCTGAAGGTTCCAGTGCGACATCAACTCCGCGATTAGGTTCCGCAACTGTTGATCGGAGACATCCGCGCTCAAGGGCCGGCGATCGGAGAACGGCTGACCACCGAACTTTTCCCGGCTGGCGCTTGACCGGGCGTCGTTCCGCGCCGACCGGTAGGCGAGTTCGGCATAGAGATCGGCGCCGTCGCTGGTGACGTACACGGCATAGCTCGGATCAAGCTCAAGGCCGACGAGGCCCGTATCGACGGCGTCGATCACGTTGGGATAGCCGACCGGTGTGCGGTGGCGATATTCCTCGGCCGCGAAGCGCAGCATCGGCAAAAAACGATCTCGAATCTGCGCCAGCGTTTCGACTGCCACGAGCATCCCTTTCGCCCACGTGAACGGCCCTGCGGTACGGCTACCCCGCCAGCCTGTATCAGGATGCCATTATCCTGTCCCGCGTTGGAACCGTCCAGGCTACCGTGCGTCCAGATCAGATCGACGAGAGGTCGATGTTTCACGTGAAACGCGGCCGCCGGAGGTGAACGCTAGGCGACGGTCGCGGAGCCAATCCCTGCCAGGGCTATCTCCGATTGGTTCTCCTCGGCCAGCTGGCTGGCGCGCGGGGTCTGCTGCCCGGCGTACTTGTTGTTGAGCTTCGTGCGATAGGGGACCCGCACCGCGGAGCTCACCATCTCAAACGAGAAGGCGCAGATACGCATCCCGGGGTAGAGCGCGACCGCCATCCGGCCGAGGTTGCTCAGCTCCATGGTCGCCGTCCCAACCCAGCCTGGCTCAAACACCGCCGCGGTCGAGTGAACCGTGATCCCGAGCCGGGCGATACTCGATCGGCCTTCCAGACGGCCGACCAGATCGTCCGGCAATTCCAGCGACTCGATTGTCGACGCCAGCGCGAAATCGCCCGGCTGCATGATGAACGGCTCGTCGTCACTCACCTCAATCGTTCGCATCGCTTCGCCAATCGACTGCGGGCGACGCGGATCGATGAAGCTGTGACGGCTGTGCTCGAAGACCATAAACGTCGAGCCAAGGCGGAAGTCGACCGAGACCGATCCGAGCTGTGTCGCCAAGTCTGGAAAAGGATCGATCTTGATCCGTCCGCTCGCCAGCGCCTCTTCGATCGCCCGATCAGACAGAATCATGCGTCCCCCATCTTCCCGTCCAGGCCGCTATGGGTGCTCCGTCGCCCGGCTTCTTCCACACAGCACGATACAACCGGCGCTACGACCAGCATCCGACACATGTACGTACACTACGTCATGCGGTCACCACCGTCAAGCGACAGGCGGATTCACCACCACCATCGCCGGTCGTCGACCGTAGGCGTTTTATCGACGCATTAGCCATTATGCGTCGATCGATCGATGAATGTCTTCATCATCATCGGTTTTTCAGAAGACTTTCCTGTCATAGCGCATGAAGTTAGCACCTCGAACGCATTGGGCTGTCCCGATCGCGTCCCGTCGTCTATCGGAACTCCTGGCCCCCGGTCGCGCTCCGCCCGAGGCGAGACCAGCGCATGTTCCCAGCCGATCTGCCGGTCCGCTTCCGGTCCCCGACCACGGACCCACGAACTGGCGCTCACCAGGGCAGGGTTCGCCCGTCGAGGGAGTGCCCGCAGCGCGCCGTCGCCCCGGCGCTCGCCATCATGAACTGCCTTTCCGCCGATGACGGAAAGAGGTAGATCGCCTCGCAATCACGCGAGGTCGCGGCCGTCTGCTCCAGCCGCGTGAGCACCCCGCCATACAGCAGGGTGACTTTGCCATCAGGTGCGAGCCCGGCGGGTCGCCCATCGACCGTCAAATCGATAAAGCGATACTGCGCGTCGAGCACGAGACGATAGGGTGCGACGTTGATCGCCTCAATCTCCGACCCGACCGGGTCATCCATCACGACGGCGACATCGACGTGGCGCCTCGCGGCCTCGCCGCCGACCTCGCGCAGCAACGCCGTCGCCTGCTCCGGGCGGGAGAGGCGCGGCGCCAGGCGATAATCGGTCCAGGTCGACCGGCCCACCAGCGCGATCATCACCAGCGTTGCGGTCCACAGCAACGCACCCCGTCTGTCAAAACCCTGTGCGAACCGCCACCCACCCTCTGAGCTGAACCATCCGCTGAGCAGACGCGCCCCGGCGCGAACCAGCGTGAACCAGCCACGAGCGACCACGAGAAAGAGCCACGGCAAGACGAAAAAGAGCCGTCCCACATGGACCTGGGTCGTCAGCAGCAGCGGCAGCCACAGGCCACTGACGAGGAGAAGCAGTGCGCGGTCTTCGACCCGCTTCCGCGCCCCCCGTCCCACCACGAGCAGACCGAGAATGAAGCATGGCAGCAGCGCGGCGGGCAAGAGCCGTCCATGGGGATTCCAGTAATCGGTGACCACCGGCAGGGTCTTCCGGTCGAGCAGCAGGTTGAGCGAGTCCGTGATGTTCTTCGCGACAAGGCGACGAGCGATCTCCAGGCTCGAGCCGGACGCGACGTGCGCCTGCTCCTCTGGAGAGAGCGTGAGATAGGTCAGGTAGTCGCTCGGATGGGACGAGAGCGCCAGCACCTGCTCACCGCGACCGTGGTAGTAGGCTTCGACCGCCGTCCATGGCTGCCAACCGGGTCGGCCATCGAGCAGAACGATCGCGACCGGTACGACGACCGCCGTCACGAGCAAACCGCGGAGACGCGACTGTCGCTCACTTCGTCGAAGGAGGAGCTCCCAGCCGAGCAACACCATACCCAGCGGCCAGAGAAAACGAATCGGCGCGTAGGCATACGAGTCGACCACGAACACGAGCTGGAGCAGCAGCAACCAGCGCCAGGCTCGTGGCTGCTCCACGACGCGGAGCAGCGCCAGCACGGTCGCCAGTGCCAAGCCACCTGACGGGCCAACCACCGTGGCGGTTCGTGCATAGAGCAGATAGACCGGCGAGAGCGCCAGCAGCACCGCCGCCAGCGCCGCCGGACCGGCCCCGGCCATCCGCCGGCCGGTCACCCAGAGCAGGGGAACGGCCAGGGCGGAGCAGAGGGCGAGGGGGAGGCGCAGCGCGGTCAGGCTGACACCGCCAGCAGTCAGCCCGAGCCAGGCTGGGAACGCGACCAGTGGCGACCGGCCGCTGTCGGTCATCAAGCCATCGGTCAGGGTGAAGATCGCGCCGCTCGGCGCGTCCCAGAAGCGCATGAAGTCTCGGGCGGTATAGCTTTCCCAGTTGTAGGCAAAGGGGAGATGTTTCCCTAGCTGGACCAGACAGAGCGCCGCCGCCAGCAGGTACAACCCTGTCGGGATCGCCCATGGCTGAGCGATCCACACCTCTACCATCGATCGGATGCCCGACCAGACCCGAGACCTTGACAGCAAACTCGTCCGCGCTGCCCCAGGCGGACGAGCAGGGACGAGGCCGCCGAGGCCTGGAGCCGCCGGTTCAGGCGCGGCGCTGGACCGAACTGGGCGTCCGACCCCGCCTCGTCCACCCGCGTCTCTCTGCTGTGCCTGGTGTTGCTGGCTCGCGGTTCGAGGCGACGCCATGGCCCCAGCCTCTATCGTGATCGCTCCCGGCACCCCACGACCGGGATGACAGGGCCATGATGATCGTAGCGGCGGCCGCCTCGCAACTCCTGATTTCCTTGTCACGCCAGGCAGAGTGTTCCGACGGTTCGCCGCCGCCCTACGCCCCCAACCGTAGGGGAAGGCCTGGTGCCCTCCCGTGGCCCGCAGGGCCACAGCCCAGGCGATGCGCCCCCAAGGCACCGTGGAGGAGCGGAGGTCGACGGGCGGAGACGCTCTTACAGCCACCCCCCGCGTGTTCGCGATGCACCGGAGTTGACCTGCGGTCGACGGGAGGACACGGGGTTCTCCCGTGGCACGTGGCCGCCAACCACTATCGCGAGACGAGGCTTTCCGCAGCGCGGTAGGTGGCCGAGACACTGGCGCCGGTATGGATGCGCTGGATCGTCTCGCCGAGCAGCGGTCCGACCGAGAGCACCGTCAGCTTGTCGATCTGCTTCTCCGGAGGGAGCGTGATGCTGTTGGTAATCACCACCTCACGGATCGGGCTCGCCGCCAGGCGCTCGATCGCCGGACCCGAGAAGACCGGGTGGATCGCGCTGGCGTAGACCGCCGTCGCGCCCTGCTCCAGGCAGACCTCTGCCGCCTGGGTAATCGACCCCCCGGTATCGATCTCGTCGTCGACGATCACAACCGGGCAGCCCTCGACCGAGCCGATCAGGTTGAGCACCTCGCTGCGGTCTTGATTCCCGATTCGTCGCTTCTCGATGATCGCCAGTGGAGCGTTGAGAATCTCGGCGAAGTTGCGGGCCCGCTTCGTATTTCCCAGATCAGGGGAGACCACGACTGGATTGGGAAGCGCTTTGTCGACGAAGTAGCGGGCGGTCAGCGACATCGCGCTCATCTCGTCGACCGGGACATCGAAGAAGCCTTGAATCTGTCCCGCGTGCAGATCGAGCGTCAGAACCCGGTTGGCGCCGGAGGTCCCGACCAGCTTCGCCACCAGCCGCGCCGTGATCGGCACCCGCGGCTGGTCCTTCTTATCGGTCCGGCCATAGCCGAAGTAGGGGATCACCGCCGTCACTCGACCCGCTGAGGAGCGCTGGAGCGTGTCGAGCAGGATCAGCAGTTCCATGATCGAGTCGTTGACCGGGTCGGCGAACGACTGCACGACGAAGACATCGTTCTGCCGGACACTTTCCCCGATCCGGACGAAGGTGTTGTCATTGCTGAACTTAAAGACATCGGCCCGGCCGCGGGGAATGCCAATATAGGCACAGATCTCATCGGTCAACGCGGGGTTGCTGTTGCCGCAGACGATCGTCAACTGGTCGTAGAGCCCCGGCATCCCGTTCCTTTCCCTACCGCGATCGGTGGCAGGTCATACGATCGTGCGTACCGCGTCAGGACGCCAACTGACACCTTCCCTACCGGCGCTGAACCGTCTCGCCCCACGCGCTCATTGACCGGAGGAGCATGCTCAACAATCGTTAATCTACGGACTCGTCGCGTAGCATACTCCACTCGCTCGGCGGAATCGCCGGCCCCGCGCTGCCGGCGCTCGGGTCGGGCACGATCGTCTCGCCGGGCCGGTCGGCATGCGCGAGAGCTGGCCCCCCGGCAGGGTCCAGCGGGTCATGCCCGGCCTCGATGAGGGCCAACGCCGCCGCCGCGGCTGCTTGCTGCGCTTCACGCTTGCTGTCCCCGACCCCCACGCCCAGACCGCGACCGTCAAGCAGTACCTCGACGGTAAACGTTCGATCATGCGCGGGGCCATCGGTGGCGACCGTGTGGTAGGAGGGGGAGCGCCGGTACCGCTCCTGCAACAGTTCCTGGAGACGTCCTTTGGCGTTCGCCACCGCTTGATCCGCGATCACGCTCTCCTCGTCCCGGACGACGAATCGTCGCAGGAAGCGCGTCGCCGCCGCATGACCCCGGTCGAGCCAGATCGCTCCGACCAGCGCCTCGAACGCCCCCGCGAGCATCCGGTCGCGCGCGCCCTCGCCGATCCGTTCCCCCGCTCCCAGGTGGAGGTGGTCGCCGAGACCGATCTCGCGGGCCCATCGGACCAGCGTCTCGGCGCGCACCAGCGCGACCCGCCGGGCCGTCAGGACACCCTCGTCGGCCTCCGGATCCTGGGCATAGAGATACCCGGCGGCGACCATCCCGAGGACGGCGTCGCCAAGAAATTCCAATCGCTCGTTCGACATGCTGGCCGGGGTCACACTTTCCCCCGCCGCGATGACGTCATGCAGCACCGAGCGGTGGGTGAGGGCAAGCCGCAGCAGGTCGAGATCGCGAAAGCGGACGCCGAGCGTCGCGGCGAAGGCGAGGAGCGGCGCGTCATCCACGGCGCCGGTCCGCGCCGGGGTCTCGTCAGCCGTGGGGACATCGTCACCGGCGGCTATCGGGCCATCTCCTACATCGCCGGAGTCGTCACCCGACGCGCCGCGCCTGACCGATCGCCTGCTCGCCGCCACCCCAGGGTCCCTTCGTTCGCATCATCGGGCCACCGCTCCGTGTCTCACCGGGAAACACCGGGCAGGTGGCCGCCATCGTGTCATGAGAAGAGCGGCAACGCGATCGTTGAGGTGGGCGCTCGCCCGCCCTTCTAGGTTGCCAGCGCCTGAGCGAGATCGACGTTGACCGCTCGCGCGACCGTTTGGAGGCGGTCCCAGTCAACCGCCACGGCATAGATATAGTGCATCGGCTCGGTCTCCTCGCTACGCGAGGTTGCCAGATCGTAGCGCACCAGGAACTGGATCATCGCGTCGGCGACGCGGTCGAGCTCGGGGTGGCGATCATCGAGGAGGATCTGCTCCTGACCCGCGGCACGGGCGCGGTGCGCTAGCAGAAGACCCCGGTGGAATGCCTCCGCCAGATCGTCCGCCCGATCTTCCTCTCGCCGCGCCACCTGCTGCTTGTCGGATTCGATGTCGGCGCCCGATTCCATTGGTGGCGCGTTGAGGTCGATCTCCTTTTGCTCGTCGCGGACCGCGTAGTGGTCCACGATGTGATCGAGCACCTTGCGGATTGCCTCGGCCACGCTGCTCCCCTCCCAGCTCTTCGCCGAATCGGCGCCCGGCGATGCGACGGTGATTATACGGACGTCATCGCGTCGCGCACCGGGGTCACCGGCGACCCGGTCGCCTTCGCCCGGCGTGCTACCAGGGATCGGGTCGCCCAGAATCCGTCAGCTCCCACGAACCTGCCACTGACCGTTGCCGGGCCACCGACCGGGGCCGGGCTAGGCTCCCCGGCTCAGCCGGTAGAAATCGAACGTGCCGATATTGATCGGGTTGAAGACGAACCCCTGGATCCCCTTGCGCAGCACCGTGGTCCATTGCCGCTGCATGTAGTAGATGGCGGCGGGGTCATCCCGGGAAATGATCTGCTGAATCTGGCTCAGCGCGGCCTGATATTTGGTCTGGTCTGGCTCGTCCCGCGATTGCTTCAAGAGGGCTTCGACCTGATCGTTGCAGTAGAAACCGCCGTTCGTGCCGGCCGATCCCTGCTGCGCGCAGGAGATCTGTGGGTAGAGGTGATTCCAGGCGTCGTTGTAGTCGGGCCACCAGAACCAGGGCATCGCCATCGGCCGCTCCTCGGCGGGGGCGTCGCCAAAGATGATCGAGGTGAAGGTACTGAGATCGACCGTATCGATCTGGAGCTGGATGCCGATCTCGGCGAGGTTCGCCTGGAGCAGCTGGACCGCGGTCTTGACGTTCTCGTCGCCGGACTCTTGCGTCAGCGTAATCGTCGTCCCTTCGGTCACACCGGCCGTAGTAAAGAGCTCTTTGGCCTTCGCCAGGTCGGTCGTGTAACTGAAGGTCTTCGCGTCGAAGCCGCGCACGGTCTCGGCCACCCCGCCGACCGCGCGCTTGCCAAACCCCTTGTAGACACCATCGACGACCTCGTCATACGGGAAGGCGTAGCACATCGCCTGTCTCGCTTCGGGCGACGTCAGGGGACCGGCCACCGTCAGCATGATGTAATCGACCTCGGCGCTGTAGCTGCGGTCGATCACGAGGTCGGGGTTTTCCTGGAGCTTGACCAGGGCCTCGGGGGTCAGGTTATCGACGATATCGGCGTCACCCGCTTCGACGAGCTGCTGCCGGGTGCTGTTCTCGGAGACGATCCGCAGCACGATCTGGTCGAAATGCTCGCCTTCCCAGCCGCCCCAGTACTCGTCATAACGCTCCATCACGACCTGCTGTTCTGGTGAATACTCGGTGATCTTGTAGGGGCCGGTGCCCAGTCCTTCCTCGTTGATCTGCGCCCACTGGTGCCCCTGATCGTCGTCCGTCTCCTGTTCCATCACCTTTTTGACATTCAGCACGAGCGGGCCGTATTGGGACGACATCTCCGCTTCGAAGAGCGGCTGTGGCTTGCCAAGCGAGAAGACAACGGTCTGCGCGTCCGGTGCGGTGATCTGCGTGGGATCGGAGAGGAAGCGGCGGATCGCCCCGGAGGGACCGAGACCCATCGTCAGGAAACGCTCGAACGAGGCCCGGATCGCCTCGGCGTCGCAGGCGGAGCCGTCATGGAACGTCACGCCGGGTCGGATGTGGAAGGTCCAGACACTCTTATCGGCATTGGCTTCCCACCGCTCGGCCAGGACCCCGACGTACTGATCGGTCGTCCCGCCCTTAAGCGCGATCAACCCCTCGTAGGGGCCCCGGACCGCGATCGCGGAGCGATAGTCGTAGGCGGAGTGTGGATCGAGATCCGAGGGCGAGCCGTTCATGGCGATCACGAGCGGTTTGGCATCCGACTGCCGGGTCGCGGCGGGCGCCGCCGCGGCTGCTCGTTCCGGCGCCCCAATCACCGCGGCCACGGCCGGCGCCAGACCCATGGCGGCGACTCGTCCCAGCAGCGTTCGGCGGCTGAGACCTCCCACCGGCATCCGATCGTCGATTGCCTGATCCTCAGGTGTGCCGGCCATACTTTCCCCCCTTGGCGTACCGGCGCAGGCAGCGCCAGCCGTGTCGACGCTCGCCAGGGATCATAGCAAAGCGGACGCGGGGCCGGGGCAGCCGATCAGCAAGCGGCAAGCGGACCGCTCCGGCCGGACGATCGTCAACCGGCCGAGATGGTCGCTAGAGTGGGGTCGGACCGACCATGGGACCTCGATTCGGGGGAAGGATCACCGTCAGCGCATGGGAGACCCATGTGCGGAGCAGGGCTGATCCGTCCGGCGAACGCGCAGCTTGCTCACCACACGACCCCCAGAGACCGGTCCTTTCGGTCTCTGCCGATGCGCTCAATGAGCGCAGCCAGCCATCGAAGCGGGTGTCGGGCGCGGTGACGGCCACGGTTGCCGCGCCCTGCGCGACCAACCGGGCACTCACGAGGGTGAGCGCGCCATTCTGGTTGACATAGACATCGCGCAGCCAGCGGTCCTTCTTGTCGCTGCTGCTGCGTTCGCGCTCGATCCAGACGGTCTGGCCCTCGACCAGGTCTGCATTCGCCGCGGTCGCCTCGGAGGCCCAGCAGTCGTCCCCCACCGGCGCCTTGATGCCGAGATAGCGCACCTCGGTCTGAACGCCGTCGATCTCGACCGAGATCGTTTGACCGTCGATCACCCGCGCGACCGTGCCCCGTAGCAAGCCCGGCTCGGCAGGAGGATCACCCAGGGCGCCAACCCCGATCGAGACGTCGATCGCCTCGTCAAGGGCGATGGTCGTACCGCCGGTTGCCAGGCGAACGTCGGTCGTGCCGGGCGGGGCGAGGAAGACCAGCGCCAGCCGCTGACCCTCGCCGGGTACGATAGCGACGCTGTCCCCAGCGCTGTAGGCCGGGTCGAGACCGATCGCGCTCGCGATGAAACCGGTCCCGGAGTCGAGGGGGATCGCGGTGCCATCTGGCTCAGCGATCAGGCTCAGATCGTCCATTCGCAGTGTTGCCGCCGCGTTGGTCCAGTTGCGGACGTGGACGACGAGCGCCACCCATTCGCCGTTCCCCGGTGGTAAGGCGAAGTCAGGGAGCTGTTCGCCGCGCTCGACGACCTCTAGGGTGAAGCGGAACGGTCCATCGACGGCCACCTGATCCGGGATCTCATTCTTGGCGAGGCTCGGCTTCTGGGCAGGAACCGTCGCTGACGGGGTCGGTGTCTCGGTCGGTGCGGCGGTGGGATCTGGCGCGGACGTGACCGTGGGGAGCGCCGTCTCGGTTGGCGCCGGGGGCGTGCCGGTGGGGGAGGGCGCGGCGTCCTCCGTCGGCGCGGGCTCGGACGCCGGCTGTGCCGGCGTGGTCGTTGGGGCCGGCATGGTGGTTGGCTCAGCTGTCGGCGCCGTTGTCACCGTCACTGGCGGCTCGACCACGACGATCGCCGTCGGCTCCGCGGTTGCCGTTGGCTCGGCCGCCGCCGTGGGGGTGGGCCGAGGGGTCGAGGTCGCTGTCGGCGCCACAGTCGGCTCCAGGGTAGGCACGGCGGTCGGCTCCGCGGTAGGCACGGCGGTCGGCTCCGCGGTAGGCACGGCGGTCGGCTCCGCGGTAGGCACGGCGGTCGGCTCCGCGGTCGGTGCAATGGTTGGCTCTGCGGTTGGCTCGATCGTTGGCTCGGCGGTCGGCCGTGCAGTTGGCTGCGCCGTCGGCTCAACGACCTCGGTGGGAGTTGGTTCGACCGTTGGCTCGGTCGTCGCTTCCGCGGCAGCTTCCTCAGTCGCCACCAGTGTTGGTTCGGTGGTCGGCACACGCGTTGGTTCAGCAGTGGAAGCCACCGTCGCAGGTACGGTAGGTGCCGAGGTCGGCTCAGCAGTCGGTTCGGCGGTGGGAGCGATGGTCGGTACGACGGTCGGAACGGCAGTCGGCGGGGCGGCCGGGAGACTGGTCGACTCGACGGTAGCAACGAGAGCCGGCGGCTCGGTCGCCGTGAGCGGCGGAGGATTGGCACTGGTCGGCACGCCGGGTGGCGCCGCCTCGGGTGTTGATGTCGAGGTGAGGGTCGGCGGCACCGTCGCGGCCGGCGGTTCGCTCGTCGCGGTTGGCGGGATGTCGCCGATTGCCGGCTCGCTCGATCCGGTTGGATCCTCGTCATCGCCGCCGCCGACGCCAAGGGCGACGGCCGTCTGCTCCGCCGGGGAAAGGGTAGCCGTAGGCGTGGGCGCATTCCCGGAGAAGACACCGCCACCTGGGGCGGGCGATGGAGTCTGGGTCGCCCGAGCGGGGGCAATCTGCGCGACGGTCGTCGCTTCGGGCGCGCCCCCACCAGTCAACCGGTCGACCTGGTCGAGTGGCTGCGACGGCACGCCCATCGCGCCGGCATAAGCGGCCACGGCCAGCAGCAGGATCAACCCGCCAAGGCGCAGACCCCACCCCCTACGGCGCCGGGTTGAGCGATCGACCATCCCGCGAACGGGGCGGAGGTTCCAATCGTAATCTCGAGTCGTGGCAAAGGGCGCCGGGACGCGCACGACATCGCCGTGCGCTTCGTCGGTGACGGTCACCGGCGCCGCCCCGGTTAGCGACGGAGATGACGGGGTTGTTCGGGTGGTGAAAGCGACCGCGGGCGGCTCGACTCGCCGTGGTGGCGCCGGCGGTGTCGCTGGCTGACCGATATCGGTCCAGAGCACCTGGCGAGGCAACTCTCCCGCGCGAGCCGGGCGATCCGTCGGTCCGTCAGCGGCAGCCTGGGGAGGTCGGGTTTGGGGAGGGGGTGAGGCGCTCGCGGGTTCCCATCCGCCGCTACCTCCGGCAAGTAGCCCCAGCAGCTGGGTCGCGGCCTGGGCGCCGTCCCGTACCTGAAGGTCGATCGTCTCGGTCTCGGCGCCGTTGCTCTCCGGCGTGATCGAGAGCCGGATGGTGGTCGCATCTCGAAGCTCCGGTGCGGGTTGCAGCCACGCGCGTGCCACTTCGAGGGCGACGTCCCCGCCGCGGGCAAGGGCGAGGCGCTGCCGGGTCACGATCAGGCGGGCGGCGAGGCCGACATCAGTGCCGAGGACCAGGACCTGTCCTTCCCAGGCCACGCCGTCAGCCTGGAGCGCTCGCCACGCCGCCCCTCGCGGACGGTTCACCACTGGCCGCGCCGGATCGTCCCCGCTCTGATACCCCATCAGGCGAGCCTCCCATCGGCGGTCGCGTGCCCGCGCATGGCGATGATTGGGGGGAATGCCGTCGAGGGACAGGGGGAGAGATGCAGCGGGCGGACCATGAGCACTCCTCGGCGGGGCACGGGCGGGAACCTGAACGCACACTGTGTACGTACAGTCTATCATACCGTGCCTGGGCTGGCTCATCGTGGCGAGACGAGGGGTCGATACCGGGGGTTGAGGAGCGGACCGCGGCGAACCGACACCCGGTTGATGGAGCCGGGGAGTGGTTACCCGCTGGAGGGAGCAGGCGGGAGAGACGCCGCCAGAAGCGCCAGGTGGAGGGGGAGCCAGGTGGTTGGGTCAGCGGGATCCTGCCCGGTGGCGGCGGCGATCTGCTTGAGCCGGTAGGCCAGGGTGTTGCGGTGAATCTCAAGCCGCGCGGCCGCCTCAACTTGCGAGCCGCCGGTCTCGAGGTAGGCGAGCAGCGTCTGGCGCAGCGTGCCGCGCTTGTCCCGCTCCGGGAGATCGCCCAGCGCCTCATCGGCGAAGGTCGCGAGCTCTGGCGAGCCCCACGACGCATAGAGGAGCCGGAACGCGCCGAGATCGGTCACCGCGTCAAAGCGCGCGACCGGGCCGCGCACGCGCCCCTCGGCAAGAAGGGCGGCGATGTAGCGCGCCTGGCGCGCGGCGCCCGTCAGCGCCAGGGCGCCGTGGGCGGGCGCGGAGAGCGCGACCCAGGTGGTGGTGCCCCGGGAGGGCGATCGCTCGCTGCTCCCGCGTGGCGCCACCGATCGAGACTCGACGACCGCCGCCAGCACGCCGTCAATGACACCGGCATCGTGGACCGTGCCGAGGGGTGAGAGGAGCCGTTGAACACCGGTGGCCCCGAGGGCGGGAGCCGCCAGCGCGACCCGGAAGATCGCGTCGGGGGGCAGGCCAATCGCCGTCAACTGGGCGGCAGGGGACGAGACACCGGCTCCGGTGAGAAATGCGGCCAGTGCCGCCGCGCGGGCCGGTCCACGGGGCCGCTCGCGGGCGGCCCGGGCGAGCGAGGCTTCCACCGCGACCGCCACCCGCTCGCCGACGAGGCGGGCGAGGGCTCGCCGGTCCCGCGCGACCGGGCCAAGCGCCAGTGTCTCCCCACCTACCAGATCGATCGTCACCCGCTCGTCTGACGCACCGCCAGCGCCCGGGCCTGACGCTGCCAGGGGCAAGCCACGGGCATCGAAGACAGCGACCGGGATGCCGAGGGAGTCGGCGGTCGCCGCCAGGACCGGCTCCAGCCCCGCGCCGACGGTCGTCAGCCCGGCCAGGAGCCGGCCGAGCTCGGTGCCGGCACGATAGAGCTCGCCCCGCCGCTGGGTGAGGAGGCGATTGAGCTCACCTTCCAGATCAGGAGTCATCGGCCCGACCGGCAGCGTCAGCACCGGCAGCGGCGTCCGCCCTGGGGGCACTGCCTCCGCTTCGAGCAGCACCCCGGCCACACCGTGCCCGACCAACTCGCGCAGCAGGGGAGCAACGGTGACGCCACTCTCAGCGAGGATCCGGTGCGGCAGCAAGACAAGCTCACCGCCGCGAAGCGGGGGAAGCATCGGCGCGGTCGCGCGCGCCGCGACGGCCCAGGTCAGCTCGCGGTCGAGCATGGACCCTGCGGTCGTGCGATCGATCGTCGACCCGCCGGTCGCGACCCGTGATACCGCGCGCAATCGCGGCTCCCACGCCAGGAGGTCCGCGAGGGTGATCTCCGCCATACCCATTGCCTTTCGAGGCCCGGCATCGCCCGGCGAGTCTTGAACTCCGGTGGCCCGCTGGGATCGCCGAACTGCCCTCAGCCTACGGCTCGCCGCGGGCACGGTTGCCGGCGGCAACCGGACAGCCCTGGCCGGTTCTGATGTCGGGAGGTGGCGTTGGCATCCTATAGTACGAGAAACGCGGGCGGCATGCCCGACGCCGCGGGTTGGACGGGACGACGGTCGTTCGCCAATGTCCGCCACGATCCGGCGTGGAACGGGTTCAACGATGATCGATGGACGAATGACGCGGCGGCGGGTTGGACCGGGATTCGTGATCGGGGTGGCGAGCCTTGCCGGTCTGGGCGCATTCTTCTATCCCTTTCTGCTGCCCGTGGTCGCCCCCGCGACCGAGGACCGCGCCCGGGCGGGCGAGGCGCCGTTCGTGCTGGCCGCGGTGATGGTGGCGTGCCTGGCGGCGATCGCGGCCGAGCTCAGCTCGCCGTCGGCGGGGACATCGGCGTCCAAGACGGTGGCGCTGCTCGGGGTGCTGGTCGCGACCGATGCGACATTGCGCCTGGCGCCGAGCGTGCTCGGAGCCTCGCCGATCTTTCTCCTGATCCTGCTAGTGGGGCACGTCTTTGGGCCGTCATTCGGGTTCCAGATGGGCGCGCTGACGCTGCTGCTCTCCGCGTTGCTGACGGGAGGGATTGGTCCCTGGCTGCCCTACCAGATGCTTGGCGCGGGGTGGGTTGGATTGACCGCCGGGTTGCTCCCGCGACCGCGGCGGCCGCGGTCGCGGCTCCTCCTGCTGGCGCTCTTCGGCGCGGGTTGGGGATTTCTGTACGGCGCGCTGCTCAACCTCTGGTCCTGGCCGTTTAGCGCCCCGGGGTTAGCAACCGACGCCGGGCTCTACTGGAGCCGCGATCTTTCGGGAAGGGAAACGCTGGCGCGTTACGCCCATTTCTACCTGGTGACGTCGCTCGGCTACGATCTTTTCCGGGCCGTGGGGAACCTGGTGCTGGTCCTTATCCTTGGCGGACCGCTGCTGCGCGTGCTCGATCGTTTCCATGCCCGCTTCACCTGGGTCCCATGGCACGAGGTGGCGCCGAGCCCACGACCCTGAGCTGGCCCTGGTGCTGGGGATGACCCGAGAAGCACCGCCGCACCTGCTCCCGGTCCCCGCGTTCAGGAGTCGACGGATGTCTTCCGAGGTCGCCGCGTCACGTCGACCAAGGCAGCGGGGAGGGCGAACCTCACCGCCTCGTTGCTCGCCAGACTCCGTCACTGGAGCGGGCGGACAGGCCCCGACAGCTGCCGCCGGTTCTCCCCTGTGAGGCCCGAACGGAACGACTCCAGGTGCGAGCTGGCAGTTGCCACACCAGGACCCACCCGGATGGATGGAGGCGACCTCGTTGACAGCGGGTATCCCGGCGCTACACTACCGCGATTCTCCGGCGAGAGAACAGGCATTCGGGCATCCGTTGACGCCAGGCTTAGCGCCGGACCGGACCGCACAACGGCGTGCGGTCTCCTGAACGGGCATGGGAGGGTGCAACGATGACCGCAACCCGGGCCCCCGACCGGCATCGAACCGATGATGTCGATCAGCTGCACGACCCGGAGCCGATTGCCTCAAACGACCGGGGGAGCCGCTGGCTCTCGATCAATGCCGCCTGCGCCTTGCTCGGGGTCGACCAATCGACCCTGCGCCGCTGGAGCGACGCCGGCAAGGTGCCGGTCTTTCGCACGCCGGGTGGGCACCGTCGCTATGCCGAGGCCGACCTGCGGGCGTTGGTCGGCGACGGTCCCCGCCGGCAGGAGCGGCCGAGAGTCACCCGCCAGGCGCTGACCGATCGCTCCCTCTCCGCGTATGAAGAGGAGTACCTGCGCGTCGCCCGTGACCGGCGATGGTTCCAGGCGTATACGCCCGCGACCCAGGAAGAGCATCGTCGCCTGGGTCGCCGGCTGGTCGACCTGGCGGTGCGCTACGCCGCGGTGGCGCCCGGCGCCGGCGACCGGGCATCGCTGCTGGGGGAAGGTCGCCAGATCGGCGAGCACTACGGTCGCTCCGCCGCCGCCGCCGGTTTAGGGATGACCGAGACGGTCGAGGCATTTCTCTACTTTCGCTTTCCGGTTGTGCGCTCGGTGATGAGCCTGATCGAGGAGGAGGAACTCGCGGCCCGGCGGGCGGCGCGGCTCTTCGTCGAGATCGGTCACTTCGTCGATCAGGTGCTGGTGGCGACGGTTCGCGCCCATGAGGCAGCTGCCACGGCGGTCGCTCCCGCGGGGTCGTAAGCACCGCGGCGCCCGAGACTTCGGAGCGCCCCGGTTAGGATCGCCGGGACGCGGTGGCCAAAATCGGTAGCTCAGCAGCCGTGCTCGGGTAGCCACGCTCGACCACTGGCGCGCTAGTTCATCTGCCAGGGTTTCACGCGCAGGGTCGATGTTCCGGCGGGATCGCTGAGGCAGGGCGGCACCCCAATGCCGGTCAGCCCATCGAGCGAGCCGTTGTCGCCAGCGAACGTCACGGTCGCGTTCGGCGTACCAGTGACGGCGCCGTTGCACCAGTTCGACCAATGGAGATCGAGGGTTGCCCCCTGACCGGGGTCGAGCCTGACCGTCGTGATCGGGACGCCGCTCTCGGGTTGCCCGGCGATCAGCCGGTCGCCATGGCCGTCGCGCAGGTTCACCGCGGGGACCCCACCCAGAACGCAGGGGCCGGCCGCGATGTTCGTGGCGGTGATCGTTCCGTAGCGCTGCCCTACCCCCGCATCGCCGGTCATCGTGGCGCGGAGGTCAGCGGCGTCACAGAGGGGCGGGATGTCATCGCTCACCGGCACCTCGGCCAGTGCGGCATCGACGAGCTTCGGCGCCCCGCCCTCGCTCCCCTCGGTATAGGTCCCGACGAAACGCAGGATCGCGCCATCGGTGTGCCAGGCGGTGATCGTCACGTGAGAGACCAGACGATTGTAGATGGGGTCCGGCTCGACGGCGTCGACCACGAGATCGTCATAGACGGTGTCGGCGAAGCCGGCGGTGAACGCGGGGAGCGACTGTTCGGAGGTGAAGCGACCGCCGAGGTAGCCGTAGGCGATCGAGAACGCGCGCGCGTCGATGGCTTGATAGTAGTCATAGACGAGCCCAGCCGGTGCCTGATCGGCGGCTGCGACGGACGCCGCGCTTGCCTGGAGCAACAGCCCACTCAGCACGAGCATCACGATCCCGGGCATCAGTTGTTGCAGCAGCGCGCGACGGGCGCCGCCGCGCGCGAGGCGCAGGACAGGACGATGGAGAGGGTACCGGTGCATGGCGGGGAACCTCCGTGGCGAAACGGTGCGGCATAGAGCGGGAAGACGGTTCTCGCCATTGATACGCGCCAGTGGGGCTGGTGGTTTCCGGAGCGCGTCGGCGGCGGCGACTGGTTGCCTCGATACGCGCCGGCTCAGGGACATCCGTGGCAGAGAGTGATCCGCGCGGCCGTCCCCGGCGCCTGGTGATGGGTTGCCATGAGCTCCTCATCGCTCTCCGCCGCTCGCCATTCTTCCGCCTGGATAGGGCCGGCAATCGGGTTGATCTGCCTGCGGCGTTCCTGTTCTCCAATTGACACGTTAACCGATCTCCGGTTGGCGGCCGTGGTTCGGCCCGCGCCCTATCGTGAGGGCATGGCACCGATGACCAGCTGACTCGATCGCCAGGAGGACGCCATGAACGCCGAACTCATCACCCAGGCCGAGGATCTTCGTCACGTCGCTCAACGACTCGTCCGCGCCGGACTCATCATCGATCGAACCGTACTCTCACCGTCGCACCGTCGCGCCGCCTTCGCACTCCAATGCCGGGAAGCGTCCGGCGCCCAGGAGCCGGAGCGGAAGCGCCCGCTGATCGGCTTCCCGTATCCCAACGCCCGATAGGCCGGCTCGACCGGAACCGACCATCATGTCTGGTTGGTGCGAGCCCAGGAGGGCGTCCCAGAATCTGGTCTGAACGTGATAGGCATCGGGCGGGGCCGAAAAACAACGCCCCGCGGGCCGTACCCGGAGTTGATGGTGGAAGATGCGCCGCCATGTCGTGGCGAGTTGCACGAGGTTCTCGGCTCCCTCAGCCAGATCCTGCAGGCCGGGACGGGTATGACCGACAAACGGTCGCCGCGGTCGAGCACGTATGTGTCTCGTTTGCTACAATTCACCGTTCCGGCCCCAGTTGGGTGGCTGGAGTGGTCGAATGAGCCGGGGGGTTGCTATGCGTCGGGTCTCGCTCCTGTTCTCGCTCCTCGTCGTCGTCCTCGTTGGCCTGGTCCTGGTTGGGCGTGCTGGCCCGATCACGCTGGCTCAGGGGGCAACACCCTCAGCTGATGAGTCGGCTCCACCTGAGGGAGTGAGCTTCGTGCCACTCGGCTTTGGAACGGCCGACAAGCTGCCGGCGACGCCGGCCGATTTCGTGCTCGCTCACTTCATGATCGACCCCGGGGCGAGTTTTGCTCTCGATCCAAACGATCCCTCGGTGACCCTCGCCTACGTTGAGTCCGGCACCTTCACGTTCAACCTCGATGCTCCGATTACCGTGACACGGGCGGCTACCATTGCGGCGTTCTCCACGCCCGACGCTGACCCGAACTCGATCCCCGCTCCCGAAGAGATGGCGGCCGGCACCGAGTTCACCATGGGGACAGGTGACTCGGCCTTCTTCCCGGCGAACATATCAGGTGAGATTCGCAATGACGGCCAGGAGCAGGCCGTTGCCGTGATCGCCAGTGTCGGGCCGCCCGATGGTGGTGAAGCAGGGACACCGACGCCGTAGCACGGTCCTTAAGCACGGTCCATGGAAGGCGGCCCTGGGCTTCGGCTCGGGGCCGTCGTGCGCGGCGCGTACCATCCTTCGGCGATCACCCCCGCTGCCCCGTGCGCCAGCGTCTCTGCTCGGCGACGATGCCGCGCCATGAGCGACCCGAGTAACCAACCGGTGACCAATCACAACCAACGAGAGATCGGGGCCGGTCAGCATCGGCGAGGCGGTCTTCACGCTCGGCATCACTCGAATCTGGTCCGCGGGCGGCGTCTCACGCGTGACGACCGTGGTGAGATGATGGCCACGTGTAAGGGCGTCTCATTGCCGACCGACTATCCAACCCGATCGATTCGGCGCCACTCGCCGCGGTGGTCCAACGCCTGGGTGTAACGTCGGGTGACTGACCGAGGTCCCGACCGCGTGGCAGTTCCAGGCGTTGCACGCCGTGGGGCGGTCGACACGGCTCATTGTTGCCGAGGATGCCCCGGCCGCGGGCTCACTGGTCGCGTAGGCTGCCAAGACTCCGCCCGGGTGATAAGCATGACCTCCACCGTCGCTGTAAGATTGACGTAACCATCGATAGCGGTCCGGCAAGGTCCGGCTGCTTTCCTGGGAGTGACGCGGGCACGACGGCACGCGCTCATGGCATCGCTCGCCACCCTGGCACGGTGTCTTTCAGGCTCATCCTCACCCGGCGCGTCGATCGCACCGGGGCGAAAAGGACCTCCACCATGACCGATTCTACGACGGGGCCGATCGTCTCGACCCCCGTGCGTCCACTTCGTCAGACGAGAACCCCCATCGACGCCGGGGCGGCCGCCGGGGCGCTGGCCGCGCTGGTGATGCTCGCCTTGCAGCTGATCTGGCGGCTGGAGTGGTCGAAGGCGGGGGTTCCGGCCTTTCCAGAGATCATCGTCGCCGCCGTTTCCCGGCTGACGCCCCTGTCGCTCTTCGGGGCCGCCACCGAGAACTATGGCAGCCTGGCGAAACAGACGCTCTTCGTGGCGGTGCTGCTCGGGATCATCGCCGCGGGGTATCAGGCGGGTCAGTCGGCGACTGGCCTGGCGCGCCGGTTCGGGTCAGGAGTCGGAGCCCGGCTGCTCGCTGGACTCGCGATTGCCACCGCACTGTTCCTGGTCGTGTTTCTCTTCGTCACGCCCGTTGCCCATCTTGGAATCTTCGCCACCGAGAGTGGGTCGACCGGCGCCATCTTGCTCCAGAACATCGTCAGCTTTGCTCTCTTCGGTCTGACCTGGGCGCTGCTTGCCACACCCGCCTCGACGGCGCCGGCCGCGGAGCGGGTAACGAGCGCGGACTCGACCCGTCGTGTCTTGCTGCGGCAGGGACTCGGGTTCGCCAGTCTCGCCACGGTCGGCGGGTTCACCTGGCGACTGATCCGAACCCGGTCCAGCGTCGACCCCGCGACCAGCCAGCAAGCAGCCGCGGAGATCGCCGCACGCGCTCGGGCATCGCAGGCGGTCGCCGCGCCAGCGCCGACATCTGCTGCTCTGCCGAAGCTGAACCAGGTACAGGCACCGGCCGCCAGCACGGCGCAACCCGCCGCGTCGGCCGAGCTGTTCGCGCGGCTCGACGCCGATGGTGAACTGACGCCGGTGTTGACCTCCACCGCCGACTTCTACCACGTGTCGAAGAACATCTCCGATCCCCGCGTCGGGGCGAGTGGCTGGACATTGAAGCTGACCGGGTTGGTCGAGCGCCCGTTGACGCTGACCTATGAGGATCTCGTGCGCCGGGCCACGGTAAAGAAGATCACCACCCTCTGCTGCATCTCGAACGAGATCAACGGCAATCTGATCAGCACGGCGGAATGGACCGGCGTGCCCCTGCAGACGCTCCTCGCGGAAGTGGGCGTACGGCCCGAGGCGATCGACCTCAAGTTCCGGTGTGCCGACGACTATGAGGACTCGATCCCTGTGGCCAGGGGCATGGACCCTGACACCCTCGTCGTCATCGCCATGAATGGGGCGCCGCTGCCGGACGACCATGGCGCCCCGGCTCGCCTGATCGTGCCAGGCATCTACGGCATGAAGAATGTCAAGTGGGTCGAAGAGATCGAGGCGGTCGACGAGGATTTCCAGGGCTACTGGCAGACCCGTGGCTGGAACGACGCGGCGCCGAACCAGATCTGGGCGCGCATCGATCTCCCGGGAGACGGCGAGACGGTGCCCGCCGGTCCGGCGGTCGCGGCCGGGGTGGCCTCGGCCGGGGACCGGGGCATCAAACGGGTCGAGGTGAGTCTCGACGATGGTACGACCTGGGCGGACGCGACGCTGGAGCCGGGGATCAACCCGCCCTTTACCTGGATCCGCTGGGCGTTCCCGTTCGAGGCGACCGCTGGCAAGCATAAGATGCAGGTCCGCACGACCGACGGCGCCGGCACCGTGGCCAGTGAGGATCGCCAGCCACCGCTGCCTGACGGCGCGACCGGCTGGTCGACCCGAACGGTCAAAGTCGCCGACTGAGGACGACCCGGTCAGGGAGGAGAGGGAGACGGCGGTCTCACGTCGGCCCCTCTCCTCTGCAACCAACACGAGCTATCGCGCTGGCGCTCAAGACGCCGGTAAGTCGGCCACACCTCGCGACCGCTCGATCATCTACTCGGCGACTTGTCCCTCGACCGGTTGTTCCCTGGTCTCTGCCCCGATCGGCAGCCACAGGTGCATGACGGTCCCGGTGCCGGCGCCAGCGCTTTCCGCCCAGATCCGTCCGCCATGCCGCTCCGCGATGCTGCGGCAGATGTAGAGGCCCAGCCCCAGCCCCGGAAGCTGACCGCGGACGGCATTGGTCGCGCGGTTGAACGGCTCGAAAATCTCCTCGGTCTCACCCGGCGGCAGGCCGATGCCACGATCGGCGACCGATACGAGGACACCACCCTCCTCTGGCGCCACCGTCACCACGATCGGTCCATCATTCGGGGAGTACTTCGCGGCATTCTCCAGGAGATTGGTCAGCACCTGATCGATGCGATCGGGGTCGGCTGAAACGAGACCGATCTCCCCTCGAATATCGATGCTGATCGGGTGGGGTTCGTGAGCCTTGGCTCCCTCCTCCTTACCATCGGCCATCCGATGGCGGAGCTGGTCGACCGCTGTCTGCACACATGTCACCAGGTCGACTGGCCGAGGACGCAGGGGGAGCTGGCCAAGCCGGATTCGAGAGACGTCGAGGAGGTCGCTCGTCAGCAGCGTCAGTCGATCGGTCGCGTCGTCGATCGTCCGCAGAAACGTCCGCTGTCGTTCGGTCATGCCGCCATCACGATCGACGGCGCGCAGGAGCATCTGAGCGTACCCCTTGATGCTCGTCACGGGGGTGCGGAGCTCGTGGGAGGCGATCGACAGGAATTCATCGCGGGCCCGGATCGCCGCCTGCGCCTCGCCAAAGAGACGGGCATGCTCGATCGCGATCGCGCAGCGGCGGGCAAGGTCCTCGGCCAGGGAAAGGTCGTCGGCATCGAAGCCGCGATCCCGCTCGGCGGCGACGAAGGAGATCGCGCCGAGGGTCCGCTCGCGCAGACAGAGCGGCACAATCATGACCGAGTGCATTCCCAGGGCGCGCAGTACCTCCAGATGCCCCTCGTCCCGCGCCGATGCCACCAGCAGCTCATCGGAGATCTCCGGGTAGAGCTCCGACACCCCGGTCCGCACGACCCGTGGCACACCGCTGGGTGCGGCGGGGTCGGTTGGATAGCGTTCGGATAATTCCTTCGCCCAGGCCGCCTTTGCTGGCTCGGCGTGGGTCACCACCAATTGCTGGATGGCGCCGTCCTCGGTCACGACATGGACCGAGCACCAGTCGGCCACTCGTGGCACCGCGAGGGTCGCGACGCTCGCCAGAGTTTCCTCGTAGTTCAACGACTCGCTCAGCACCGTGCTCGCTTCCGCGAGAAAGGCGAGGCGCACGCCCGCGATCTCCGCCCGGTCGCGGGTGGCGCGCTCGGCCTCATAGAGACGCGCTCGCTCCAGCGCCTGAGCACACTGGAGGGAGAGGGCCAGCATGAACCCGATGTCGTCGTCGAAGGGTCGAGGGTCGGCAAAGCTGAGACCGAGCGCACCGATGGCGCGTCCGTCGACCAGCAAGGGGATCGCGGCAATGGCCTGATAGCCGGTGAGGTCCGGAGCCGTGGCAAGCTGCGGATAGCGAGCGCTCAGCTCCTTCGCCGATCGCAGCAACACCGGCTCGGCCATCCGGACGGCATCGGCGAATGGGACGCGCGTCTCCGCCGGAATGCGGCGCCATGGCTCAACCATCTCGGGGGGATATCCCACCGCGCGCACGATCGAAAAGGCCGCGCCATCATCAACCAGCAGCACGATCAGACCAGCCTGCGCATCGAGCGCGGCGACGCCACGCTCGATCACCACCTCGGCCACGCGCTCGGCTGTCAGGGCGCCGGCAAGGTCAGCGGTGACGTCCTGAAGCCGGGCGATCCGGGACGAGGCGTGTTCGGCGGCCGCGCGGGCGATTTGCTCGGCCTCATAGAGCCGGGCATTGTCGAGCGCCACGGCAGCGCGGCGACCAAGTTCCTCTACCAAAGACAGGTCAGCGGGATCGATGGGACGACCCTGGACACCTCGGGCCAGCGTCAGGACGCCGAGCATTCGCCCTCGCGCCACCAGGGGCACCGAGCATGAGGAGTGCAACCCGAGGCGACGCATCATCGTCAGGTGGCTCGATTCCGCCGCCGGAACTGCGTCACCGCTCGGCGGCGGCCCGAGCAGCTCGGTCGTGCCGGTCCGGGCCACGCGCAACGACCCGACCGGCGGGTCGGCGCCGGGGGCGGCGAGCGCATCAAGCTCGCGGACCAGCGGCTCGATCGTTGGATCGTGGTGCGTGACGGCGACCCGCTGCAGCGCTCCGCTCGGGTCGACGAGATCGATCATGCTGAGGTCGCCGAGACGTGGCACCGTGAGTTGCGCCAGGGCGACGAGCGTCGCTTCCTCGTCGAGGGACTCGGCGAGCAGCGTACTGGCCTCGGCTAGAAAGCGCTCCCCCAGCTCGAGTCGTCGCCGCTCGGTGACGTCATCGATGGTGGCGACGCCGGCGACAATACGACCGTGCTCGTCACGAATCGGCGCGGCGTTGACCCGAATCGTCACGGGTGCGCCGTCGTGACCCGCGTGCGGGATGACGAGGTCCTCCCCATGGACGACCTTGCCGGCGCCGATGGCGCGGGCCAGCGGCGATGCATCGCCAGAGGCAGCCAGGACTCCTGTTTCGTCGGCGCCGGTCACCGCGTCGATCGAGGGCTGTCCCAGCGCGTCGATCCAGGCATTGGTCGAAAGAATCCGCGCGGAAGGGGCCTCGGCGATGATCACGCCGACCGGGAGCTGCTCAAGGACCGCCGCCAGTCGCGCTCGTTCGGCGGCAAGCTGCGCGACCAGCTCGGCTCGTTCGGCCGTCCCCTGCTCCCGTGCGGTGACATCGATCGCCAGCGAGAGGCGGGCGGGACGACCATCAAAGAGCACGGCGTGGGTGATGACCTCCGCGAGAAAGAAGGAGCCATCGCGCCGGCGGTGACGCCAGACGCCGGCATGGTCGATGCCGTCAGGATCGGCGGCGACGTGCGCCGCCTTCGTGCGGATAGCGTCGACATCCTCGGGTGGTCGAATGTCGACGAGGCTGAGCGCCAAAAACTCGTCGCGGCGGTAGCCATAGTGATGCAACGCGGCGTCGTTGACGGCAAGGAAGCGGAGCGTGGCGACATCGAACACCCACATGGGGTAGGGGTTGCTCTCGAAGAGGAGCCGATAGCGGGCTTCTGAATGCCGCAGATCGTCCTCCGCGCGTTTCTGGTCCGTGATGTCACGGAAGATGTTGACCGCATACAGCACCACGCCGGCATCATCGAGAACGGGGGTCGCCCGGATCAGAGACCACCGGTCCTCGTCCGACCCCGTGCGGTGATACCGAACAACCATCTCCGGTGGGTGTTCCCCGCGCAGCGCGCGCCGGCCGGGGAGGCGACCAAGCGGCAATGGACGCCCGGCGTCGTCGAACATCGCAAACCGCTGCTGGATCTCCGGGGTCGAGGCGTCGATGAGGCGTTGCGCCGAGGGGAAGCCGATGATCTCGGCCGCGGCGTCGTTGGCAAAGAGGAGCGCCCCGGTCGGGTCCTGGATGGTGATGCCGTCGACCACGCCGCGGAAGACGGCCTGGAGCAGCTCGCGTGCGTGGCGGTCGTCCTCTTCCGCACCGTGGCGATCGGTCACGTCGATCGTGACACCCATCATGCCCCGCGCCACGCCATCGGCACCGGTGAGCACGCGCGAGAACTGATCGATCCACCGCACCACACCATCGGGCTGGACCACGCGATACTCGATACGCCGGTCGGTCCGCCGATCGAGACTATCGGCGATCGACGCTAGAACCCGCTCCCGGTCGTCGGGGTGGATCGCGGCCGTGAAGGCGTCGTAGGTGCCGGGGAACGACCCGGCAGCGTGTCCGTAGATCCGTTCCTGCACGGCCGACCATCGAACGTTGCCGCTCGCGATGTCCCAGCTCCAGGTGCCAATCCCCGCCGCGTCCAGGGTGAGGCGCGTCTGCTCGGCGCCATCGGAGCGGGTGTTCCGGTCCTCCGGGGAGCCATGGTCGCTGTCTCGATGAACGCGCCGGACGCCTTGCTGCATCGCCTGTACCTTGCTGGCTATGAGAGAACTGGCTCCCGCATCGACGGGCCAGCCCGCGGGTTGTACCAGCAGACCCGGCTCGCGGTCCACCTCGCGGTGGGATGCGGGATACGGCGTCCGGCATCCGCGCTAGGGTTCCGGGGTAGCTGCCGCGGCCGGCGTCGCGGCCGGTGTCGGAAGGACCGCGGTGGTGAAGGACGCACCAACGTTCACATCCTTCGGAATCAGGCCCTGGTCCATCATCCAGGCGGCGTAGGCACGCCACCGCGCGGGATCCTGGGTTCCGACTGGCACGTCCCCGGCGGTCCAGGCAGGGGTCAGCAGGGCGAGCCCTTCGGTCTCGACAGCGCGATCGAGGTCGGGGCTGGCCGCGGCGAGGGCATCGACGGCGGCCGCCGGATCGGCGATGGCGTCAGCATAACCGTGCTGCATGGCGCGGACGAAGGCGCGAACCGTCTCGGGATCCGTGCCAAGGGTCTGTTCACCCGCAACCAGCACCAGCTCGTAATAGGGGGGAACGCCCCACTGCTCGACCCGCAGCAGGTCGACCGGGTGCCCTTCGCGGGCGGCAACGATGGTCTCATGGGTCCAGTAGGCGCCCATCACCGCATCGACCCGGCCAGAGACGACCGCAGGGACGAGGGAAAAGCCGACATCGACCAGCTTGACGTCTTCACGCGTCGCGCCATCGGCCTCCAGCATGGTGGCCAGAAACGCCTCCTGACTGGGGATACCGGGGTAGCCGACGGTCTTCCCGACGAGATCGTGCGGGCGGGTGATCCCGGCGGAGGTGAGCGACATCACCCCGAGCAACGGTTGCTGAACCAGCGCCGCGACCGAGACGACCGGGACCGCCTGGGCGCGTGCGAGCAGGAGATCCGTCTGATAGGAGATCCCGAGGGTGTCCTTGCCGCTGCCGACCGTCTGGAGCACGACCGTTGGATCGGCCGGGGTGTACAGCTCGACATCGAGCCCTTCGGCGGCGAAATAGCCACGCTCCTTCGCCAGAAAGAGCCCGGCATGATTCGCGTTGGGGTACCAGTCGAGCGCGACGGTGACCTTTTTGAGCTCCTGGGCGCGGACGTGGGTCGCGGAGGCCAGGCCACCGCCTGTAGCGAGAAGGAGCAGCAGCGTCAGCAGCGCGAGCACACGCGAGGAGCGATGGGGAGCGACCAGGAACGATCGGGTCACGAGAACCTCCCACGGCGCCACCCAGGGGGCGGCAATTGGAGCGCGGCCAGAGCGGCCAGCGGAACCCAGGGAGAACGGACGAGAGGGGAACAATGCGCGATCGTCCATCATCCCTGCGCGGGCATTATCCCGATCAGGTTCGACGGTCGGTGGCGGGTCCTGGTCAGCAGTCCAGGTCGGCCACCCTCTCAGCCCGGCTCCCCGAGCTCCCGTGCGGCGTGCAGCGCTCTTCGTCTGTCGGCTCGCAGCCTACCGGCACCGTGATGGGGTGTCAAGCGGATCCAGGCCGGCAACCCACCGCTATCGGTGTTGTTAGCATCGAGAAGCAACACCCGGAAGGCATCAGGTCCGAGACCGGGCGCCATCTTGACAGTGCGTCCTGGAGAGCCACCAACATCATGACCGCTTCGTCGCCGATGTCTACAATGCCAAGCAGATGCATGCGAGACTGGGATACCAGCCCCAGTCAGTCGAGTTCAAGGCGGCGCATGGCGTTGCTCGAACGGCTTGACGCCGTGACCGAAGGAGGACGTCGATGCTGACTACGCGCTTCACGGAGTTGGTCGGCTGCACAATCCCGATCCAGCAGGCAGGCATGGGAGCGGTCTCGCCGCCGGAGCTGGCGGCGGCGGTGTCGAACGCCGGGGCCTTGGGTATGGTCGGTACGGCCCGAACCGGCGCCCGAAACCTCCCCGCCCTGGAGCGCCTTATCGACGACGTCCAGGCGCTGACCGACCGCCCCTTCGGGGTCAACTTTGTCGTTGCCCCGCCGCACCTGGAGACCACGGATCCCGGCTGTTTCGCGCTGGCGGCGCGCCGGTCACGGCTGGTCGAGTTCTTCTACGGCTGGCCCGATCCCGCTCTGGTCGAGGTCGTCCACGCCGGGGGTGCACTGGTGAGCTGGCAGGTCGGGTCCAAAGAGGAGGCGGTGGCCGCTGCTGCGGCCGGGGCCGACTTGGTGATCGCCCAAGGTGTTGGGGCGGGGGGGGCACGTCCGGGGCACCGTCGGGGTGCTGGCGCTGCTGGACGAGGTTCTCGACGCCGTCGAGGTGCCGGTGCTGGCGGCCGGGGGCATCGGTACCGGCCGGGCGCTGGCGGCCGTGCTCGCGGCCGGGGCCGACGGGGCCCGAATGGGGACGCGCTTTGTCGCCGCCGCAGAGTCCGACGCCCATCCGCGCTACGTCGCTGCGCTGATCGCGGCGCGCCCCGCGGACACCGTCTACGGCAGCACCTTCAACGCCTGGTGGGACGCCCCGGGGAGGGTGCTGAGCTCCTCGGTTGAGGCCGTCCAGGCCTTTGAGGGCCAGGTCGTAGGCGAGACACCAAGCCTGGACGGGACGCGGGCGCCGCTCGGCCGCCTCGAGCCTGAGGCGATCAACCGGGGCACGACGGGCGCCATCGAGGCGATGTCGCTGTGGGCCGGGGAATCGGTTGGCGGGGTGACGCGGGTGCAACCGGCCGCCGCGATCGTGCGGGAGGTGACCGAGGAGGCCCAGCGGCTGCTAGGCCGGTGGTCGGATGGTCCGGACCGGTGAGGCCCTTGACGGAACGCGAAGGAGCAGAAGGGGTGAGGTAACTTAGCGACCGGCCCAGTACTTAGGGTTCACTCTCCTCTCAACGTCAGGGCCATTCGCAATGAACTAGCACCTTGGTGCTTGTACGCACAGTTATGACACAGTTATGTATTTAGAACGTCGAATACTCATAAGTCGATCATAACGCTGTCACTATGGTGTCGTTATCTGACCGCTCGACACACCACCCGACCACGGACAGGTCAACCTCAGGCGTACCTTTTCCTACGCCTCGCGGGAGCGGAGGAGGCGGAGACCGTTGAGGACGACCAGGACGGTGCTTCCCTCGTGGCCGACGACGCCGAGCGGCAGGGGGATACCGATGCTGAGGGCGGAGGCGACCAGCACGGCGATGACCGTCAGCGAGAAGGCGAGGTTCTGGCGAATCGTGCGGCGGGCTCGGCGGCTGAGACTGACCGCATAGGGCAGCTTCGTCAGGTCGTCGGCCATCAGCACGACATCGGCGGTCTCCAGCGCGACATCGGTGCCGGCGGCGCCCATCGCGACCCCCAGCGTGGCCGTGGCCAGCGCCGGGGCATCGTTGACCCCGTCGCCAACCATCGCGACCGCGCCCTCGGTCATCAGGCGCCGGACGACCGCGAGCTTCTCCTCCGGCAACAACCCGGCATAGACCTCGTCGATCCCAACCTCGGCGGCGATCGCCTCGGCCACGCGGGGGCTGTCCCCGGTCAACATCACGGTTCGGACGACACCGAGCCGCTTCAGCTGTGCGATCACCGCTGGGGCGACGGGACGGATCGTGTCGGCGACCCCGATCACACCGTGTATCCCCATGGCATCGCCGACGAACATGACCGTTTTGCCGGCGGTACGGAGCCGGTCGGCGACCGCGGCGGCGGGTGAGTCGGGGAGCACCTCCCGGCCGAGCGAGGCGAAGAGGGTTTCATTGCCAATCGCCAGCTCACTGCCGGCGACGTCGGCGACGACCCCCTGACCGGGGATCGCACGGAAGGCCGTCGCCGTGGCGGGAACGAGACCCCGTGCCGCGGCGCCCGCGACGACGGATGTCGCCAGCGGGTGCTCGGAGAGACGCTCGACGCCAGCGACGCGGCGCAGCAGCTCGGCCTCGTCCCATCCCGTCGCCGCTGTGAGTGGCACGACATCGGTTAACTGAGGACGGCCACCGGTCAGCGTGCCGGTCTTATCGAAGGCCACAATCTGGACGACGCCGGCATTCTCAAGGTGATTGCTTCCCTTGAAGAGGATGCCATGCCGGGCCGCGTTGGCGAGCGCGGAGAGGGTTGCAGCAGGGGTCGAGATGACGAGAGCACAGGGTGAGGCGACGACGAGCAGGGTCATTGCCCGGTAGAAGGCATCCCCGAACGACCATCCAAGGAGGAGCGGTGCCCCGGCCGCGATCAACGCGGAGGCGCCGATGACGCCAACCGCGTAGCGTCCCTCGAAGGCATCGGTAAAACGTTGTGTCCGGCTCTTCTGGTCCTGAGCCGTCTCGACGATCTCGATGATGCGCGAGAGGGTGTTCTCCTGGTGCAGCTTCGTGACCAGCACCTGTACCGCCCCGTGCCCATTGATCGTGCCGGCGAAGACGGTTTCGCCGGGGCACCTGGCGACCGGCATCGACTCGCCGGTGATCGCCGATTGATCGATGGTGGTCTCGCCATCGAGGACCACTCCATCGACGGCGACCCGCTCGCCGGGACGGATCAGCACGACATCGTCGAGGGCCAGCGTCTCGACCGGAACGACCTCCTCCCCCTCGGGACGAAGCAGAGTCGCGACATCCGGGCTGAGCTCCATCAGGGCGCGAACCGCGCGGCGTGTCCGGCCGAGGGCGTGATGCTCCAGCGCCCCGGAGGAGGAGAAGAGCGCGAGCAGGACCGCACCTTCGCCCCAGGCGTTGACGGTGGCGGCGCCGATGGCGGCGGTCACCATCAGCAGGTCGACGTTGACATGGCGATCGACGACCAGATCGCGGAGCGCCGCGAAGCACGCGAACGCACCGCCGGAGAGATAGGCGAGGGCATAGAGCGCGAGAACGATCGCGGGCGGCACCGTGGTCAGATGATCGACGCCAACCGCCGCGAGCAGAAAGATCCAGCAGAGCGCCGCGGTCAGGGCCGCGCTCCAGCGGCTCCACCATCCTTCGCGCTCATCAACCCGTGCCGCTGGCACCGCGCAGCAGCCGGACGCCACCCTGGTCGGACGTTTGGACGTGAGCGGGACGGGCGGCGCCATGGGCCGAGCGCTACTTGGCCGGGCAATGGCCGAGGGGACGGCATGGTGCACGGGCGAGTCCTGGGGAACGATCGGGAGACGGGGCACCGGCGTGGTGCATGACGCCATCAGGTCATGAATCCTTTGTCCAATCGTGGGCCGAGGCGGGGCAGCAATGCGACGATTGGAAGATAAGGGCAGGTCGTCGATCGAGTGTTGAAGGGAATCCCGAGTAACCAGATCGGGATTACTTCCCTTTGGATAGTATAGCATGGCGGAACCATTGATTCGACCGCCAGGTCGACGATAACGTGATCCGCGAAAGCGCGAGATAGTCGCATCCGGTGGGTCGCCAGGACAGCACTGGTGACCAATCGCGTGCCGTCTCCCAGACCTCCCAGGATGACCAGAAGCGATCGTCTCCGCTCCGCGCGAGAGCCGTCAGCGCTCCCTTCCGGTCATCCGGCGCTCCCGCCTCTCGTCCCACCCCGGCGCAGCATCATCATTGCGTCATTCCGAGCCTGTCACGGCATCTCCCCGATGCCCGTTCAGAGAAACCGCCCCAACGCCGTCAAGCCGGGCCTGACGGGGCATCCCGCTCCGCCTCCCACCCCGAAGCCCCCTCCCACTCCCTGTCGTCATTCCGAGCCGTGTCGAGGCATCTCTTTCCGATAAGCACCGCGTCCTTCCCGCGGTAGCCGCCCTGCTCGGGCCCGACCGCGCCATGAGCGGGGAGTCACCTTGATGCCCTCTGCCGGCTGTCGGGGATGACGAGGCAAGCGTTGCGGAGGTCGTGCGCAAGAAGGCGGAGAGAGAGTCCTCGACACGACTCGGAATGACAGGGCGGTAGAGGATGCCGGGGGAGGAGGCGGAGCGAGATTCTTCGACAAGCTCGGAATGATGAGAGAGGAGGATGGGTCGCTTCGTGCGAGGAGGCGGAGCAGGATGCCCGGACGGGTTCGGAATGACAATGGCAGGGAGATTGTCATGATGGACAAGAGAGTCGGAGAGCGATCGTTCAACACATTTGGAACAGTCCGGGATGGGAGTGCGGAGCCAGCAGGCGGGCTCCTTTTTGTTCCTTGATGCCTGATGCGACACCGAGGATAAGGTGCGCGGGCGAGACCGCCTCGGTCTCCCTGTGACGTCAAGACCCAGGGACGATGAGCGTTGTTCAATCTGATTGGATGTGTCCAAATAGCCAGTGACGCCATGTCACGCACGTCAGCGCGGCGGTGGATAACCACGCCAGGGTGGTGGATAACCTGGGGGGGTTGTGGACAACTGTGCGGACAATGCCGTGGACGAGCGGAGCAAAAAGCGGGGATAGTTGAGGCCTCCCAAACAACTGTGCGTGGATTGGCACAGCCCACACCTGGCAGCCTGTCCCCGAATGGAGAAACGGTGGATGATTCATCCTCAGGAAGCGAGGGGCGGATTTTGGCGGCTGGATGCGACGTTTTGGGGTTATCCCCAGTATCCCCAGCCCCTACAACAGATACGTCATTCTCTCCATCCTTTCTTTAAGAGATACGTGGATACGTCCCTGACGACATCGACGATCGCCAGTGGACGGATGAGGAGCACCTGATGCAACCCTGGTCTTCGTCCTTTGCCGGCCGCTTCGAGAATGCGACGATCGCCAGTGAGTTGCTCCGCGGCAACCGGCTTGGTGATCCGTTCGAGCGACCGATCTGGGTCTATCTGCCACCGGGGTATGACGACGATGCGGACCGGCGCTATCCCGCGATCTATCTGATTCAGGGATTGACCGGACAGCTTGATATGTGGCGGAACCGCCCGGCGTTCCGCCCAACCGTTCCTGAGCTGATCGACAACCTGTTCGCGAGTGGTGACGCGCCGCCCTGCCTCGTGATCGGGGTCGACTGCTGGACCTCGCTTGGCGGCAGCCAGTTCCTCGATTCGCCGGCGACCGGGCGCTATCACAGCTACCTCTGCGACGAGGTCGTGCCCTGGGTCGACGACCGCTACCGGACGCTGCCGATCGCGGCCCACCGGGGGATCGCCGGGAAGTCGAGTGGCGGCTATGGCGCGATGGTGACGCCGATGCTGCGACCGGATCTGTGGGGTGGACTGGTGACGCACGCCGGCGATGCGCTCTTCGAGGTCTGCTACCTGCCCGAGTTTCCGGCCAGCGCCCGGGCGCTTCGCGACCACTACGATGGGTCGTTCGATGCCTTCTGGGCCGATTTCCGTTCCCGTCCGGCCTTCACGAAGGGGGACGACCATACGCTGCTCAACGACTGGTGCATGGCCGCCTGCTACTCGGCCGACGAAGAGGGGACGGTCCATCTCCCCTACGATCCCCAGACGGGCCAGCTCGTGCCCGATGTCTGGGATCGCTGGCTCGCCCACGACCCGGTGCGAATGGCGGCCGCACCGGCGTATGCCGCGGCGCTGCAAGGTCTGCGGGCGATCTACATCGACGCGGGCAAGCGTGACGAGTTCTTCCTCGACCTGGGAGCGACAGCATTCCAGCGCGCATTGGCGAAGATCGGGGTGACCGATATCTTCTTCGAGCTTTTCGACGCGGGACATGGTGGGATCGAGTATCGCTATCCGATTGCGCTGCGGTATCTCGCCGGGCGACTGAGCGAGCCGGAGATGCCGCCAGAGCGCTCCTGACGGGTAGCAGGGGAGCCGGAGATCGTCGCGGCGGACCCTTCCTCGTTTAGCGGCGTGCGGGGTCGTAGGCGACGCCCTGCATGTCGACGCGGACAAAGGGCGGGGTGACGACGGGAGCGGCGAGCAGGCTGTAGCGATGGGGGCGGCGGAAGGCGTTGCCCCAGACTTCCCGCGAGCGGTAGATTCGCAGGCGCTCAAGATCGAACGGCGCGAGATAGATGCCTTCGCCTTCGCCCGCTTCGACCACCAGCGTGTCGCGACCATTGCCGTGGGTGTCGAACGTTACCGGGTCAAAGGCGACCGAGTGGCCATTCTGTTCGGGGGCGGCATAGTTGGTCATTGCCACGGCGACCATGTTCTCGAAGGCGCGAGTCCGGAACTGAGCGATGCGATTGACGTCGAGGTAGCAGGCATTCGGGGTGAGAATCAGCTCGGCGCCCTTGAGCATCAGGATGCGCGCACTCTCGGGATACTCGCGATCGAAGCAGATCATGGCGCCGACCTGGACCGGGCCATGGACCGTGTCGAGCAAACCGACCTGGAAGTCGTCGCCGGGGGTACAGATATCCTCCGGGAAGGAAAAATCGCAGGTGTGGATCTTGGCGTAGGTCAGGACGATCTCGCCATGACGATCGATCAGCGAAACGGTGTTGCGGGGACCGACCGGCCATCGTTCGAGATAGGTCACCGCGATCGCCATGTCGAGCTCGGCCGCGAGGGCACGGAAATGCAGCAGGAACGGGTCGTCTGGACCAATGGCTCGCGCCTGCCAGGTGGCACGTGCTTCGAGAAGGGCTGCGCCATCACGCGGAGTCGGAGAGGGAGACGTCCAACTATCAGGAGCGCGCCAGAGATTGTCCGGTCCGAACGTCGAGGCCTTGTAGGAGGCATAGCCGATGTTCCACATCTCCGGGAAGAGGGCGATATCGGCGCCGAGCTCCCGAGCGTGACGGCAAAAGGCATCACCCTTCTGAAGATTGGCACTCTGGTCGGTCCCATGAGATCGCATCTGCAGGAGGGCCACTACCAACGCGCTCATCGTGATCTCCTCATGGTCGGGAGTATGGTGTCCGACGATTCTGGTTCCGGCTGACATTCGTCCCTGACGGTTCTAATCGTCATAACGAAGTCATCACGATACGTATTCTACGCGACGGTTCGACAGAAGTAACCATGTGTCGATACGTCAAGAAGCGCTGGTGAACTGGAGAAGTTACGACGAAACCGTGCGGTTCATCTCGGGGGGAAGTGGACAGAGTACGAGGCGCGGATCGATGGGCAGGTCGGATACGATCGCGACGAGTCTAGCCACGGTGATTGGAACCGAGTGACGATGGTCGCGCGGAGGTGATTGGTTGGAAGGAAACGAGGGGAGAACAGGTGGGGGAAGCGGACGAGCCGGTGATCGAGTTAGCGGGAGCGCGAGTCTGGACCGCCGAAGGGGCGCAGCTGCTGCGGGGGATTACCTGGACGGTTAAGCGTGGAGAGCATTGGGCGCTGCTCGGGCCGAATGGGGCGGGCAAGAGCACATTGCTGGCGCTGGCGGGGGCGACGCGGCATCCGAGCGCGGGACGGGTGACGGTGCTTGGTGGGCAACTGGGTCGGGTCGATGTGCGGAGGCTCCGCCAGCGGATCGGCATGATCGACGCCGCCGGGGCGCTGCTGGAATGGCTTTCCGCGGCCGAGGCGGTGTTGACCGGAGCGACCGCCACGGTGCGACCGCTCTGGGACCGCTACGGTCCCGCCGACTGGGCACGCGCCGCGGAGCTCCTCACGTTGGTCGGCTGTGAGGAGCTGGCCGAGCGCGAGGTGGGGACCCTGTCGCAGGGGGAGCGGCAACGGGTGCGGGTGGCCAGGGCGCTAATGAGCGATCCGCCATTGCTGCTGCTGGACGAGCCGGCGACCGGGCTCGACCTGCCGGCGCGAGAGGCGCTGCTGGGGGCGCTGGCCACCCTGGCGATGTCACGGCCCGAGCTGGCGATGGTGCTGGTGGCGCATCACCTGGAGGACCTGTCCGCGACGACCACCCACGCGCTGCTCCTGCGCCGGGGCGAGGCAATCGCCGCCGGTCCCGTCGCCGAGATCCTGACCGACGCGCCGGTCTCCGCTTGCTTCGGCCTCAATGTTCGCGTCCGCCGCGACGATGACGGCCGCTGGGCGGCTCGGGCCGCCGCCACGTGGCGGTAGATCGAGTATAGGCTCGTTATTCGGCCATAGCAGGCAAAAAAGAGAGGCCGGGGACCGTGTCGCAGCGCCCGCTGTGCGAACACTCCCACGCAAACCGACCAGCTTGTCAATGCCATCGGGTTCCATGCTTGGGCCACTCTCCGAATATCATGCCGTCGATTTCCTCGACCATCGCTGCCTCCAGCAGTAGGGCGGGGAGGGAGATGATCTGGACCTCAGAGCGGGTGTTCCTCCGCTGCGGAATCATTGCTCGGTCAGTGAGTGCCTGATTCTCGCGGCTCGCTCTTCTACTGCGTCGTGGATCTGATCGTCGAAATTGTCCGTGGACGTGGCAGGGAGTGGTTCGATTGAGCCAAGCACCGTCTCCAGGGTGAAGCGGGCCGGCGCCAATCGAACGTCAGTTCCGTCGATGGTAAAGGCGACGCTATCACATGGCCGCAGGCCGAGTGCCCGTCGCCCGGCGACGGGAAGCGTCAGCTGCCCCCGGCTCGTGAGCGATGCGAAGGCCTCCTTCATTGGTTTCATGCTCCTTGTCTTCGATGTGATGCGCTGCATCTCGTTGGAGAGAAGGCATTTTCTTGCTCGAACGCTCTCCAGTCTATGCAGTGTCCACTAGAGCCTGTTAGGCACTTGGAGCAGTGCTGCCGAGCGTTTCGTGGGTTGTTAGGCGCTGAGCGGCTCCAGGATGAACTTCCTGGAGCCACCCGATGCCGAGCCGCTACCACCCAGTTGTCAACCG